>Ga0207667_10005797_pt1 | contig 15070 bp, 14 predicted proteins | sample KBSCornC52_FD_184301 | JGI IMG/M metagenome (GOLD analysis project Ga0207667, IMG submission 184301) | Corn rhizosphere microbial communities from Kellogg Biological Station, Michigan, USA - KBS Corn C5-2 (SPAdes) (version 2) | ecosystem: Host-associated > Plants > Roots > Rhizosphere > Soil ... | reverse complement strand
TAGCCTGGTCGCCAGCGGCACGAATACCAAGCTGGTCGAACGCATCGTCGATCTGTTCGTCATGGACGGCGCGATCGGCACCGCCGCACTCGCCAAGCGCGGCAAGGCCGAAGAGATGGCCACCGCCCAGGGCTATGTCCGGCTCGGCGAGGCGCTTGGTCTCGACTGGGCCAAGGCGGCGGCGATGCGGCTGGCGCCGGTCGATCCCTGGGAGCGGCTGCTGACCGCCGGCCTGACCCGCGATTTCGAGCAGCTGCGGCTCGACTTCCTTGCGACGCATGACGGGCCCGATCCGGTCGCGACAGTCGACGACTGGCTGAAGGCGCAGGGTCCGCGCGTCGAGCAGTTCCGGCAGCTCGTCGCGCGGGTCCGGGCGATGCCGGAGCCGACCCCGGCGATGCTCGCCCAGATCGCCAGCCAGGCGCGCGTGCTGCTCGCGCGCTGACGGCGAACCACCACTCTTTCCTCCCCTCCCTCTTCTAGGGAGGGGGTTGCGGGTGGGTATGCCGGCGCAACCGGCAATCGGTGTAACAAAAGATCCGATGTAGGCCGCGTGGCACGCAGGCCCACCCACCCCGACCCCTCCCTCAAAGGGAGGGGAGTCTCAAATCTATCGCTGATCCAGCTGGACGATATTGCCGTCGGGGTCGCGCAGCAGCGCGGAGCGGATCATCTTGCCGGACGGCTCGCCATAGGCGATCGAGTCAGTCTCGACCGGCTCCATCATCACATCCTCGCCGAGCATGCGGGCGCGGGCGACGATCTCGTCGACGTCGGTCACCCAGAAGCCATAGTGGTGAATGCCGAGCTCGTAGAACTTGCGCGGCACTGGACTGTCGTCGCGTTGATGCTGGTCGAGGACGATGAAGCTTTCCGCGCCGCCGTCGCGCCAGCGCAGATAGACCCCGCGCCGTTTCGCCGGTGGAATGTCGCCGGCGCCGGGAAAATCCTCCGCCGCGTCCAGCGCCACCGCCATGCCGAGCGCGTCGCGATAGAATTTCAGCGCGCGATCCATGTCGGTCACGCCGATGGCGACATGCGAGACGGCTCTGATCGGCATCGCTCTTCCCTGCCTATGGCTCCGGGTATCCCGACAGGCTGCAACGACGATCGCCGTGCCGTCAACCGTCGGTTGCCCGGCGGAACAGCCAGACGCGGATCGCGCTGGCAAGATTGACCGGATCGGCGGCTTCGATTCGTTGCGCATCGATCCGCGCGATCAGCGTGCTGAGCGGGCTGCCCTCTTCGCCCGCGGCGCGCTCCAACGCCTCCCAGAAGATCGGCTCAAGCCTGAGCGATGTGGCATGGCCGGCGATCGTCAGCGAGCGCTTGACCAGCTGGTCCGGCGACATCGCTGAGGGCGTGTCCCTACCACCGGCGATGGTCATGACGGAGCCGAGTTTGCTGCAGGGCGAGGAGCGAGGAGGGAGCGATGCTCTTGCCATCGTGACCGACGAGCGACGACGTCCCTGCGGCAAAATCGGCCCGCCGCTGCGCGGTCGCCCGGAGGAGCCCGCTGGCCTGCGTTGCTTGCTTGCGCGTAGCTTTGGCTACGCGTCTGCGCTGCGCGCCTTGCCAGCGGGCTCCTCCGGGCGATCCTGACCATTGCCGGTTGCGGGTCCGGACCCTGGGCAAGCACCGCGTGGCCAGCAAGGCACGGCAGTGGCGAGCCCGCAACGCCTCTGCTATCGCCCCGCCGATGGCCGGGCGGGCGGCCGAAGACGGGAAAAGCGATGACACGACGCAAACTAGTTGCCGGCAACTGGAAGATGAACGGCAGCCAGGCGGCGCTTGCCGAGCTCGCTGCCATCGCCGCTGCCGACGATGGTGCGGTCGACATCGCGGTCTGCGTTCCCTTCACGCTGATCGCACCGGCGGTCGCCAGCGAAGGCGGCCTGACGATCGGCGCGCAGGACTGCCATTGGGCGCAGAGCGGAGCGCATACCGGCTGCATCTCGGTGCCGATGCTGGCCGAGGCCGGCGCCCGGATCGTCATTGTCGGCCATAGCGAGCGGCGGACCGATCAGCATGAGACGGATGCCGAGGTCCGCGCCAAGGCGACCGCGGCCATCGCCGGCGGCCTGATCGCGATCGTCTGCGTCGGCGAGACCGAGGCGCAGCGCGACGCCGGCGAGACGCTGGAGGTGGTCGGACGCCAGCTCGAAGGCTCGATCCCGCCGGCTGCGACCGCCGGCAATCTGGTCGTCGCCTATGAGCCGGTCTGGGCGATCGGCACCGGCCGCACCCCCTCGATCGACGACGTCCGCGGCGTCCACGGCTTCATTCGTGACCAGCTGAAGGATTTGCTGGGCGGGGAGGGCGAGGGCGTCCGCATTCTCTATGGCGGCTCGGTCAAGCCGGACAATGCCGCCGAGCTGATGGCGGTCGCCGATGTCGACGGCGCGCTGGTCGGCGGCGCCAGCCTCACCGCCGGTCAGTTCGTCCCGATCATCCGCGCCGCCGGTTGAAGCGAGGGCCGTGAACCGCTAGATCGCGCGCCATGTTCACATTTCTCCTGATCGTCCACGCGCTGATCGCGGCCTCGCTGGTCATCGTCATCCTGATGCAACGCTCGGAAGGCGGCGGGCTGACCGGCGGCAGCCCATCGGGCCTGATGACGGCGCGCGGCGCGGCCGATTTCCTCACCCGGGCAACGGCGATCCTGGCGACCATGTTCGTCCTGTCGAGCATCTTCCTTGCGGTCCTCGCCACGGTCAGCAACGCGCCGGCGAAGATCGACACCTCGCTGGCCAAACCCGGGGCGAACGGGCCGGCCCCGGCGACCGCGCCGGGCGCAGTCCCGCTGACCGGCCAGCCGGCGACGCCGGCGGGCGGCACGACCACCGATCCGCTGGCCGGGATCGCGATTAACGCCGCAGCGCCGGTGTCGAATCAGGCGGTTCCACTACAGCGCTGAGGCAAAATCGCGATTTCGCGTAACGCGGCCTTGTCAGCACTCGTCCTGGCACTCTAGACCATTTCTCCCATGACCCGGTTCATCTTCATCACCGGTGGCGTGGTTTCGTCGCTCGGCAAGGGGCTCATGGCAGCCAGTCTGGCGGCCCTGCTGCAGGCCCGCGGCTACAGCGTCCGCATCCGCAAATTCGACCCCTATCTCAACGTCGATCCCGGCACGATGTCGCCCTATCAGCATGGCGAGGTCTACGTCACCGACGACGGCGCCGAGACCGATCTCGACCTCGGCCATTACGAGCGCTTCACCGGCGTGCCGTCACGCCAGTCGGACAATGTCACCTCGGGCCGCATCTACCAGCAGATCATCGCCGCCGAGCGGCGCGGCGACTATCTCGGCGCGACCGTCCAGGTGATCCCGCACGTCACCGACGCGATCAAGGCCTTCGCCTTGACCGACTGCGACGACGTCGACTTCCTGCTGTGCGAGATCGGCGGCACCGTCGGCGACATCGAATCGCTGCCGTTCATCGAGGCGATTCGCCAGCTGAGGAGCGACATCGGCCGCGACCGCAGCGTCTTCGTCCATGTCACGCTGGTGCCGTTCATCGCCGCGGCGGGCGAGCTCAAGACCAAACCGACGCAGCATTCGGTGCGCGAGCTGACCGCGCTCGGCATCCAGCCCGACGTACTGGTGTGCCGCTGCGAACGGCCATTGCCCGAAAGCGACCGCGCCAAGATCGCGCTGTTCTGCAACGTCGCCAAGGAAGCGGTGATCCCGGCGCTCGACGCCAAGAGCATCTATTCGGTGCCGCTGCAGTATCATGCCGAAGGCCTCGACCGCGAGGTGCTGCGCGCCTTCGGCATCGCATCGGCGACGCCGCCGGCGCTGGAGCGCTGGGACGACATCGGCGACCGGCTGGCCAATCCCGAGGGCGAGGTGACGATCGGCGTCGTCGGCAAATATGTCGGCCTGCCCGATGCCTATAAGTCGCTGCACGAGGCGCTGATCCACGGCGGCATCGCCAATCGCGTCAAGGTCAACGTCCGGTGGCTCGACGCCGAGCTGTTCGAGGCCGACGAGGCCGATGTCGCGCGCGATCTCGAGCCGATGCACGGCATTCTCGTTCCCGGCGGCTTCGGCGAACGCGGTTCGGAAGGCAAGATCGCCAGCGTCCGCTTCGCGCGCGAGCGCGGCGTGCCCTTCTTCGGGATCTGCCTCGGCATGCAGATGGCCTGCATCGAGGCGGCGCGAAACCTCTCCGGCATCGACAATGCCTCAACCACGGAGTTCGGCCCGACCGACGAGCCGGTGGTCGGCCTGATCACCGAATGGATGTCGCCGGCCGGACTTCAGCAACGCGAAGCCGGCGGCGATCTCGGCGGGACGATGCGACTGGGCGCCTATCCGGCCAATCTTGCCGGCAACAGCATGGCCGCGTCGATCTATGGCAACGTCGTGATCTCGGAACGCCATCGTCACCGCTACGAGGTCAACGGCGGTTATCGTGACCAGCTGGAAAAGGGCGGCCTGATCTTTTCCGGCATGTCGCCCGACGGGCTGCTACCGGAGGTCGTCGAGCGGCCCGATCACCCCTGGTTCGTCGGCGTCCAGTTCCACCCCGAGCTGAAGTCGAAGCCGTTCGATCCGCATCCGCTGTTCGCCAGCTTCATCGAAGCCGCGACCAAGCAGAGCCGGCTGGTATAGCTCCGCTCTGGTTCAGCCGACCGAGTCGAAGGCGTTGAGCGCGTTGCGCGTATCGCCGTCGTCGACCGGAACGCCGGTCGCGTCGTTCGTCGTCGCGCCTGCGTGCTTCGGGCTACCGCCGACACCGGCGACATCGATCGCCAGCCAGAGCATTCCGCCGGCCCAGAGGACCGCCGTCCAACGGCTGCGAAAGATGCGTGAGTTCGGCAACATGCCGCAAGCATAGGCTGCCGGGGTTAGCGAATCCTCACCACCGGGTCGGGCTGGGTGCCCGGCAGCGGCACATCGCTGGGGATGGTCGGATCGATCGGCGCCGGCGGGATCGGATCGACCGGGGTCGGTACCGGGTCGTCGACCGGGCTTTGGCCGGGAATCGGGGGCTGGGTCGCCATCGTCGCCTCCTTTGGCCCGAAAACGCCCGGACCAGCATGAAGACAAGAACGCGAAAGGCCCGGATCGTTTCCGACCCGGGCCCGCGTGACGAACTTCGTCAGCCCCTTGTAGGTCCGCCGCCGCGCCGTCCTGTCGCCCCCCGGCGATGGCGCGCTGTGCAACGGGCCTCCCCGAACCACGGCCTGTTCCCGTGTTCAGGCAGCGAAGCTAGGGCAACATTCATCAACTTGTCATTCTCGTTCTGCTGCGGTTCAGGAATTCGCACGGCACCTGTGGTGCAAAGGTCACAGAGTGAGCCAGGCGGTGCCGTTGCCACGGCTGCGGTCCGTCCCTAGACAATCGCCACCACCAGCGCCGAGACCCGTCCCGCATGCGACTGTCGCGATATTTTCTGCCCGTGATGAAGGAATCGCCTGCCGATGCGCAGGTGGTGAGCCATAAATTGATGCTGCGCGCCGGACTGATTCGCCAGACCGCGGCCGGCATCTATGCCTGGCTGCCGATCGGCCATCGCGTGCTGCGCAAGATCGAGCAGATCGTCCGCGAGGAGCAGGATCGGGCAGGCGCCATCGAGCTGCTGATGCCGACGCTGCAATCCGCCGACCTCTGGCGCGAATCCGGCCGCTACGACGCCTATGGTCCGGAGATGCTGCGCATCACCGATCGCCACGAGCGCGAGATGCTCTATGGCCCGACCAATGAGGAGATGATCACCGCGATCTTCCGCGACGCCGCGCGCAGCTATCGCGACCTGCCGCGGACTCTTTACCATATCCAGTGGAAGTTCCGCGACGAGGTCCGCCCCCGCTTCGGCGTCATGCGCGGGCGCGAGTTCCTGATGAAGGACGCATACAGCTTCGATCTCGACGAGGCCGGCGCGCGGCACAGCTACAACCGCATGTTCGTCGCCTATCTCAACACCTTCGCGCGCATGGGCCTGCGCGCGATCCCGATGCAGGCCGACACCGGCCCGATCGGCGGCGATCTCAGCCATGAGTTCATCGTCCTCGCGCCGACCGGCGAGAGCGAGGTGTTCTACCACGCCAATTGGGAACGCGCCGCCGAGCTGACCGCGATCGATTTCGATGACGTCGCCAGCCTTCAGACGATCGTCGACGGCTACACCGCCGATTATGCCGCGACCGACGAGAAGCGCGATCCGGCGCGCGAGGCCGCGGCCGGCGAGGCACTGCGCACGTCCCGCGGCGTCGAGGTCGGCCATATCTTCTATTTCGGCACCAAATATTCGGCGTCGATGGGAATGAAGGTGCAGGGGCCGGATGGCGGCGAGGTCGTGCCACAGATGGGCAGCTACGGTGTCGGCGTCTCGCGGCTGGCCGGCGCGATCATCGAGGCGAGCCATGACGAGGCGGGGATCATCTGGCCGGAGTCGGTCGCGCCCTTCCGCGTCGGGCTGATCAATCTGCGCGCCGACGACGCCGACTGCGCCGCAGCTTCCGACAACATTTATAGCACGCTCCAATCGGCCGGCGTCGAGGTGCTCTACGACGACCGCGACGAACGCGGCGGGGCGAAGTTCGCGACCATGGATCTCATCGGCCTGCCCTGGCAGCTCGTCGTCGGGCCCAAGGGGCTGAAGGCCGGCGTGGTCGAGCTCAAGCACCGCGCCAGCGGCGAGAAATCCGAGCTGTCGCTCGAAGCGGCGCTGGCCAGGCTCGCCGGATGATCCTCACCCGCTACGAGCGGATGATCGCCAAGCGCTATCTGCTGCCTGGCAAAGGCGAGGGCTTCATCTTCCTGGTCGCCTCGATCAGCCTGGTCGCGGTGATGCTCGGCGTCGCCGCGCTGATCATGGTGATGAGCGTGATGAACGGCTTTCGCGCCGAGCTGTTCGACAAGATCATCGGCCTCAACGGCCATGCCGTCGTCCAGGGCTATGGCGGCAAGCTGCCCGACTGGCGCAAGATCGCCGCCGAGGCGCGGGCGACGCCGGGCGTCATCAGCGCCACGCCGCTGATCGAGCAGCCGCTGATGGCATCGTTCAACGGCCGGGTCGAAGGCATTCTCGCCCGCGGCATGCTGGTCAAGGACATCCTCGGCAACCCGACGCTCGACGGCAAGGTGACGCGCGGCAGCCTGAAGTCGCTGGTGCCGGGATCGGGCAATGTCGCGATCGGCGCGCGGCTGGCCGAATCCCTCGGCATCAATGTCGGCGACGACATCAGCCTGATCAGCCCGCAAGGACAGAACACGCCGTTCGGCACCGTCCCGCGCATCGTCAGCTACAAGGTGACCGCGATCTTCGAGGTCGGCGTCTACGATTACGACAAGGCCTTCGTCATCATGCCGCTGAGCGATGCGCAGACCTTGCTGATGCTCGGCGACGCGGTCGGCATGGTCGAGGTCCAGACGGTCGACCCCGACCGGGTCGGCGACATCCTCGCGCCACTGGCGATGCAGGTCGGCAGCGAGGGGGTGGTGCAGGACTGGCGCTCGATGAACGCGTCGCTGTTCCAGGCGCTCGAGGTCGAGCGGGTGGTGATGTTCTGGGTGCTGTCGCTGATCATCCTCGTCGCGGTGTTCAACATCCTGTCGTCGCTGATCATGATGGTCCGCGCCAAGCGCCGCGACATCGCGATCCTGCGGACGATGGGCGCGCCGCGATCGAGCATGATCAAGGTGTTCGTCACGGTCGGCACGCTGATCGGCGCGCTCGGCACCGCTGCCGGACTGCTGATCGGCTTTGTCCTGCTCTATTTCCGCCAGGGCGTGGTCAATATGGTGCAGGCGATCACCGGCCAGAATTTGTGGGACCCTTCGATCCGCTTCCTCACCGAGCTGCCGTCGAAGATCGATCCCTTCCAGGTGCTGGCGATCACCGCGATGGCGCTGATCCTCTCCTTCCTGGCGACGCTCTATCCGGCGTGGAAGGCGGCGGGCACCGATCCGGTCGAGGTGCTGCGCTATGAGTGAGGTGCTCGCCACCCGCGGGCTGCGCCGGACCTTCGAGCAGGGCAGCCAGAAGATCGAGGTGCTGCGCGGAATCGACCTGACGATTGCGTCGGGCGAAATTGTCGCGCTGCTCGGCCCCTCCGGCTCAGGCAAGTCAACCTTCCTCCAGGCGGTCGGCCTGCTGGAGGGCGGCTTCACCGGCTCGATCCGGCTCGGCGGCCACGAGGCGCCGCAGAACGATCGCGCCGAGCAGACCAGGCTGCGCCGTGAGATGCTCGGCTTTGTCTATCAATTCCATCATCTGCTGCCGGATTTCTCGGCGCTGGAGAATGTCATCCTGCCGCAGCTAATCCGTGACCGGACACCGGAGGAAGCGCAGGCGCGGGCGACCGAGCTGCTGACCTCGCTCGGTCTCGCTCATCGCCTCGAGCATCGCCCGGCCAAGCTCTCGGGCGGCGAGCAGCAACGCGTCGCGGTCGGCCGGGCGCTGGCCAACAAGCCGCTGCTCGTCCTCGCCGACGAGCCGACCGGCAACCTCGACGAGAAGACCGCCGACGCGGTGTTCGGCGAATTCCTGAGGCTGGTCCGCGAGCAGGGATCGGCGGCGCTGGTGGCGACCCATAACGAGCGCCTGGCGGCACGGATGGACCGTGTCTTCCGTCTCCACGAGGGGCTGCTCGAATAGCCGATTTTTCGGGCGAGCCGCGACGTCATTTGCTTTCCCGAATCGGCCGGGTTCACCATAGTCGGTCCATGGCAGCTTCGCCCTACGTCCCGCTTCGCGTCCTCTCGGCCTTCACCATGCTCGAGGGCGCGATCGACCCCAAGGCGATTGCCAAGCATGCGCGCAAGCTCGGCTTTCCGGCGGTCGCCCTGACCGACCGCAACGGGCTCTATGCGGTGATGCCCTTTTCCGACGCCTGCGTCGCCGCCGGCGTCCAGCCGATCATCGGCACGCTGCTGGCGGTGGCGCGGCCGGCGCTGGCCGATCGCGAGGGCAAGCCGCCGGTGCTCGACTGGCTGGCGCTCTATGCCCAGGACGAGACCGGCTATGACAATCTCTGCGCGCTGGTCTCGGCGGCGCATCTCGACCGGCCGGTGCAATATGAGCCGCACGTCCCGCTCGCCGCACTGGCAGGACGCAGCGACGGACTGATTGCCTTGACCGCGGGCGGGGAGGGCGCGGTGACCCGGCTCCTCGCCGAGGGCCAATCGGCCGCCGCGACGCATTATGTCGAGCAGCTCGAAGCGCTGTTCCCGGACCGGCTCTACGTGGAGCTGGCCCGCCGCGGCGAGGATGTCGAGAGCCGGGCGGAGACCGCGCTGATCGAGCTCGCCTATGCGCGCAATCTGCCGCTGGTTGCGACCAATCCCGCCTGCTTCGCCGAGGCCGAGTTTCACAGCGCCCATGACGTCATGCTGTGCATTGCCAGCAGCGCCTATGTCGAAAGCGCCGATCGTGCGCGCTCTTCGCCCGATGCCTGGCTCAAGCCGGCGAGCGAAATGGCGGCGCGCTTCGCCGACGTACCCGAGGCGATCGCTAACACGCTGGTCGTGGCACAACGCTGCGCCGTCGCCGCGCCAAGCCGCAAGCCGATCCTGCCGAGCCTTGCCGGCGACCGCGACGCCGAGGTGACCCAGCTGCGCGAGGACGGGCGGGCCGGACTCGAAGCACGTCTCGCCGCGCTCGAGATCAGCGGTTCCGACCGCGACGCCTATGTCGAGCGGCTCGAGTTCGAGCTCGACGTGATCATCAACATGGGCTTCGCCGGCTATTTCCTGATCGTCGCCGACTTCATCAAATGGGCCAAGCAGAACGACATACCGGTTGGACCGGGGCGCGGCTCCGGCGCCGGCTCGGTCGTCGCCTGGTCGTTGACCATAACCGATCTCGATCCGATCCGGCTGGGGCTGCTGTTCGAGCGCTTTCTGAATCCCGAACGCGTGTCGATGCCGGACTTCGACATCGACTTCTGCGAAACCCGGCGCGGCGAGGTGATCCAGTACGTCCAGGAGAAATACGGCCGGGATCACGTCGCGCAGATCATCACCTTTGGGCGCCTGAAGGCGCGCGCCGTGCTCAAGGACACCGGCCGCGTCTTGCAAATGGGCTATAATCAGGTCGATCGGCTCGCCAAGCTCGTCCCCAATCACCCGACCGATCCTTGGACGCTCGACCGCACGCTCAACGGCGTGGCGGAGTTCGCCGCGGAATATCGCGAGAATGAGGAGATCCGCCGGCTGATCGACCTGGCGATGAAGCTGGAAGGTCTGCCGCGCCACAGCTCGACCCATGCCGCCGGCGTCGTCATCGGCGACCGGCCACTCAACCAGCTGGTGCCGCTCTATCGCGATCCGCGTTCCGACATCCCGGTCACCCAGTTCGACATGAAATATGTCGAGGCGGCGGGACTGGTGAAATTCGACTTCCTCGGCCTCAAGACCTTGTCGGTGCTGCAGAAGGCGGTGGCGTTGCTCAAGCAGCGCGGCGTCGAGGTCAATCTCGACCGGATCGGCTGGGACGACGAGGAGGTCTTCAAACTGCTCCAGCGCGGCGAGACCGTCGGCGTGTTCCAGCTGGAATCGGAAGGCATGCGGCGTACGCTCGCCGCGGTGCGGCCGACCTGCTTCGAGGACATCATCGCGCTGGTCGCGCTCTATCGGCCGGGGCCGATGGACAATATTCCGATGTTCGGCGCGCGCAAGAACGGCCGTGAGCCGATGAACTATCCGCATCCGCTGCTCGAAGGCCTGCTGAAGGAGACCTACGGGATCTTCGTCTATCAGGAACAGGTGATGCAGGCGGCGCAGATCCTCGCCGGCTACAGCCTGGGCCAGGCCGATCTTCTGCGCCGCGCGATGGGCAAGAAGATCAAGGCGGAGATGGACGCGCAACGCGCCGGTTTCGTCGCCGGCTGCAACGAGCGCGGGATCAACGCCGCCAAGGCGAATGAGCTGTTCGACTTGATCGACAAATTCGCCGGCTATGGCTTCAACAAGAGCCATGCCGCGGCCTATGCGCTGCTCAGCTACCAGACCGCCTGGCTGAAGGCGCATCACCCGGTCGAATTCTACGCCGCGTCGATGTCGTTCGACATCGCGCTGACCGACAAGCTGGCGGTGTTCGTCGATGACGCGCGCCGGCTCGACGTTGCGATCAGGCCGCCGTGCATCAACGCCAGCGGCGCCGACTTTACCGTCGAGGACAATGCCGTGCGCTATGCCCTCGGCGCGCTGAAGGGCGTCGGCGAGCGGGCGATGAACGATCTCGCTGTGGCGCGGGCCGTGGGCGGGGCCTTCACCTCGCTTGACGATTTCGCCGCGCGCGTCGATCCGCGCCTGCTCAACCGCCGCCAGCTCGAAAGTCTCGCCGCCGCTGGCGCGTTCGACGGCATCATGGCGGATCGCGCCGCGGTCTTCGCTGGCGCCGAGATCATTCTCGCCCATGCCGCCAGCGCCGCCGACGGCCGCGCGAGCGGACAAAGCGGGCTGTTCGGCGACAGCCATGCCGGCGTCGCGCCGATCCGCCTGCCGAAGACCGAGCATTGGTCGCTCGCTCAGCGCATGGCCGCGGAGCGCGAGGCCTTCGGTTTCTATTTCTCCGCCCATCCGGTCGATCGCTACAGCCAGCTGGCTCGCGCCCATGGCGCACGGCCACTCGCGGAACAGCCGGTCCCGGCCGACGGCAGCCGCTCGACCGGCAAGATGGCGGCGATGGTCGAGGAAGCACGCTGGCGCACCTCGGCCAAGGGCCGCCGCTATCTCGTCGCGACCTTGTCCGACACGAGCGGCCAGTTCGTCGCCAGCGTGTTCGACGAGGAGGTCGCGAAATCGGTCGAGGCCGCGGCGCGCAACGGCGATTGCATGCTGCTGAGCGTCGAAATGGATCGGCGGCCCGGCGAGGACGCGCCACGGGTCGCGATCCGCTCGCTGACCCCGCTCGATCGGCTGACCGCCAATGCCCGGCTGATCCTCCACGCCGAAGCGGCCGACGAGGTCGCCGCGCGCGCCCTGGCGATGCGGCTGCGCGCGGCACGTGGCGGCCGCGGCACGGTACATCTCGACGTCCGCGCGGCTGACGGGAAGCTGGTGCCGCTGACGCTCGGCCGCGACTTCCTGCTCGATGCCGAGCTGGTTGCCGAGGTCGAGCGAATCGATGGTGTCAGCGGCGTCGAGCTTTCCGCTGAGACATCGGTCCTCGCCCTCGCGTCCTGATCGGGAGAGCCAAGCTGTACTTCGTCATCATTTGCACGGATCGCGCCGGCGCGATCGACCAGCGCACGGCGCGGCGTCCGGACCATCTCGCCTATTGGCAAGGGCTGGGCGACGCGCTGAAGCTCGCCGGGCCGCGGCTGGCGGACGACGCGCCCTGCGGCAGCTTCTTCCTCGTCGAGGCCGCCGACATCGCCGCGGCCCAGACAATGATCGACGGCGATCCCTTCGCGAAGGATGGCATCTTCGACCAGATCGAGATCAGCCCGCTGCGGCTGACGCTGGGTAGCTGGCGACCGGCCGACTAGGGTCTGTCCTCCTATCCGGCGACGAAGTCGCGGATCATCGGCAGGACCGCATCCTCGCGATCATGGTGCGGCCAATGGCCGGCATTCTCGAGCAGCTCGACCCTGACATCCTTGAAATAGGCGGCGCGGCCGTCCTTGGCGGGATCGGTCGCCCAGCTCTCCGCGCCGTATATCAGCAGCGTCGGGCATTCGACCGCGCTCCACAGCTCGCGCAATTCCTGCTCGGTCGATTGCTCATGGCGGATGAGGTAGAAGCGATTGTCGAATTTCCAGCTCCAGCCGCCGACGTCATTCTGCCTCAGCCCATGGCGGGTGAGGTGCAGCGCCAGCTCGGGCGAGAGATGGGCGTTCGCCTCGACCATGCGGGCGAGCGCGTCCTCGATCGTGGCGTAGGAGCGCGGCCGGCGATGCTCCATCTGGCCGACATCGTCGAGATATTGGCGCAATCGCTCCGGCAACGGCAGAGCCAGGCGGCCGGCGATGAACGGCGGCGGCACGCCCAGGCCTTCGATCGACACCAGCCGGCTGACCTTGGCCGGCCGCGCCGCCGCCAGGCGGATCGCGACATGGCCGCCGAGCGAATGGCCGACGACGGGCAGCGAAGCGATCTCGAGCTGATCGAGCAACCGGTCGATGTCAAAGACATAGCTGTTGGCGCGATAATCGCCCGAGGAAATCCAGGCGCTATCGCCATGGCCGGCGAGGTCGGGCACGATCACGCGATGGCGGTCGGCAAGGCCGGTCGCGATCGGGTCCCAGGAACGGCCATGGTCCCGGCCGCCATGGATCAGGATCACCGGCGGCGCCGCCGGATCACCCCATTCGAGATAGTGAAGGCGCAGACGGCGGGCGGTGTAGAAATGCGAACGCGGTTCCATCACCGCGGCGGTAACCGGCGATCCCCGGGCGATCAAGCGATCGGGATGGTTGCGGTCTGAGACTTTTTAACATTGGCGCGTTATCGGGACACCGATCGATCGGAGCGCGTTCCTGTATGGTGCTGGTTGCGAGCTACAATATGCGCAAGGCGATCGGGTCGGATCGCCGCCGTCGGCCGGACCGCATTCTCGACGTGCTCAATGAGATCGACGCCGATGTCATCGCCCTGCAGGAGGCCGACCGTCGCTTCGGCGAGCGGTCGAGCGCGCTGCCGCCGGCGCTGATCGCCGAGCACACCCCCTATGTGCCGGTGCCGTTCACCAATCGCCCGAACGGGCTCGGCTGGCACGGCAATGCGCTGCTCGTTCGGCGCGGCATCGAGGTGATGCATCGCAACCCGCTGCACCTGCCGACGCTGGAGCCGCGCGGGGCGGTGATGGCGGATCTGCGGATCGGCCGATTGGTCCTGCGCGTGATCGGCATGCATCTCGACCTCTCGGGCCTGCTGCGGCGACGTCAGGCGCATGCCATCCTGGCGACGATCGCCGCCCAGCCGGTCCATCTGCCGGTGGTCATGATGGGCGACTTCAACGAATGGCGGCGCAAGGGCGGCTGCCTGACCGATTTCGCCCAGGATCATGATTTCGCCGCGACAGGCCCCAGCTTCCATGCGCGCCGGCCGGTAGGGAAGCTGGATCGCATCGTCGTCAGCCGCGATCTCCGGATCGAGGCGGCGGGCACGCATCATTCGCTGCGCGCCCGGATCGCCTCGGATCATCTGCCGGTCTGGGCGAAGCTCAGCCTGCGGTAGCTACGTCAGCGGCGGTCAGCACCTGCTCGATCGCCGGCACCGTGTGCCCGGTCAGATCCTTGTCGACCTCGCCGATCAGTCGCTTCTCGACCTCCTTGTGATAATGCTTGCGCAGCTCGCCGAGCGTCCGCGGCGGCGCCACGACGAGCAGAGCATCGAAGGCATTGCCGAGCGCCTTGCGGCGCAGCATCTCGGCCGCATCGGCGGCGAAGCGGTCTTCGGCAAGCTGATGGAAATCGACCTCCTCGAAGGTGTCGCGAGCGATCCCGACGCTGGGATTGCCGGTGCCGGGAGCATCGCTTTTCTGGTCGCGATCGGCCGGGTTGTCCTGCTCGCGGTGCGATTCGACCCTGAGGTCGATCTGCTCGCCATCGCCGTGGTTGCGCAGGAACAGCAGCTTGCGCCCGTCGGCAACCAACACCAGCGCGTCATGGGGCAGGCGCATCGTCATCCTCCATCCTAGTCGGAGGAAAACGCCCGGTCGGCGACGGGGTTGCCCTCAGCCCTCCTCGTCGACGGCCGGATCCTCGGCGATCCTGGAATCCCCCTCCGCCGAGTCCTCGCCGATCTCCGCACCATCATCGGGCGCGACCTGGGGCTCGACGCCTTCGGCGACATCGGCTTCCGCCTCGTCCTCGCTCTCCTCAATCCGCGCCGCCGCCACGACATGCTCGTCGTCCGCGACGCGGAATATGGTGACGCCCTGGGTGTTGCGCCCGGCAACACGAATGTCGCCGACGGTCGTGCGGATCAGCGTCGCCTGGTCGCTGACCAGCATCAGCTGCTCGCCGTTATGCGCCGGGAAGCTCGACACCACCGGGCCGTTGCGATCCGAGGTGACGATATTGGTGATGCCCTGGCCGCCGCGTCCGGTGCGGCGATATTCATAGGCCGAGGTGCGTTTGCCAAAACCATTGGCGGTCACCGTCAGGA
>Ga0207667_10005785_pt1 | contig 15085 bp, 9 predicted proteins | sample KBSCornC52_FD_184301 | JGI IMG/M metagenome (GOLD analysis project Ga0207667, IMG submission 184301) | Corn rhizosphere microbial communities from Kellogg Biological Station, Michigan, USA - KBS Corn C5-2 (SPAdes) (version 2) | ecosystem: Host-associated > Plants > Roots > Rhizosphere > Soil ... | reverse complement strand
CGGCGACCGACCTTGTGCTCGCGTTGCAGGGGGATGGCCCCTTCCTCAACGTTAGCCTCAACTATCTGGGCGACGCGCAGACGGAGGCACTGCCGGGCGCGGCAACGACGGTCGCGAACAATGCCGGCAAGCCAAAGCCCGGAGAGAAGATGAGCTTCCTGGTGGTCTGCAAGGTACCGGTTCCCGTGGTGGAGAAGCCAAAGCGTACGGCCGCGACGTTCGCGAGCGCCGGATCCAACGTATCAGGCGGAGCTAAGGAGACGCAACCGTGAACAGTTTCTGGGCGCAGCGAACCCCGGGCGAACGCCGGATGCTCGTAATCGGTCTTATAGTTGTCGCGATTTGCGTTCCGCTGGTCCTTTTTCCTGGCGGCGCAAGCGGAAAGAAGTTACTTTCGGCCAGGGAAGCCCGTCAACAATATGAGAGCAAGCTGAAGGAGAAGGCGCAGCTCGAATCGGACAATGAACGAATCAAGCCGCTGATGGACCAGATGGTGTATACGGAAGCGCCCGAGGCGCTTATTCCGAAAGTCATCACAACCCTTCAGGGCTATGCAAAGGATTCAGGAATCCATCTTCGCGAGATCAAGCCGCTGCGATCCAAAAAGGTTGCGGGCGTAACGAAAGAAACCCTTAGCGTCCGGTTTACGTCGGAATTTGGGAAGACGGTTCCGTTCTTCTATCGCGTGGAAGACCCGGCGGGCAGGCTGGTCGTGGAGAAGTTCAACCTGACGGCATCCGACCCGAAGTCGCGGACCGTCGATGTGGACGCCCAGATCGCGCTGTTCACGAAGTCCGATGCGGCCGCGCCGACAGCAGCAGGCGCAGGCGCCTGAGCTGGAGGCTTAGCCATCCACTTAAACACAGTCGATGAATCGTGTATTCGGAGGGAGGCGGAGAACATGAGACGGAAGAAGAGACTGCCAGTCGTTCCCGTTGTGGTCGGCCTCGGCGCCGTAGCGGTTGCCGCCATCGTGCTCGCGCAGCCAGGCAAGGGCCGCGTTGCCCTGGTCCAGTCCAATACGGCGAAGGCCGCGGATGCAGGAGTTAAGATCGCCGATGTGCCGGAGCGCAAGCCGCTTGCGTTTTACACGAGCGCCGTGCGGACCGACTTATTCAATGCTCCCGTGCCGCCGACGGTTGAAAAGCCGAAGGTTGCCGCAAAGCCGAAGAAGCCGGAGATCGACTTCTCGACTCCCGCCGCTCCGGTCGCCGTAAACCCATTCGCGGACTATGCCTACACGGGGTCCGTGGCGGCGAACGGCACCATGGTCGCGCTCATCGAGAATACGAAGACCAAAGAAGGCCAGTACCTGAAACAGGGTGACGACTTCATGGGCGGCAAAATCGCCGACGTGACGGATCGCACGGTCGCCATCGACGTTGCCGGCAAGCGGGAAACGCTCGCCAAGACGGACGATTTCAAGCTGACCCCGCTGGACAAGAGCGCCGCTTACCTGACGGCCGCTCCCGCGCAGACTGGCGCGCCAGGAATGTCCGGGGCTCCCGGTGCGCCCGGCGCGGCGACCATGCCGGGCGGAAATCCCTCGTGGATGCAGAACCTTCCGGCCGACGCGCAGGCGAGAATCATGCAGCGGTTCCAGAGCATGACACCTGAGCAGCAGCAGCAGATGCAACAGCGCTGGATGAACCGCTCCTTTAACGGCGGTGGCGGCGGAGGCCGTGGCGGCCGACGCGGAGGCGGGGGGGGCTTCGGTGGCGGCGGCGGATTTGGCGGAGGCGGGATGGGCGGCGGCTTCGGCGGTTAAGTTGCAATTTGCTCGTTACGGAGGACGCGATACCACGAGACCACGGGGTGCCGTGGCAAGCGTCCTCCTCCCCCCTCCCTTCTATTGGCAGTTATCAATCAGAGGATGCGCACCACATGAATCGACATACGTTCGGAACCCTCAGACGCCTGGACCTGCTGCTCGTGGCGGCGGCGGTCGGGTCTGCGACACTGGTTCCCACTCTCGCGGGCGGGCAGGCAGGCGGCCAGCAGCCCGGCTCCGGCGGCAACACCGCGAACCAGACCCAGACGGGCTCCGGCGGACAGGACAAACAGGGCGCCCAGGGGAATCAGGCGCGGCGTAACCGGAATCAGCGGAACACGCGGGCGACAACGAGATCCACCGACCTGTCCATTGTGCCGGTTGGCACTACCGCCGGACAGGCGACAACGCAGGCTCCCGCCGCTCCGCAGCTGCCACCTGGCGCGAAGATTCAACCCGGCCCGGATGGCAAGCCAATGGTAGTCGGCGCCGACGGCAAGCCGCTCATGGGTCCCGATGGAAAGCCCTTCCCCGTCCCCGCCGCGAATGTCGCGCCCGCCCAGACCGGCACGCCGACTCGCAAGCCGAACATGTTCGATTCCCTTGTACCAACCACGGGAGGCGGCCAGACGGGCGGATTTGGCGGCAACGGGATTGGCCGGAACACGTTCGGGGATCTCACGGCCGGCGGCACCATCACGATGGATTTCCGCGGGTCGGACATCCAGAACGTGCTCAAGTTCTTTGCAATGGCGACGAACTGGCAGATAGTTCCGGACCCCACCCTTACAGGCCCGGTTACGATTATCAGCCCGAAGCCGCTCACCATCGATCAGGCGTTCCAGGTGCTCCAGTCCACGCTCGAGATTCGCGGATTCTCCGGCCAGCTCGAGAAGCGCGGGGATACCACGATTCTGCGAATTGTGCCGTTCGACCGCGCCGTTCAGACCGGCAACAACGTGCTCGGAACCGACGAAAAGGGCAACGCTACCGGACCTCTGACCCCGGACCAGCTCAAGAACCTCAAGGGCCAGGTCATCACGCAGGTGATACCAGTCGAGAACGTCGACGCGGCGGCGCTCGCGCGGGAGCTCAAGGAGCTGACGAACAAGGGCGCCAGCCTCGTCGCCAGCACGGGCACGAACGCGCTCATCGTTACCGACACGGCGAGCAACGTGCAGCGGATCAGCGAGCTGGTCAGAATGCTCGACAAGGCTGCCAGCAGCTCGCAGATTCAGATTTTCGCCCTCCAGCACTCCGACGCGACGGATGTCACCAATGTCATTAACAATCTCTTCGGCCAGGTATATGGCCGCGGACGGGGCGGAGGACGGGGTCCGAACGGGCAGCCTGGCCAGCCGCAGCCCGTTCCGCAGCCGGGCCAGCCAGGGCAGCCTGGTGCGGTCCCGGAGCAGAATCGAGGCGCCATCCTGGCAACACCGGACACGCGTACCAATTCCGTGATCGTTGTCGCCTCCGAGGATAACATCCGAAAGGTCGCGGACCTGATTCAACGACTCGACGACCCGGCGGCATCCGCGCTCGACACCAAGATCGTGAAGATGCAGTACGCCGACGCGCTGGACATCGCCGACACCATCAACTCAATCCTGAGCAACTCTACCGTTCCGAGCACCGGCAACAACCGTGCGGCGTCGTTCCAGTCGCGGGTATTCGGGGGCGCCGGCTTCGGCGGCTTCGGCGGTGGCGGCCAGCAAGCGGGAGGGGTCACGTCGACGGACCCGTTCGCCAAAGTGGTCGGGAACGCCCGAACCAACTCGCTCATCGTCACCGCGACGAAGGAGAAGATGGAGAAGATCGACGAGCTGATCCGGGAGCTGGACGTCCCGGTCGCCATCGAATCGACCACCTTCGTCATTCCGCTGAAGAACGCGCAGGCGCAGGACATCGCAACCATTCTGGGCCAGGCGTTCGGGACCAGCAATACCGGCGGCGGATTCGGCGGCGGGGTCAACATTTTCGGCGGATTCGGCGGCAACAACAACAATCAGCGGCGATCCGGCATCCAGGGCGCCGGGTCCATCAACCGGCGAACCGGATCGGGAACCGGAACGACGGGCGGATTCGGCCGGTCTGTGCAGATGAGCCCCTCATCCTCCATCGATGATCCCGCGGGCGTGCCGGGCACTCTGACTCCGGACGGGCAGTTCGTCCCCGCGGCCGCCGCGCTTCAGCAGGCGGCGCAGTCCCGCGCAGCCCAGTTCTTCCCTGGCGGCGGAGGATTCGGCGGGTTCGGGCGTGGCGGGGGCGGTCAGATGCAGACGCCCATGTACGGACGGGGCTCGAATGGCCAGTACGCGAATCTCAGTCAGCTCCGGCAGAACGTGGGAGTGGTGGCGGACCCGGCGACGAACAGCCTGGTCATTACCACCACGCCGGACAACCTGCCCATACTCAAGCAGATCATCGAGTCGCTGGACGTCATACCCCGGCAGGTCATGATCGAGGTAATCATCGCGGAAGCGAGCCTCGATACATCCCAGAAGCTGGGTGTGCAGTTCGATGCGCAGGGAGTGGGCAAGATCCTCGGGTCCGCCGGCACGCAGACGACGAACTCGAACTTCCCGCTCGGCTCGTCCGGGTCCGCTCTCAGCAACATCAACGGGCCGCTCAATCCGGGCATTCAATTCGGCGTATCCGCGCTGAGTGGGCGGTATCACGCGCTCATTCAGGCGCTGGCGACCGACAGCCGGGTACGGATCCTTTCGACGCCGAAGGTCTTCACGTCAAACAACCAGACGGGCTTGATCGACGTCACGACGAGCGTGCCGTACGTGACGGGAGCGACGCAGAACTCGCTCATTTCGACCGGCACGAACATCACCACCAGCTTCCTCGACGTTGGTATTCAGCTCCAGGTGACGCCCCGAATCGCGCGCGACGGCCTCGTTACGATCGACGTAGTGACTTCCGCCAGCGAGCTCCTCAGCTTCGATACGCTGACCGCCAGCCTGGACGCCAATGGCAGGCCGCAGACCATCGTGGCGCCCCGGACCTCGCAGCGCGACACGGACACCGAAGTGACTGTGCGAGACGGAGAAGTTGTGGTGCTCGGCGGACTGATGCGGGACAATATCACGACGACGGTCAATAAAGTCCCGCTGCTCGGGGACATCCCGATTATTGGGCACCTGTTCCGATCTACCTCGCACGACAAGCAGAAGACGGAGCTGATGGTCTTCCTGATTCCGCACGTGGTCGATAACGACGCGACCAACCGGAAGATGGTTGACGAGCAGTCGAAGAACATCCGGAAGGCCTTCCCGGACCTCGAGAAGGACCATCCGGCGCTGAAGCCGACGACACCCGGCACCGAGACGAATAAAGCCGCCGAGCCAAAGCCAGTACCGCCGCCGAATCCCGAGAAGCCGTTGAATCCGGCCAACCCAAATGGGGCGCCGCCACAGGGCAAGACGACCCGGACGGACACGAAGCCCGCGGATCGGTCAGGATTCGACAAGTAGGCACGAGCATCAGGCAGCCACGGCCGTGGCTGCCTGATTGGTTAACAGCCGCGGAAATTCCTGTTGGTCGTGTTATACTCATCCTATGGTGGCGAGGATAATCGATCGATCCCATAACCAACAGGCCAGACAGTTTTCTGAAACAACCTCGATGACGATGCGTCCAACGACAGAAGCGCCAACGTGCGATCCTGTGGTTGGGCGCTCTCTTGTCATGTAACCGAGCCGTACTCGTGAGGTCACCTTGTCCGTGTGGAAACAGGCTGCTCGCTACGTACCCGTCTCACTTGCCCTCTCCTCGCTCGCATCTCTCATTGGCGTGGCCGCTGCGTCCAGCGCCCAGAACGCGTCTCCGGCCGTCACACAGGAGCAGGCAGCCTTCTTCGAATCGAAGGTCCGACCCGTGCTCGCGGCAAACTGCCTGGCGTGCCACGGCGAGAAGGAGCAGCGCGGCGGAATCCGTCTGGACGGACGAGCGCACCTGCTTGCTCCCGCTAAGGGCGAGCCGCTCATCAATCTGGCCAGCCCGCCCGCCAGCCGTCTGATTCGCGCGATTCAGCAGGCAGGTCCAATTAAGATGCCGCCAAACGGCCGGCTTCGCGATTCGGAGATTGCGGCGATCTCGGAGTGGGTTCGGATAGGCGCGCCCTGGCCCGAAACGCCGCCTACCGCGCCGGCGACTACCGATTACGTAATCCGCCCGGAGCAGCGCGACTTCTGGTCCTTCCGCCCTGTCCGCCGCCCCCCGCTGCCGGCCGTGAAGAACGCGGGATGGGCTCGAAACCCCGTCGATCGATTCGTGCTGGAGGCGCTGGAGGCGAAGGGGTTGAAACCCGCGCCCGCGGCCGACCGCCGGACCCTGATTCGCCGGGCAACCCTCGACCTGATCGGCCTCCCCCCCACCCCGGAGGAAGCCGAGGCGTTCGTTAGCGACAATGCGCCCAACGCCTGGGAGAAGGTGATTGACCGCCTCCTCGCTTCGCCGCAATATGGGGAGCGCTGGGGCCGGCGCTGGCTCGACCTCGTCCGCTACGCCGATTCGAACGGCCTCGACGAGAACGTCGCGTTCGCGCACGCGTACCTGTACCGCGATTATGTCGTAAAGGCCATGAACGCGGACAAGCCGTACGATGACTTCATCATGGAGCAGCTCGCGGGCGACCTGCTTCCAACCGACGACGAATCGCTGCGCGCGGAGCGGCTCACCGCGACGGGATTCCTCACGCTGGGCGCAAAGGTCCTCGCGGAACCCGACAAAGACAAGATGCTGATGGACATCGTCGACGAGCAGATCGAGGTGACCAGCAAGGCGTTCATGGGGCTCACGGTGACGTGCGCGCGGTGCCACAACCACAAGTTCGACCCCATCTCGACAAGGGACTACTACGCGCTGGCCGGCATCTTCAAATCCACGAAGGCCATGCAGACCCTCTCGACCGTGGCCATGTGGAACGAGCGTCCCATCGAATCGAAGGCCATCGAGGCGGCGCGGAAGGCGTACGAGCCGCGGATTTCCGAAGCGAGAGCCGCCGTACAGCTGGCGAAGGAGCGGGCGCGGGACGAGATTGTGAGCGCATTCCGGAAGGATGCGGAGAAGTATGCGCGGGCAGGCTGGGAAGCGGCGGAGTCCGGCGAGCCTCTCTCGCTGGGCGACGCGCCTGCCACTCCGGGCGGTCCGACTCGAATCATTGTTGAAGCGGAGAAGTTTGCACGCGGCAACGTCGGAATCGACACGACGCACTGGGGCAGACAGATCGGAATTATCTATAACCTGAACCCGCCCGACGTCGCGGAGTGGGACGTGAACGTGCCGGCTGCCGGAAGCTACCAGCTTGAGTTCCGATATGCTTCCGAGGAGGAGCGGCCAGTCAAACTCACGCTGAACGGCAAAGTGATTCGCGAATCGACCTGCGGGGCGAATACAGGCAGCTTCTTCCCGGAGGGCCAGCGGTGGGAGGTGCAGGGCATCTTCGCGTTCGCGGCAGGGAAGAACACGATTCGGATCGACTGCGCGGGAGTTATCCCCCATTTCGACAAGGTGCTCATTTCAGCGATAACGCCTCCGGAGGGCGGCAAACCGGCGAGGACTGTTGCGGACATCGCGCAAGCGGAGGGGCTTGACCTTGCGAGGCTGAAGATCGCGGCGCGGCTAATGAAGGGTCGTCGGGACCCGGCGACACTGAAACCCGAAGAGCTTGCGAAGGAGGCGGAAGGACTTGCCGCGCGATTCGCCGATGAGATCAAGGCAAAGGCGGATCCGCTCTACTCGAAGGACCAGAAACACGCGGTCGACGTGGCGGAAACAAGGTTGAAGGGAGTTGAGGCAGCCCAGCCGAAACCCCCGATGGTGATGGCGGTCGAGGAAGGACAAATCGCCGATTGCAAGGTGCACATCCGGGGCGACACCACCAATCTCGGTGACCTCGTCCCCCGCCGGTTCCTCACGGTGCTCTGCGGCGACAACCAGAAGCCCATCGACAGCTCGCGCAGCGGCCGGCTCGAGCTCGCGCAGTGGCTCGCCAGCCCGACCCATCCTCTCACAAGCCGCGTGGCGGTCAACCGCATTTGGCAGGACCACTTTGGCGATGGCATTGTCCGCACGCCCGACAACTGGGGCTTTCTCGGCCTGAAGCCCACCCACCCCGAGCTCCTCGACTGGCTCGCCGCGACGTTCGTCGAACCGGTCGGCATGACCGCGAGCGTCCGCGGCGCCGGCCGACCGTCCGGTTATGGCTGCGGCTGGTCCTTCAAGCGGCTTCACAGGCTGATCATGATGTCCAACACATACAAGATGGCATCGACGGCGGACGCGATGACGACCGCCAGGGCGTCGCTCGCGGACCCGGAGAATCGGCTGCTGTGGCGCTTCAACCGGCGGCGCATGGAGGCGGAGCCCTTCCGCGATTCGATGCTCTTCGTTTCGGGAAAGATCGATCTCTCGCTCGGCGGCTCGCTTCTCAAAACCGAGAATCACGGCTATGTCACGAACGACCAGTCCGGCAACGCGGCGCAGTACAACAGCCCCCGGCGCAGCCTCTACCTGCCCGTAATTCGGAACGCGCTGTTCGACATGTTCCAGGCGTTCGACGTGGGCGACCCCTCGATGGTCAACGCGAAGCGCAACGCCACGACGGTCGCCCCGCAGGCGCTCTACGTAATGAACAGCCCGTTCGTCCTGGAGCAGTCGAAGGCATTCGCGGAACGGCTGCTGGCACGAACCAACCTGAGCGACCGCCAGCGAATCGACGAAGCGTATCGCCTGACGATCTCACGGCCCGCGACTCCGGTAGAGATCGACCGCCTGCTCCGATTCGTTACGGCCTATGACGCGAGGCTTGCCGGTACGGAGAAGGACCCCGCGAAGCGGCGAATCGCCTCCTGGTCCGCCGCATGTCAGGCGCTCTTCGGCTCCAACGAGTTCATCTACGTGAATTGACGGCGCGCCGAAGCAGCATTGACGAGGAGTACGGCAATATGGCAGTCGCATACCCGATAACGGAATCACTTCCCCGCATGACGTTCGAGGAGTTCCTCGAATGGACGGACGAGGACACGTTCGCCGAATGGGTGGACGGAGAGATCACACTCATGACGACGACGACGCAGCATCAGATCATCTGCGGGTTCCTGCTGCGCGCCGTATCCGAGTTCGTCGAGGCCAAAGACCTCGGCATGGTCCTCTTCGCGCCGTTCCTGATGCGACTGTCGACGCGAAAGTCGGGCCGCGAGCCGGATATTCTCTTCATCGCAAAGGCCAACATGGACCGACTGCGAGGAAGCTGGCTGGACGGGCCGGCCGACCTGGTGGTCGAAGTCGTGAGCGACGAGAGCCGGAAGCGAGACCGCGAGACCAAGTTCGAGGAATATGCGGCGGCGGGCGTGCGGGAGTACTGGCTGATCGATGCGCCGCGGCAGCAGGCGGACATCTTCGTGCTGTCGGCCGATGGTCACTACGCGCCAGCGGAGGTCGACGAGAATGGCCTGCTCCGCAGTGCCGTCCTTGAGGGTCTCACGGTGGACGTGCGCTGGCTCTGGCAGGACCCGAAGCCCACTCTAAAGAGCGTGCTTGCCGGATGGGGACTCGAGTAGAACGGGAGCGAATCATGAGTCGATTCTGTAGCAACTTCGCGCGGCCGCTGACGCGCCGGGACATGCTGAAGACGTTCAGCGGGGGATTTGGTGCGCTGGCGCTGGCGGGAATGCTGGGCGAGGAGGCACGCGCCGCCGCGACAGCCAATCCGCTCGCCCCGAAGGCGCCGATGTACCCGCCGCGCGCGAAGCGCGTGATCTTCCTCTTCATGCACGGAGGCCCGAGCCACGTCGACACGTTCGACCCGAAGCCGCTCCTCACGCGCGACAACGGGAAGCCGCTCCCCTTCGCGAAACCACGCGTTCAGTTTGCCCAGACCGGCAACCTGCTCAAATCGCCCTGGGAGTTCAGGAAGTACGGGCAGAGCGGGCTCGAAGTGAGCGACCTCTTTCCACACGTGGGCAGGATGGCCGACGACCTCTGCGTGATTCGCTCGATGTACGGCAGCAATCCCGCCCACGGCGGCGCGCTGCTTGCACTGCATACAGGCTCGGACACGTTCGTGCGGCCGTCGATGGGCTCGTGGATCACCTACGGGCTCGGCAGCGAGAACGAGAACCTGCCCGGATTCATCACCATCTGCCCGACGCTGGGGCACGGCGGCGTGCAGAACTGGTCGAGCGCATTCCTTCCGGCCCCGTATCAGGGGACGCCCATCGGGAACGCTTCGATTCCGGCCGAGCGCGCCGCGATCAGCTACATCCGGAATCCCGAGACGCCCGCAGACCTCCAGCGGATGCAGCTCGACCTGATGAAGGAGATGAACGAGGACGAGCTCCGGCACTTCGGTGCGGACCCGAATCTGGAAGCGCGAATCCAGACCTTCGAGCTGGCCTTCCGCATGCAGACCATTGCGCCGGAAATCATGGACCTTGCCGGCGAATCGAAGGCGACGAAGGACATGTACGGCGTTGGCGAGCAGCCGACAGACAACTTCGCCCGACAGTGTCTGCTCGCGCGGAGGTTCTGTGAGCGTGGTGTCCGGTTCGTGCAGGTGACCCACAGCTACAAGTGGGACCAGCACGGCGACCTCCGGAACGGGCACACGAAGAACGCGAAGGAAGTGGACAAGCCCATCGCGGCGCTCCTGCGCGACCTGAAGACGCGCGGGCTGCTGGAGGACACTCTGGTCCTCTGGAGCGGGGAGTTCGGCCGCACCCCGACGGCTCAGGGCGGCGACGGCCGCGACCACAATCCGCACGGTTTCTGCTGCTGGCTGGCGGGGGGCGGGGTGAAGGGCGGGACAGCGTACGGCGCGACCGACGACTACGGCTACTACGCGTCCGTGGACAAGGTCCACATCCACGATCTCCACGCGACGATGCTCCATCTGCTGGGAATCGAACATACGAAGCTCACCTACCGCTACGCCGGCCGCGACTATCGCCTCACCGACGTGGCGGGCAACGTGGTGAACGGAATCGTGGCATCGGGGTAGGATGAAGCGTGCGGCCGGATGATCAGCTATCATCCGGCCGTTTGGCCGCCAACCCGTACGCAAGCTACATAGGACCAGCGGCACCGACCGAGAATAGTACGAAGCCAACGGGTTATTGACCAGGATGCCAGGCGGGATGTCGATGGAGGCGCGGGATTCAACCAGGCGAAGCGGCGTGTTCGTGTTTGCGTTCGCCCTGTTTGTCGCGTTCGCGATGGTCACGGTCGGGTGGCGGATCCAGCACCTTGTGGGGCAGTCCGAGGACCCTTACGGCTACGTCCGGATGGGCAGGTCGATCGCGAACGGCGAGGGATTCGGCGCGTACGGGTCGGTGCTGAACCGGCGCGGGCCGCTCTATCCGATGTTTATCGGCGCGGTGTACGCACTCTTTGGCGAGCGACCGGCCCTCCTCCAGATTCTTCAGGCTTTCATGCAGGCCGGAATCGCGCTCCTGGCATTCGACATTGGGCAGCGCACGTTCAACCGCCGGACCGGAATCATCGCTGGAATTGCTTGCGCGCTCCATCCGGCGTTCCTGCGCTACGTCGCGGACTTCCACGTCGAGACCTTCCTCACGGTCCTCTTCACTCTCACGCTCTGGTCGACTGTCCGGTTTGTGGAGCGCCCCACGATTCGGGCGGCAGCGCTCATCGGAATCTGCGCGGGCCTGGCTGCTCTCACCAAGCCGGTGGCTCTTCCCTACCCCTTCTTATTTGCCGCCATCTGGCTATGGCAGCAGAGGCGCGCGCAACCCGCCAGGAACCGATGGCCCCTTGCCGCGGCGATCTGCGCGGCCGCGCTTCTCGTGGTGCTGCCATGGACGTATCGGAACTATCGTTCCAGCGGGCACATCGTTCTGGTGACCACCGGTTTGGGCGACGCCTTCCTGCGAGGGTACATCTTCTCGAAGCCGGAATACGCCACCCTGAGCCGCCCTCCCTACACCGACGCCGAGCAGGAATCGAACGCGTACTTCAAATCGCTCTGCAAGCAGGCAGGCACGGTCTGGGAGCGAAACGACGTCGAATCCGAGCAGATACTCACGCGCGAAGCGAAGCGCAGGCTTGGGGAAGACTTCGGCGGGTTTACCCGCAAGTCGGTAACCGGACTGTTCACCTTCTGGTACCAGATGACGAGCTTCACGAACTCGCTGGTCGTGGGCGGCACGGCGCTCGTATCGTGGGCATTCGCGCTCATCGGGTGGCGGCGGGCGAGGCGCGAGCGCCGCAGTTCATGGCCGCTCTTTCTGCCTATCCTCTACCTCAACGTAATGTTGGCCCTCCTCCTGGCACTCGGGCGGTATTCGGTGCCCATTCTGCCCGCGCTGACCATCCTCGCGGCGTTCGGAGTCGACACCATGCTCAGTCCGCGTGGCGCGCCGGCAAACCAGGCCGCACAGCCCGCTCCTCACCCTCAGCCTGTGTAGGTCGCCTCCTTCCACCTCCCGCCGTTCATCCCCCGTTGGAACAGGCGCATGGACCAGCCAGTCTTGTGATCGGTCCGGTTGACGCTCCATGCCAACACACGCGCGCTTGTACGCCCCGGCCGGTACAACCAATTGAAGGTGGACTGATGGCAGCGACATTGAGCTTGCAACACCTGAAGCTTTACCGCGATATTGCCCGGCTTTTCCTGAAATACGGCCGCTCGGACATATTGCAGGATTCGGATCTGAACGAGCTCGCATCAAAGGAGACCGGGCACGAGCAGTCGGAACAGGCGGCGAAGGGGAGGGAGCTGGCGCATGACCTCGAAGCCATGGGGCCGATCTTCGTCAAGCTGGGCCAGGTGCTCTCGTCCCGCAGCGACCTTCTGCCCGCCCCCTATCTCGAATCGCTCACACGGCTTCAGGACCAGCTCGAGCCCATCCCGCTTCAGGACGTGGAGCGGACCATCCAGGACGAGCTCGGCGTTCGCATATCCAAAGCATTTCTGGATTTCGACCCGAAGCCGATCGGAGTAGCGTCGCTCGGTCAGGTACACAAGGCCGCCTTGCGCGACGGCAGGCCCGTAGTCGTCAAGGTGCAGCGACCGGGAATACGAAAGCAAATCGTCGACGACATGGACGCGCTGGAGCAGCTAACGCGCCTGGCCGACACGCACACGGATGTGGGGCGGCGGCAGCGGTTCACGGAGGTATTCGAGGAGTTCCGCAAGACGCTGCTGCACGAGCTCGACTACCGGCGCGAGGCGTCCAACATGCGGCAGGTCGGCGAGTCGCTGCGTGACTACCCACATCTCATGGTTCCGAGCCCGATCGATGACTATACGACCTCCCGCGTGCTCACCATGGACTATGTCAGGGGCGTGAAGATTACGGACATGAGCCCCCTTGCACGGCTGGAGATGGATGGCGCCGCGCTGGCCGACGAGCTCTTCAAGGCTTACCTGCAAAACATCCTGATCGACGGGCTGTTTCATGCCGACCCTCATGCCGGAAACGTCCTCATCACCGACGATCACGAGATCGCGCTCATCGACCTGGGCATGGTCGGGCACGTGTCGGGGGGCCTTCAGGAGAATCTGCTCAAGATACTTCTCGCCACGAGCGAGGGGCGCAGCGACGAGGCGGCCGACGTGGCCATCAAGATCGGGGAGCGGCTGGACGACTTCGACGAGGGCGCGTTCCGGAGGATGGTGTCGGACCTCGTGGCGGATCGGCAGCATGCATCCATCGAATCGCTCGCCATCGGCCGCGTGATGCTCGACCTCGGGCGCGTGTCGGGAGAGGCCGGCCTGCGGCTGCCAACCGAGCTGACGATGCTCGGCAAGACGCTGCTGAATCTGGACGAGGTCGGCCGCATCCTCGCGCCGGACACGAATCCCAACGAGACCATTCGCCGTCATGCCGCCGAGTTGGTGACCCGCCGGCTGCTGAAGGGCCTCTCGCCGGGCAACGTTATGAGCGCCGCGCTGGAGGCGAAGGAGCTCGCGCAGGAGCTTCCGGGCCGCGTGAATCGTATTCTGGACACCATCGCGCGCAACGAGCTCAGGATTCGGGTCGATGCCATAGACGAGACCACGCTCATCGAGGGATTCCAGAAGGTCGCGAATCGAATCACGATGGGGCTGGTCCTCGCGGCGCTGATCATCGGAGCGGCGATGCTGATGCGAGTGGATACGACGTTCCGCATGTTCGGCTATCCGGGATTCGCGATGATATGCTTTCTTGCCGCGGCGGGCGGCGGGTTCTGGCTGCTGGTATCCATCGCCCTGTCCGACCGCGCGGCAAAGACCGGGTCCGGGCGACAGGACGGCTGAATGGCTGGCGTGGATGTGATGACGCGACCCGCGCCGTGCGATTCACGCGGGTCGCTCATTTGCCATTGTGCCGCCGGACGCTGTTACTTCACCCGGCGGACCACCTCTTCGGCGAGGGCGGTGTAGGCCAGGGAGCCCGATGCGTGCGGATCGTACACGATGACCGGCTTGCCCTCGACCTCCGCCTCCGATAGCCGCAGATTCTTGTGAATCACGGTGTCGAATACAAGCGCGCCGAACCGCTCGCGAATTTCGGCGGAGATGTAGCGGTGGAGCTTGGTATTGCGCTCGCAGAGGGTGAGAAGCACGCCGAGCAGCTGGATGTTGAGGTCGAGATCCTGATTCATCTGGACGATCATCCGATTCAGCGTGTCCATGCCGGCGAACGAGTAGAACTTGGGCTCGGTCGGGATAAGAAGATAATTGCTCGCGATGACCGCAATCTCGGTGAGGCGGCCGAGCGACGGCGGGCAGTCGATGAGGACCCAGTCGAACTCAATCTCCTTCAGCAGCGCGTCGAGCGCCCTTCGGAGGCGATAGGCCGAGCCGACGATTGGCGTCAGCATCTTCTCCGCGTGCGCCATCGCGATGGAGCCGGGAATCAGGTAGAGCGGCAGATCGCCGATGTGCTGAAGTGTTCGGCGAAGCGGCGCGGTGTCGGGATTCATTAGCGCCTCGTCGAGCCCGTAGGGGAGCTTTGGCTCGACGCAGCCGAGGCCCATGGTCAGATTGGCCTGGGGGTCCATATCGATAAGCAGGGTCTTTTTGCCCTGCGCCGCAAGGCAGGCGCCGAGATTGGCGGTCGTGGTCGTCTTGGCGACGCCGCCCTTCTGGTTCACAACGGATACGATGGGCATGAAGGCCTCCCGAAAGTGGGGTAATCGACAGGCGAAGCCGAAAGCCGACCGGCGGGGAGTCGTTACGAGTCGCCAGTGAGAGTCTACTCTGCTTCGAGGCGGATCGCAAGTCCCGCGATACCGTACTTCTTACAGGTTCCTGCCGTGTTCCCGGCCGCCGTTCTCAACCACCGCTCGGCTGCT
>Ga0207667_10005784_pt1 | contig 15085 bp, 13 predicted proteins | sample KBSCornC52_FD_184301 | JGI IMG/M metagenome (GOLD analysis project Ga0207667, IMG submission 184301) | Corn rhizosphere microbial communities from Kellogg Biological Station, Michigan, USA - KBS Corn C5-2 (SPAdes) (version 2) | ecosystem: Host-associated > Plants > Roots > Rhizosphere > Soil ... | reverse complement strand
CGTGATGTCGTGGACGTTGATGTTCGTCGTGTTCTCGCCGTGCTCGGCGTACGCGTCGTACGACCAGTCCTTGCCGAACAGGCTGAACTTGCCGTCGGCGCCGACGACGAAGCGGCGCTGCGTGCGTGTCGGGTGCACGTTGATGTTGGCCGGGAAGATGGCGTTCGCGGTGCCGTACTGGAAGCGGTCGATGTTGTTGGTTGCGCAGGCCGCCGCGATCGAGGCCGGCAGGAACGGGTTGTCGCAGCGGATCGTCAGGTTGGCCTGCTTGGCCGCGCCCGGGTTCGGCGAGAAGTGCGATTTCACCTGCGCGTAATTGGCCGTGAAATAGACCTCGTTGTCGGGATCGATGTCCCAGGACAGGCGGGTGTAGGCGACTTGCCGCTTGAAATTCATCGCCAGGTTCGTGCCGGCGCCCACGCTGCCGGACAAGTCGCCGCCGACGCAGAACGGGTTCACGCAATTGGTGACCTGGCCGGTGCCGGTCGGCACGCCGTTCGAACCATAGTTGAACTGGTACGGCACGCCGCCGTCGCCGAATGCGGTGCCCTGCAGCGGGCCGTTCGTGATCAGGCCGTATTTCGAATACTGGTATTGCTGGGCGTGGTCGATGACCTTGTATTCCGGCTGGCCATCGTTCGTCTGCGACAGCGGACGACGCTGGAACACCGTGTTGCGGTACCACGTGCGGCCGTTCGGGCCCACTTCGCCGAAGCCAGGCGAATCGATGCCGTTCTCCTTGCTGAACTCGCCGCTGACGGTGACATGCAGGCGGTCGTTCATGAAGCCCTTGCCCCACGCGGCCTGCAGGGTGCCGCTCTTGTCGTCGTGGTAGCGCGTCTCGCCGCCCTCGACGTTCACCTTGAAGCCGGTGAATTTCTTGTCCGTGATGAAGTTGACGACACCGCCCACCGCATCCGAACCGTACGAGGCCGACGCACCGCCCGTCACCACGTCCACGCGCTTGACGAGCAGTTGCGGGAACTGGCTGACGTCCGTCACGCCCGTGACGTTGGCGCCGACGACGCGCTGGCCGTCCAGCAGGGTCAAGGTCCGGATGGTGCCGAGGCCGCGCAACGACAGCGAGGACAGGCCCTGGATGCCGCTCGACGTGCTGTTGGTGCTCGTCGTGCGGCCGGTGCTGCCCTGCAGCGCGGGCAGTTCGGCCAGCGTGTTGAACAAATTCGGCTTCGCCGCCTTTTCCAGGTCGGCGCTGGACAGGCTCGTGGTCGGCGTCGGCTGCGTGAAGCCGCGGGCAGCGATGCGCGAGCCGGAGATGCGCACGACGTTCGTTTCCGCCACGACGGGCGCGGTGCCGGCCGTCTGCGTGGATGCATCGCTTGGGAATGCCTGCACAGTCGGGGCTGGGTCGGTTGCCTGGGCTTGCTCGACCTGCTGGGCATGGGCAGCGGCGCCGAGGACGCCGCAGGCGCTGGCAACGGCAAGATTGATGAGGGTCCGCTGTAGTGGTGTACGCATGGTGTCTCCATTGTTCTCGTGTGGTCGGCGTGCGGCCTCGGACGGTGGGCGGCTGCGCCAGGGATGCGACGACTCGTTACTCTGTGCTGCTTGTGTTTTATTTCGTCCGTTGGCTTGACGCGATGATGTCGGCCACCAGGGTCTCCGGCGGCTGCGTGATGTCCAGCGTGATGCCGGCTTCGCCGGGCTGCAGCGGCTCGAGGTCGCGCAGTTGGCTGTCCAGCAGGGTGATCGGCATGTAGTGGCCGATGCGCGTCTGCATCCGGGCCGCGATCGTGCTGCGTGGACCAGCCAGGTGTGCGAAGCGCAGGCCCGGATCGGCCTGGCGCAGCAGGTCGCGGTAGCGCCGCTTGAGCGCCGAGCACGACACGACGACACCGACGCCACGCTCGCGTGCGGCGGCGATCTCGCGGGCCAGTGTCTGCAGCCAGTCGGCGCGGTCGTCGTCCGTCAGCGGGATGCCGGCGGACATCTTGACCACGTTGGGAGCGGGGTGGTACGCATCGCCCTCGAGGAAGGCGACGCCGAACGCCTGGGCGAGGGCGGCGCCGACGGTGCTTTTGCCGCAACCGCAGACGCCCATGATGACCCAGCGGTTGGCGTCGCCGGGCTGGAGGGTTACATCGCTTGGTAGTGCCATTCCGTCTCTCTTTCTATGAATTCGTAGCAACCGTTAGCGCTATCATTTTTGCCAAGTCTTCAATAAGGCGAGGGGTTTGTAAAGGGTTATTCGTGTTGCGCAGCGCAACGTGCACGCGTCGATATATGTATCATGCATAAATTGCGGGGTCTTTCGCCGATGCGTGAGAGTGAAACCCTTGGGAAATCTTTGGTAGCGCTATCAGTTGTGCGCAGCGATATGATTGCATGAGGTGTGGCGTTTCCGACACGTTTTCAACGCGACGATCGCGTTGGATCGCACGATGTCAGCCATCGTCATGCTCATCTGCAACTAACCAAGCTGCGACGATATATGTGGACAGCCTGCCAGGATACTGCTCAGCCAGGTGACGACGTCTCCGCTATCTTGGCCTTGTGCTGACGCACTTGCACGGCAACCATCCTGAGCGCGGCCAGGAAGGGCACGGACAGGAAGATGCCGGACACGCCCGCCAGTTCCTCGCCGGCCAGCAGCCCGAACACGACGAGGATGGGAGGCACATCCACGCCCTCGCTCATCAGGTACGGGTTCAGCATATAGTCCTGGAACACGCGATAGGCACCGATGAAGGCGATCACCCAGCCGACGTGTTCGTAGCCGCTGAACAGGGCCACGCCCGCGATGGCGGCGGCCGCGACGAGCGGACCCAGCACCGGAATCACTTCCAGCAAGGCAGCAAAGCCCGCCAGCAGCAGCGCGAACGGTACACCCATCACGGACAGCACGAGGCCATACGCGAGCAGCGTCGCCAGCGACAGCAGGGCCAGCGCCCGCACATAGCTCGACAGGACGGTATTCAGGCCGTGCAGCACGTCGGTCCAGAACGCGCCGTGGCGGCGATGGTGCATCGTCACGAGCAGCTCGTCGAACACGGGCGCCTGCAGGATCATCAGGAAGCTCAGGATCGGCACGACGACGACATAGATCAGGTTGCCGGCCAGGTGCATCAACCCGGCGCCGACGTTGCGCATGAACGGCATCGCCTGTGCCGAGCCACCTTGCAACAGGTCGCGCAGGAAAGCGACCAGGCGCGCACGCAGCGGTTCGAGCGGGCCGGGCAGCGGCAAGCGCCGTTCCAGCGTGGCGGGGTCGAGCAGCGTCGGCAACTGGTGTGCCAGCGCGGTCGCCTGGTCGGCCACCTGGTTGCCGAACAACCCGACCGCAAGCGCGACGAGCGCGATCACGACGAGGTACACGAGGCAGAGCAGGGGCGTGCGCGGCATCCGGCCACCGATCCAGCGCTGGGCCAGTGTGAACAATGGATAGATGAGGTAGCTGAACAGCACCGCGATCAGCATCACGAGCAACGTCGTCCGTATGAGAAAGACGCCATACAGGCTTGCCAGGACCAGCGCGGCCGTCCACACCACGCGGGCCGTACGCGCATCGATGCCGAACACGGTTCCCCCTCGTCGATGGCCACCGTCGTGGCGGCCGTTGTCGGCATGATACGGCGGGAGACTGCAACGCTGGCGCGCAACTCGTCCGTGGCGAAGCGCGGGCGTGCATGGTGCTACAGTGAGCATGCACGGAAAACGAAGGGGGCCGACGTGAATCGCAGCTATCGCTGGGCGACGGAAAAGGGGGGCGGCCTGGAGCATGTCGAACTGGACAGCGGGGGCGCCGGCGTGACGGCGGAGGGCGTGCTCATCGGTCCAGCCGGCGGCAGGCTGTTTGCCTGCAGCTATGCGCTGCGCTGCGACGAGCACTGGCAGGTCCGCAGTCTCGACGTGCATGTTGCGGGCCAGGGCACGGTGTGCCTGCGCGCCGACGGGGCCGGCAACTGGACCGATGCCGGCGGCACGCCGCTGCCGGCATTGCAGGGCTGCACGGACATCGACCTGTCCGGCAGTCCCTTCACGAACACGTTGCCGATCCGCCGCCTGGGCGACGCGCTGCGCGATCGCCAGGAAATCCGCGTCGCGTACATCGACCTGCCCAAGCTCGACGTGCAACCCGTGTCGCAGGCTTACACCCGGCTGGCGCCGGACCGGGTGCGTTTCGACAGCCTGTCCCGCCCATTTTCCGCAGAACTCGAGGTCGACGCCGACGGCCTCGTGCTGCATTACCCCGGCTTGTTCACGCGCGTCGGAGGGTGACCCGATTCAGCCGGTCTGGCGCGCGGCCGGCAGGCGGGCCGTGCCGATCCACGTGAGACGATGCCACAGCGCTTCCAGCGGCCCCTGCTTGTGGTGCCTGAGCCACCAGGCGCTGAACGTGCCTTGCAGCACGGCCAGCACGATCCCGATCGCGAGTGCGAACACGGTACCCGTCTGTTCGTACAGGCCGAAGCCGAAGCCGTAGTACAGCGTCGTGCCGACCACCGATTGCATCATGTAGCTCGTCAGGCTCATTCGTCCGAGCCAGCGGAACATGCCAAGCACGCGCTGGCCCGCCGTGCGGCGGTAGAGCAGCGCGAAGCCCGTCACGAGCAGCAGCATGATGTCCAGGTTGAGCAGCGGCAGGCAGATGGCGTCCACTGGCCGGCGCAGCGCGTCGGCGGCGATCCACGCTTCCAGGCGAAGGTGGATGAAGATCAGCGGACCGAGCAGCAGCAACGCGGCGAAGAAGATGCGGCGCCAGATGACACGGTTGGCGTCGTTGACGGCAAACAGGCCGGCGCGCCCGGCCAGCATGCCGAACATGAACAGCGCGGGTATCTGCAGGATGCGGCCGCTTTCCCAGCTCCACAACAGCACGCCCTGCTTGCCGTTCGTGAGGTTGCCGATCCAGACGTCCAGCAGCGAACCGTGCTTCAGGTACTCGTTGGCGCGGCCGAAGTAGGCCCAGGACGGCGGATCGGCCAGGTTGCCCGGCGCGCTGCCCAGTGCCGCGAACGCATCGATCCATGCGAATGGCTGCAGGGTGAGGAAGCAGGCCAGCAGGAAGACGGTCCGCGTGCGCAGGCGCGCGACGGGGATCAGGGTCAGGCCCAGCACGGCATAGATCGACAGGATGTCGCCGTGGTAGAACGCCGAATTCACCAGCCCGAACCCGAGCAGCAACAACATGCGCCACGCGAAACGTGGACGGAAATCGTCCCCGCGCTGGGCGCGCGCCTGGAATTGCAGGTGAAAGGTCAATCCGAACAGCAGGGCGAAGATCGCATAGGACTTGCCGCCGAACAGGGCGAACATGGTGTCCCAGATCCCCTGGTTCAGCCCCTTCAGCCAGGCCGGGTCGCCCGGTGGCGTGAAATAGAGGTCGAAGTGTTCGATGTTGTGGAGCAGCATGATCGAGACGATCGCAAAACCGCGCAGGGCGTCGACGAGGTCGAGGCGGGAAGAAGTAGTCGTCATGGCAGGGATCGTCCTGTTCACTGAGGCCCGGCCATTCTAGGTTGAAAACGTTTTCATCTCCAATAATTTTTCTACAATTTCCGGACTGAAATCCCGACCGCCGGTCGTTCATATCTGGTTACAAAACTGTGACCTTTTTTCAGTCTTGCCCAGGGTTCGGTTACCACTTGTTGCACTCTGTCGGCGGCCCGCAACGGTTTAATGCAACCCTATAAACGGTCCAAATTTTTTTCCGAGTGGCAAAGCAAAGCGTATGCAAAGCGCGTAGAATTGCCACCTATCAGCTTTCCACGCGCCAACCAGTCGGTTGGCGTTTGCTTTTAGACCTCTGTTGTCGCAGTTATAAATTCTCGATATGGCCGCAGGGCGCAGCATGCGCTGTGCAGCAGACTTTTAACAATCGGTATCGACTAAATGCAAAATAATCGCTCCGTAAGCAGTACCCGCTCCCGCAACATCGCGTTGGCGCAATCCCAGTCACTTTCCCTACCCCTGCTGTTCACGGTGTTCGGCATGATCATGGGTTCCTGGGCAGGTCGTATTCCCGCCATGGCGGAACGCGTGCACGTGTCGCACTCGGCGCTGTCGATGGTCCTCCTGTGCGGCGGCCTGGGTGCCGTTCTGTCGTACCCGATTTCATCGCGCATGATGGGTTCGCTTGGCGCGCGCAAGACCATGCTGTTTTCCGGCATGGCGCTCCTGGCCGTCCTGATCGCCATCGGTGCCGCGCCGACCGTGCCGCTGCTGATGATGGCCGTCCTGAGCCTCGGTATCACGGCCAGCACCTTCGACGTCGCCGTCAACTCGGCCGCCACGAAGCGCGAAAAGCAGACGGGCAAGTCGGAACTGTCGAAACTGCACGGCCTCGGTTGCGCCGGCGGTCTGGCGGGCGCCACACTCGGCAGCGTGATGGCCAGCCTGCACATCGCACCGGTGACCCATTTCGTGATGCTGGCCGGTCCGCTGGCCCTGGCGCTTTACTTCGGCTACTCCCAGCTGGAAGCCGATGATGCCGGTGAAGCCGTGGAGAAGAAGTCGTTCTCGCTGCCGCGCGGTCCGCTGCTGTTCCTGGGCGCCATCGGTTTTCTCGGCTCGATGGCCGAGGGCAGCATTGCCGACTGGAGCGGCGTGTTCCTGAAAGAGCATTTCGGCGCATCGGATGGCCTCGCGCCGCTGGCCCTGTCGTCGTTCTCCGTGATGATGCTGCTGGCCCGCCTGGTCGGTGACAGGCTCAAGGCCCGTTACGGTGCCCGCCCCCTGGTCACCAGCGGTTCGATGCTGGGTGCCGCCGGCCTGTTCTTTGCGGTGCTGTCGCCGAACGCCTGGTTCGCCCTGTTCGGCTTCGCCGTCGCCGGCATGGGCATGGCGCTCGTGTTCCCGTTCGTGTTCAGCGCCGCCGGCGCGCAAGGTCCGGTGGCGCTGGCCGGCGTGGCGAGCATGGCCTACAGCGGCAGCCTGATGGGCCCGACGGTGATCGGCGCCATTGCCGAGGGCCTGGGCATGCAGGTCGCCATCGCCTACATCGGCGGCCTGGCAGCCCTGATCGCGTTCGTGGCGAGCCGCTCGCGCCTGCTGAAGTAAGCATCGAGCCGGTCGATTTTTTTGTTGCATTTTCTTCCTTTGTACGGGGCGGTTGCCGGTGGCGCCGCCCCTTTTTTCGTCCGGGCCGGGCCACCGTCGTGGTGTCCTGATCCTTAGTCGGCAGCGCGGGCAAACGGTTCGCGCCGCCACGCACCCGTTTGCGCTGTGCCAAGCCCGTGCGCATTCCGAAGAACTCCAGTACGCCTGCGTACTCCAAGCAGTGTCGCTCATCTGCCCAGGATCGGAGTCTTCATGCAAAGCGAAATCGATGCCGCGTCCGTCGCCAGGTTCCACGACCGCCAATTGCGCGAACGCGACTGGCCGGTGATGTCCCATGGCGCCTCGCCCGGTGTGTGGGAATGGATCGATGCCAATCACCGTTACAACGGCCTGCTGTGGCGCGAGGAAGACCGGGCGCGCCGGCTGGACGTGCCGCCTGCCGAGATCGCGGCCGGAAAGCGCCTGATCGACCGCTACAACCAGAAGCGCAACGACGCCATTGAATCCATCGACGAAGCACTGCTGGCCGGGCTGCGCGGCGTCGTGTGCGAGCCCGGCGCGCGGCTGTCGAGCGAGACGGTGGGCGCCATGATCGACCGGCTCTCGATCCTCGCGCTGAAGATCCACCACATGCGCGCGCAGACGCAACGCGCCGACGCGGACGGCGAGCATGTCCGCCTTTGCACGGGCAAGCTCGAGCGCCTGCTCGCGCAGCGCCACGACCTGCTGTCCTGCCTCGACCTCCTGCTCACGGAAGCGCGGGCCGGACGGGCGTATTTCAAGCTCTATCGCCAGTACAAGATGTACAACGATCCCGCGCTCAACCCATATCTCAATGGGCAGGCGCAGGGGCATGGAAGGGCGGCGCCGTGAGCGAGACGATCGACGTCCTGGTTCCCACCCGCAACCGGCCCGCGGCGCTCGCGGTCACGCTGACGGCGCTCGGCGCCCAGACCTGGCCGGCCCTGCGTATCGTCGTCGCCGACCAGTCGGATGGCCAGGGGGCATGCGCATGCGCCGAAGTGCAGGCCGTCCTGCGTTACCTGCGTGCCACCGGACGCGGCGTCGACACCTTTCGCCGCTCCCGGCGCAGCGGCATGGCGGAACAGCGCGCATTCCTGCTGGCCCAGGCACGTGCCGCCTACTGTCTGTTCGTGGACGACGACGTGATCCTCGAACCGGACCTGGTCGCCCGTCTGTATGCCGTCATCCGGGAGGAACGATGCGGCCTCGTCGGCAGCGCACTGCATGGGTTGAGTTATCTGGGCCAATTGCGGCCGGTGCAGGAGACGATCGAATTCTGGGATGGCCCCGTCATGCCCGAAACGGTCAGGCCCGGCAGCCCGGCATGGCAACGCCATCACCTGCATAGCGCGGCCAATCTGTTTCATGTGCAGTCACGCCTGGGGAAAGAAATCGGTCCGACGCGGCGTTACAAGATCGCCTGGGTGGGCGGCTGCGTGATGTTCGATACGGCCATGTTGAGAGCCGCGGGCGGCTTCGACTTCTGGCGCGCGCTGCCGCCACAACATTGCGGAGAAGACGTGCTGGCCCAGCAGCGCGTCATGGCGCGCTTTGGCGGCTGCGCCATCCTGCCGTCCGGCGCCTATCACATGGAATTGCCGACGACGGTCACGGCACGGGCAATCGATGCGCCCTATATGCTGCCGTTGGCCGACCCGCCGTCGGAAACTGCGGCAGGGCCGCCGCGCGCCGGCCGGCATGTCGACGAGGTGGCGATGTCGTCCGCGATGTCATCCAGTTGTCCGGCGCACGACGCGCCGACGTGCGGTGGCATCGATGGCCAGGCATCCGGGGCCGAAGGCTGACACGGTGTCGCGTTCGGCCTGTCCGCCTTTGGACGACGTGCGCAAGAGTGCAGTAGGCGATGTCGATGCCCGCCGGCGTTACCAGTAGGGCCACATGCCGACGCTGCGCTGACGGCTCGGCGCCGTATCGGACAGCAGGGCGCGTGCGTGCTGCAGCACCACATGGGCACGTTCCGCACCAGGATCCCAGATGCAGCGGTGCGCGTGGCGGTCGAGCGGCGCCCAGCGGGCAATGTCGGCCTTGCTGAACACGACGACACTTTTGAGCTTCAGGCCTGCCGCGATGTGGGAAACGCCTGTGTCGTTGCAGAGCAATAGCCTCGCATTGCGCAGCAGGACGGCCATCGCGCCGATCGAGATCGGTGCGGCAGCATCGAGCGGGGTATGGTGCATGTGCGCCGCCACATCGGCAGTCAGGTCGGCTTCGTCGGCCGATCCGGTCAACACGACCTTGAGGCCGAATTCGTCCGCGAGACGATCGCCCACTTCGGCAAACAGGTGCGCCGGCCAGCATTTGTCCCGCTTGCGTGCGCCCGGATGGATGCACAAGTATTGTCCGGGACCGAGTGAGTCGCCGAGACCGCTGGCGCGCCATTCGTCTTCGTCTTCGCGCGACAGCGGAAATTCGAGGTGGACCCCGGCCGAGGGTGCGCCCAACTGCTCCACCAGCGACAGGAGGCGTTCCGGCTCCGCCCCGATGTCCGGATACGGAAACAGGACGGTCCGGTCGCGGACGACAGGGCCGCCGCTGCAGTAGCCTGCCATGGCGCGTGCGCCGAAGCCGCTGACGACATCGTTACTCACGTCGCCACTGCCGTGCAGTTGCAGTGCCAGCGCGAACTGGCGGGTGCACAGGCTCGTGTAGAAATGGGAAAGCGCGTCGACCCGGACCGGTTGTTCGGGCAGCAAAGGATGGCCGGGGAAGGCGATGAATTCATCCACACAGGTGCGGAACCGGTCCGCAAATTGCTGCGCCCAAGGCAACCCCACCAGCGCGATGTGAGCACCGGGCAGGGCAGCGCGGAGGGCGCGCAGCGCGGGCACGGCGCACAGCATGTCGCCCAGGTGCAGGGCGCGGAATACGACAACCGAAGACGGATCGAGGCGCTGCAGCAGAGGTCGACGGTACATATTTTCTCCGTTCTTCCATTCTTACGCAAAGTTAGCCATGGTTAACTTTGCCGTTGGATTCCTGCTTCGCCGGGGCCGGTTTCACCCTGCGCTCGCGCACAGGGCCAGAGCCTTCCCCTCCACAGGCCGATGCGGTCGAACTGACCGCCACATTCCTCAGATTGATCGCCGCGTTCACGTCGCGGTCGTTCGACGCCCCGCAGCCCGGACAGGTCCAGTGCCGCACGTCGAGTCCGAGCGTCTCCAAACGGTATCCGCAGCTCGAGCACAGCTTGCTGCTCGGGTAAAAGCGGTCGACCAGTACGACCTGACCACCACGCCAGGTTCCCTTGTACTCGAGCTGGCGGCGTAGTTCATAAAACCCCATGTCGGCAATGGCCCGCGCCAGGTGCCGGTTGCCCAGCATGCCTTTAACGTTGAGATCCTCGATGCCGATTGTGTGAAAGCGACGCGTGATGTTGCTGCTCAGCTTATGCAGGCTGTCGCGGCGAATGTTGGCGATTCGCTCGTGCAGCCTTGCCAGTTTTTGCTTCGCCCTGACGCGGTTGCGCGACCCTTTGACTGTACGGGACAGGGCACGAGACAGCCGCCGCAACCGTGTCAGCAAAGTTCGTAACGCCTTCGGGCCTTCAAACGTTTCGCCGGTCGACAGGGTAGCCAGCGCCGTAATGCCCAGGTCCACCCCGACCGCTTCTTGGTTCTCGGCTGGCGTCACAGGTGGATCGGACGAGTCTACGTTGATGCTGGCGTACCAGTGGTCGGCAACGCGCGCAACCGAAGCCGACACAACCTTACCTGCAAAGCGCAACGCCTCCGACATGCGGACCCATCCCAGCTTCGGGATGCGGATATGTCGGCCTTCGATTCGGAATTGATCATTGCTGATCGTGAACCGGTCGTCTCGTCCTTTCCGTCGGAATCTCGGATAACGGGCGCGGCCTGCAAAGAAATTTTCGAAGGCCCGCCCGAGCTGCATGATGGCCATCTGCGGCGCGTTCTTCGTAACCGCCATCATCCAGGGGAATTGATTGCGCTTGATGCTGTTGAGATGGCGCCGCAACCCCGCTTCGGATGGCCTGGTCAGCGTCGAGTCCGACTTGCAGGCTTCGTATTGTTTCTGCCACTCGCTCAGCGCCCAGTTGTACGCGAAGCGGGCGGCGCCGGCAGCGCGCGCCAGGTAGGTCGCCTGTATGTTGTTCGGTTCCAGCCGGATGCGGTGCGCTGTGAGCATTGAACATCCTTTACCGTCGTATCGGTCACCCAACCAAAGGCTTGTCGGCTGAGCTGATCGGATTGAACTCGTGCATATTGCCTATGATCGCGCAAAGTGAGCGATGTTCCAGATTAACTGTTCGGACCCTTTGAGCATGCTGGCAACGTGGACACTTACTGGCGCAACAGGCCGTCGAGGACATCGCGTGTGATGTCGCAATGGTCCAGTCAAGTCTTGGAGCACGATGAGCTGGATTAGTTCATGAGCCGAAAGACGGTATCATCGTCGGCAGTCCACCACCGCACCGGATACGCCATGCTCCAGACCCCCGCCTCGTTCACGCCCCTGATGGCCCCGCAGCAGGATGCCGCACCGCTGTCCTTTGTCTTCCATGGCGCGCGCCTGCTCGTGCGCGAGGCCGACCTCGGCCTGCCCGACGAGGCTGCGCTGCGCGGCCTCGCGCTCGATCCGCAGCGGCTGCAGCCGGTCGGGCTGCTGGGCGATCGCTATTGCCAGACGGGCTGGGTCGACGACGAAGCCCTGGTACCGCCCGGCTACGCCTGGCGCGGACTGCGCTCGCTGTTCGGCGAATTCGACGAAGGATGCCTCGGCGTGGCCGCGCGCGCCAGCCAGATCGCCGAATGGGCGCGCACCCATCGTTTCTGCGGCGCCTGCGGCAGCGGGACCATGCCGGCGGCGGGGGAGCGCTGCTTCAAGTGCGTGAATTGCGGCCACACGGCGTATCCGCGCATTTCGCCGGCGATGATGGTCCTGATCCGCAACGGCGACAAGGTGCTGCTGGCGCTGCACACGCAGTCCGCGGTGCGGCGCTTCGTACCGCTGGCGGGCTTTCTGGAAGCGGGAGAAACGATCGAGGAAGCCGTGCACCGCGAAGTGTTCGAGGAAGTCGGCCTGCGCGTGCACAACCTGCGCTATTTCGGCAGCCAGTCCTGGCCGTTCCCGCACTCGCTGATGATCGCGTTCACGGCCGATTACCTGGACGGCGACATCCGCACCGACCCGAACGAGATCAGCGAGGCGCGCTGGTTCGGCCCGGACGACGAGTGGCCGGAGCGCGTGCCGCACGTGTCGATTTCCAGCATGCTGGTCGACGCGCACCGGCCGGCCGCGCGCTGAGCCGGCGCGCGCAGCCCGTCATGCCCGTTCAGGGCAGTGGCGTGGCCGCGGCCGCGATCTTGCCCTCTACCCGCAGCGACAGCGGCAGGTCGTCCGGCCGGGTGCCCGTGCTGCGCAGGCGCACGACGCGCTGCATCAGGTCGAACCAGAAGGGCGCGCCGAACAGGGCCGTCGACGCCGTGATGATCCAGCCGGCCACCTGCAGCGCGAAGTCGGCGCCGGGCGCCGGCGGGAAATGGGTCCAGCCGATCGGCAGCGCCATCATGGCGTCGAACACGGCGGGGTCGAGCGCGCCCGGCGCGTCGCGCAGATGGGCGGCCAGCGACGGCTGCTGCCACAGCGTGCGGAACAGATGGATGCTGTCGATATTGAACAGGATCGCCAGCAGCAGCGCCAGCAGCAGCGAGATCAGCAGCTGCCGCCGTTTATACATGCCGGACATGCGCGCCATCGCGTTGTCGAACCAGCCGGCCAGCATGTCCTGGAATTGCTGCAGGTCGCGCGCGCGCCCGTACAGCGCGCGCATCGCCTGCTTGAGCTGCAGGTCGGGGATCGTCTCGATCGCGTCGGCCAGCTGGGCGAAGTCGCCCGGGACGTGCCACAGGCTGTCCACCAGCGCGATCGCAAAATGGGCCGGTTCGATGTAGGATGGCCGGGAACGCATGCCCCGCTCGTCCGGCAGCGTACCGTCCGCATGCGGATTGACGAGCGGATGCCGGTAGATCGCGCGTGCCAGCCCGTCGAAGCGCGGGTCGTTGAGCATGGTCTTGATGCCCGCCAGCAGGGTATTCGCACGCAACCGGAACGCCGCGGCCAGCGCTTCCTGCAACGTGGTGACGATCAAGGCGACCGTGCCGTAACAAAATGTCAGGCCGATCGCGACTTCCAGGACAGTGCTCCCAAGCATGGTTGTTCTCCCGCGCAGTGACAACGACGTCGACTACGCTAGCGCATCCGCGCCGGGGCGGCCTTCGTTTTGCGCAAAAGCCGTTGCCATCTGTGGATCCGCCTCATTTTCTATATACTCTCGGCAATCGAAAATTTTAGGGTCAACCATGTCTAACAAAGAAGTCTTCACCGAGCACGACTGGCGCCGCCTGTTGTCCAGCATTGGCGAAGATCCCGATCGCCCCGGCCTGCACGAGACGCCCGCGCGCGTCGCCAAGGCCTGGAAACACTGGACTTCCGGCTACGACCAGGACCCGGTCGAAATCCTCAAGGCGTTCGAAGATGGCGCCGAGGAATACAACGAATTGATCGTGGTGCGCGGCATTCCGGTCTACAGCCACTGCGAACACCACCTCGCGCCGTTCTTCGGCAAGGCAACGGTCGGCTATTTGCCGAACGGGAAGATCGTCGGGCTGTCGAAGCTGACGCGCCTCGTCGACGTCTTTTCCAAGCGCCTGCAGGTGCAGGAGCGCCTGACGGTCCAGATTGCCAACACGCTGATGGAAGTGCTGGAGCCGAAAGCCGTCGGCGTGGTCATCAAGTGCCGCCACATGTGCATGGAAAGCCGCGGCATCCGCACGCCGGGCGAAGAAACCATCACCTCGACCCTGCTCGGCGAGCTGCAGCCGAACCTGGCGCTGCGCACCGAATTCCTGTCGCTGGCGCGCGACTGAGTTACCTGTTCGAACCCTTCCGGGGCGCGTCCCAGCGCCCCTGTTTCCCTGTCGATCCGCCTCCTGTTGCCGGAATGCGGCGTTTGTACATGTTCTCAAAAAAAACGAGCCATGATTCCGAACAAGTTGTGTAGACTGTATTTACTGGGCGCTCGTGTTCAGGCTGGCGCGACAAGGCACTAACGCCCGTCGATGATCGGGAACCCGTTCCAGATCATGTGTCTCCAAGTGACTTTGAGGCGATCGACATGGCCAGGCCAAATTTTCCAAGCGATGTACCGCGTGAACAGTTCGAGACCGTGCGTGAAATGCTGGAAGCGGCCCGCCGCAAGACGCGGCCGCGCAAGCACGATCTGTACGATGTTTTCTGCGCAGTCCTGTATTTCCTCCACACCGGCAGCGCCTGGCGCAGCATGCCGCCCGAGTTCCCGCCGTGGCGTACCGTGCACGAATATTTCACGCAATGGACTATGCTGCGCGAAGGCGACCGCACCCTGCTCGAGCAGGCGCTCGACCGGCTCGGACGCACGGCCGAGATCGCGCGTCTGCGCCAGCTGACGGGCCAGCGCTGAATCTGCGCTGGATCGGTCCGCAGTGCCGGCGCACCGGCTGCCACCGCTGGTGGCGTGAGGCGCCGTTGCGCGCACTGTGAGCGCTATCTGCGCGGCGCCGCGTCGGCGCGCCGCCCGGTATGAATCTTTCCGCGTGGCTGCTGTCATCCACTACCGCTTCGCGCTTCACGGAAGGATCTATGCACACGACCCGACTCGGACAACACGGACCCCAGGTGGCGCGCATCGGCCTGGGCTGCATGGGCATGTCGGACCTGTACGGACCGGCCGACCGCACTGAAAGCATCGCCACCATCCACGCCGCGCTCGACGCCGGCATCACGCTGCTGGACACCGGCGACTTCTACGGCATGGGACACAACGAGATGCTGATCCGCGAGGCGCTGGCGGGACGGCCGCGCGAGAGCGTGCGGGTCAGCGTCAAGTTCGGCGCGCTGCGCGGCCCGGACGGCAGCTGGTCCGGCTACGATTGCCGACCGGAGGCCGTGCGCAACTTCGTCGCGTACAGCCTCCGGCGCCTCGGCACCGACTACATCGACATCTACCGTCCCGCGCGAAGTT
>Ga0207667_10005779_pt1 | contig 15091 bp, 14 predicted proteins | sample KBSCornC52_FD_184301 | JGI IMG/M metagenome (GOLD analysis project Ga0207667, IMG submission 184301) | Corn rhizosphere microbial communities from Kellogg Biological Station, Michigan, USA - KBS Corn C5-2 (SPAdes) (version 2) | ecosystem: Host-associated > Plants > Roots > Rhizosphere > Soil ... | reverse complement strand
GCGGCACGTGTTGGCTCTGGTCGTGATAGCCGCCCTTGCCGAGCAGGTAATGGTCGCCCATCAGCTCGGCGTGGTCGGAGGTGAAGACGATCAGAGTGTCGTTCCATTGACCGGCGGCGCGCACCGCGGCGAAGACACGGCCGAGCTGGTCGTCGACTTCGGCGATCATGCCGAAATAGGTGGCCTTGATCTGGCGGAACTGCGCTTCGGTCAAATCGGCGACGAGGCCGTCGCCGCCGGGAACGAACGACGACAGCCGGGTGCTTTTGAGCGCCAGATCGACCAGTGGATGGACGGCAGCTTCCGCTGCCACCGAAGAGGCACGCCGGAAGCCTCCGACCTCGTCGGGCGAAACCATCGTGTTGTAGGGCTCGGGCACGATGAAGGGTGGATGCGGCCTCAAAAAGCTCAGATGCGCGAACCACGGCCGGTCCTGTTCGGCAAGCCAGCGGGCGAACTCGCCGGCGAGGAAGGCGGTCTGCGTCTGGTCCTTGTTGTAGGCCGGCGGCGCCGAAGTGATCTTGCCGACGTCTCGGACCGGCAGGTGCGCAAGGGCGCTGCTGGTGAAGCTTCGGCCTTGTTGCTGCAACCAGCTCAGCCACGGCCGGTCGTCTTCCGGCAGCCGGACGCGGACATCGAAGCCGGGCAGCACGCCCTCATAGGTCAGCAGGCGCGGGTCGCCTTGCGGCACGACGGTCGGATCGGCCGACTGGTCGGTGTAGCCGAACAAGGTGGGAGCGTAGCCGGCGCGGCGCGCGGCGAGCGCGACATTGTCGAAGCGGGCGCTTAGCGGCGAGCCGTTGCGCACCACCCGATTGGTCATCTGGTAGAGCCCGGTATAGAGGCAGGCGCGGGCCGGCGAGCAGGGGGCGGCGTTGGAATAGTGCCTGAGGAAGGTCGTCCCTTCCGCTGCGAGCGCGTCGACGTTGGGCGTCTTCACGACCGGATGGCCGGCAACGCCCAGGCACTCACCCCGCCATTGATCGGCGGTGATGAACAGGATGTTGAGCATTATTCGCCGAGGACGAGGATGTCGCTTCCCGAGAGCGTTATCTGCACCTTCTCATCGTGCGCCGGCGGCGGGGTGTGCTGATCGTTGAAGGTGTCGAGGTGGATGGCGTTCTGGCCGAGATTGACCTTGAGCCGGATCACGGAGCCGAGGAAGCTCACCTCCGATACCGTGCCGTCGAGCACCACGTCGCGGACGTGGCCGTTGGCGAGCTGGATCGCCTCGGGGCGCATGGTCAGCGAGACGTGGTCACCTGTCTTGGCGTTGCTCGGCAAATTGGGCAGCGTCACGTTCTGCCCGTCGATCGCCACGGCGCGCGTCGCTGGATCGGTCACGGTGCCGCTAAGCGTATTGAGCTGGCCGACGAAGCCGGCGACGAACCTGGTGGCAGGCTTGTTGTAGACCTCGAACGGCGTGCCAAACTGCTCGACATTGCCGGCGCTGAGCACGACGATGCGGTCGGAGATCGACAGTGCTTCTTCCTGGTCGTGCGTCACGAAAATCGTGGTGATGCCCAGATCGCGCTGGATGGCGCGGATTTCCTGGCGCAAGGAGACGCGGATCTTGGCGTCGAGCGCCGATAGTGGCTCATCGAGCAGCAGCATCCGCGGCTTGGGCGCCAGCGCGCGGGCGAGGGCGACGCGCTGCTGCTGACCGCCGGACATCTCGAACGGGAAGCGCTTGCCGTAGCCGGGCAGGCCGATCAGCTTCAGCATCTCGTCGACCCGGGCGCGGCGTTCGTCGACGGGGACATTGGCGATCCTTAGACCGAAGCCGACATTGTCCTCGACGTTCATATTGGGAAAGAGCGCATAGGCCTGGAACACCATTCCGATCTTGCGCTGGTTGGGCGGCAGCGGCGAGATGTCCTTGCCCTCGACATGGATGGAGCCCGAGGTCGGGCGTTCGAAGCCGGCAATCATTCTGAGGATCGTCGTCTTGCCGCATCCGGACGGGCCCAGCAAGGTGATGAACTCGCCCCTGTCGAAGGCCAGATTGACCTGCTTGACGACGGTGTTGCCGCCAAAGGCCTTCACCAGGTTTTCGATACGCAGAAATTCTTCAGCCATGGTTCAGTCCGTAAGCGCGGCGGTGCGGGGGGCGAAACGCGCGAGCAACTGGATCATGCCCATTGCGGCCCAGGTGATGACGAAGGAAATAACGGCGAGGGCGGCCGGCTCGAAGGCGCGGTTGGCACCGACATTCTGCATGTAGACGCCGAACGCCGGGCGATTGAGGAGGCTCGCGATCGTGAACTCGCCGATGACGATCGCCAGCGTCAGGAAGGCACCCGACAGCACCGCGACGATGATGTTGGGGAAGATCACGCGGGCCATGATGGTGATCGTATTGGCGCCGAGGATATTGGCGGCCTCGGTCAGCGTCTGCACGTCGATGGTGCGCAGGCCCGTATCGACGGCCCGGTACATGTAAGGGAGGGCGAGCGCGACATAGGCGAGCGTCAGCAGGATATTGGTGCCGATATTGCTGTTGGTCAGCGGCAGGATGGAGCTCGAACTGTACATACGGATGTAGCCGAACACGAGGATGATCGGCGGGATGATCAGCGGCAGCAGGGTCACGAACTCGATGATTGGGCGTAGTTGCGGGGCCCTGAGGCGCACGAAATAGGCCGCGGGCACCACCAGCAGGAGGCCGACCACGATGGCGCCGATCCCGACCAGAAAAGAGTAGACGAGCGTCTGCTGGAAGTCGGGCGACTGCAGAACGTTGGTATAGGCGTCGAGGCTGAGCGTACCGCGCCGGATCGACAGCGAGAACTGGATCGTGGCGATCAGCGGCAGCAGGAAATAGGCCGCGCCGAGAATGAAGACGATCCACGCCCAAAGCCTGCCGCGTCTCATTTGAGCCACCGTTCCGCGCGGGTGCGGATCACAAGATAGATGATGTTGGCGAAGGCGGTGATGACGATCATACCGAGCGCCAGCGCCGCTCCGAGCCCGGGATTGTTGAGCACGTCGCCACGGATCTGCGCGTAGAGCACGATGGGCACGATGTTGAGCGACGAGCCGGTTAGCGCATAGGCGGTGGCGATGGCGCCGAAGGCATTGGCGAACAGCAGCGACAGCGTTCCGAGCAGGTTAGGCCACAGGATCGGCAGCCCGACATAACGCCAGAACTGAAAGGTGGAGGCGCCGAGCGTCGCCGCCGCTTCGGTCCATTCCCGCCTGAGGCCGTCGATCGCCGGCGCGATGATCAGGATCATCAGCGGGATCTGGAAGTAGCAGTAGGTGATCGTCAGGCCCCAGAAACTGAGGATGTTGAAGCCAGCGCGATAGATGTCGAAGCCGAACAGCTTGAACAGCGCCGTGATGAGTCCGAGCCGGCCGAGCGTTGCGAGGAAGGCGAAGGCCAACGGGATGCCGGCGAAATTGCTGGCGACGCCCGAGAACGTCATCAGCGTCGAACGCAGGCTCGAGGGCAAGCGGCCGCGGATGACGGCGAGGGCAATCAGGAGGCCGAACACCACCCCCAACGCCGCCGACGCGACCGAGATGCGGATCGAAATCCAGAACGAGGAGATGATCGTCGGCGTGCCGAGATCGATGATGTTCTGGAAGGTGAAGCTGCCGTCGTGGCCGATGAAGGCGCTCACCACCAGGTAGAAGGTGGGGACGACGAGGAACAGCAGGGCAAAGAGCAGGAACGGCGTGACGCCAACGACGTCGGCCCAGCGCATGCCCGAGAACATGGCGAACGGCGAACGCAGTGGCGCCGCTCCGGTCTGGACCGAAGCGGCGCCGCCGGAATTGGCTGTGTCCGTGCTACTGGACATTGGCTCCGACGACGGAGTCCCAGTTCTTGGTGATCACGTCCTTGGCCGCCGACTGCTCATCGAGGGTCGGGAACACCGCCTTGGCGTAGAGCGCCGGGTCGGGGAGCTTGGACAGCAGGTCAGCCGGGATGGCGTTCCTGCTTGCGAGGTCGTTGAAGCGGATCGGGTGGCAATAGCCGGCGAGCCACAGCAACTGGCCCTCGTCGGAGTAGAGATACTCCTCCCAGAGCTTGGCGGCGTTGAGGTGCGGCGCATAAGCCGAGATCGCCTGGATATAGACGCCGGCGAGTACGGCGTCGGACGGCACGATCACTTCTGCTTTCGGGTTGCCCTGGAAGCCATCGCGCCAGGCCAGCGCATTGTAGTCCCAGTTGACCACGATCGGCGTCGTTCCCTGGGCGACCGGGGCGGCCTTGCCGATCACCGGCACGAAATTGCCTTCCTTGTTGAGGTCGGCGAAGAACTGCAGGCCCTTGGTGCCAGCATCCGCACCCGGCTGGCCGCCGGAGGCGAGGCCCGCCGCATAGACGGACTGGATCGCCTGGTTGGAGACGCGCGGATCACCGGTCAGCGCAAACTGGTTGGCATAATCCGGCTTCTTGAGGTCGGCCCAGCTCTTGGGCGGGGTCTTGACGATATCGTCGTTCACCAGGAACGAGAGCACGCCGTAGTAGTCGCCGTACCAGTAGCCGTCGGCATCCTTGGCCGAATCCGGGATCGAGTCCCAGGTCGAGACCTTGTAGGGCTGGATCAGCTTGTCGGTCTTGGACGACGGACCGAAGCTCAGGCCGACGTCGATCACGTCAGGCGCCTGCGGGCCGGTGTTGCCCTGGTTGGCCTTGATGGCCTGGATCTCATCGCCCGAACCTGCGTCCGGGTTGAGCTCATTGATGGTGATACCCGGGTACTTCTTCTTGAAGCCGTCGATCACGGCCGCATATCCGCACCAGTCGTGCGGCAGCGCGATGACCGTGAGCTGGCCTTCCTTCTTGGCAGCGTCATAGAGCGCGTTGAGATCAGTCGCAGCATAGGCCGTCGCGGTGGTGCCCAGCAGGACGACCAGCGACGCCGAGCCGGCGAGGATGGATTTGAGGTTCATGCACGTCTCCCTTGATTGTCGGCTTCTTGTCGAAAAGGAGGATCGGAAAGCCGCCCGTCAGATATTGACGCCGCATGACGGGTCGATGACAGCACGATGCCGCATCCCCCACTCTACGCAGCAACGCTTTCCCTGCCTGCCGGCACCCCGCCGGCGTCACCTCCCCAACCGATTGTGACAATTGTGACAGTGCGCTTTTTGGCGTGCGGTGTCGATGGTCCCACAACGTTTAGAGCCCTTCCAACCTTGGCCGATATTTCTTGATAGCGGTAGTCAGCTTTGATACGGCGCCTCGCGACCCATGGACATGGAGAGGCCGATCACCGGCGCCCAGCCTGCGGTCGACCTGCGGTGTCGCGACCGATGAGACCGGCTTCATCGCCAGAAACGGCGTCGGGCAGATCGGGGGGCTCGATGGGTCGGGGGTGCCGAAGCAACAGTTCGGCTTCCAGTTCGACGAGCATCGGCGCGCGCTCGCGGTTAGTCGAGCGCTAGAGCCTCGGTCCGGTCGATTCGCGAAGGACCATTTCTACCGGCCAGAGCTCATGAATTTCCCCCGCCGGCTTGCCGGCCAGCATCTGCGTGAGCAATTCCGCGATGCGGGTTCCTGCGGCACGGATCGACGACCGCGTCGTCGACATCTTCGGCACCATCGTATCGGCATTGAGATAGGGAAAGACGTCGTCGTGGGCGATCATCGAGACGTCCCTGCCGAGGACCAGGCCGGCGGAGCGGATGGCGCGGAAAATACCCAGTGCCGTCATCATCGAGCCGGCCAGGAACGCCGTGGGGCGCGGGCGGCGCTCGAGCATCGCCTGGGCCAGGCGGAAACCCGTTTCATCGGTGAAATTGCCGTTGGCGATCAGCGCCGGATTGGCAGCGAGGCCGTGGCGGGCAAGCGCTTCGCGATAGCCGGTCTCGCGATGGATGGCGAAGGTCAGTCCCTTCGGGCCATTGAGCAGGGCGATGTCGCGATGGCCGAGCCCGATCAGGTGGTCCGTCGCGCGTGCGGACGCGCCGGCGTTGTCGATGTCCAGCCAGGCATGGGTGGTATCGTGGGCGGTGCGGCCGTGGAAGATGAATGGGAAGCCCAGACTGGCGAGCAGTTCGGCGCGCGGATCGTCGGGGCGGGGCGAATGGAGGACGATGGCGTCGACCTTCTTGCTGGCGATGGCGCGGCGGTAGGTGGCGAGCTCGTCGTCGACATCGTCGACGGTCGAAATCAGCATGTCGATCTCATCCTGCGCCAGCCGGGCGCCCAGGCCGCCGAGGAATTCGCTGGTGTGCGGGCCGTAGCCGCCGCTCGAGGAATAGACGATGCCGATAGCGCCGGCGCGGCCGGTGGCGAGGCGGCGGGCGCTGGCGTTCGGGCGGTAGCCCAGGCGGGCCGCGGCCTCGGCGACGCGGCGGCGGGTCGCCTCGTTGACCTCGGGGTAACCGTTGAGAGCGCGGCTGACCGTCGTCTGCGAAAGGCCAAGATTGCTCGCCAACTCCTTGAGATTCATACGCAATGTCGCTCCCGAACGCGTCGCGTCCGCGCTCCTGTAGAGCCGCTTTACGCGATGCGCGAACAGTTGCCCAGCGAATGCATCCAAAGCGATTTCAAACTTTTGGACAAGGGGTTGGATATCCTGATGTGCGTACCTCAGGGCCTCCGGCTCACCTCATCGCGCGCGGGCGCGCGAGCGCTGCCATAAGTGCCAGATAATAAACAAGGAAACTCCGGCGACGCAAAAATCGACAGCGCACATGGACGGAGCCGCTTGACACCCTGAAGCGCCTGCAAATACGATTATGACCAAAGCGCTTTGGAGAAATGGCGATCGTACGCCAGGCCGGGTGCTTTTCGGGAGACGAGCTTCAGCATTTCGTGCAGCGACGCCGATTTTTCGGCGTGTGCACATATGCCCTTTTTTCCCGCAAAATCACTCTTGGGAGGAGATCCATGAAACTGAAATCCCTGGCCGCGATTGCCCTGCTCGGTGCGACGATCCTGTCGACCGGCAGCGCCTTTGCCGGCGTGACGCTGAGCATCGTGTCGTCCGACACCGGCGGCAGTGCGAGCTGGCTGCGCGGTGTGCTCGACGACTTCCAGAAGCAGAGCGGCGATACCGTCAAGATCGTCGGCATGCCGAACTCCACGACCGACCAGTTCGGGCAGTACAAGCTGTGGCTGGCCGCCGGCAACAGCGACATCGACGTCTACCAGACCGACGTGATCTGGGCGCCGCAGCTCTCCGATCAGTTCGTCGACCTGACGGCTGCGACCAAAGACATCATCGGCAACTATTTCCCCTCGATCGTGCAGAGCCAGACCTCGGGCGGCAAGCTGGTCGCACTGCCGTTCTACACGGACGCGCCGGCGCTGTTCTACCGCAAGGACCTGCTGGCCAAGTACAATCTGCCGGTTCCCAAGACCTGGGAAGAGATGGCCAAGACGGCCAAGACGGTGATGGACGGCGAGCGCGCGGCCGGCAACAAGGACATGTGGGGCTTCGTGTTCCAGGGCAACGCCTATGAGGGCCTGACCTGCGACGCCCTCGAGTGGGTGAAGTCCTACGGCGGCGGCCAGATCGTCGAGCCCGACGGCACCATCTCGATCAACAACGACAAGGCCGCGGCCGCTCTCGAAGAGGCCAAGAGCTGGGTGGGGACGATCTCTCCCCCGGGCGTGCTGTCGTATGACGAAGAAGCCTCGCGCGGTGTCTGGCAGCTCGGCAACGCCGTGTTCATGCGCAACTGGCCGTATGCCTATGCCAACGGCAACCAGGCCGACTCGCCGATCAAGGGCAAGTTCGACGCAACGACCCTGCCGGTCGGTGCGGCGGGCGACAGCCCGGCCTCGACGCTCGGCGGCTGGAACCTGGCGGTGTCGAAGTACTCCAAGAACCAGGACGAAGCGATCAAGCTGGTCCGCTACCTGAGCTCGCCCGAGGTACAGAAGTCGCGTGCGGTCAACCTCGCGGCCCTGCCGACGCTGACGGCGCTCTACGACGATGCCGACATCGCCAAGGCGCAGCCGATCATCCCGCAGTGGAAGGCGGTGTTCCAGAACGCCGTGCCGCGTCCGTCGGGCCCGACCAAGACCAAGTACAACGAAGTCTCCAATGACTTCTGGTCCGCCGTGCACGATACTCTGGCGGGCAATGGTTCGGCCAAGGACAACCTCGAGGCACTCGAGGCCAAGCTGACCGAACTCAAGGGCGATGGCTGGTAGTCGTCAGGACGACAGACATACCCGGCGCGGGCGACCCACTCCCATCGGTCGTCCGCGTCTCGTTTGGAGGGCGCAATGACTGACATCGCGGTGAGCACGCCGGCGCGGCCGGCCAAGCGCGAGGCGGAGTCCGACCTCGTCAGGCAGCGCGTGCGGGCCGCCATGTGGTTCCTCCTGCCGATGCTCCTGGCGCTCGCCGTGGTCGCCGCCTGGCCGCTGGCGCGCAGCATGTATTTCTCGCTCACCAACGCCTCGCTGACGCATCTGGCCGATGCCAAGTTCGTCTGGTTCAACAATTACCTGCACTGGACGGTGCTGAAGAGCGGCAGGATCCTGTGGTCGGGGGTGCTGGTCGATCCCGCGTGGTGGAACGCGGTGTGGAACACGCTGCGGTTCGCGGTTCTCTCGGTCGCCATCGAGACGGTGTTCGGCACCATCGTGGCGCTGGTGCTCAACGCCGAATTTCCCGGGCGCGGCATCGTGCGCGCCGCGGTGCTGATCCCGTGGGCCATCCCGACGATCGTTTCGGCCAAGATGTGGGGCTGGATGTTCAACGACCAGTTCGGGATGATCAACGACCTGCTGATGAACATGGGCATCATCCACGACAAGATCGCCTGGACGGCCTCGGCCGACACGGCGTTCTTCGCCATCATCATCGTCGATGTGTGGAAGACCACGCCGTTCATGGCGCTGCTCATCCTGGCGGCGCTGCAGATGATCCCGCGCGACATCTACGAAGCGGCGGCGATCGACGGCGTGCATCCGGTCAAGACGTTCTTCCGCGTGACGCTGCCGCTGGTCCGGCCGGCGCTGATGGTGGCGGTGATCTTCCGCCTGCTCGACGCGCTGCGCATCTTCGACCTCGTCTATGTGCTGACGCCCAATTCGGCGCAGACCAAGACGATGTCGGTGATCAGCCGCGAGAACCTCATCGATTTCGACAAGTTCGCCTACGGCTCGGCGGAGTCGACGCTGCTGTTCCTGATCATCGCGGTGCTGACGATCGTCTACATCTGGATCGGACAGGTGCGGTTCGAGGGAGGCCGAGGATGACCACCCAAGTCGTCGCCGGCGTTCAGCCGGTGCGCGTCAGCAGCTTCGACCTGTGGAAGCTGATCAAGCGCGTCGCGTTCTTCCTGCTGGTGGTCTTCATCGTCGTGGTGATGGTCTTTCCGTTCTACTACGCGATCCTCACGAGCTTCAAATCCGGTACCGACATCTACCGGGTCAACTACTGGCCGACCTCGTTCGCCCTCGACAACTACACGCAGGTCTTCGCCAACCAGGGATTCCTGCAGAACCTGAGCAACTCGGTGATCGTTGCGGCACTGACCGTCGCCCTGTCGCTGGTGCTGTCGGTGACCGCCTCCTACGCCCTGAGCCGTGTCAACTTCCGCGGCCGCGGCCTGTTGCTGATGACGATCCTTGCGGTGTCGATGTTCCCGCAGGTCGCGGTGCTGGCGGGCCTGTTCGAGCTGATCCGCTTCTACAATCTGTTCAACAGCCTGTGGGCGCTGATCTTTTCGTACACGATCTTCTCGCTGCCCTTCACGGTGTGGGTGCTGACCACCTTCATGCGCGACCTGCCGGTCGAGATCGAGGAGGCGGCGATCGTCGATGGCGCGACGCCATGGATCATCATCTGGCGGGTGTTCATGCCGCTCTTGTGGCCGGCGCTGGTGACCACCGGATTGCTGGCCTTCATCGCGGCGTGGAACGAGTATCTGTTCGCGCTGACCTTCACGTCCGACAATTCGGCGCGCACGGTGCCGGTCGCCATCTCACTGTTTTCGGGCATCTCGCAGCACGAGGTGCCGTGGGGCACCATCATGGCGGCCTCGGTGCTGGTGACCGCGCCGCTCGTCGTGCTGGTCCTCGTCTTCCAACGCAAGATCATCTCCGGCCTCACGGCCGGCGGCGTCAAAGGGTAGGTCCATGGCCGAGCTGCAGCTCACCGATATCCGCAAATCGTTCGGCGCGGTCGATGTCATCAAGGGCGTAACGCTCACGGTGAAATCGGGCGAGTTCATGGTGTTCGTCGGCCCGTCCGGCTGCGGCAAGTCCACGCTGCTGCGGCTGATCGCCGGGCTCGAGACGATCAGCGCCGGGGCCCTGAGCTTCGACGGGCAGGTGGTCAACAACCTGGCACCATCCAAACGCGGTATTGCGATGGTGTTCCAGTCGTATGCGCTCTATCCGCATATGACGGTCTACGACAACATGGCCTTCGGCATGCAGCTCGCCAAGGCCGGCAAGGACCAGATCCGCGAGCGCGTCGAGAAGGCGGCCGAGCTGCTGCAGATCTCGCCGTACCTCAAGCGCCTGCCCAAGCAGCTTTCGGGCGGACAGCGGCAGCGCGTCGCCATCGGCCGCGCCATTGTGCGCGACCCAAAGGTGTTCCTGTTCGATGAGCCGCTCAGCAACCTGGATGCGGCGCTGCGCGTGGCGACGCGGCTGGAGATCGCCAAGCTCCATCATTCGATGAACGGCGCGACGATGATCTATGTGACGCATGACCAGGTGGAAGCGATGACGCTTGCCGACCGCATCTGCGTGCTGCGCGACGGCGTGATCGAGCAGGTGGGCACGCCGATCGAGCTCTACGAGCGGCCGCAATCGCTGTTCGTCGCCGGTTTCATCGGCTCGCCGAAGATGAACTTCCTCAACGGCAATTTCGCCGGCCGCTACGGCGCCAAGACCATCGGCGTCCGCTCGGAGCACCTCCAGATCGGCGCGGGCGAGGGGACGTGGACGGGCAAGGTCGTCCACAGCGAGAACCTGGGGTCGGACTCCTATGTCTATGTCGATATCGGGGCGCAGGAGCCGGTGATCGTCCGCGAGGACGGGACCAAAAAGCACCAGCCGGACGATCCGATCGCGATCAGGCCGCTGCCCGGCCAGGTGCACCGTTTCGACGACGCCGGACAGCCCATGGGGAGGCAATAATTCGCAGGCGATGAACGCTGACCGCGGTCTTGCGTTTCCTCATCCATCGGCGCACTGACGCGGCGCCGGTCTCAACCGTTTGGCCAAGCCATAGAGCCTATCTGGCCGTCTAAAGGAGAATTCCCATGCCGATCCGAGCCACAGTCTGGGGCGAGAACGTCCACGAGCAAAAAAACAAGGCCGTGGCCGAAAACTACCCCAAGGGCATGCACGGGCAGATCGCGGCACTGCTCGAGGAAGACCCGAATATCAAGGCCAGCACCGCGGTGCTGCAGGACCCGGAGCACGGCATGACCGAGGCCAAGCTCAACGAGACCGACGTCCTGCTCTGGTGGGGCCATGCGGCGCACGACAAGGTCGACGATGCAATCGTCGAGCGCGTGGCGCAGCGGGTGTGGAGCGGCATGGGACTGATCGTCCTTCACTCCGGGCACTTCTCGAAGATCTTCAAGCGGCTGATGGGATCGCCCTGCGCGCTGCACTGGCGCGAGGCCGGCGAGCGCGAGCGGCTGTGGGTGACCGCGCCGGGCCATCCGATCGCCAAGGGGCTGCCGGCCTATTTCGAGCTGGAGAACGAAGAGATGTATGGCGAGCCGTTCAGCGTCCCGGAGCCGCTCGAGACGGTGTTCGTCTCGTGGTTCCAGGGCGGCGAAGTGTTCCGCTCGGGCCTTACCTACCGGCGCGGCGCCGGCAACATCTTCTACTTCCGGCCCGGCCACGAAACCTATCCGACCTATCACGACAAGACGGTCGGCCAGGTGCTGCGCAACGCGGTGCACTGGGCCTACAATGCCGAGCGCCATCCGGAGCTGCTGACGGCGCCCAACACCCCCGTCGACAAGGCGATCGAACATATCGTCGAGCGCGGCGCCAAGCTCACCAACCACCCCAAGGCCTAGCCGAAAGCCCTAAAATGCGTCTTCTCGTTCTCGGAACCGGCGGCATGGCCGCCCATCACGTCAAGCACTTCTCGGCGATCGAGGGCGTCACCGTCGTCGGCGGTGTCGACGTCGACCCGGCGCGGCTCGAGGTCTTCAACAAGACCCATAATATCGAGCACGCCTTTCCCTCGCTCGATGCGGCACTGGCGTGGGGCGACTTCGATGCCGTCACCAACGTGACGCCGGACTCGATCCACCATCCCACCACGATCGCGGCGATCCAGGGCGGCAAGCACGTCTTCTGCGAGAAGCCGCTGGCGACGGATGCAACCAAGGCCTTCGAGATGGTCGAGGTGGCGGAAGCGTCGGGCCTGATCAACATGGTCAACCTGACCTACCGCAACGTCGCCCAGTTGCAGACGGCGCGGGAGATCGTGATGTCGGGCCAGATCGGCGCGGTCAAGCACGTCGAGGCGAGTTATCTGCAGAGCTGGCTCAGCTCGAAGGCGTGGGGCGACTGGCGCACCGAGAGCCGCTGGCTGTGGCGGCTCAGCAAGAAGCACGGATCGAACGGCGTGCTCGGCGACATCGGCGTCCATATCCTCGATTTCGCCTCGTATGGCGCGGGGCTCGACATCGAGCACGTATTCGCGCGGCTCAAGACCTTCGACAAGGCGCCGGGCAACAAGATCGGCGAGTACGAGCTCGACGCCAATGACAGCTTCACCATGGCGGTCGACTTCTCCAATGGCGCGCTCGGCGTGATCCACGCGACGCGCTGGGCGACCGGGCATTTCAACGAGCTCAGGCTGCGCGTCTATGGCGAGCGCGGCGGCGTCGAGGTGCAGCACCGGCACGACTGGAGCAAGCTGCGCGTCTGCCTCGGCGAGGACGTCGAGACGGGCACATGGAAGGAGATGGAGGTGCCGGCGGTGCCGACCAATTACGAGCGTTTCGCCGGCGCCGTGCGGAGCGGCAAGAACCAGCAGCCGGATTTCCGCCGCGCCGCCGAGCTGCAGAAGGTGCTCGACCTCGCCATGGCGTCGGACACCGACCACAAAGAGCTCGCGACGCACTGATCTTGCATGGGGATCGCGCGGTCCCCATGTTCCTGCCGCAATCGGAGGCAGGTCGGGTCATGGATATCGTCTGGGCCATCATCGTGGGGTTCTTCGCGGGCGTCATCGCCAAGCTGGTGACGCCGGGCGGCCCGAAGCCGCGCGGCTTCATCCTGACGACGGTGCTGGGGATCGTCGGCGCGGTGCTGGCGACGTTCCTGGGGCAGGCCGTTCATCTTTACGGGCCGGGCGACAGCGCCAACTTCCTGGCGCAGATCATCGGGGCCATCATCATCCTGTTGATCTGGCGGCAAGTCATCCGCGCCCGCTAGGCACGGCTGGGCCGATTTGATATTCGGTGGCCCCGGGGCAGTATTGCTGATCGGGGGCACGAATGGCGCAAGGCGCGGCCAGGTTCGACCGGAAGTCGTGGGCTTTGTCGGGGACCAACACCTGGTTTTACAACCGGCGCATCTGGGTGCTCTCGCGGGCGCTGGCCAAAGCCATCCCGAGCCGCGGGCGGGTCCTCGACGTCGGCTGCGGCGACGGCCAACTGGCGATGGCGCTGATGCGGCTCCGGCCCGACCTCAAGGTCGAAGGGGTCGACGTGGTGGCGCGGCCCAAGACGCTGCTGCCGGTGGTGCAGTATGACGGCCATAGCCTGCCGTTCGAGGACAAGAGCTTCGATTATGTGACGATCGTCGATGTGCTGCATCACACCGACGATCCGACGGTGGTGCTGTCGGAAGCGGCGCGGGTCGCCCGCAACGGCGTGGTGATCAAGGACCATCTGCGCGAGGGCTGGCTGGCGCAGGCGACGCTGGCATTCATGGACTGGTGCGGCAATGTCGGCGACGGCGTGCCGCTGCCGTACAATTTCCTGTCGCGCAGCGAGTGGCAGGGGGCGTTCTTCAAGTCCAAACTGCAGATGGAGCAGACGGTCGAGCGGCTCGGCATCTACCTGCCGCCGGCGCGCTGGCTGTTCGACCGCAATCTGCATTTCGTCTCGTTCCTGACCCCCAAGGGCGCCCTTTCTCCATCGTCTTCCGGCGATGATTTTGCGCTGGCGTGACCGGGCGATTTGGGTAAGCTCCCGCGGCTTTACGTAGGAGTTGCGGATGCGCAGTGCGTTGATCGTCTGGGGCGGCTGGGACGGCCATGACCCCGAAGAGTGTGCGGCCATCTACCGCCGCTGGCTGCACGAAGACGGCTTTTCGGTGCGCGTCGAGACCAGCCCCGAAGTCTTTGCCGAACCCGGCATCAAGGAGCTGTCGCTGGTCATTCCGTGCACGACCATGGACAAGATTTCGCGGGAGGCGGCGAACAATCTCGCGGCTGCGGTCGCGGGCGGCGTCGGCATGGCGGGGCACCACGGGACGATGGGCGACGCCTTCCACGATTCGCCGGTCTACCAGTATGTGACGGGTGGCCAGTGGGTGGCGCATCCGGGCGGCATCATCGACTACACGGTCGACGTGGTGAAGCCGGAGGATCCGATCATGCAGGGGATCCCGGCATCGTTCCCGTACCATTCGGAGCAGTATTACATGCATGTCGATCCGGCCAACGAGGTGCTGGCGACGACGACGTTTTCGGGCGAGCACGATCCGTGGACCAAGGGCGTGGTCATGCCGGTGGCCTGGAAGAAGCGCTACGGCGAGGGTAAGGTGTTCTACTGCTCGCTCGGCCATCGTGCGGCGGAATTCGAGAATCCGAACATGGCGACGATCCTGCGGCGCGGCCTGAACTGGGCGGCCCGCGAGTAGCATTTCACGGGATGTTCACGGCGGATTTGGCGCTCGTGACTTGAAACTTGCGCCGAAAGAGTGCCGTTTCTGACCTCGATTGCGACTTGGATCGCAGAGGGCGAACATGGCCGTCATTGACCAGCAGGCGCCGCTCGGAGCCAATCCGGGCGCGCGCAGTCCCGCCATAGTCTTGAGCTTTGTGGCCGGCGTCGTCGCGGCGGCGATCACGGTGTGGCTGTTCGTTTCGCCGGACGCCAACGACGTGCTCGGGGTCGACCATGGCGCCGATACCGTGTCCGTATCGCTGCTCGCGGCGGGGGCGGTGTTCCTCCT
>Ga0207667_10005778_pt1 | contig 15094 bp, 12 predicted proteins | sample KBSCornC52_FD_184301 | JGI IMG/M metagenome (GOLD analysis project Ga0207667, IMG submission 184301) | Corn rhizosphere microbial communities from Kellogg Biological Station, Michigan, USA - KBS Corn C5-2 (SPAdes) (version 2) | ecosystem: Host-associated > Plants > Roots > Rhizosphere > Soil ... | reverse complement strand
GATGCCGGCGATAATATCCAGCGTCGAGATTGATCCCGCCTTCAGCACCATCATCAGGACCGAACGGTTGCCGTCGACGTGAACGATGTTGGTCTGCGGCGGATTGCCGTCGCGCACGCTGGCGACATCGCGGACATAGACCATCGCCCCGTTCACGGTCTTGATCGGCAGGCCGCCAAGGTCTTCCATCTTCAAGGGCGAGTTGTTGAGCTGGATATTGTATTCGAACCCGCCGATCTTCTGGGTGCCGACCGGGGTGATCAGGTTCTGCGCGGCGAGCGCGTTGGATACATCCTGTCCCGAAAGCCCGCGCGCCTGCAGCGCCGACGGATTGAGATCGATCTGCACCTGGCGCTGCTTGCCGCCGAACGGATACGGGATCGCGGCCCCGGGCACCGTGACCAGCGGCGTGCGCAGCTGGTTGATGCCGATGTCGGCGAGGTTTTGTTCGGTCAGGCCCTCGCCGGACAAGGCGACCTGGATGATCGGAACCGTGGACGCGCTGTAGTTGAGGATCAGCGGCGGCGTCGCACCGGGCGGCATCTGCTTGATCAGCGTTTGCGAGATCGCGGTGACCTGGGCGTTGGCGGTGCGGATATCGACGTTCGGCTGAAAGAAGATTTTGACGATGCCGAAGCCATTATAGGAATTCGCGACGATGTGTTCGATATCGTTGACGGTGGTCGTCAGCGCCCGCTGAAACGGCGTGGTGATGCGTCCGGCCATCTGATCCGGCGGCAGGCCGGTGTACTGCCAGACCACGCCGATCACGGGAATACGAATGTCAGGGAAAATGTCGGTCGGCGTGCGTAGCGCAGCCAGCGGCCCGATAATCAGGAGCAGCAGCGCGAGCACGACGAAAGTATACGGCCGGCTGAGCGCGATGCGTACCAGTGCAATCATAAAACGGGCATTCCTCGGTCAAGCGGAAGGGCATGGAACTCGCGCCCCAAAAGCCAATCCGGTCGCGCTGATTTACCCGAACCGCCGAAAAATAGCCAACATTCGAAAGGCGGCTCGGGCCTGCAGTTAGCGGATATCTCGAACGCGCCCGCCAGCGTCGCGGATTCACAACAGATTGATCGCCTTCGGGCCTCCCAGCCGCTTCAGGCCCGCTGTCCGTGAACGGTGCCGACCAACGGTTCAGCGCATCAACTTGAGCGCATAGGAGAAAAATTCCGGACCGCCGAAATTGCCGGACTTCAGCGCCAGCAGCATCTCGCCGTTCTTTGCGCCGACGGCACGCAGCACCGGCACACCGGCAGCAATTTCCACCCCCACCAGAAAGCCGGGAATCCCCAGGCGATCCACCACCGCGCCGGAGGTTTCGCCGCCGGCGACCACCAGCCGCCGGACACCTGATAGCACCAGCCCTTCGGCGATGTCGGCCATCGCCTGCTCGATCGCATGGCCCGCGGCATCGCGGCCGTGGCGCGCCTGCAAGGCCGCGACCTGGTCCGGCGTCGAACTGCTGGCGATCAGGATCGGACCCTCCTTGAGCCGTTCCCGGGCCCAGGCCAGCGCGCGCCGGGCTTCATCCTTGCCCGCGACGATTCGGTCGGGATCGAGATGCAGCACCGGCATGACAGCTTCCGCGCTTGCGATCTGCTGCAGCGTCGCCTGCGAACAGCTGCCGGCGAGGCATGCGGCCGGTCCGCCGACCGGCGCCCCGGAAATCGCGCTCGCTGCATTCGGCTTGACTTTGCTGGAGGTGACCAGCGCGCGGGCGAGCCCGAGCCCGAGACCGGACGCGCCGACGGATACGCGATGATCCATCGCGACGGCGCCAATGGTCTCCAGATCGCGTTCGAAAACGGCGTCCGCAATGGCTGCGCCAAAACCTTTCCCCGCGAGTTCGGCAAGACGCGCGCGGACCGCATTGGGCCCGTGCGCGATATCGGCGAGATCGACCAACGAAACCCTGGTCTTGCTCTGGCGTGCCAGCACCCGCACCAGATTGGAATCATGCATCGGATTGAGCGGATGATCCTTTAGCGGGCTTTCGTTCAGCGGCACCGAACCCACGAACAAATTGCCCTGATAGACGGTGCGGCCGGTCTCCGGAAACGCCGGCGTCACCAGCACGATCGTATCGCCGGAATCGGCGCGCAACGCGTCCATCACCGGGCCGATATTGCCGGCGTCGGTGGAATCGAAGGTCGAGCAGATTTTGAACAACAAGTGGCCAGCACCTCGCCCGCGCAGCCATTTTTCCGCTGATCGCGAGCGCGACACCGCGAGGCCGGCTTCGATCGACCGGCTTTTCAGCGACACCACCACCGCATCGACCTCGGGCAGATCGAGATCTCCTGCGGGCACGCCGATGGTCTGCACCGTGCGCAGGCCGCAGCGGGTCAGCGTGTTGGCGAGATCGGACGCGCCGGTGTAATCGTCGGCGATGCAGCCCAGCGCCAGCGTCACGGCTTTGCTCCGGCATAAGGCTTGAACCAGCCGAGGCCGTCAGTGGTCTTGGCCCGAGGGTTATATTCGCAGCCGACAAAACCGCTGTAGCCGAGCCGGTCGAGTTCACCGAACAGGAACGGGTAGTTCAATTCCTCGCCGTCGGGTTCGTTGCGCGAGGGGATGCTGGCGATCTGGACGTGACCGACGATCGGCATCATCTCGCGCAGGTGCATGGTGACGTCACCATGAATGATCTGGCAGTGATAGATATCGAACTGAAGTTTCAGATTGGGGATCTTCAGCTCGACGATGAGATCGCGCGCGAACCTAAAATCGTTGAGGAAGTAGCCGGGCACGTTGCGAGGGTTGATCGGTTCGATCACGACGTCGAGGCCATGGGGGCTGAGAAATTCGGCCGCCCATGCCACCGATTTGTAAAACGCCTCTACCGCCTTCCGGTCGCTTCTGTTGGCAATGCCAGCCATCAGATGCAGCCGTTTGACGCCGGTCGCCTGCGCATAGGGCAGCGCGGTGCGCAGGCTCTGCTGCAGGTCGGCAAAACGATCCGGCAACGCCGCAAAACCCTTTTCGCCGGCGTCCCAGTTGCCCGGCGGCAGATTGAACAGCGCCTGCGTCAGACCGTTGCGATGCAGCCGCTCGCCAACAGCCTGCGCCGGATGATCATAGGGAAACAGGTATTCCACGGCGGTGAATCCCGCTTTTGCTGCCGCCTCGAAACGGTCGAGGAACGGCACTTCGGTGAACATCATGCTGAGATTGGCGGCGAAACGGGGCATCGACGGTCCTCTTGTTGGTTCACTGCTGGTGCGGTTCGCCGGGCAAATGCGTCCCCGTAACCCGGGCATACATCCGCGCCACCGAAGCGTCGTCGTCGCGGCCCATGCCGGAGGCCGCCGTCATCAGAAACATCTGCAGCGCCGCCGACGCCACCGGCACCGGGAATTTCGCCGTGCGCGCCATGTCCTGAATGATGCCGAGGTCCTTGACGAAAATCTCCACCGCGCTGCGCGGGGTGTAATCGCCGTCGAGCACGTGCGGCATGCGGTTCTCGAACATCCAGGAATTGCCGGCGGATGCGGTGATCACCTCATAGACCTTCCTTATATCGAGGCCTTGCCTGGCGGCGAAGGTGATCGCTTCCGAGGCGGCGGCGATATGCACGCCGGCCAACAACTGGTTGATCATCTTGAACGCGGCGCCCTGGCCGGCGGCATCGCCGAGTTCGTAGAGCTTTGCCGCCATGGCGTCGAGCGCCGGCCGCGCCCTGGCGAAAGCGGCGGGACTGCCCGATGCGAGAATGGTGAGTTCACCTTGCGCCGCGCGCTGCGCGCCGCCGCTGATCGGCGCGTCGAGGTAGTGCCGGCCGCTGGCTTCCAATTGTTTCGCCAGCCGCCGCGCGACATCAGGATCCATCGTCGCGGAGGAGACGAATACCGTATCCTTCGCCAAGGTTTCGGCCACGCCGCTTGCGCCGAACAAAATGGCTTCGGTCTGCGCGGCGTTGACCACCACGCTGACGACGATGTCGGCCTGCTTGGCGGCCTCAGCCGGCGTCTGGGCGCCTTTGCCACCATCGGCAACGAAGCGCGCCACTGCGTCGCCTGCGGCGTCGCAGCCGGTAACGTCAAAACCCGCGCGCCGCAGCGAGGTCGCCATGCCGAAACCCATCGAGCCCAGCCCGATGACGGCGACGCGCGGTTTTGGGGTGACGGATTCTGGCATGCGGCGTTCCCTTGGTTTCCTCACGGCTTTGCCCTTCGGTATCACGGCTTGGCCGCGCTGCCAAAGCATGAGACAAGGCGGCAAAGAGGATGCTGCCATGACCGAATCCGGGGTACGCGAGGAAATCTGCCGCCTCGGCCGCTCGCTGTTCGAGCGCGGGCTGACGCCGGGCTCGTCGGGCAATATCAGCGTCAGACTTGATGACGGCGGCTGGCTGGTGACGCCGACCAATGCGTCGCTCGGCTCGCTGGATCCGGCGCGGCTGTCGCGGCTTTCCGCCGACGGCCGGCTCGTCTCCGGCGATGCCCCGACCAAGGAAGTGCCGCTGCATACGGCGCTGTATCAAACACGCCGCACCGCGCGCGCGGTGGTGCATCTGCATTCGACCCATTCGGTGGCGCTGTCGATGCTGCCGGAGATCGATCCGCGCGCCGCATTGCCGCCGATGACGGCCTATTACCTGATGAAGTGCGGCGCCACCGCGCTGGTGCCGTATTATCGGCCCGGCGATCCCGCGGTGGCCGATGCGATCAAGGGGCTGGCCGGAAAATATTCATCCGTGCTACTCGCCAACCACGGCCCGGTGGTGTCGGGCGAGTCACTGGAGGCGGCCGTATTTGCGGTCGAGGAACTGGAAGAGACGGCAAAACTCTATTTGCTGCTGCGCGGACTGAACCCGCGTTATCTGACCCCGGCACAGATCGCGGATTTGTCGAAGACGTTTGGGCTGGAATTGCCGGATATTCCCGACCACACATAACCGGTCGTCGTTGCGAACGCCACCTCCCCGTCATTGCGAGCGAAGCGAAGCAATCCATGCTTCAAAGAAAGAAGAAATGGATTGCTTCGTCGCTACGCTCCTCGCAATGACGAACATGCCTCACAGCCCCAGATACGCCTTGCGCACGTCGGGATTGCCCTTGATGTCGCTCGCCGCGCCCTGCATCAGCACGCGGCCGGTCTGCAGGATGTAGGCGCGGTCGGCGATGTCCAAGCACTCCGCCATGCGTTGCTCGACGATCAGCACGGTCATGCCGGCGTCGCGGATTCGCTTCACCGCGGCAAAGATCTCGTCGACCAGTTTCGGCATGATGCCCTGCGATGGCTCGTCCAGCATCAACAGCCGCGGTCGCGTCATCAGCGCACGCCCGATCGCCAGCATCTGCTGCTCGCCGCCGCTCAGCGTTTCGGCGCGCTGCTCCAGACGCTCGGACAATCGCGGAAACAGCTTGAATACCAGCGCCAGCGGTTGGTCGCGATCCGCCTCGCCGCGGTAGAGATAACTGCCGAGGCGCAGATTGTCGCGCACCGACAATCGCGGAAACAGCCGGCGGTTCTCCGGCACATAGGCGATGCCATCACCGGTGATCAGATGTTGCGCCTTGCCGTCGATCCGCTTGCCGTCGAACGTCACGGTGCCGGAGCGCGGCCGTTCGGCGCCGGCGATGGATTTCAGCAGCGTCGATTTGCCGGCACCGTTGGCGCCGGCGACGCAGACGATCTCGCCCCTGGCGACCTCGATGCTGACAGAGGAGATCGCGACAAGCCCCTGATAGGCGGTGGTGATTTCATGCACCGACAGCATGACGATCCCCAAGGTAGGCGCTGATGACTTTCGGATCGCGAACGATGTCGGTCGGCTTGCCCTCGACCAGCACCTTGCCGAGATCGAGCACGATGGCGCGGTCGACCAGCGGCATCACGATCTCCATGACATGCTCGACCATCAATACGGTGACGCCGGTGGCGCGGACCCGGCGCACCAGTTCGACGCCGGTCTGCGCCTCGATCGGCGTTAGCCCCGTGAGCACTTCATCCAGCAGCAGCAGTTTCGGCTCGGTCGCGAGCGCACGCGCGACCTCGAGCCGCCGCTTTTCCGACGGGATCAACTCGCTGGCGGGTACCTCGGCGCGGGCGGCAAGACCGGCAAATTCCAGCACCTCATGGGCCTTGCGGCGCGCCTCGCGCATGACGGTGGTGCGGACCAGTGCGCCGACGATGACGTTGTCGATCACCGTCATGGTCTCGAAGCTTTTCACCACCTGGAACGTGCGCGCGATGCCGCGCTGGCAGCGCTCCGCCGCCGGCAGCGCGGTGACGTCTTCGCCGTCGAACCAAATCGACCCTTGCGTCGGCGGCAGCACGCCTGCGATCAGATTGAACAGCGTCGATTTGCCGGCGCCATTGGGGCCGATCAGCCCGACGATCTCGCCGCGTCCGACGGAAACCGAGATATCGCTGTTGGCAATCAGGCCGCCGAAACGCTGCCAGACGCCGCGGGTTTCCAGCAAGGGTGTCATCGGGCCACCCCCTTGCGCCGGCGCGAGAACAGCCCGACCAGCCCCTCCGGCCGCGCCAGCGAGATCAGCACGATCAGCGCGCCGTAGACGATCAGATCGACCCCGCGGCCGGAGCCGCCGATGAAGGAGCGCGTCAGTTCAGTAAGCGGGATCAGGATGACGGCGCCGAGCACCGGCCCCCATAGCGTACCAATACCGCCGACCACGGCCGGCAGCGCCATCAGCAGCGAAAACTGGAAGCCCATCACGCTTTCGGGGTCGATGTAGGACACGAACTGGGCGTAGAAGCTGCCGCCGACCGCGGTGAGGAATGCCGAGACCGCCGCGGCACCCATCTTGGAATTGAACACCACCACGCCGAGGCTTTCGGCGGCATCCGGATTGTCCTTCACGGCGCGCCACCAGTAGCCCCATTTGGAATCTTCCAGCCACCAGGTCACGAGCCAGGCGACGCACGCCAGCGCCAGCGCAAAGTAGAAATATGGCAGCTTGCTGCGCGTGAACTGGAACTTGAACCAGCTGTCGCCACGCACGGGAATATCGATGCCGAGCGCGGCGCCGGCCCAATCCCAGTTCTGGAACAGGAGCAGCCCGATTTCGGCGATGACGATGGTGGCGATGACGAAGTAATGTCCGCGCAGGCGGAAACAGGGATAGCCGAGCGCCATCGCAATGACAGCCGATATCAGACCGCCGCCGACCATGCCGAACCACGGCAGCACGCCGAATTTGGTGAAGAGAAGTGCCGTGGCGTAAGCGCCGAGCCCGAAATACAGCGCGTGGCCGAGCGAGATTTGCCCACAATAGCCGCCGAGGATATTCCAGCTCTGCGACAGCGCGGCGTACATCAGCGTCAGAACCATGATGTTCTGGACGTAGACGTCTTTCACAAACAGCGGCACCACGGCGGCGATCGCCGCAAGACACGCCGCCAGGACCAGATCCCGGCGGCGGCGTTGGGCAAAGCTCGTGTCCATCAGATCGACCCGAACAGGCCGCGCGGCCGTACGAAGACCACCAGCAGATAGACCGCATAAATGCCAACCGACTTCAGGGAAGGCGGCAGGATCAATGCCGTGGAGGCTTCGACCAGACCGACGAGGATGCCGCCGGCAAAGGCGCCGAACACGCTGCCGAAGCCGCCCAGTGCCACCGTGACATAGGCGATCAGCGCGAACGACGCGCCGACGTCGGGATAGATGTAGAAGAACATCGCCATGATCGCGCCGGCGAGCCCCACCAGCGCCGCACCAAGACCCCAGCCCAGCGCAAACACCTTGTTTTTGTCGATGCCGACCAGCGCCACCGCGCCGGCGTCTTCACGGGTCGCTTCAAGAGCGCGGCCGAAATCGGTGCGGTTGATAAAGAAGTAGAGTGCGCCGAACGCCGCGATCGATACCAGCGCGCCGGCCAGCTGCGGCACCGGCAGGAAGATGCCGGCAATCGAGATGGTTTTGCCGCCGAGCCATGAATGGGTGACGCTGCGATAGTCCGGCGTGAAGAAGAACTGCGCGAGGCCGCGCATCACGATGGCCAGCCCGAAGGTCGAAAAGATCTGCACCATGCCGGCATTGGCCTTGGCCCTGACCGCAAAGCGCACGACCAGGAGATAGACCACCGCACCGAACACGAACAGCGCGGCTGCGACCAGCGGCGCTGCCAGCAACGGATCGATGGCAAAGAACGCGAACAGAAAGAACGTCGCGTACATCGCGATCATGAGGAATTCGCCGTGGGCGAAGTTCACCACGTCCATCAGGCCGAAGATCAGCGCCAGCCCGACGGCGATCAGGCCGTAGAGCAGCCCCATCAACAGGCCACTGGCGAGACTCTGGATGATGGTCTCGGCTGTCAACGATATTCCTCCCAGCCAATGGCCTCATCCTGAGGAGCGCGCACTTGCGCGCGTCTCGAAGGATGCAGCCGCCCTCGTCCTTCGAGACGCGGGCTTCGCCCGCTCCTCAGGATGAGGGCGCGCGCCGCAGTGTGACGCGCACGTCCCATTTTACTTCATCGGCCAGATGGCTTCGGCGACCGCGGCTTGCGGCGGAAAGATGGTGACGAACTTGCCGCCGGTATATTGCAGCAGCACCGGGTCGGCGTCGTTGTTCTGGCCCATCTCGTCGAACTTCACCCGCTTCCAGGGCATGATGGTGACCTCGCCAGGCATATCGGTCGCCACCAGCGCTTGGCGGATCTTGTCGCCGTCGGTCGACTTCGCGCGATTGATCGCGTCGGCCATCACGATCAGGCCCATGAACTGCCGCGAGGAGTAGTCGTTGAAGTCCTTGCCTGACTTCGCCTTGTACATGTCGTTGATCTTGCCGACCATCGGCCGCTTGGCGGACAGATCGAGCGAAAAACTGCCGCGTGAAATCACGCCTTCGAGTTTGTCGCCGACCGCGTCGTACAGCGCCTTTTCGGAAAAGCCGGCATCCTGCGCCACGATCGCTTTCGGCTTGTAGCCGAGTTCGCCCATCGTCTTGACCAGCAGAATTCCATCAGTGGTGTAGCTCGACGGCATCAGCACGTCCGCGTTGGCTGCCTTGAGCTGCTGCACTTCGGCCGTGAGCGAGGGCGAGTTGGCCCGATACTTGATGTCGGCAACGACCTTGTAGCCGCGATCCGCGGCGAGCTTGAGCTGCGCATTGGAAGAGTCGGTGCCGAAGATGGTATCCTCGTGGAACAATGCCAGCTTCTCGATCTTTTGACCCTTCTTCTTCAGCGCATCGAAGAAATCGAACATCGCCGTGGAGAACATTTCGTCGTGCGGCGCTGCGCGGAAATAGAATTTGAGACCGCGGCGATGCAGGCTCGGCGAGGAATTGTCGGCCGAGAGGAACGGAATTTGATACCGTTCGCAGATCTGGCTGACGGTGACCGCGACCGCGCTCTGGTAGGTGCCGATGATGGCGCAGACTTTTTCCTGTGTGATCAGGCGCTCGGCCTCAGCACGGCCCTTCTGCGGATCAGCCTGGTGATCGGCAAACACCAGCCGCACCTTGGCGCCGCCGAGGCCGGCAAGCCCCTCGCCCTTCGCCAGAGGCAGATCGAAATCGTAGTTCTTGTTGATGAGGTCAGCCGCGGTCTCGAACGCCTTCTGGGCATCGACCCCAATCTGGGCGCTGGCACCGGACAGCGGATAGATCACGCCGATCACCACCTCGGTGGTTTTTTGGGCGCGGGCCGCGATCGGCAGCAGCGCGGCGGTGGCGGTGGCTCCAAGCAATACATTTCGGCGGGTGATGGTCATCACGAGATCCTCTGTTATTGGCCGCTCATCGATGAAACGACTGAAGACTACGGTAAAGCCTCAAAGAACGGCAACAGCTGCCGATTAAAGCACGGCGAGTTGTTTATTCCGAAGGTCGGTCACCAGCATCAACCCGGGGGCGTGCGTAATCGCAAACGGCAGCTTCGCCGCCGCGATCACCGCCTGCGGCGTCACGCCGCACGCCCAGAACACGGGAATCTCATCGGCTTCCACTGGCACCGCGTCGCCGTAGTCGGGTTTGGCAAGATCCACAATTCCGATCGAATGCGGATGGCCGAGATGAACCGGCGCGCCATGCACGGCGGGAAATCGCGAGGTGATCTGTACCGCGCGAATGGCATCGGCCGGCTTGAACGGCCGCATCGACACCACCATGGGACCCGCAAACGGCCCGGAGGGTGCGCAGGCGAGATTGGTGCGATACATCGGCACCCGCACCTTGCGCTCGATATGACGGATCGGCAGGTCGTCCGCCATCAGCGCTTCCTCGAACGAGAACGAACATCCGAGCACGAACGCGACCAGATCGTCGCGCCAATGCGCCATGATGTCGGTCGGCTCCTCCACCACCTCGCCGTCGCGCCAGACACGGTAGCGCGGCAAATCGGTGCGGGTATCGAGATCGATCCCGAGCGATGGAATCCTGGGGTCTCCGACGTCGGACATGCCGATTACGGGACAAGGTTTGGGATTGAGCTGGCAGAAGCGGTGAAACGCCGCCGCGAGCTTTTCCGGCAGGATCGCGAGATTGCCCTGGACAAAACCGTTGGCAACCCCGGCCGTGGTCGTCGCCATGCCGGCGCGGCACGCCAGACGCGCCCGCAGGCTCGGCAGCGCGGCCTCATCTCCGCGAAATTCCTGCCCCGGCGCAAAAACGGTCATCACGTCGCCTTGCCTATTATCTCGACAGCAGTGAAGCCTGTGCCTACTATAAAGTCCAATCTTCCTATTTGATCAAGATCGATAAACTTCTTTTATCGCTTGGGTTGCCCTCATGGTGGACTTCAAATCGCTCGAGACGTTCCTTTGGGTGGTGACCCTCGGCAGCTTTCGCGCAGCCGGCGAGAAGCTCAACACCACCCAACCGGCCATCTCGCAGCGGATCGCCCAGCTCGAACGCGAGCTGGGGGTGAAGCTGTTGAACCGCGACCACCGCGTCGCCTCGCCAACCCCAAGCGGCCGGCAGTTGATGGTCTATGCGGAAAAACTGATCGGCCTGCGCTCGGAGATGATGGCGGAGGTGAGCGATCGTTCGGCGATGCGCGGCGTATTGCGGCTTGGCGTCGCCGAGACCATCGTGCACACTTGGCTGTCGCGGTTGATCAAGAGCGTCAACATCGCCTATCCCAATCTGTCGCTGGAGATCGAAGTCGATATCACGCCGAACCTGAGCGCGCGGCTGCTGGCCCAAGAAGTCGAGCTGGCGTTCATGCTCGGGCCGTTGTCCGCCTCCAGCGTGCGCAATCGCGTGCTGTGCGACTATCCCGTGGGCTTTCTCGCCAGCCCCGCGCTTGGCCTCGGCACGGGGCCGCTGACGGTGCATGATCTGGCAAAATTTCCGATCATTACCTTTCCGCGCAAAACCCAGCCCTATGAGATCGTGCGCTCGCTGTTCAACCGGCCCGACCTGCCGCCGATCCGGCTGCACGCCAGTGCCTCGCTCGCAACCGTCATCCACATGGCGATCGAGGGGCTGGGCATCGCCGTGATCCCAACGGCGATCGTGGAAAATGAGCTGGCGGACGGCCGGTTGCAGCTGCTCTCGACCGACCTCAAAATCCCGCCGCTGACGTTTTCGGCCAGTTGGCTGGCTTCCCCGGACACGGTCGCGGTCGAGCTCGTCGCCGATCTCGCCGGCAAGATCGCGCAATCCAGCGCCTTGGTTGACGTGCCGCCGTTGGCGCGTCATTGAAAAGCAATTGCCGACGCCAAGCAGTCCCAGGTTTCCGGAAAACAGCCGCATGAAGCAACCCGCATCCAATCTGCAAATCGATTCCGCCCGTCTTTGGGACACGATTCACGAAACCGCGAAATTCGGCGCCACGCCGAAAGGCGGGGTACGGCGGCTCACGCTCGGCCCCGAGGACAAGCAGGTGCGCGACTGGTTCCGCAGCGCGTGCGAGGCCGCAGGTCTCGAAGTGCATGTCGATGCGTTGGGATCGATGTTTGGCTTGCGCAAGGGCCGCGACATGTCGAAACCCCCGGTCGGGCTTGGCTCGCACCTCGATACCCAGCCGACCGGCGGCAAGTTCGACGGGGTGCTGGGCACGCTGGCGGCACTCGAGGTCGTCCGCACCCTCAACGACGCCGGGATCGAGACCGAAACGCCGATCTGCATCGTCAACTGGACCAACGAAGAAGGCTCGCGCTTCGCGCCGGCGACGATGGCGTCTGCGGCCTATGCCGGCGACTATACCACCGACAACATTCTCGCCCGCACCGACGCCAGCGGCATCAGCGTCGGGGAAGCGCTCGACAGCATCGGCTATCGCGGCAGTGAGGCCGTCGGCACGCGCAAGTTCGGCGCCTTCGTCGAACTGCACATCGAGCAGGGCCCGCTGCTCGAGGCCGAAAACAAGACCATTGGCGTGGTCGATCGCGGTCAGGGCATCGTCTGGTATGACGGCAAGGTCACCGGCTTCGAAAGTCATGCCGGCACCACGCCGATGCCGCTGCGCCGCGACGCCCTGGCGACGTTGTCGGAAATCGTGCTGGCGGTGGAGCGGATCGCGAAGGCGCATGGGCCGAACGCGGTCGGCACCGTCGGCGAGGCCGTCATCGCAGCGCCCTCCCGTAACGTCATCCCCGGCGAGATCGCCTTCACGGTGGATATCCGCAGCCCCAGCGCGGAAACGCTGGATGCGATCGACAGGGATTTGCGCAGCGCGATCGCCGAGGTCGCGCCGCGGCGCAGGGTCGAGATCGCGCTCGATGCGATCTGGCGCAAGGAACCGACGGTGTTCAACGCAAAACTGGTCGATGCGGTCGAGAGCGCCACCAAAGCGCTGGGCTACAGCCACCGCCGCATCACCTCCGGCGCCGGTCACGACGCCTGCAATCTCGCCAACGTCGTGCCGGCAGCGATGATCTTCGTTCCCTGCAAGGACGGCGTCAGCCACAACGAACTTGAGGATGCGACGCAAGCCGACTGCACCGCCGGCGCCAACGCGCTGATGCATACCGTGCTCTCGCTCGCCGGCGTCGCGTCCTGACCGCCGATAAATCCAATGAATAACCGGGAGGCTACCTTGCGCGGAGTTTTTGTCGATGCCAACGAAGCGCTGGCGGTGATTTTCGAGCGTTTGACAAATCCCGGCGATCCCAAAATGCGCATTCACCGCGATCCCGACGTGACGCCGGATCGGTTGCCAGGCGTCCTCGACGGCGCCGAGATCGCGATCGTCGATCATACCGCGCTGCCGACCGATGTGGCGCGAAAATGCACCGGGCTGAAGCACGTGGTATTTCTGGGCACCGGCGCGCGCAGCTACATGAATCCGGAAGAACTCAGCGAAATCGGCATCGCCGTTCACCTGATCAGGGGCTATGGCGATACCGCGGTCGCCGAATCCGCGATCGCGCTGATGTGGGCCGCCGCGCGCGGCATCGCCCAGATGGACCGCGAGATGCGCGCCGGCAACTGGCTGCGCGAGGACGGCATGCAACTCACCGGCAAGACCCTGGGGCTGATCGGCTTTGGCGGCATCGCCGCGGAAGTAGCCCGCATCGCGCTCGGCAGCGGCATGCGCGTCATTGCCTGGAACCGGTCGCCAAAAACCTATCCGGACGTCCAATTTGTCGATCTCAATACGCTCCTCGTCGCGTGCCATGTCGTCTCGCTGCATCTCCTGTTGAACGACGAAACCCGGGGCTTTCTTTCGCGCGAGCGGATCGCCTCGATGCGGCCGGGCGTGATCCTCGTCAACACCGCGCGCGGTGCGCTGGTCGACGAGACCGCGATGATCGACGCGCTCGAGTCGGGTCACATCCGGCACGCCGGGCTCGACGTCTTCAGCATCGAACCGCTGCCGGCGCATCACCCGCTGACCAAGCTTCCGAATGTGACGCTGTCGGCGCATTCGGCCTTCCGCACGCCGGAGGCGAGCGAGAATCTGATTGGCGCAGCGTGGGAGCATTGCAGAAGGATCGCGGCAAGCTGAAGCATATGCCGCCGTCATCCTGAGGAGCCGCGCGCAGCGCGGCGTCTCGAAGGATGGCCACGATTACCTTGCATCATCATCCTTCGAGACGCGCCCAAGAGGGCGCTCCTCAGGATGACGCAAACCCTGGCTACTCCACCATCTCCGCGACCGCTTTGCCGCAGGCTGTCGTGTCGGCGTTGCCGCCGAGATCCCTTGTGCGCAGCGTGCGTTCGCCGAGTGTGCGCTCGATGGCAGCGACGATCGAGGCCGCCGCGGCCTTCTCGCCGAGATGTTCCAGCATCATCGCGCCGGACCAGATCATGCCGATCGGGTTCGCAATGCCCTGCCCCGCGATATCGGGCGCCGAGCCGTGCACCGGCTCGAACACCGATGGGAAATTCCCTTCCGGATTGATATTGCCGGATGGTGCGATACCGATGGTGCCGGTGCAGGCCGGGCCGAGATCGGACAAGATATCGCCGAACAGGTTGGAGCCAACGACGACGTCGAACCAGTCCGGATGCAGCACGAAATTCGCGGTGAGAATATCGATGTGATACTTGTCCCACTTCACCTTGGGATATTTCTTGCCCATCGCCTCCACCCGTTCGTCCCAATACGGCATGGTGATCGAGATGCCGTTGGATTTCGTCGCCGAGGTCAGATGCTTCTTCGCCCGCGATTGCGCCAGATCGAACGCGAACTTCAGGATGCGATCGACGCCGATCCGGGTCATGACGGTTTGCTGGGTGACGAATTCGCGCTCGGTATCCGGGAACATCCGCCCGCCGACCGATGAATATTCGCCTTCGGTGTTTTCGCGCACCACCCAGAAATCGATGTCGCCGGGCTTGCGGTTGGCCAGCGGCGACGGCACCCCGGGCATCAGCCGCACCGGGCGAAGATTGACGTATTGGTCGAATTCCCGCCTGAATTTTATCAGCGATCCCCACAACGAAATGTGATCGGGGATTTTCGCGGGCCAGCCGACCGCGCCGAAATAGATCGCGTCGTGCTTGCCGATCTTGGCCTTCCAGTCCTCCGGCATCATCTCGCCGTGCTTTTCGTAATAGTCCCAGGACGCGAAGTCGAAATGATCGAAATGCACGCTGACGCCGTGCTTTTTCGCGGCCGTCTCCAGCACGCGCAGCCCTTCCGGCACCACTTCCTTGCCGATGCCGTCACCAGGAATGACCGCGATCCGGTATTGCTTTTTTTCCTTGCTCATCGAG
>Ga0207667_10005775_pt1 | contig 15097 bp, 15 predicted proteins | sample KBSCornC52_FD_184301 | JGI IMG/M metagenome (GOLD analysis project Ga0207667, IMG submission 184301) | Corn rhizosphere microbial communities from Kellogg Biological Station, Michigan, USA - KBS Corn C5-2 (SPAdes) (version 2) | ecosystem: Host-associated > Plants > Roots > Rhizosphere > Soil ... | reverse complement strand
CGAAGTCGCAGACTAGACGGGTAGGAATGCGGACAAATTAATGCTTTTGACGCTCGCTCTCGCTACCACCTCGGGCATGGATGCTCAGAAAAGGACAGGATCATGGAACAACAAGTGTTTTATCGTACGGTGAAGGTCGATGGACTCAACATCTTCTACAGAGAGGCGGGGTCGAAAGACGCTCCCACTATTCTTTTACTGCATGGTCTTCCCTCGTCGTCGCGAATGTTTCAGCCACTGCTGACAAGACTTGCAGACAACTTCCATCTGGTTGCGCCCGATTATCCCGGCTTCGGACATAGTGACTGGCCCGACCCGAAACAGTTCGATTACACCTTCGACCACATCGCTTCCGTGATGGACGGTTTCACGCAGGCGCTGGGTTTGTCGCACTACACGCTTTATATGCAGGACTACGGCGGGCCGGTTGGCTTTCGCATGGCATTAGAGCACCCGGAGCGGGTGCAGGCTCTTATCGTTCAGGATGCGGTCGCTCACAACGAAGGTCTTGGGACGAACTGGGCAACACGGCGGGCATTCTGGGCGGACAGGCCTGCTTATGAGGAAGCGCTGCGCAATAATCTACTGTCGCTTGCAACCACGAAGACGCGCCATATAGGAGACGATCCGAAGATTGAGCTATACGACCCGGATCTTTGGACCGATGAGTATGCATTTCTGAATGCACCGGGGCAGGCGCAGATTCAAAGCGATCTCTTCTATGACTACCGCACGAATGTCGATGCTTATCCAAAGTGGCAGGCGTGGCTGCAGAAGACGCAGCCGAAGCTTTTGGTCCTCTGGGGTGAACACGATCTTTCGTTCGATCTCGGCGAGCCGGAACGCTATCGGAAGGACGTGCCGAAGGCAGAAGTCTATGTACTCGACGCAGGACACTTCGCGCTTGATACAAAAGCAGATGATATGGCGGGGTTAGTTCGTGAGTTCATGAAGACGCAGAAGTGAACAGCGTCTTACCCGTTGTTGCACCGCCCACGCCAGTAACACCTGTGCGGGCGTCTTTCCAACTCGTGCAGCGATTGCCGAAATCACTGGATCTTCGAGCGGCCCCGGTCTTGCTTCATGACCCAAAGGCGCGAAAGCTAAAAATACAACTCCATTTTCCTTGCAGAATTCCAGAAGCCCCGTCTCCAGAAGATGCAGATGCAACTCTACTTGCACTACGGCTCGCTTGATTCGTGCAGATTCATAGAGGGGCAACAGTTCGTTCGAACTGATGTCCGATGGCACGGCATCTGCCATCGTCTACGAGACTTTCCCCTCGCCCTCCACGTGTCGAGCAAAGCCACGCTGCGGTCATGCTGCGTTCTGCGGGAATATTGATGCAAATGCTGCGGTCGGCAGATTCCATCGATGCCCTCTCTCCAGTAGTTAGTTCAGTCCCGAGAACTCTCGCGCGTTTACCAATCACATTTCTACGTCTCAGGAGACTCAGCCGCTGTTCCCTCAAAGTCTGGTTTTCAGAAAGCTAATTTACTAACTGGTGATAGTAGTCAGTATGGAGTGACAGGCGCGATGCGCTCGTCGAGGCCATTCGTTCGTGTCCCGAATACATGGTTGGGGACTTCGGAAAGACCCAACTCGGACCGTGCGGACCGTATCGATGATCCTTCGCTTCTCTTCTTTGCAAAGGAATACAAGTGCGTACGGACGCTAGTATGTGGTCTCCACTAGCCGTCGGATTTTCTGATTCACAATCCGTCGGGCACCGCAGTCACCTATTCTGGTTCGCTCACCATATAGGGTAGATATTCCCTAACCTCGCCATAAAAATGGTGACTGAGTGGGAGTATCCTTTTGAAATCCTCAATTAGACCAGTAGGCCGATCATCTGCCACATGGCGGGTGCATTCAGGCGCAAACTGGATGCCCCTCGAAACCTCGAACCATGTTCAGTGATCTTTGCCAATAGACACTTTGGAACACGGTTGCGCTTCAAACGTATCGCAGGCTTTATTATTCGATCATGCCGAAGATCCCCAATTGGTTGACCAAGGTATTTGCGTTCCTGGCTGGGATTTTGATTTTTGCTGTCGTCGCGCTGCTGAACGAGATCGGCGCGGATATGCTTCGGTATCATCTTCCTCGATTGGGACCATGGACCTGGTCCCACATGAATTATCCGCTCGTGGTGGACTATCAACGCATTGGTCAAATCTTCGACTTGGGATATCCAGCCGTCGTAGCTTTATCGACTGTGTACTTTTTCTGGAAGGGAATCCCACGACAGTCCTTCAGAATCGTCCTTTACCTGCTTTTGCTCGCCTTGGTTGGCCCATTGACATTCATCAACTATATAATGAGTGATCAATGGTTGAATCTCTGGGTACAGAGCGCATTCAATGTATTCGTAGCGTTCGTCGGATATGTTTTCGTCTTGAAAATCCGTGAGCAGAAAGCATCATCGGCAGATGTCAAAGCGCTACAGTCGCTGTCAATTCTGGGCATCGCTTCGTTGCTAGTGGCATTACCGCTTTTCTACACCGGGATATTCCTGTCCGTAGCTTTGCACCTTGTAGACCATCATGCCGTGCAATCCCTGTCCGAAAAGATTCCGTTGACCGTGGCCGGTCTTGTCGGAGTGATCGCCGTTCTGTTGAGCAGCCTTGGACAAGTTGCGAAACGGTGAGACGCTGGCAAAACCCGAAGCAGAATGAGCCTCGTTGATTCGGCCACATTTTGGGGGCAAACGAAAAACGAGGCTGTATTTGGTTGATTCTAAAGCCTGTTATATGGTGCCTGGAGGGGACTTGAACCATCATTGATTCGACCGTGCTTGGGTCCCCAAAGATCTCCCCAAAGTCTAGTTCTACTCGCTGAATTTGATCTGGGTAAATTCTTGAAAAGAAATGGCTCCTGAGGTAGGACTCGAACCTACAACCCTTCGGTTAACAGCCGAATGCTCTGCCATTGAGCTACTCAGGAGTGTGTGGAGCACGAGGATTCTCGCACTGCGCTAAGACAGTTATAACAAATGCGGATGAGAGGGTCAAAGGGCGATTGAACTGACTCCTGTGACGAGGAAAATGCCACGGCGTTATGATGCGAAGAACCAGCTTGAAGGGAGTTTTGATATGCCACGCATCTCACGATTGACGCGCGATGAGGTTTTACCAGGAGCCTTGAAGATTTATGACCGGTATCTGAGGGAGCGAGGTAATGTACCGAACATGTTCCGTACGATGGCGCATCGGCCGGAGATCTTCGAGACCATTATTGCGCACATGGAGGCCGTCCTGAACACGGGGACACTGCCCAAGGCTCTGAAAGAGTTGGTGATTGTGCGGACTTCGCAGCTGAATAGAACTCCGTACTGTCTTGCTTCGCATACGACGATCTGCCGCAAACTGGGCTGGACAGAAGTGCAACTGGAGGAGTTGCGGGATGCATCGGGAAGTCGAGAGTTCACCGATCGGGAAAAGGTCGCGATTCATCTGGCTGAGGTGATGACGCTGGATGCGCACTCGTACAGCGAAGCCGAGTTTCAGAGACTGAGGAGTTTCTTCAGCGAGGGCGAGGTGGTCGAGCTGATGGCCGCGATTGGACTGTTCAACTACTTCAACCGGTTCAACGATCTGCTGGAGATGGATCCTACGCAACCGGCTTCGGCAGAGGAGTTGGCGTTAGCCGGAGTGGACGTGGCGTAAGAGGGTGCTGCCAAAGTCGCATCAGGGCAAAAAATGCGTGCCTCGGTGGCTGAAGCCGCACTGCAAACGCGTGACTTGCGGCACGGTCGAAGCCGTGCACTTAAGCAAAACGGACTTTTTCTGCACTCTTGTAAGTCATGGCTAGCATCGGCGCTGCCTCTTCAGTTCTATAGGACTATGGGTAGAGTAGAACTGCGATGTTGTAGGCGCTGAACGAAGTCTTGCGCTGGTCGGCGCAGGCACCGATGATGGCCTGATGATATTTGCCTGAGGTAAGGCGCGCCTTAAGCTGAGTCGGCAGGTCGGTAAGGGTGGAGGCGGTATAGCGCATGATGTACCAAGGTCTGCGTGCGCCAACGTAGCCGGTAGGCATGGCGCAGGTAATGCGGGCATCCGCGGTAGTGTCGACCGCCGGCATTCCAGCCTTCACAAGGACCTTGGCAACGGTGCTCTCCTGCTCGTTGAGCGAGAGGGACTCGACTGTGCTGGCGAAGTCTTCTACCGCATAAAGCTGGTTATCGCGGTTAACGACGGCAATGCCGATGGAGTTGACGTTGGGGTCGAGAAGGTTGGCACGATGGCCAGGAGAGTTCATCCAAAGGTTGTGGATAATGACGGAAGTTGGTGCTTCGCCTACGTTTTCAGCTATCAGGCTGAAGCGGACACCGGCGTTGGCACCACGTTCTTCAAGATCCGGCTCATCCGGAAACTGGTGCGAGATGTCTTCGTGCTCGGCCATCTGCTGGGCATGGAGCGCTGAGGCCTGCGACAACGCTGGATCCAGACGCAGAGTTGGGAGCCCAAGGGCGGCGCGCTCGTGATTGGCGGCAGCCAGAAGATATTGCTCGGCTACCGTGAGATTGCCTTCCGAATTGAGCTGAGCTTGGAGAGTTGTCGAAAGAAGAGAAACGACTGCAACCATGAGAGCGCAACGAACGAACATACGAAAAGACGGCGGGATGCGGACTGGGGAGAGGGATCGCATTGCCGTGATTTTAGGATGGGGGTATGGGGTTAGTAGATACCACTTCTGGGTGAGCACGGCGTATCCTCTGATCCCCTTATCGGCTGGGATCGGAGGAGATTAAGGTTTCCCTGCCCTGACCGTCGCAGGATGTTGGCCTCCCCGGATAGGAATGGGAAGCTGTCCGGTGGCCTGGTAGAGGTGAGGATTCTTACAGGTTTTGAAACGGGCTCCGAGGGCTACGATCGGAGGGTAGGCAGATCGGCGCGGTAGCGGATCATAAGCATGAACAGCTTACGCGCAGCCCAATAGCGAGGGAGATAGCGACGAGGCTCGGCCACAGAGCGAAAAAGCCAGCCAAGATAAAGCTTGTCTGCCCAGACAGGGATATAAACCTGATCTCCACTCAGGAAGGCAATGGCGGCCCCAATACAGTGGATCGCGGGAAGGTAGGAGAGATTGCGCTTGAGGTAAAGGCCCAGACGTTCCTGAGTTCCTCCTCCGATAGTGGCGATAACATGTTGCGGACGGAGGAGATCAAGCCGATTGAGGAGCGCGGGATCCTCCATGGTTGCGCCATAGACCGGAGCGATGTACACACAGTCGTCGGGGATCGTGATTCCCTGCTTGCCGAGCCATTCCAGATTGCGTTTTGCACTGTCGCTGCTGGCCATGATCCAAAGCGTATTCCCTGGCTGGAGGACGTCCGGTTGAAGGAGAAGCTCCCGGAGGTACTCAAGACCAGAGAGACGGCGAATGTTGTCCCTCTGAAGGCTATTCCAGATGAGGACCATAAACGCCGAGTCCGTAATGGCAAGATCGGCGTTAAGGAGCGATTCACGGTAGCCGACGTCATCCTCAATGCTTTTGAGTGCTGGAGCCGCGGGCACGACGAGCAGCCCTCCGGCACGCATCTTTGCAATGGCGGCGCTAGCCGGACCATCAAAGAAATCGATGCCCAGGATACGGTGGTAGGCAGTCGCACTGGCAATCGTGCGCATGGCTATTTAGCAGCCCCTACAAACATCTGTTCTTGAATCCAGGCATACGTTTTGGCCATACCTTCACGGAGTCGAATCGACGGGGCCCAATCAAGCTTCTGCTTGATGAGGGTGTTATCGCTGTTACGTCCGTTGACGCCTTTGGGTGCGCTGAGATTGTACTTGCGCTCAAGTTTGATGCCGGCGATGTCTTCAACAATATCCACGAGTTGGTTAATGGTGACCAGTTCATCGGAACCGAGGTTGAGCGGCTCATGGACGTCGCTCTCAAAGATCATCTGGGTTCCCTTGGTGCAGTCGTCGATATACATAAAGGAGCGTGTCTGCTTGCCGTCGCCCCAAATTTCGATCTCCCTCTTTCCCGAATGGAGCGCTTCGATGACCTTGCGACAGATGGCGGCCGGCGCCTTCTCGCGGCCACCGGTCCAGGTACCAAGAGGGCCGTAGACGTTATGGTAGCGAGCGACACGAGTCTGCAGGCCATAATCCTCTTCGAAGTGGCGGCACATGCGCTCGCTAAAGAGTTTTTCCCACCCGTAGCCATCCTCTGGGAGGGCGGGGTACGCATCCTCTTCTCTGAGCGCGACCACATCGGGATTGGTCTGCTTTTCTCCGTTGTAGACACAAGCGGAGGAGGAGTAGAAAAAACGTTCGACGCCTTGATCGCGAGCCGCCATGAGCATGTGCGTATTGGTCAAGACACTCAGCATGCAAAGCGCTTTGTTGTTTTCAATGAAACCCATGCCGCCCATGTCGGCAGCGAGCTGGAAGACTGCGGAGGCTCCTTTGGCCGCTTTCTGGCAGTCTTCGCTGTTCTTCAGATCGAGAGAGAGGTTTTCGACGTCTTTTGAGACTTGATGCCACTCCTCCAGAGGCTTGATGTCCACTGCCCGGATGACCTCCACGCCATTCGCCAGCAGGCTCCGAACGAGGTGACCGCCGATAAATCCGCCGCCACCGCAAACGACCGCTTTTTCTCCTTTGAGCTTCATCTAAAAGGCTCCTCCTTGTTACGTGGTTATTTTGGGGTACATTGCGCTGCGTGTGCAAGACGGAAGCGAGCGTTTCGGAAGCTTCTAAATCAGTATATCTGTGCGACCTTGCATTTTGTGAGATGCATTTAGAAGGTCAATGGCGTGTTGGTATACGGGAGTAAATTAAACATGCTGTACCACAAAAGTGACAGGCAGATGTGGCTTGTAGGATTTAGACGGAGGCTCAACTTTGGCCGATATGACAGCAATCGCGCTAACCGGAGAGCGGCGATCGGTGGGAGAGATGGCGAGGCGACAACCTTTGGCTGCGCTCGGGCTGGCGCTGCTGGGGCTGTTTCTGGTGTGTGCGGTGTTTGCTCCGTGGCTCGCACCGCAGGATCCGGCGCAACTTGATTTGACGGGGCGATTGATGTCGCCTTCGGCGGCACACTGGTTTGGGACGGATGAACTGGGGCGAGATATTCTTTCGCGGACGTTGTATGGAGCGCGGATTTCACTGATTGTGGCAGTGAGCGTGGTGGGGCTTTCGCTGGGGATTGGGCTGGTGGTTGGGTGCGTCTCCGGTTTTTATGGCGGGTGGATCGATACGGTGCTGAATGTTTATGTGACGAATGCATTTATGGCGCTGCCGGGGATCCTGCTGGCGATTGCGTTTGTCGCATTCATGGGGCCGGGGCTGGGGAATGTGATTCTGGCGCTGGCGATCTCGGGGTGGGTGGGGTATGCGAGGCTGGTGCGCGGGCAGGTGATGGCGGTGAAAGAGCGGGAGTTTGTAGAAGCAGCGCGGGCGCTGGGGGCTTCGGATCTGCGGGTGATGTGGCGGCACGTGTTGCCGAATATTCTGCAGCCGCTGATTGTGCAGGGGGCGATTGGGATGGCGGGGGCGGTGCTCGCGGAGGCTACGCTGAGTTTTTTGGGGCTGGGGGTTCCGCCGCCTGCGGCTAGCTGGGGGTCGATGCTGAATGATGCTCGGTCGCATCTTTTCGACTCGCCGCACCTGGTCTTCTTTCCAGCGATAGCTGTGATGCTTTGCGTGCTGTCGTTTAATTTTATTGGGGATGCGTTGCGGGATTATATGGACCCGAGGACTCGGCTGGGGGCTGGGCTTTGATAGACGGCGGCGAAATTCGCCGAGCGCATAGATGGGCGGGAGCGGTCGTGCTTCGCACGATGCCCACCTTAGCGCGATGAAGCCGCGCGAAGATGGGCACCCGATTTTGTGGCGCATGAAGGAGATGAGACTGTTACTTGCGGTTATCGCGTATGCTTGCTGGATTGATGGAGGGTGAGGATGCGGAAGACGATTGTTGGAGCTGAGGATACAGTGAAGTCACCGTCGGATGGGGTGTGGCTCGATCTGGAGACGATGGCGCGAGTAGAGATCAGCTCGGAGGATGCGGCGTTTCCGATTGAACATGCGCTGGGTGTGGCTGCGACGACGGGCTGGAGGGCGGCGGTGACGGGGCCACAGGTGGTGCGGATTTACTTCGATGCGCCGCAGAAGGTTCGGCGGATCCAGGTGCATGTGATCGAGCGAGCGGCGGAGCGGTCGCAGGAGTTTGCGATCTTTGCCGAGACGGAGAGTGGGCGGCGCGAGGTGGTGCGGCAGCAGTTTACGTTTAGTCCGGGTGGGTCTTCGGACGAGATTGAAGATTATTCCGTCGAGCTGGATGGGGTGACGATGGTGGAGCTGAAGATCGATCCGGACCGGAGCCACGATCCGAAGCTGAGCCGGCACTATGCTTCGTTGCAGAGTTTGCGGCTGGGTTAGGCGATGTTGATTGGAGTGATCTCGGATACGCATGGGCTGCTGCGGCCGGAGGCGCTGAGCGCGCTGGCTGGGGTGGAGCATATTCTTCATGCCGGGGACGTGGGTGAGATTGCGATTCTGGACGCGTTGCGCGGAATTGCTCCGGTGACGGCGATTCGCGGGAATGTGGATGTGTGGGGCGAGTGCGCGGAGTTGCCTGCTACGGACTTTATCGAACTAGACGGGAAGATTTTTTACCTTGTGCATTCGGTGCATGACCTGGATATCAATCCCGTGGTGGCTGGAGTGGCGGTGGTGGTGAGCGGGCACTCGCATCGGTCGGTAATTGAGACGCGGGATGGAGTTTTGTATTTGAATCCGGGGAGCGCGGGCCCTCGGCGGTTTGATCTTCCGGTGACCGTGGCTTTGGTGGAGGTGGGGGCTGGAGTGGTGGCTCGGATTGTGGAATTGAGGATTGGGTGAGGGTAAAACAAAGGTGGAGGCTGGAGAGGTGGCATCAGTAGAAAAGCGGGTTGCTCCGCTGCGCTGCTCACGATGAGGCTGTGAGCAGCTTCGGCCGAAATGAGAAGGATGGGTGGATGGCAATTCCTGCGGCGGTGCGGGTGGCTATTCGACGGGGAGTTTGGCTTTGTAGCCGTCACGGGCGATGACGGAATATTTGAGGGGCTTGTTTTTTTCGTCCTGCATGCGGAGGGGATGGCCTTCGTTGTCGACAAGCAGAACTTTGATCTTGCGATAGGAGCCGTCGTCTTTGGTGTTGGTGGGACGGTAGGTGAGGACGTATTCGTTGCGGATGGAGTTGCTGATGGTGGAGAAGATGTCGGGGAGCGCTCCCTGGAACATCGGGTTGAAGCTGAGCCCCCCGGTCATGGAGGCGAAGGTGCGCATCTGGTTTTCAGCCTGGAGGTAGTCCATGCGGCCAATAGGGCCCATGCCGCCGCGTGCGTCGGCCAACTCGCGGATGAGTGCGCCGGTGCCAATGGTGAAGATCGTGACGTTGGGTGTGGCTTTGATCTTGGCGAGGATCTTATCGAGAGTGAGCTTGGAGAACGTGTCGCGGCCGGTGCCAATGAGGATGATGTACTTGCGGCCTTCGATGCGGCTGGTGCGGTCGAGAGTCTCGTAGAGGGCGTCAAACATATCGGTATCGGAGAAGCCGGGGATGATGAGGGACTGAAGAGACTGGGCGATGAGATCCTTATTGTTGGTGAAGTCGTTGAGGATGTGGGTTTTGAGATCGTACGTGACAACAGCGACGTAGTCGTTGGGGCGGAGAGTCTGGAAGAAGCCGTAGGCCGCGTTGCGCATGTCGTCGATGAAATAGTAGCTGTTGGCAGCGAACTCCAGCAGCATGACGGCAGTGATGGGCGCCTGGGTGGTGCGGACGCTGGTGAGGGTCTGGGGAACGCCGTCTTCGAGGACGAGGAAGTTGCTCGCTTTGAGACCGGGGACGAACTGGTGGGTCTTGTCGAGGATGACGTTGACGTCGAGATTGACCATGGGGACGTCGACGCGGAGAGAGTAGTTGGCGCCGCCGGGGTTTTTGATGGTGGGCTCGGCCGGGGCGGCGGGGACTGGAGCCGCGTCTTCGTCCTCCTTCTTTTTCTTGATGATGATGGGGCCGTTGTCGGTCTGTGGGCCACCTTCGTCGGGGTTGGCGGTGGGCTTGGTCTGCTGCGGGGGCGGGGTCTGGGTGGTTGGAGCTTCCTGTGCGTAGGAGGGCAGCGCGAGGAGAACGGCGCAGGCCAGGAGAAGGAGTTTGCGGGCCATGTGGTTGAGTCGACTGGGGCGGTTCGTCATCATGTGCAACTTTACTCCGTAGTGTTGGACGCCGGGTGAACTGGATGGTGAGAGTCGCGCTTTGCGTTGCAGCGGGAACACTCTAGTCTGTATGACGTGAATACTACGGGAAAGACTCTGCGGTTGGTTGGTGGGCTGGCGATGGGCTGGATGATGGCGGGTGGGTCCTGGGCGCAGATGCCGGGGGCGCAGGCGATGGCGAGTGGGGCCGCACTGCCGCTGCCGGCGACTGCTCCCGCGGTGACAAAGTTCTTTCCTCTGGCAGAGGTGAAGCGGGGGCAGATGGGCGTGGCTTATACGGTGTTTGAGGGAGTGACGCCGGAGCCGATGGCGGTGGAGATTCTGGGCGTGCTGAAGAACTCGCTGGGGCCGGGTCGGGACTTGATTCTGGCTCGACTGCGCGGGCAGAAGCCGGAGTATACGGGCGTGGTGGCGGGAATGAGCGGGAGCCCGGTGTATATCGATGGGCGGCTGGCAGGGGCCTTGAGCTACCGGATTGGGCAGTTCAGTAAAGATCCCATTGCGGGGATTACTCCGATCGAGTCGATGCTGGAGGTGCGGGATGAGGGAGTGAGTGACTCAGGTGGAAAGGCAACGGCAGGTGCAAAGACGAAATACCGGGATCTCTCCACTGTGGCGGCAAAAGACGCCGTCTTCGGTCGAGATGACGAGAATTTCAGAGGGGTTGGGAAAGAACAGGCAAATGCAAATGTAGTGGCTTTCCCCCTTCGGCAAGCTCAGGGTCAGAATGGCAACGGTCTTGGGCAGCCGGAGATGCGGGCGATAGAGACTCCGCTGGTGCTGGGCGGGTTCAGTCAGGAAACGGTGGAACGGTTTGGCGACCGGTTTCGTGCGATGGGACTGGCGCCTGTGGCTGGGTTAGGCGGAGAGAATGCAGCGGCGGTTCAGCCTGAGCCTCTGGTGCCGGGGTCGGCAGTGAGCGCGATTCTGGTGCGGGGGGATCTATCGATGGCCGGGACCTGCACAGTGACGTATATCGATGCGAAGCAACTGCTGGCGTGCGGACACCCGATCTCGCAGTTTGGGTCAGTGGATATGCCGATGACCAAGGCGGAGGTGGTGACGACACTGGCCTCTCCGCTGAATGCGTTCAAGATTGTCAATACGACCGAGACGGTGGGGGCGTTTACCGAGGATCGGGCGGCAGCGATTCTGGGGCGGTTTGGAGCGAAGGCGCGGATGATTCCGGTCTCCGTGGACGTGGCGCCTCCGGCAGGCGGTGGAAAGGAGAAGACGTTCCACTTCGAGGTGCTGGACAATCAGCAGTTGACGCCTCCAGCGATGCTGGTTTCGGTGTACCAGACGTTGCAGGCCACCAATACGGCGACGGCGGAGATGAGCTACCGACTGACGGGAGAGATGGGCTTGGAGGGGCTGCCTGCAGTGCAGATGCGTGGGGTGATGACGGCGAACGACCTGAATCCCGGGGCAGTCAATGCGGCTTTGTTTGTGGGCGGCCGGTTTGGCAAGGTGTATGGGAACGATCTGGAACAGCCAGTGGTGACGGGGTTGCACCTGAAGCTGGAGGCGGTGGCAGAACGGAGAACTGCGGAGCTGGAGACGGCGCGACTCAATGTGATTGAGGCGCGGGCAGGCGATACGATCGAAGTAGAAGCGAGGCTGCATCCTTACCAGTCGGAGGCGCGCGTGATTCGGCTGAAGGTGAAGCTGCCAGATCTGCTGACGCCGGGCCCCATGCGGGTGGTGGTGAGCGATGGTGCGACTGTCGATCGGCTAACAATGCGGCCGGGAGCACAACATGCTGTGGGGCTGGCGGACGCGGTGGCAGAGTTGAATCGGATGCATGAGAACGATCGCGTTTATGTGACGCTGCTGAACCATGCTGCGCAGGCTGTGCTGGAGGGCGATACGCTGCCGACGGTGCCGCTCTCGATGGCGAATGTATTGGAGCCGTTGAAGGCAGAGCAGAGGATGCAGTTGACGGGAGAGAGCGTGGTGGAAGCCGGGTCGGTGGCGACGGACTATGCGGTGAACGGGTCGATGGTGTTGAATCTTCAGATACGTCCTTGAAATGGACCGTGGGATAAGTGATTGTGTTGCATAGGTGGTGCAGGCGGAGGTTGATGTGGAAAGAATTGTGGGGTGAGTTTTGCTCTGGGCCGTGTTGTAGCATCAAAGAATGTGCGGGGACGATAGGTCCACGCGAAAAGGAAAAGATTTCCGATGAGTGAGATACATGGTTTTGCTGCGCACGCGGCCGGTGCACATTTACTGCCTTACAAATATGATCCGGGTGAGTTGGGAAGGCATGAGGTTGAGATCAAGATCTCGCATTGCGGGGTGTGCCATAGCGATGTGAATCTGATCGACAACGACTGGGGCAATAGCAAGTACCCCTTCATTCCAGGACACGAGATTGTCGGGACCGTAGTGGGTGTCGGGGCCGATGTGCGCAGCCCGGTGATGGGCGAGCGCGTGGGCGTGGGATGGCAGGCAGATAGCTGCGGGATCTGCGAGTGGTGCCGGCAGGGCGATGAGCATCTGTGCGCGAAGGCTCAGCCGACGTGCGTGGGACGCAACGGCGGATATGCGGACAGGGTGCGGGTCAACTCGCGGTTTGCGATTCCGGTGCCTGCGGCACTGGAGAGCGAGGGCGTGGCTCCGCTGATGTGCGCGGGGATTACGGTGTACTCGCCGCTACGGAATCATGGGGTGCGTCCGTCCTCGCGCGTGGGCGTAATTGGGATTGGTGGACTAGGGCATCTTGGAATCCAGTTTGCGAAGGCGTTCGGCGCAGAGGTGACGGCTTTCTCGACCTCGAAGGAAAAAGAAGAGGAGGCGCTGAAGCTGGGGGCGCACCACTTTGTGAATACACGGGACACGGGAGCGTTGAAGAAGGTGGCAGGGTCGTTTGATCTGCTGCTTTCGACGGTGAGCGCGGATCAGGACTGGCAGGCGTATGTGAATGCACTCAGGCCCAAGGGAATGTTCTGCATCGTTGGGGTGGGCCCATCGCCGATTCAGGTGCAGGGGTTCTCGCTGATTGGCGGGCAGAAAGCCGTTTCGGGGAGTCCTACGGGGAGTCCGAGGGACTTATACGAGATGCTGGATGTGGCGGCTCGGCACGGGGTGAAGGCGATTACCGAGCGCTTTGCCATGGCCAAGGCGAACGATGCCGTGACCAGGGTGAAGAAGAACCAGGTGCGGTATCGGGCGGTTCTGGCGAACTAGTTTTCTGGTTTTTCTTGCAGAAAGGCGGAGGCTTCGGCTTCCGCCTTTTTTACTGTTGGAGGGACTCGATGAGGGGAAGTGGAGCGCGGTGCTTTAGACTCAGGGTCACGATGATGCGACGAGTCTGGATGGCTGGAACGGTAATGGCGGCGTGCCTGCTGCCTGGGTTGGCGATGGCGCAGGGAACGAAGCTGTGGACGGTGGGGCGCTACGACGAGATGGAGAAGGGCACGGCGGAGGGCGTGGCCATTCGCAACGATGGGCGACTGGAGGCAGGCCCGGCAACTTCCCTGCTATACACGACCGGAAAAAGTTATGTATGGTCGCTGGCTGCCGATGCTGCGGGCAATGGATATGTGGGGCTGGGTGGAACTTCGGCGGGGTCGGCTGTGGTGATGAAGGTTGCGCCGGATGGGAAGACGGCGCAGGTTTTCGCGGGTAAGGAACTGGCGGTACAGGCACTGCGCGTGTTGCCGGATGGCTCGGTGCTCGCGGCTACCTCTCCCGACGGGAAGGTGTACAGGATTCCTGCGGGCGGCGGGGCGGCGGCGGTGGTGTTTGATCCTGCCACAACGGAGGAGAAGCCAAAGTATCTTTGGGACCTCGCCGTCGGCAAGGCGGGGGAGATTTACGTCGCTGCTGGTGCTCCGGCGGTGGTGTATCGCGTGCCCGCGAGTGGGGGTAAGGCGGAGGTTTTATTTAAGACGGCCGACCAGCACATCCGGTGCCTGATGATGGGGGCGAATGGGATGCTGTGGGCGGGAAGCGATGGGTCGGGCGTGATCTATCGCTTCGCTACGGGCACGGCGGGATCAAAGCCGTTTGCGGCGTATGCGGCTCCGCGGCGGGAGATTACGGCACTGGCGATGGATGCGGCGGGAAATGTCTATGCAGCGGGCGTGGGGACGGGGCGGTCGACGCTGCCGCCTCTGCCGGTGACGGGCAATGTAGGCGTGACGATTACGTTTTCGCAGCCGGGGTCTTCGACAGCGGCGGGAGCGAACACTCTGGTTCCGGATGGGAGCGAGATTTATAAGATTGCTGCTGATGGGAGTCCGCAGAAGCTGGTGACGCTGAAGGACGACGTCGTCTATGCATTGGCGGTGCGCGGAGGAAGCTTGCTGGCGGCTACCGGAAATCGCGGGCGTGTGTATCGCATCGACACGAACGACGCCGGACGGTTTACCGACGTAGCTCACCTGGAGGCGGCTGAGGCGATGGCGTTTGCCCCGGTGAAGGATGGGCTGCTCGTGGCGACGAGCAATAGCGGGAAGGTATTTCGGCTGGGGGATGCGGCTGCGCCGGATGCGACATACACGAGTTCGGTGTTCGATGCGCAGGGCTTCTCGCAGTGGGGCCGGATGGAGGTGCACGGAAGCGCTGCTGCGGGGTTTGATCTGTTCGTGCGGAGTGGGAACGTGGAGAGTCCGCTGATGGGGTGGAGCGAGTGGTCGCGTGTGGGCGCCGATGGGAGTGTGACGGTGCCTCCGGGGCGGTTTGCCCAGTGGAAGGCGGTGCTGCGAGCGGATGGAGCACTGGATTCAGTGGCCCTGAATTATTTGACGAAGAATGTGGCTCCGGTCGTGGATGAGGTGGTAGTCCAACCGGGGGCGCGCGTGCCTCCCTCAACGGCTACGCCGGCGAATGCGACGGTGCAGGTGAGCTTCCCTGCTGCCCCAGGGTCC
>Ga0207667_10005772_pt1 | contig 15100 bp, 15 predicted proteins | sample KBSCornC52_FD_184301 | JGI IMG/M metagenome (GOLD analysis project Ga0207667, IMG submission 184301) | Corn rhizosphere microbial communities from Kellogg Biological Station, Michigan, USA - KBS Corn C5-2 (SPAdes) (version 2) | ecosystem: Host-associated > Plants > Roots > Rhizosphere > Soil ... | reverse complement strand
GATTTCGATGAGGCGCCGGGCAGCCGGGGACAGATAGGCGTCCTTCCGATAGGCGACCGCGACGGGCCGGAGCCAATCGAGGCCCTTCACGGGCAGTATCTTCAACCGGAGCTGGGCGGCGGCTGCATGGACGTTCGCCTTGACCGTGACGCCCACCAGGTCGGAGCCGGCCACGGCGCGCAGCTTGAACATCACAAGGTCCGAGACGAGCGTGATCCTGGGTGCCGGCAGGCCACGCTCCTCGAAGAGGCGGCGTAGCGACAGCAGCGACCGGAAGGGCACGACCGGCCGGTCTTGCGCCGCCCCCGCGGCGGAAATCGCCCAACGCTCCGGCGCCAGATCGTCGAGCGTGACCGACCTTCGCCTGGCGAGCCGATGGCCGGAGGCGCAGTACACGACGAACTCGTCCTCCCGGAACCGCTCTTGCGTGAGGTCCGGCTGCGGGCTTTCCAGCGCGTGCGTGACCGCGAGGTCGATGTCGCCCTTGCGCAAGGCGGGCAGGAGCGCGTCGTTGTCCAGCACGGCGACGTTGAGCGTGACCTTCGGCGCCTCCATCAGCAGCGCGCTGCACGCTTCGGGCAGGAGCACCTCGGAGTTCGACGGGCTGGCACCGATGCGCAGATGGCCCGCGCGTCCCTGGGCGAGGTCGGCCACCTCGCGGGCGAGATCGTCGCGGGCGAGCTGCAGCTTGCCGACGTGCGAGAGGAGCGCCGCGCCGACGGCGGTGAGCTCGACGCCTTTCGGCGTCCTTTTCACGAGCTTCGCCTGCGCGGAGCGCTCGAGGCGGCGCAGGCTCATGCTGAGCGCGGGCTGGCTCAACCCCAGCTCTTCGGCCGCGCGTCCCAGGTGGCCGTGCCGCGCGACCACCGCGAAATACCCGATGTCCCGGAGGTTCATGGGCCATAACCGATATTGATCGGAAGGCGATTCTCGCATAGTTGCGTCTATCGCATCCGGCAGCCACCATGCACAGGTGCCCTCGAGGCACCGTCGCGAACCGGAGGAGCCCTTGCATCGAGCGTTGATCGCCCTCGTCTTCCTCCTGGCCGCCCCCGCGTCGGCGCAGGACTATCCGCTCCGGGCGGTGCGGATCATCACCGGCGGCGTGGGGACCTTCCACGACATCGTGACCCGGCAGCTCGCCTCCCGGCTGAGCGAGCGCTGGGGCCAGCCGGTCGTCGTGGAGAACCAGCCGGCGGCCGCATTGACGATCGGCACCGCGATGGTCGCGCGGGCGGCGCCGGACGGCTACACGCTCGTGATATCCGACCGATCGGCGCTCGCGGTGGCGCCGCATCTCTACAAGAGCGTTCCCTACGACCCCGCCCGCGATTTCGCGCCGATCACGCTCGTGGCCCTGGCGCCCACCCTGCTGGTGGCGAATCCCTCGGTCCCCGCCGACACGCTCTCCGAATTCCTCGCGTTCGCGAAGAAGCAGCCGCTCGGAGTCCAGTTCGCGACGGCAGGCCCCGGCACCAACAACCATATCGCCACGGAGCTCCTCAAGCGCGCGACCGGGATCAGGGCGGAGGCGATCCACTACAAGGGCGGACGCGCGTCGACCCTGGCGATCCTGAGCGGCGAGGTCCCGGTGGGATTCGCGCTCGTTCCGGGCGTCCCTTCCCCAGGTCCGGGCGGGAAAGCTCAAGGCATTCGCCGTGAGCGGCCGGAAGCGTTTCCCCGGAGCGCCCGATATCCCGACGGCCGCGGAGGCCGGGTTTCCCGGCTTCGAGCTGGAGTTCTGGATCGGAATGCTCGCCCCGGCGGGCACGCCGCCCGCGATCGTCGCGAGGCTCAATCGCGACGTGGGCGACGTCCTCCGGTCTCCCGAGATGCGGGCCGCGCTGCTCGCCCAAGGGGCGGTGGCGGCGCCCGGATCGCCGGAGGACTTCGCGGCATTCATGAGGAGCGAATCCGCGAGCATGAAGAGCCTGGTCGAGATGACCGGCATGCGCGTGAACTGACGCCGTCGTCCGCGCTCGTTCGCAGTTCCAACCCGTTACGCAACCAGGGGATGCACCATGAAGCTCGATCGTCGAGAATTCCTGCGCTGGACCGCCGCCGCCGCGGCCTCGCCCGCCCTCCCGCGTCTCGCCTGGGCGCAGGCGGCTCCCAAGGCGCCGCAGCCCGTCCGGGTGGCGACGGGGTTGCTCGCGATCTGGCAAAGCACCGCCTGGCTCGGGGCCGAATCGGGGACCTTTCGCAAGCGCGGGATCGACATGACGCTGCCGGGCATCGCGGTGGGCGGTCCGGATGCCGCCGCGGGCCTTGCGCGCGGAGACTGGGAATTCGCCCACACCGGGACGGTCCCCGTCGCGGAAGAAGTGCTCAAGGGCGGGGACGTCGTGATCCTCGCGACGCCCACGACGGATTTCCCGAAATCCTTCGTCATGGCCCGCAAGGGCATCACGGGCCTCGCGCAGCTGGCCGGCATGAAGGTGGGCATCCTCACCGAGACCGGGCAGACGAGCGTCGCGGCGCGGATCACGATCGAGAAGGCGGGCGCCGCCGCGACCTACGTGCCGCTCCTCAAGTTCGACCGGATCTTCGCGGCGCTCGCCGCCGGGGAGATCGACGCGGGCGCGCTGCCGGTCGACATGCGATTTTCCGGGCAGGCGCGATACGGCTGGAACGCCTTTCCGATCGACGCGTTCGACACGCCTTCGATCTTCGCCACGACGCGGAAGCTCATCGCGAGCGATCGGGCGCTCGTGCTGAACGTCATGCAGGGCTTCGTCGAGACGATCCACCTCTTCAAGACGCGGCCGGACATCGTGGTGCCGCTGCTGCAGCGCTACGTGAAGATCGAGGACCGGAAGGTGGCGGAGGAGCTCTACGCCTTCCACGTGCCGGTGTTCCTCGAGGCCCCGCGGCCATCCTTCCCGTCGATGCAGGCGCTGCGCGATTTCCTCGCCCCCCAATATCCGAACGCCCCGTCGCTCAGGGAATCGGACATCGCCGATCCGTCCTTCATCGATGAGCTGCAGCGCAGCGGATTCATCGACCGCTTGTATGCGGCCTAGGAACGCGGTGCCCGCTCGAAGCTGACCGCGCCGGGAATGGCTGGCAAGATGAGGGCCCTCCGTCCCGGGCCGCCCGCTTGCCGCCTTCCTCCCCCCAGGGCTTCGACGTCGCGATCATCGGCGCGGGTGCCGCCGGCATGATGTGCGCCGCGACCGCGGGCCGGCGCGGCCGGCGCGTGCTGCTGGTCGAGCACTACGGGAAGGTGGGCGAGAAGATCCGCATCTCGGGCGGCGGGCGGTGCAATTTCACCAACATCCACGCGACCTGGCGCGACTACCTCTCGGAAAACCCGGACTTCGCGCGTTCCGCGCTCGCCCGCTATACCCCGCGCGATTTTCTCGCGCTCATCGAGCGGCACGGCATCGCCTGGCACGAGAAGACGCTGGGCCAGCTCTTCTGCGACGGCTCGTCCCGGCAGGTGATCGACATGCTGCGCGCGGAATGCGCGGAGGGTGCGGTGCAGTGGTGGCAGCCGTGCGAGGTCCGCGAGGTCGCGCGGGAGGGGGAGGGCTTCCGGCTCGAGACGTCGCAGGGTACGGCGCTGTGCGCATCGCTTGCCGTCGCGACAGGCGGCCTCACGGTGCCCAAGATCGGCGCGACGCCCTTCGCGTACCGCATCGCCGCGCAGTTCGGGCTTTCGGTCGTCCCGCCCAAGCCTGCCCTGGTCCCGCTCGCGCTCGACGCGGCGGACCTGGTACGCCTGGGCGATCTCGCCGGCGTCTCGCTGGACGCGGAGGTGCGCTGCGCGGAAGGCCGGTTCCGCGAGAGCCTCCTCTTCACCCATCGCGGCCTCTCGGGGCCGGCGGTCCTGCAGATCTCGTCGTACTGGCAGCGCGCCGCGGGCTCCGAGCCGATCCGCATCGACCTCTTGCCGGGCCTCGACGTCCGCGGCTGGCTCGCGGAGCACCGCCGGTCCCGCGAGCTCCCGGCGACCCTGCTCGCCGAGCGGCTCCCGCGGCGCTTCGCGCAGCAGTGGTGCGCGGACCGTGCGTTGGTCCTGCCCATGGCGCAGCTGGGCGACCGGGCGCTCGACGCGGCGGCGCGCGACCTCGCCGACTGGCAGGTGCGGCCTTCCGGGACGCTCGGGTACAACAAGGCGGAGGTGACGCTGGGCGGCGTCGACACGCGCGGCCTCTCGTCGAAGACGATGGAGGCGCTCGACGTGAAGGGACTCTATTTCGTGGGCGAGGCCGTCGACGTCACCGGCCGCCTGGGCGGCTTCAACTTCCAGTGGGCCTGGGCCTCCGGGCACGCGGCGGGCGAGGTCGCCTGAGGCGGCGCACCGGACGAGTCCGACACGCCGCGTAATGGCCGGGATGGGCCGATCGAGCGCCGGAGCGACCGTCGGCGGACGGAACCGTCATCCCCGCCGCGGGCCTCACCTTCATCGAGTGAAGGAGGTGTTCCCATGGCATCCCTCAAATCCTTGCTGGGCCTCGCCGCGGTCGCGGCGCTCCTGGGCGGCTGCGCGGACTATCCGTACTACGGCGACGGGTACGACGGATATGGCTACAACGGGTACGGCTACGAGGCCTACGGCCCGGGCTACTACGACGCTCCCGGCTACTACGCGGCCCCCGAGATCGGCTTCGGCATCGCGTTCAGCGACCGCGATCGCCACGAGCATTGGCGCGATCGCCACGAGTGGCGCGACGAAGAACACCACCACCACGACGATCGCCATTAGGCCCGGTCTCGCCGCCGCGAACCCCGCGGCGCCCCTCCGGTCCAATCCCGCATGCTCAAGTGGGCGATCATCTTCTTCCTCGTCTCGGTCGTTGCCGGCTACTTCGGCTTCACGGGCGTGGCGAGCGGCGCGCGCACGATCTCCAAGGTGCTCTTCTTCATCGCGCTCGTGATCTTCATCATCGTGCTGGTCTTCGGCGTGATGCTGGGCAAGCTCATCTTCTGAGCCGCTTCCAGGCCGAAAAATAGCCCGCGCGAGCGGGCTTTTTCATGGGGATTCACCGGCCTCGTTCATCCGGCCCCTCGCCTGGTCGCGGTTCATGTGGATCTCCTCGCTCGAATGGATGGGGCCGGAGGGCGCCCGCCTTCCGGCCGTTCCGGTACGACTGGCGGGGGCTGCCGACGGGTTCGGGCGGGCCGGATGGGTCGGCCGTGGGCCGACCGGACCACAAAACGGGATGAAGAAAGCATTACAAGTGCCTGATCTTTATGGCATCTCATTTCCGTTGTCATTTGGTAGCTACAAGGATATGGGGTAAACTCGACACCTCTGTAGGCTTTCAGGCAAGAGGTTGTCGCGATGCCCCGATTCACGCTGTCGTTGATCCTCGCGGTCGTCGCCCTGGTGCTCGGCATCCGGACGGCGCGCGCGGACATTTTCACGTTCAAGGACGAGCGCGGCGTCGTGCACTTCACGAACATCAAGGGTCTGGACCCGCGCTACAAGCTCCTGCGCCGGGAAGGCTCGAGCCCCGTGCCCGGCTCCGGCAACGCCGCCCACGTCTACATGCCGAGCCAGGCGGAGATCGCCCGCTACTCCTCGATCGTCGAGACCGCCGCCCGGACCTATGGCGTCGACAAGGCGCTCGTCCACGCCGTGATCTCGGCCGAATCCGGCTACAACCCGCAGGCCGTGTCGCGCACGGGCGCCCGGGGCCTCATGCAGCTCATGCCGGAGACCGCCCGCCGCTACGGGGTGCGCAATTCCATGGATCCCGTGGACAACATCTACGGGGGCGTGAAGTACCTCCACGACCTGCTCACGATGTTCAAGGGGGACATGAAGCTCGCCGTCGCCGCCTACAACGCGGGCGAGAACGCCGTCATCCGCTACGGCCTGCGCGTGCCGCCGTACGCCGAGACGCTGGGTTACGTCCCGAAGGTCCTCGAGTTCTACCGGAAATTCCAGACCCGCGAGGGCTAGGGCTTCCGCACCGGTCAATTGGGCACAGTGTCGGGTCGCAAGACCGGGGGCTGTGCCCGCTTTCCTTCGGGGCTGCCCTAGGCGGGGATGTCGGGGACCAGCTGCCGCTGCAGCATGAAGATCTGGTCCTTCAGCATGAGCTTGCGCTTCTTCAGGCGCTTGAGCTGCAGCTCGTCGTGCAGCGGGTTCTGCTCCAGGGCTTCGATCGCGCGATCCAGGTCGCGATGCTCGAGGTTCAGCTCGCTGATGCGCCGCCGGATTTCCTCGGCGTTTTCCATCGTCGCGGTGGCCATGGGAGGTGCTCGGGGGTATCCCGTGAACATACTCCGGCCCCTCGCCTTTGGCTAGTCCGCCGCCCCTTCCGCCGGGGCCTTGCGCGCGGCGCCCCGATACGATCAAATGGCCGAACTCATGGGCGGCTCGACGGCCGAATCCCATAGAAAAAACAAGTGGTTGCCGGAGGCGCATGAATTTTCGCCGCAGCGAGTTCGACGTCACGAACCGCATCAACACGACCGATCCCGTGTGCGTGAAGCTGGAGGTCGACCGCATTTTCCGGTCGCTCTACGCGCGCCCGAAGGCGGCGATGTTGAACCGAGCGTTCGACGACATGGTGCGCCTGTACCGCGGCGACTTCCCCGGCTACGCGAAGTGCGACACCGGCTACCACGACCTGCAGCACGTGCAGGAGGTGACGCTCGCGATGGCGCGCCTCCTCGACGGCTACGAGCGCTCGCGCGGCGAGGGCCGCCACATCCCCGAGCGCCTCTTCGAGCTGGGCGTGATCTGCGCGCTCTACCACGACATCGGCTACATCCGGAAAGTGGGCGACACGAAGCATCGCAACGGCGCCGAGTACACGCGGGTGCACGTCTCGCGCGGCGCGAGGTTCCTGCGCGACTACCTGCCCACCATTGGAATGCCCGAGTACGCGGAGGTCGCCGGGCAGATCGTGCACTTCACCGGCTACGAGCGGCCCGTGGCCTCGATCCGCGTGCCGGATCCCATCTTCAAGCTGATCGGAAGCCTCCTCGGCTCCGCGGACATCATCGCGCAGATGTCGGACCGCTGCTACCTCGAGAAATGCCGCGACCGGCTCTACCCCGAGTTCGTCGCGGGCGGCATCGCGCGCACGCGCACCGAGGACGGCGAGGTCGTGGTGTTCGAATCCGGCGAGGACCTGCTCCGGAAGACGCCCAATTTCTACCAGAACGCGACGCGCCGCCTCGACGTGGAGCTGGACGGCGCGTACCGCTTCGCGCAGACGCACTTCGGCGGCACGAACCTCTACATGGACGCGGTGAAGCAGAACATCCGCTTCGTGGAAAAGCAGGCGCAGGCGGCCGAGATCGTGCTGCGCCGCCAGCCACCGGTCACCTGCGATTGAATTTTCAGTTCACGGTGGCGCCGGTTTCCTTCACGACCTTCCCCCAGCGGTCGAGCTCGCGCTCCATGAGCGCCTGGAACTCCTCCGGCGTGCTGGTCGCCACCTCGACGCCCGCCTTGCGCATGAGCTTCCTCGCCTCGGGGTCCGCGAGCACCTTGCGGATGTCCGCGTTCAGCTTGTCCACGATCTCGCGCGGCGTTCCCTTGGGCGCCAGCATTCCCAGCCAGATCGTGGCCTCGTAGCCCTTCACGCCGGCCTCGTCCATCGTCGGCACGTCCGGCAGGTCCGGCGAGCGCTTCTTCGTGGTGACCGCGAGGGCCCTGAGCTTCCCCAGGTTCGGGAGCGCGTTGGGCATCCCCACGAAGCTCAGCTTCACCTGGCCACCCAGGAGGTCCTGCATCGCCGCGTTGCTGCCCTTGTAGGGCACGTGGGTGAGCTGCACGCCCGCCATCTGCATGAAGAGCGCGCCCACGAGGTGCTGGGCGCTCCCGTTGCCGGAGGAGGCGAAGAAGATCTCGTTCGGCTTCTTCCTCGCGAGCGCCACGAACTCCTTCACGGTGGACACGCCGAGGCCGGGATGCACGACCATCACGTAGGGCCCTTCGACCAGCTTCATCACCGGCGCGAAGTCCTTGATCGGGTCGTAGGTCATCTTCTTGTAGAGATGCGGGCTGATCACGTGCGTGGTGGAGACCATCACCAGCGTGTAGCCGTCCGGCGGCGACTTCGCCACCGCGTCCGTGCCGATGGTGGAGCCCGCGCCCGGGCGGTTCTCGATGATGATCGGCTGGCCCAGCGCGGGTGCCAGCTCCTTCTGCAGGATCCGCGCGACCACGTCGGTGAAGCCGCCGGGCCCGAAGGGCACGATGATCTTCACCGGCTTCGAGGGCCAGGTCTGCGCGGCGGCGGGAAGGGCGGCGGCGAGGAGGCCCAGCGCGGCGAAGGCGATCCGTCTGATCATGGGAGGTCCGGAAGGTCAGCCGCGGTAGGCGGGTTCGGGTTGGGAAAAGAACGCGTGGAGGATGTGGTAGACCACGCGATAGTTCTTCTGCTGGAAGCTCGCGTGCGAGATCCCCGCCATCACCGCGAACTGCTTGTCCGCGTTCGGCAGGCGCTTGAAGAACTCGACCAGGTCGTCGAATCCCGCGATGCCGTCGTACTCGCCCCGCATGACGATCGCGGGGACCTGGATCTTCGCCGGGTCCACGAGCGGGAGCTTCGAGCACATGTCGACGTAGGTCCCCGTCGGCATGGAATCGTCCAGGGCGAGGATCGCGTCCGCGAAGGCTTCCACCGTCGCGTCCTCCGCGGTGCCGGGGTGGTCCCGCGTGAAGATGCTGCGGACGAACGCGCGGTCGATGGGCCGCCGGTTCATCGACTGGAATTGCGGAAGCTTCTTCTTCCGCTCGGCGAGCGTGGGGCTTCCCTCGCCGGTCCAGACGAAGGCGTCGAGCGCGAGGCGCGCGACGCGCTCCGGATGGCGCTGCGCGAAGAGGGCGGCCTTGAGCGCGCCCGAGGAGATGCCGTAGACGAGGAGCCCCCCGGCGCCCGTCTTCTCGAGGATGTACCGGCTCCCGGCGGCGAGGTCGTCCGCGCCGTTGGCGATGTCGTTGTTGATCGGGCGCGACTTGTCCGAGCGCCCGTAGCCCTCGTTGTCCAGGGTCCACGTGTCGTAGCCCAGGCCCGCGAAGTACTCCATCGCGGAAGAGTCGGCGCGGCCGGGCACGTGCAGGTCGAACGTGGGCTGCGAGGCCATCGAGGAGCCGTGGACGAAGAGGATCGTGCCGCGAACGGCGCTGCCGGACGGCGGGCGCTTGTTCCAGAGGAAGAGGCGCACGTCGCCCTTGCGGGTCCAGTGCTCGGTGCCGCCCCTCCAGGTGGTGGTGGAGCCGTCTGCCATGCGTTTCTCCGTGCGGGACGTCGTGGTATCGTTGCGCGCCAGTGTAATTCAACTTTCGCGCCGCCCGCGCAGCCAAAAGTGACGAAACCCTTTCCGCATGGTGTCGTGAATGGCGCGGACTCCGTGACCGGCGTGGTCATGAAGGCCATGTCGCGCACGCCGGACCCGCGGCTTCGGGAGATCATGGAAAGCCTGGTGCGCCACCTCCACGCGTTCGTGCGCGAGGTGCGTCCCGGCGCGGAAGAGTTCGAGCAGGGGCTGGACTTCATCCGCCGGCTGGGCGAGGCCTGCGGCCCGGAGAAGAACGAGGTGATCCTCCTTTCGGATCTCCTCGGCGTCTCGACCCTGGTCGTCATGCTGCAGAAGGAGCAAGAGGGCGGCGGAACGGACCCGGCGCTCCTGGGGCCCTTCTGGCGCGCGCAGTCGCCGCGCTGCGCGCCGGGCGATTCGATCGCGCGCGACGCCCGGGGCGGCGAGCCGCTCGCGGTGGCGGGCCGCGTCGTCGACCCCGGAGGAAAGCCGCTCGCGGGCGTGCTGGTCGACGTGTGGCAGGCCTCTCCCGTGGGCCTCTACGAGAACCAGGATCCCGACCAGCCGGACCGGAACCTCCGCGGCCTCTTCGAGACCGATGCGCAGGGCCGCTTCCATTTCCGCACCGTGCGCCCCGCGGGCTACCCCGTGCCCACGGACGGCCCGTGCGGGGAGCTCCTCCGCGCGCAGGACCGCCACCCGTGGCGGCCCGCGCACATCCATTTCATGCTGTCGAAGGAGGGCTGGCGGACTCTCGTGACACAGGTCTTCGACAACGCGGACGGTGCCATCGAGAGCGACGTCGTCTTCGGCGTGACGCCCGCGCTCGCGGGGCGCTTCGAGCGCGGGGCGGACGGGGCGCTGCGGCTCGACTACGAGTTCGTCATGCGTCCGGGAACGCGGCGCATTCCGCGCCCGCCGCTGCCGTGACGACCTTCGAGCCGATCGACCGGCTGGACGGTCGCGACGTCGTGATCGCGGGCGGGCTGGGCGCCATCGGGCGCGCGGCCGCGAAACGCGCGGCGCTCCTCGGGGCGCGGGTGGTGCTCCTCCACCGGCGCACCGACGCCGAGCTCGCGGAGGCGCTCGACGGGCTCCCGGGGCGCGGGCACTTCGGCGTGACCGCCTCCATCACCGATTCCGAAAGCCTCGCCCGCGCGGCGGCGTTCGTCCGCGAGCGCTGCGGGAAGCTCGACATGCTCGTGAACACGGCGGGCTTCACGAAGCCCGTCCCCGCCGCGGACCTGGAAGCGCTGGACGACGCGCTGATCGACGCGATCTTCGAGGCCAACTGGCGCGGTGTCTTCGCGACCATCCGCGCCTTCCGCCCGCTCCTCGAGGCGAGCGGCGAGGGCCTCGTCGTGAACGTCTCCTCGATCTCCGCCTTCACCGGGACCGGCAGCAACCTCGCCTACGTCGCGGCGAAGGCGGGCCTCGACGTGCTCGGGAAATCGCTCGCGCGCGCGCTCGCGCCGAAGGTCCGCGTCCTCACCGTCTCGCCCGGCGTGGTCGATTCCGGCTTCGTGCCCGGGCGCGGGGCCGACTTCAACGCGAAGGCCGCCGCCTCCACGCCGTTGAAGCGCATCGGGACGCCGGACGACGTCGCCGCGGCGATCGTCTCGTGCGCGACGCACCTGCGGTTCGCCACCGGCCAGACGTTCGTGGTCGACGGCGGCCGCTCGCTCTGAAGACTCGCCCATGGACGCGAGGACGCTCATCACCTGCGCCATCACCGGGAACCTCACGAAGCCCGAGCAGACGCCGCATCTCCCGATCACGCCGGAGCACATCGCGAACGAGTGCCTCGCCGCCGCGGGAGAGGGCGCCGGCGCCGTGCACATCCACGTGCGCGATCCCGCGACCGGGCGGCCTTCCATGGAGGTCGCGCTCTATCGCGACGTGATGGACCGGATCCGCGCGCGCGATTCCAGGCTCGTGATCAACCTCACGACCGGCCCCGGGGGCCGCTTCGTCCCGAGCCCGGACGATCCCAAGGTGGCGGCGCCGGGGACCACGCTCCTTCCGCCCCTCGAGCGCGTGAAGCACGTGAGCGCCTTGAGGCCGGACATCTGCTCGCTCGACCTGAACACGATGAATTCCGGCCCGGACGTCGTCATCAACACGCCCGCCAACGTGCGGAAGATGGCGAAGGCCATTCGCGAGGCGGGCGTGCTGCCGGAGCTCGAGGTCTTCGACAGCGGCGACATGCACCTCGCGCGCGATCTCCTCGCCGACGGCACGCTCGAGGGTCCCGGGCTCTTCACCATCGTGATGGGCGTCAAGTACGGGTTCGCGAGCACGCCGGAGACGCTCTTCTATGCCCGCGGTCTCCTCCCGCCGGGGGCGCGGTGGAGCGCCTTCGGCATCGGCCGCGCGGAATTCCCGATGCTCGCGCAGACCTGGCTCCTCGGCGGCCACGTGCGGGTGGGGCTGGAGGACAACATCTACCTCTCGAAGGGCGTCCTCGCGCGGAGCAACGCGGAGCTGGTCGCCAAGGCGCGGCGCGTGATCGAGGACCTGGGCGGCACGGTCGCCACGCCGGACGAGGCGCGCTCGATGCTGGGGCTTTCGCCGGCCGGCCGCTGACGTGGCGCGCGTGCTGAACATCGCGGCGCAGGCCGCGTCGCCCGAGGCGATCGCGGTCGACCTCGCGGAATTCGGCGCGAACCGCCCGAGCGAGGGCGACGTGACGATCGAGGTGCGCGCCGCCGGCATCAACCCGAGCGACGCCAAAGCGATGCTGGGGATCATGCCGAGCGCGGTCTTCCCGAGGACGCCGGGACGCGACTTCGCGGGCGTCGTGGTCGAGGGGCCCCGCGACCTGGTGGGGCTCGAGGTGTGGGGTACGGGCGGCGACGTGGGGATCTCGCGGAACGGCTCGCATGGCGAGCGGCTGGTCCTCCCGCGCGCCGCGGTGGTCGCGAAGCCCGCGAACCTCTCCATGCTCGAGGCGGGGACCGTGGGCGTTCCTTTCCTTACCGCCTACGAGGGCCTTCGCCGCGCGGGCTTCCCGGGTCCCCGATCGACGGTCGCGGTGTTCGGCGCGAGCGGCAAGGTGGGGCAGGCCGTGGTGCAGCTCGCGGCGCGTGCGCGCGCCCGCGTGTTCGCGGTGGACCGCCGGGCGGATGCGCCGCGCGGCTACGCCTGCGCACCGGTACGCTACGTCGACGCGAGCCGCGAGAAGCCGTCCGAGGCCATCCGCGCGGAGACCGGGGGAAAGGGTGCCGCGATCGTCTTCAACACCGTGGGGAGCCCATGGTTCGCGGAGGCCAACGCCGCGCTCGCCCAGCGCGGGACCCAGGTCTTCATCTCCACCCTCGAGCGCTCCGTGCCCTTCGACATCTTCGCGTTCTACCGCGGCATGCACACCTATGCCGGCGTCGATTCCCTCGCGATGAGCGCGAGCGACTGCGCGCCGATCTTCGAGGCCCTGCGCCCCGGCTTCGAGGAAGGGTCGCTCCGGCCCTTCGAGGTCGCGCCGGACGCCCGCTTCGGCCTCGAGGATGCGAACCGCGCCTATCGCCGCGTGCTCGCGGGAGCGGCGGGCCGCATGGCCTTCGTTCCCGGAGGCGCGCGATGAACGTGACCCGTTTCGGCGAGACCCCGGACGACTTCCCGCCGAACCACGCCGTGCCCTTCGCCTGAGGAGACCGCCATGAAGACCGCCAAGCTCGCCGCATGCCTCGCGCTCGTCGCAGCGCTCCTGCCCGCCGCCGCCGTCGCGGCGACGCCGCTCCGGCTGATCGTGTTCTTCGGCGGGGCCAACTGGCCGCTCTGGGTCGCGGGCGACAAGGGCTTCTTCGCCGCCCAGGGCCTCGACGTGGACATCGCTTCCACGCCGGGGTCCGTGTACCTCATCCAGAACCTGGTCGAGGGCAAGTTCGACATCGCGTTCGCGACGTTCGACAACGTCGTGGGCTACGACGAAGGGCAGGGCGAGGCGAGGCTCGACCGGCCGGCGGACCTGGTCGCGGTCGTGGGCGGCCTCACGGGCGGCGTGAGGCTCCTGGTGAAGCCGGAGATCCAGTCCATCGCCGACCTCAAGGGCAAGGCGCTCGCGGTGGACGCCCCGAGCACCGGCTACTCGCTCGTCCTGCGCAAGTTCCTGGAGCAGGGCGGGCTTTCGGAAGCGGACTACCGGACGGAGAACATGGGCGGCACGGGCAGGCGCGCCCAGGCGCTCATGGACGGGAAGACCGTGGGGACGATCGTCACGTCGCCCATCGACCTGGGTCCCCGCGCGAAGGGCTTCCGCGTGCTCGCGGATTCGTCCTCGATCGGCCCGTACCAGGCGACGCTCTTCCTGGTGCGCCGCGAATGGGCGCGCACGCACGAGTCCCAGCTGGTCCACTTCGCCCGAGCGTACATCGATGCCGTGAAGTGGCTCGCGGATCCCGCCCATCGCGACGAGGCGGTGGCGATCTACCTCAAGCGCCTGCCCAGGGCGAACGCGGCCTCGGCGGCGAAGGCGTGGGATGCGCTCCTCGGCGTCGACGGCGAGGGGCTCCGGAAGGACGGCAGCATCGACATGGCGGGCGCCGCCACGGTGCTGAAGCTCCGGAGCGAGTTCGGCCAGCCGCGGAAGGAGCTCACGGACCTCTCGCGCTACGTGGACGAGTCGTACTACCGGAAGGCCCTCGCCATGGCGCCTTCGGAGCCGGGGGGGAGCGCACCGGGGCACGCGTCCGCCGCGGCCGAATCGCGCAACATGGAGCTGGTCGGCTACCAGGACCTCGCGGGCCGCAGCGCCTACCAGCCCCTCGTGCACCGGCAGGGCGAGCGCTGGATCGCCTACATCGGCCACCACGGCGGGAAAACGCGGAACCCCATCACCGGCCTGGACGAGGACAACGGCACGTCGATTGTCGACGTGACCGACCCGCATGCGCCGAGGCTCCTCGCGCACATCCCGGGCGAGCCGGGCGACGGCGAGACCGGCGGCGCGCAGATGGTGCGCGTGTGCGACGGCGCGACGCTTCCGAAGGCGGACAAGTCGAAGGTCTACCTCCTGCGCCCGTTCGGCAACAAGGCGCACGAGATCTGGGACGTGACCGATCCCGCGCGCCCGCGGATCGTGACCACGATCGTCAAGGTGAAAGGGACGCACAAGAGCTGGTGGGAGTGCGACACCGGCATCGCGTACCTCGTCTCCGGGCTCGAAGGCTGGCGCGTGCGGCGCATGACGCAGGTCTACGACCTTTCCGACCCCGCGCATCCCCGCTTCATCCGGAACTTCGGCCTCGCGGGCCAGCAGCCGGGCGCCCAGGGCGAGGCGCCGGAGGAGCTCCACGGGCCGATCTCCACCGGCCCGCAGGGGAACCGCGTCTACTTCGGCTACGGCACCAACAAGCGGGGCATCCTGCAGATCGTCGACCGGAAGAAGCTCCTGGAGGGCCCGGCCGAGCCCACGGACGCGAACCTCGACTACCCGGAGGTGGGACGGATGTACCTGCCGCCCACCAACGGCGCCCACACGACGTTCCCCGTGCTGGGCGTTCCCGTCGCGGAGTTCGCGAAGGACAAGGTGGGAGGAAAGCGCGACTTCGCCGTGATCGTCGACGAGTCGCTCGTGAACGAGTGCGGCGAGGCGCGACAGATGGTGTGGATCGCCGACATCACCGCCGAGAAGCACCCGTTCAACGTCTCGAGCTGGACCGTGCCGGAGGCGAGCGGCAGCTTCTGCTCCCGCGGCGGGCGCTTCGGCTCCCACTCCTCCAACGAGAACATGACGCCCATCTACTACCGGCGCATGGTCTTCATCGCGTTCTTCAACGCGGGCGTGCGCGCGCTGGACATCCGCGACCCGTACCACCCGAAGGAGGTGGCGTACTACATCCCCGCCGTCACGGACAGGACCGACAAGCGGTGC
>Ga0207667_10005771_pt1 | contig 15102 bp, 10 predicted proteins | sample KBSCornC52_FD_184301 | JGI IMG/M metagenome (GOLD analysis project Ga0207667, IMG submission 184301) | Corn rhizosphere microbial communities from Kellogg Biological Station, Michigan, USA - KBS Corn C5-2 (SPAdes) (version 2) | ecosystem: Host-associated > Plants > Roots > Rhizosphere > Soil ... | reverse complement strand
AAGATGACGTCCGGGCGCCGCGCCTCAGCCGTTTGGAACGCCTCAACCCCTAAGGACACTTCGGCAATCACTCGAGCCGTTGCACCCGTTTGCGCGCACAGTTCCACAAGGTGCGCGCGTACCGATGGGTCGGGCTCAACCAGCAATAGGCCCAGGGGTTCGGTCGGCCTCGTGCATGGCGAGTCAAGCATGCTCACCGATGCGCTCCTGTTTAACTCTGTCCGGTATCCATGGCTGATGGAAAGGTAGAATGCTCACCGAAGTAACATTCGATGGCCCGCACCTTATTCTTCCCCGAAGTGCAAGTATTCGACATTGCGGATGCGGTCTCGTCGTCTGATCCCACGTTACTGTCTCTACCGACACAACACGGCGCCAGTTTACGACCGACAATCACGGGCATGCATCGCTTTGCGACATTGTGGACCAAAGACACGACAAAGCGGATATGGAGGACGTCTAAAGGCAACCGCTCGAGACTCTGCATGACGATCGCAACATTGTGCGGTGGGCGTCTTGAGAAATCCTGGCGGACGCACGCCTGGCGCTGATCAAGAGGCTTACAGATTCGCCCCGACCAGTCGTTCAACAGACGCTCGGTAGTTTCGGGTCAGTTTGAGCTCCGTGCCATCGTTGAGTACCACGGTATATTCGCCTTTGTCCCGAGGCCGAAGCTCCTTGACCCGTTCGGCATTCACTAGCGTGGAGCGGTGAATTCGCACAAACCCGGATAGCGCCAGCCGAAGTTCCATGGCGGCGAGAGTTTCGCGGATCAACCAGCTCTTGCCCTTCGTATGGACCGATAGATAGTCTCCGTCCGCCTCGATCCAGTCTATGTCGAGCACTCGAATAACTATTATCCGCCCGTCATTTGCCTTGATTGGAAGACGATCTACGGTTGACGCCATCAATGGTGCGGGGACTACCTGCAGATCCGCTGCCACCTGCCGAACGCGCTGAACCTTTGCGCTGTCCGTCGCGTGCGACATCGCCTCTCGTACACGTGCCACGGCCGCATCGAACCGCTCTTCGTTCACGGGCTTCAGAAGATAATCCAACGCGTGCACTTCAAAAGCCCGCAGCGCAAATTGATCGAAGGCCGTCACAAATACCACATGCGGGCGTTGGCCATCGGTAAGGGCACTGATGACATCGAATCCCGTCTTGCCCGGCATCTGCACGTCCAGGAACACCAAGTCCGGCCGATGTCGGAGAATCGCCTCCACCGCTTCTCGCCCGTTACAGCACTCGCAGATCAGTTCCAGATCCTCGCATCGCTGCGAAAGCGCCCTGAGACCCCGACGCGCAAGCTCCTCGTCATCCGCGATGATCGTGCGAATCCTCATGCCTCCATAGCCTCGGGTGCGCTGTCATTGGGCTGCCTGACAGGTGTCAGTCTAAACGGGAGTCTGATAACCACCGCGCACCCCGTACCGTCAGTTCGGTTGCCGATCGTCAGGCTTGCAGCGGAACCATACAATGCCTTCAGCCGGTCGGACGAATTTTGCAGGCCCATGCCGAACGCATCTAATGTGCCACCGTCGAGTCCGCGGCCGTCGTCCTCCACCGACACAACCAATACCGCGAGCTCCTTGCGCACCCACACCCACAGCGAGCCGCCCGCATCGCGGGGCAGCACACTGTAGCGAACCGCATTTTCGACCAGAGGTTGAAGAATGAGAGTTGGAATGAAGGCACCGAGCACCTCCCGTGCGGCCTCGACCACCGCGTGCAGCCGCGACCCAAACCGGAAGCGCTGAATGCGCAAGTACTGCTCAATCAGCTCGATTTCCTCCGACACTCGGAGCTCAGGAGTATCCACACGCTGTAGCGTTGACCTGAGAAAGGTGCCCAGTGCATCGACCATAGCCAAAGCGGTTGCGGAGTCTCGTTCCCGGACCAGGGTCGCAATGCCGTTCAGTGCGTTGAACAAGAAGTGAGGGTTCAAATTCGACTGCAAGGCACGAAGACGAGCGGTTTCGGCTAATTTTCGTTCATTGATAACATTGGCGCGCTCTGATTCGAGATCCAGCATCGCGTTGCCCCCAAAATAAAGGGATGCCCACGTAAATAGGATGATGGAGTAAAAGGGCCATAGGTAGATGGAAAAAAACAATGGATCACGCGCCACTTTGGCCGCGTACGCCACAAATGACGATCGCCACGAGTCTACGTGTAGCACCGCAATCATTGTCATTCGTAAAGTGATTTGCTCGATGGAATACCACAGCGGCGCCAGCAGCATGCTTGCGGCCAGCGCGATAGCAGCGAACACGACGTACGGATGGTGTAACCGTCGCGATCGTCGGTAGACGAGCCGTAAGCCGAGTGTGATAACACACCCCACGATTGCCCAGATCAAAGTATCGAGCAGCGCCGGCCATAGGCCAAATACTTGCGCCGCCGCAAACGAGCAGACCACGTACGCGGCTGTCCATCCACCCGCTTGAAGCACATTGAACAGGCTGGCCTTGGAGATCTCTCTGCCCGAAGCCAACGTTATAGATGAAAGCCTCGTCGCGGACTGCTCAGCGTCATCCGAGCGTCTAAGGGCCATAGGTCGCCTCGGTGTGTTACCGGAAATACAGTGTACCGCCATGCACCCGGCAAGCTCTACCGATCCTGGTCAGTCCGCTTTGTCGTGGATACAGTCCCGTTCATCGCTAAATATCAGCTGCTGACCGTTCCAGGAAGTCGACTGTTCCCATTGTCTGTGTACGACAGATGAGATGGCGTTGGCGCGAAGTGCAGCGCCAAGGTCGATGTTCCGGCGCTCAATAAGACCGGTTACCCGACCGCCGTCAAGGGGGTCAATCGTATTGTTTGCTTCGCCTCTCAATCGAGAATCAGATGGCGCTTGCCGGGGGTCTCATCACACTAACGAATGCTGCTGTCACATTTTTCTATGGGACCGCCTCGCGACCCATACTCTTGCGGGTGCAAAGCGGTCACATGCCAACTCGGCAAGGAGGCTTACCTGCTCGTCGTGCAAATGGGACGCACCGATGTCAATGCTCCGGGCGGCCAACTCGAATACCCGATGGAGGTAACCCGAGCAACATACAAATTGACATGTATGTCAGGAGGTTCGGATATTTCATCAATTGTCGCTCAGCAGGAACCTGACCTTGGATTGCCAGCCATCTCGGCACGGCGACCTTCCACGAAGGAAAAGGGAACACATGAATACGCTAAGACAGTGGCGGAATTTCGGGATACCGGTGGTTGCGACGATCGTTATGGCTTGCTCCGGCAATGCGTTCGCTAAAACGGGCTACAAAGTTGCTGACCTGGGCACTCTTGACGATGACAACTTTGGCATGGTCATGGGACTCAATAATCAAGGCTGGACAGAGAACATGGATGGGGTTGTAAACCCGCCCATCACTTCGACATCCACTACCCTTGCAAGTGGCCGCGCGGTAATTAACATCCACGGATTCAACATCGACCTGGGCACGCTCGGAGGAAAAAACAGCTGGACAAACTATGGAGGGATCAACGACCGCGGGGATGCTGTCGGTTTTTCTGAAACATCTGTTCCAGATCCAGACGGTGAAGACATGTGCGCGTTTGGCACAAAACTTACGTGTCGTCCGTTTCATTGGCGACACGGCCACATGGTGGCCCTCCCGACGCTGGGCGGAAATAACGGGCAGGCCAGCGCTATCAACAACCGCGGACAAATAGTAGGCATTTCAGAAACGACTGACCCGGACTCCGGATGCCCGTCGAGCAAGCCTGGAAAGATCATATCGCCGGTATTATGGGAAAAAGGCGCAGTCCGGCCTCTTCCTACGGTGGCTGGCGACCCAGACGGCTTTGTACAAGGCATCAACGATCGAGGCCAAGCCGTAGGCTCCTCGGGCACCTGCACCAACATAGCGATGCACGCCGTATTGTGGGAAAACGACACTGCTTTCCAGCTTCCAGACCTCGGACGCACCGGAAGTGACGCCTATGCCATCAATGACCACAGCCAGATTGTTGGGTATGTCCAGAGCCCTGACGGCACAACTATCTTTGCCGCTATCTGGCAGAACGGCGGAGTCACAAACCTCCGTACTCTGCCGGGAGACTTTGCCGCCTTTGCCACCGGCATCAACAACCGGGGCCAGGTGGTAGGAAGCACCTTCGACTCCACGTTCAGCTGGTCCCGTGGCTTCATTTGGCAGGACGGTGTGATGACTGACCTCAACACGCTGATTCCCGCCGATTCCAACCTCTTCATAATCGCGGCTAGCAATATCAATGAGCGCGGCCAAATCTCAGGTATGGCGACGGTGCTCACCGGGCCGGATAAGGGCAAGATCCACGCCATTCTGGCAACCCCTGTAAACGAAAGCGTAGGCACGCCTATTGCAGACGTTGTACTTACACGCCCGGAATCCAATTTGCCCGCGAATGCTTGCAGCCACCATTCGCAGAGATTCGGACTCGGCAGAATCGGTCAATAACGGCACTCGTCCCGGGATTGAAACAAAAAATTGGGTTTATGCGAGGGTCCACTGGCCTGTGTACTCCTCTTTGACGGACGCGCGCGAGCTGACTGGCGGACGAACAACCGGTTGGTTCACAAGCCCAGCCGCGCGCGCCCCGTCTTTTGAGGGAGACGGAAGTGCCGGAAACTTGCGTCTGTGCCGCTTGCGCACCTTCGCCTCCATTCCTGCGTCGAGAATGATTTTGGATTGATTTCCCTCGCAAGCTGCCACTGTGCTGGGTGGAGCGCCTCGACGACAGCATGAGCCGCGCGTGATGTTGAAAGTGTCGAAACCGGTCGGGTCGTTCGTCCATCGGTTGGGCGACCGGGCCGCCCCGAAGGTTGCCACACCAAGGCGGCCGGTCAACGGCGCTCCTGGCGAGCTCAAGGTCTTCTGCGGTTGATGCCTGACCTGCTGTGCAAAGATAGAACCGTCAACACAGCCAGGGCGGTCAGGCATGCCCACGCAAACCAGTCGCCAAGCAGCGAATAGACCGTCCGCACTCCTCTGGTCGGAACCTGCGAGACCATCGCGTAGTCCGCTGTCTGGAAATGATCCATTGCCGCTAACCGATGCCCCTGGTAGTCAAATGCCGCCGAGAGCCCGCGGCTCGTTTGTCGGATCAGAATCACGCCTTGTTCGATAGCGCGAAAGCTGGCCATCTGCGTATGCCAAGGATCGATTGCCCGCCAATCATTCGAGGGATCGAGCAACACATCCGTTTTCAGGGCTCCCGCCTGTGCCAGCAACCGGGGGAAGTCTCCGTCGAAGCAAACAATGGAGCTGATCCGCCCATATGGTGTGCTCAACACTCGCAGCTTGCCGTCGCCGAGTATTTGCAGATCCCCTGGCACCGGCCGTACTTTGTTGTACTCCCAGGCCACATGCCCGTCCGGCTTTATCAGAATCAGCTTGTTCTCGACAGAGGGCGTGACTCCTTCGTTGTGGACCGCCAATGCCATTCCGAGATATGCGTGGTGTTTCGCCGCCAGGTCTCCGCCGCGGGCCACAAATCCAGCTTCGTCTTCCTTCAAGACTTCTGCGTTGATCTCCGCCCAGAATACGATCCGGGCGCCCGCTTGCATCTCCTGTTCAGCTCTCGCAAGCAGATCATTGTCTATGGCTGCCGCCCAAAGGCGGAAATCCTTTTTGTCGGCACTCGTAGCGTTGCCCTGCCAGATCCGGCTTATGAGTTCAGCACTCGGAAGGGGCGCTACCTGTCTCGCAGAGATCGACGCCACACGTACAGTCGGTGACGATGGCGGGAAGAACGCCAGCCGGACGCCCCCCAGCAGCATCACACACGCAATCGTTCCGAAGCAGATGCAAGCGCCTTTACGCGCATGCTCTGACTCGAGTCCATCTTCCCAAAGCCAGTTGCACACGGCCGCGAACCAGCCAAGCAGGAATGTGATTCCCCACAAGCCGGTGACGGAGAGAATCTGGAGCAACGCGAGATTTCCATACTGTGAATAGGCCGCTGACCCCCAGCTTCCATATGGCTCATAGGACGCTACATATTCGGTGACGGCCCATGCGGTTGGAAAAACCAAAGATGCTGCCAGACCGCGAAGTTTGTGCGCAATGAGCCGATCAACGATATAGGGCAAGACGAGCGGGAGGCCCCAAAAAACAAGAAACAGGTAGTACCCGATTCCAGGGATGAGTACCATGCCGCGAAACTGCAAGGCAAACGCGCCCACTTGCAGCAGGTAAGCGAGCGGCAGCCCGAGTTTGAGGCTCTGCCCCCGGACAAAGCGGAGCAGAAATACCGGTGCCAGCCAGGCGGCAAGGGATAGGGTAGTTGCTCCATTCGAGAACAGGAGCAGTACAGCCGCTACTGCGAGCCAAAGCCACGAGGTAGAACCAGGCCGATCGCGTCGCTCCTGCGGGGCCTCCTGTTGGAGTCGTTCATCGACCAACAGTATTCGCATGACGCCTTTCCCACTGTTCTGCCAAATCCGGCGTGGCCGTCAGACTGGCGGTCGCGGTATGGATGACCTGTGCGATCAGTTTTTTCTTCGCGGCCCATGGAAAGGCCGGCCTCTGTATCAGCAAGGATGTAATCCCGTGAATCGAAGCCCATAACGCCTGGCTCGTGATTTCAACATCGACGGCCCGAAAGCGCTTTTCTTCGACGCATCGTCTGACCATATTGCGCAGAATGTCAAAGGACCCATGCACCTTGTAAGGGCGCTTCTCAACAGGTGGGGCCAGCATGAAGGCAAAACGGTAATCGCTCTGGTTGCGCAATCCGAATTCAACATAGGCCAACATGCCTTCCCTCAAAGCGGCCAGAGGATCGTCACATCGTCGTCCGTTATCGAGCTCGCTCAGAGTCTCGAGCAGGCGGCCAAAGCTCTCTGTGACGAGACATTCGAACAGTTCTTCCTTGTGCTCGAAGTGCAGATAAATGGTTCCCGGCGAGCACTCGACTTTTTCCGCCAGCTTGCGCATCGAGAAGCTCTCGTAGCCTTGCTCCACAAAAATCGCGCGCGCGGCATCGAGAATGATTCTGCGCAAATCGTCCTTGTGCTTTTGTCGTCGTGTTATTGCATTCATTGGTGAACACTGATCATTTTACTGAACAGTGTTCATTTGGTCAATCCCGGCAGAAGTGCCCACCGGACCCGGTTGTGGGCATTCATACCTGCGAACGGGCGGTGCAAGCTCTCCGCCTCAGTCCCCTTTTCCCGCTGCGTGCCGATAATCGACAAACACCTTCTTCGGGATCATGCAGTGGATGCCCTTACGTATGTCGACGACCTGCGTGACCCGGCAGTCCCCGACCATCGAGACCAGCGCATAGGCCTCTTCCCGACTCATCGGGACGATCCGTTGAGTGGCGAGCCAGTTGACCGTCTGCTCAACGGCAATCTTCATTGCCTGATTCAGATCTTCGTCATACCCCATGAAGATCCAGTCGGTCCGGGTCTCCGCCCAGGGCCAGTCGGTTTTTACGCCCTTGTGCACCACAGGCTGAATCTCGATTTCTTCGTAGGAGCACTCCAGGGCCGACAGGTTCACTTCACCGTTTCCCTGAGCGCAATGGGAATCACCGGTCCAGATGAGCCCTCCCTCGAGGAATACCGGCAGATACAAAATCGAGCCCACCTGCAGCTCGTTCAGGTCCATGTTGGAGCCGTTCTTCCATGGCCGCAGCGTGCTGGTGCGCCCCTTCGAATCGTGAATTGGCGGGCCCGCCCTTGCGGCCGGCTCGTTCGGATCGACCCCGACGGCGAACGTACCGGGGAAGGGCTTCAGATCGATGATGATGCCGGGCTTGAACTGGGTCTGCATCCGGGACAGGTCCAACTTGTAGTAGCGCACGAAGCCTTCCGGAAACTCCGACGCCAACAGGCCGACGGTGGGAAATTCCTTTCCGGGAAGATTGAAGTTGAACGCATCCGTCTTGGGAACGATCTTGAGTATGCGAATCTCGAGCGTATCGCCGGGCTCCGCGCCCGAGACATAGATCGGACCGGTAATTGAGTGCGGACCGCCGCCGTCGTTTTCCTTGCGCAGCTTCACGATTGCGTCCATTTCCATACCTGGTTTTATCTGTCCCAGTGAATGCGGCAGGGTTTCGATGGAAACCGTGTCACCGGAATTGATGACCAGCCTCGGCTTCTCGCCGGAGTCGTACCAGCCCCACTGCACGTTTTCCGGCTTCGCCGGCAGAAAATAGTGCTTCGAGGTGCGTGCCTCGTGTACACCGGCTTCAACACTGCCTCCCTGCTCAGCGTGAGCTGGGAGAGTGAACATGAAAAGCAACGCGAGTGTTGCAAGCCTGGTATCCGCTGTTCTCATGGAAATCATACTGCGTTCCCTCCCTGTCTGGCTGTGTCCTTGCGCCATCGCTGCCGCTGCTGGGGGTGACGGGACCAGGTGGGTCCCTGCTGGTGTGGCTGTGCCCTGCCGTTACCAGCCGCGCACCGGCTTCGCACTTGAGTGATGTGCCCTCATCAGTGATTTCGGCGAGAACCTCCTCCGAAAATCACTTTCGCAGTGTCTCCACGATCGCTGAGATATCTTGTTGACCAAAGCCCGCGTTCGCAGCTGCGAGATATCGATCTCGCGCGGCTTCGGCAAGCGCCGATGTGATGCCAGCGGCGCGGAAGGCCGCGCCAGCATACGCAAGATCCTTGGCCATCAGCGGCACGAGAAAATTGGGCTCGTACGCTCGTTCCAGCATGCGCTGAGCGATGGTCTTGACCAGCGGACTACCTGGCGCACCCGCCGTGAGTACCTCGACAGCCTGACTCACATCAAGGCGGCTTCTTTCAATCATCGCCAGCGCCTCGGCAAAACTGGCCACTTGCACGCCACACACGAAGTTGTTGATCAGCTTCAGTAATGTGCCGCTGCCTTGCGGCCCGACATGGATGAAGCTGCCCATCGCTTCGATTACAGGTCGCGCGCGTTCTAACACTCCAGCGTCGCCACCCACCAGAAACCTGAGCGAGCCGCTCTGCGCTTGTGACTTGCTACCGGTGACCGGCGCATCGAGAATCTTGAGAGCGTGCGCCATTGCAGCAGCTGCAAGCTCCCGCGACCAATCGATTGTCAGCGTGCTCGATTCGATCACAATCGTATTTGGCTTCATCGCCGCCAGCGCGCCGCTATCGATCCAAACGTTGCGCGACGCTACGTCGCTGGCGACCATCGCGATGGCAACGTCTGCCTCCCGCACGGCTTCCACCGGCGAATCTGCCACTTGCGCCCCTGCTTCGCGAAGTGCAGCTGTTTTGTTGAGATTCCGGTTCCATACGGTGGGCGCAAAACCGTGCGCGAGCAGCTGTCGCGCCATGCCCGATCCCATAATGCCCAATCCCAGTAGCGCCACTTTCAGATTCATTCGATCACCTCGAACCGCGCGAGCTCAGCCTCGTTGATCTCCAGACCCAGGCCAGGAACATCGTCGCTCAACTCGACAAACCCGTCTTTGGCGATCGGCTCGCCTGTGAAGATATACCAGAACAGCTCATTGCCGACTTCGACATCCACAGGCGGAAAGAACTCCGCCAGCGGGGAATTCAGGCTGGCCATTACAATGTGATAATTGTGCATCTGTCCTGCATGCGGCACGACTGGAATCGAGTACGCCTCGGCCAGCGCCTGGATCTTGCGGGCGGCAGTCAACCCACCGACCCGATTGGTGTCGAACTGGATGTAGTCGAGAGCCTTCGCCTCGATGAGCTGACGGAATCCGTATAGTGTCTGCTCGTGCTCGCCCGCCGCGATGGGCGTACTCCCGAAACGGCGCAGCTCGTGATACCCGTGCACGTCGTCGGGAATGATCGCCTCTTCGAGCCAACGCAAATTGAAGGGCTCCAGCAGACGCATCATGCGCTTAGCGTATTCGAGGCTCCAGCCCATGTAGGCATCTGCCATGACGTCGATCTCGTCCCCAACGGTTTCGCGGACTGTGCGCACGAGCTCAATGTTTCTAGCCATTCCCGCGGCACCATCGATGGGACCCCAGCCGAAGCGCAGCTTCATTGCTTGATAACCTTCGGATTTGTACTTCGCAGCTTCGGCGGCCAGCTCCTCGAGCGGCGTGGAATACAAACGGCTCGCGTAAACCGGGATTCGCGCCTTGGTCCGCCCGCCCAGAAGCCTGTAACAAGGCTGCCGCGCGGATTTCCCCATCAGGTCCCATAACGCGATGTCCACCGCGGACATCGCGACGAGTGCAATTCCTTTACGACCGAACGCCATGGTTTTGCGGTACATGTGTTGCCACAGGAACTCGGCGTCCCATGGGTTCTCCCCGAGCAACAGTGGCGCCAGGTATTGATCAATACACTGCTTGGTCAATAGCGGGGAGAGCGCTGCATTACCAATACCGACCAACCCATCGCCGGTATGGATCTCCACGATGAGCCAACCATGGAATGTGAACGTCCCCATGGTCTGTGAAGAAAGCCTCGGGGAGACCATATCCAGCGGATTGGTGCAGAAATGAGCGGGTAGCGGCACCGTGCTGCCCTTCCATCGCACCACGCGTGTGCGAACTTCGGTGATCTTCACGGTCGAGTCCTTCTCGAAAAATCGAGTTGATGAATACGAGGTACAGCAAAGCAAAGCAGTGCAAAGGCCAACAGGTGGAGCGATGCGGCCACGATCAGCACCGGCGTATAGCTGAAGCCCGCATCGAGCGCCCATCCGGCCGCTTGGCCCATAACGATGCCGCCGAACGCTCCACCCAAACCGACCAGGCCCGCGAGTTTGCCAAGGGCACCGCGCGGCACGAGATCGGTCGGCACTGTCATGACCAGCGTCGACCAACTCTGCTGGCCAAAGAACGCGAGACTGAACAGAAACAACACCATCGGAATGGAGTGCACAACGGGAACCAGCATAACCCACGGCATCAGCGCCGCACTTGCGCCCAAAGCGACTTTGCGTGCGGCATTGACGGAATAGCCCCGCGTGAGCAACCGTCCGGAAAAATAGCCGCCGCACAAACTGCCAATTCCCGACGCCGCATAGGGGATCCAGCCCACCGTCGCCGCTTGCTTGAGATCGAAAGCGCGAGTCTCGAACAAATATTTCGGTAGCCAGAACAAATAGAAATACCAAGCCCCGTCACTCAGGAACTTCGCAAAAGCGATTCCAAGCACTTCTCGCCTGGTGAGTAGCTCACGTAGCGACGGTGTGGTTGTCGCGAAGTCCGGTGGATCCGATACCTCCACGCCCTGTGATATTGCAGCGGGCGTGCGGTAACTCGCCAGCCACCAGCAGCTCCACGCCATCCCAAGCACGCCGGTGATGAAGAACACCCAACGCCAACTCGACAGCCCAAACCATCCGCCATGCGAAAGAATCAGCGCAATGAGTGGCGGAGCGACGACCGCTCCCACCGCAGTGCCTGCATTGACCACGCCCATCGCTGTAGCGCGCTCTTTCGGGGAAAACCATTCCGCGATGGCACGCGTTGCGGCAGGAAAGCCCCCACCCTCGCCCACACCCAGTAGCAATCGGCTGGCAGCCAATGCAATGACACCGCCGGCGAAACCGTGGCTCACGCAGGCTAGCGACCAGAAAGTCATGATGATCAAGAATCCGCGTCGCGTGCCAATGCGATCCAGCAACCAGCCGCCACCCAGATACATGCAACCGTAGGTGACGAGGAACGCGGAATCCAGAAAGGCCTTGGCCTGATAGCCGATCGGAATGTCCGATTGAATGTGACTGATCGCCCAAGGCAGTGTTTGGCGATCCAGATAACTGATCGCGATCGCCACGCCGACCATCAGCGCGATCGTCCACCGATTCCGGGTCGCCGCAGAGGTCACGCGTCACCGGAAAGCATCACCCAAGCGACTCCCCTGGCGTGGCCTTCTGAGCTTCAGCGTGACCGCGCTGCCACTCGCGGACTGCGGACTCAATGTCTGCGGGAACACTTGCGAAGTCTGCTCCAGCATCTTGTATTGATTCGCATTCGGTGCGGGGCACCGACGGTCGCCCACTTCGAAAAGGGCATCCTCCTCCTCGCAATGGGCACTGGCTCAGGACGCCAGGAGACTGGCCGTGAGACCAGATCGCGCCGCTCTTGCCGGTAGCCTTCGCATCGCAACGTCCGTATGTTGGTTGCCAGTCGCTCCGCTGACGCCCCGTATCGTACCAGAGTCAAACATATGCGCCTGCGCGCAAGGGCTTGGCTCACTCGCAATGGTCCCTCAGATCGAGACCAACGTCCGATCCCCCCTCCCGGCGGTTTTCCCGACAATCAACCGGTTGGAGACGAACCAGAGAAATCCAATGGGAGGGGGACCTATGGATCGCAGGCCTGTTGCACCTGTCCTTGCGTTAGGGCTCATCATCTCGGCTCAGCCGCACGATGCGCTCTCAGCTGAACTGCAGGAGGTGATCGTCACGGCACAGAAGCGGGAGCAATCCCTTCAGGATGTGAGCGCGCCTGTGACCGCGCTCGGCGGCGACCGCCTGCAGAACGCACACATCGACAATCTGGGAGACCTGCAGCTCATCGCCCCCAGCATTACCTTCGGCACCGATTTCAACATCGCCAAGGTGTTCATTCGGGGCGTAGGAGAAAACACGTCGACGACCGGAAGTGAGCCGGGTGTAGCGCTTCACGTGGACGGCGCGGTCGTGGCTCGTCCCGAGGCCCAATTGACTTCGCTTTTCGATCTTGAACGTGTAGAGGTACTGCGCGGCCCGCAGGGAACCTTGTATGGTCGCAACGCGACAGGGGGCTCGATCAATCTGATTACACGCAAGCCAACCCCGCAGCTGGACGGATATGTCCGGGTAACGGGCGGCAACTATGACGCACGGGCCGTGGAGGCCGCGCTCGGGGGACCTCTTTCAGATGCTATTCGGGTGCGTATCGCCACGAAGGACGAACAGCGCTCGGGCTTTGGTAAAAATCCAGTGACCGGGAACGATGTCGATGACCTGAATCGCAGGATGGCCCGGGTCGAGGTGATGGTCCTTCCGACCGACAGTGTCGACTGGCTCCTGAGTGGGGAGTGGTTCCAACAGAACGACGCTTCCGGAGCACTCCATTTCTGGCGCGAGAGCTTTCTGGGCATACCTGCACTGACCGCCACCGGAATCGGCGGCTACGCGATAAACCCGCGCGACCTCGCATCCGAGTACGATCCGCATACCTCGACAGACACATGGGCAATCACCAGCACCCTCAATTGGCATGTCAGTGATGCATTCACGGTCACCAACATCAGCAACTACCGTGACTTCAAGACGAGCGTCACACAGGACCTGGACGTCTCGGCGGTCGTAAACAGCCTTGCCGCCGACGGACAGGCCTCGACGATTCAGCGGCGCGATGTCGTGAGCCGACAGACGAGCACCGAATTTCAGCTCAAGTACACGTCCGATCGCCTGAACGGCGTGCTCGGCCTCTTCTACTTCAACGAGGACCAGACACCGACCGATACGGTAGACGTAGCGCCAGTATTTGGAGCTCCCTCCAATCTCGCACTTCTGGCAAGCGGTCCGATCATCATCGATGGAACTCCCGTAGCCCCTCCCTTCGATCCGCAGGCAGCACTCGGTTTGTGCAACACCTACGCCCACGCACCACCGATCGCCAGCAGCACGCCGATTCCTCCCAAGCGCGTCTGCGCGCATTCAATCTTCGGGACGGATGCGTATGCGATTTTCGGTCAGACTACGATCGGGCTCGGCCGATTCACGAGGGAGTTGGAGACGCTGTCGCTAAAGCTCGGCGGGCGCTATAGCTGGGAACGGCGCACCTCCGCCAATCCTTCGATCGTCTTCGCTCGCAGTGGCAGGGGGCCCGTCCTCATCACAACCACCGCTGCCACGCACCGGGCACGGAGCTTCTCGGATTTCACGCCCGAGGCGGGACTGGAGTGGCGGCCGGCACAGCAACTACTGCTGTATTATACGTATTCAGAAGGCTTCAAGAGTGGAGCCGGGGAAAATGCCGCCGGCAGCGTCACCATTGTCGGACCTGAGAAGATAACCAATCATGAAATCGGCCTGAAGAGCGAATGGCTCGACCGGCGGCTTGCCATCAATCTCGCGGCATTCTCCTACCGGCTCACCGGGCTGCAGATCAGCAAGACCATCAATGATCCGGTCGCAGGCTTCGTGACCCGCTTCGAGAATGCTGCCAGCGTGACCGGCAAGGGAGCCGAGTTGGAGGTCTTGGGCGCACCGGTGGAGCACCTGCGGCTGAGCGCCTCATTCGATTACCTTCACGCGCGATTCGACGACTTCACGACGGCCGATCCGCTCGACCCTCGTAACATTGCAGGCCAGCCGTTATACAACCCGCAGATCATACAGCTTGCCGGCAACCCGACGCGCAACTCACCCGACTGGTCGGGTGACCTCCACGCGGAATGGGACCTCCTCGGCGGCAAGCTACCGGCCGGCGGTTATCTCACATTGTCAGGAGATGTTTCCTACAAGAGCGAGATCTTCTTCACCGAGTTCGATCGTCTCCTGGAAGGATCGCGCGCCTTCACGATGCTGGACGGCTCGCTCCGGTACACCTCCGGAGATGACAAGATAACATTGGAGCTCTGGGGCAAGAATCTCACCGACGTACTGCGACCCAGTAGCACGTTCGCGCTTGCCACGGCACGTACGATTGGCGTTAGCTATCTACCGGCGAGGACCTACGGAGTGACGGCAGGCTATCGATTTTAATGCCAGGCCTACCATCCTCAACAGCGGGCTTGCCTGGCTCACCTACTTAGGGCGATTACTCTCCTGCGCTGCCGCGGCCTCTATGAATTCCAATCCATTGGGTGTGCCGAAACCGGTAACGTTGTCCCATCCCTTGGTGACCATCAACGAGGTGTCGGTACCAAAGCTGAGATCCAGCAGAAACGCTCCTTCGTTAAAACTGCAAAGAGCGCTGTAAAAGGTCCGGGTCTGCAACGCGGGTGACAGCAAATCCGCCGCGGAGTAAGCCGTCGAGCCGTTGGCATCGACAACGACCCCGGTGGGGTTGGTCGGGCTCGAGACGGGCACTACGTCCAGAACCGCCGAGGGCGGCATGTGCGCGATGGCCGGGGCAGCGTTCCCGAGCAAATGCCCAGCCCTTTGATTGGCAAGTGCCCAGATCGCCGAAAAGATCGGAGTCGACAAGCTG
>Ga0207667_10005765_pt1 | contig 15112 bp, 14 predicted proteins | sample KBSCornC52_FD_184301 | JGI IMG/M metagenome (GOLD analysis project Ga0207667, IMG submission 184301) | Corn rhizosphere microbial communities from Kellogg Biological Station, Michigan, USA - KBS Corn C5-2 (SPAdes) (version 2) | ecosystem: Host-associated > Plants > Roots > Rhizosphere > Soil ... | reverse complement strand
CGGCCCGGCTGCGGCGCGCGCACCTGCTCCACGTCCTCCACGATGTGGCCCATGCGGTCGCGGATCACGCGCTTGGCGCCCGGCTTGCCGGCCAGCCAGTCGTCGAAGGCCAGCTCCAGGCCTTCCTGGCCGTGGTCGTCGATATTGGTGAAGCCGAGGATATGCGAGGTGACTTCGCCCGACGGGTAGTAGCGGCGGTATTCGCGCTGGCCGTTGACGCCGGGGATGCCTAAGTCCAGCACGGCCTGCGCCGCGTCCGGGCGCATCTGGCGGCGCAGGTACACGAACTCGCGTTCGGAGCGCTGCATCAGGTACTGCTTGAGCTCACCCGCGTCCATGCCGATCGCCTTGGCCAGCTGCGGCAGGCGGTCCTCGCTCTCCAGCACTTCGGAGGGATTGGCCCAGATCGACATCACCGGCGTCGACACCGCCAGCGGCTCGCCGTTGCGGTCGAAGATGGTGCCGCGCGAGACCGCGATCGGCACCTCGCGCAGGAAACGCGCGTCGCCCTGGCTCTGATAGAACTCCTTGCGCACCACCTGCAGATCGAACGCGCGCGCGACCAGGCCCAGCGAAGCCAGCGACAGCACCGCCACCACCACGATCATGCGGCGGCGGGGACTGGGACCATGTTGGCGGCGGCGGGCGGTGGGCTGGGTCGGGAAGCGGGGGCGCATGTTCATCGGCGCACCAGCTGGATGTCCTGCGGCTTGGGATTGAGCATGCCCAGCTTCTGGCGCGCCTCGCTGTCCACGCGGCGCGGTTCGGCCCAGGTGGCCTGCTCCAGTTCCAGCTTGCCGTATTCGATATTGAGGTCGTCGCGCTGGTTCTGCAGGCGGCTGAGCTCGACGAACAGGGTGCGGCTCTCGTGGCGCGTCCACACCACGCCCACGGCGCTGGCCAGCGTGGCGCCGAGCAGGAGCAGCAGGAAGATGGTGCCGATCACCTTCATAGCAGCTTCTCCGCCACGCGCAGCACCGCCGAGCGGGAGCGCGGATTGGCGGCCAGCTCCGCGTCGGACGGGAACTGCGCCTTGCCCACCGCGGCCAGGCGCGCGGGCGCGGCGGCCACGGGCGGACCGCGGCGGCTGCCCTGCACGCGGCCGGACTGGTCGCGGATGAACAGCTTCACCGCGCGGTCTTCCAGCGAATGGAAGCTGATGATCGACAGGCGGCCGCCCACGTTCAGGCGCTCCAGCGCGGACTCCAGCCCCTGTTTCAGCGATTCCAGCTCGCCGTTCACCCGGATGCGCAGCGCCTGGAAGCTGCGCGTGGCCGGATGCTTGCCCGGCTCGCGGCGGCCGACCACGCGCTCGATCAGCGCGGCCAGTTCGCTGGTGCGCGCCAGCGGCTGTTCGGCGCGGTCCTGCACGATGGCGCGGGCGATCTTGCGGCTGAAGCGCTCGTCGCCGTAGAGCCACAGCACGTCGGCGATCTCGCGCTCGTCGGCGCGGGCGAGGAAGTCCGCCGCGCTCTCGCCCTGGGTCGGATCCATGCGCATGTCCAGCGGCGCGTCGGCCATGAAGCTGAAGCCGCGCGCGGCTTCGTCCAGCTGCGGCGAGGACACTCCCAGGTCCAGCAGCACGCCGTCGAGGCCGGCGGCGGTCTCGTCCCACTCGGCCAGCGAGGAGAAATTGGCGTGGCGGATCGATACGCGCGGGTCGCCGGCGAATTCGGCCTGGGCGGTAGCGATGGCGGTGGGGTCGCGGTCCATCAGCAGCAGGCGGCCATCGGGACCCAGGCGCGACAGCACGGCGCGGGCGTGACCGCCGCGACCGAAGGTGCCATCGAGATAACGCCCGCCAGCCTGCACGGCGAGACCCTCCACTGCTTCACCCAGCATCACCGGGATGTGCCGCAACACTTGCTCGGCCATGCCGCACTCCCGCTCCCGTCCCAAGTACTGCGCTGCGCCGCCACCCGAGGTGGGTTACAGGCGCAGGTCCGCCATTTCTTCTGTGATGTCGTCTTCGCCGATGGTCTGGCGGATCTTGGCCAGGTGGGCCTGTTCGCTCCAAAGCTCGAACTTGTTGCCCATGCCCAGCAGAACCGCTTTCTTCTCGATGCCCGCCGCCGTGCGCTGGCTCGCCGGCAGCAGGATGCGTGCGGCGGTGTCCGGCTCGACCACGGCCGCGGCACCCACCAGCTTCATCTGCATGTCGCGATGGGCCGCCTTGACCTTGGGCAGGGCGTTGACCTGGTCGCGCACCTGCTCCCACTCCGCGTACGGGAACAGCCACAGGCAGCCCGCGTCGAAGGGGTTGTAGGTGATCACCAGGCGATTGCCGCAGGCGCCCGCGACCTGATCCCGATACGCGGTCGGGATGGCCAGGCGGCCCTTGTCGTCGACGGTGATGGCGGTTTCGCCCTGAAACACGGTCTAGGTAACTCCCACGAATTCCCACGATTTCACACGGGAACCCACGATAGTCTCGCCCCCTGAGACTGTCAAGGGAATTTTGCTTGTGAATCAATGAGAAAGGCGGTGATGTGGCAGTAATTCCAGCCTTTTCTTAGGAAATACCCAGAGGTATTTGAATGGCTAGGATTTTTTGGAAAAACCTGCGAACCATTTCGCAGTCCGGCGACGGGCGCAGGACCCTGCCGCATGAATCAGCGTTCATGCGCCGAGGCACACCAGGAATACCCATGCAAACCCCTCGCCGGACGGCCGGCGAGGGGTTTGCGTGCGGGAGATGAAAGGGGCGGAGTCGGCCTGTAAGCCGGGTTCTGTACGCCTTGCGGCGCGACAGTCATTCCTCTCGGCCTGGCGTCGCCGCCAGGCTCCAGCAACCTACCCGGGAACAACGCGGGCCGCGTTATCGTTCCCCTATTTGGTCTTGCTCCGAGTGGGGTTTGCCGTGCCACGCGGCGTTGGCCCCGCGCGCGGTGCGCTCTTACCGCACCGTTTCACCCTTACCACGCGCATCGAAGATGCCGTTCGGCGGTCTGTTCTCTGTTGCACTTTCCGTCGGCTCGCGCCGCCCAGGCGTTACCTGGCACTCTGCCCTGTGGAGCCCGGACTTTCCTCGATGCGCTTACGCGCATCGCGACTGCCCGGCCGACTCCGCCAGCCATTGTAACCGCAGCGACATCTCGCTGCCTCAGTCGCCGCCTTCATATAAAGCGCGGCGCGAGGCGCCGGTGATCGAGGCGGCCAGCTTGGCCGCTCGGGTCGGCGGCATTTCCTCGCGCAGGATGGCGAATACGCGGCGGCCTTCGGCCACGCGCGCATCGGCGTCGCCGCCGCGGCCATGCACCAGCAGCACGCACTCGCCGCGCTGCTGGTCCGGATCGGACGCCACGCGCGCGGCCAGCGCGCCCAGCGGCTCGCCCAGCACGGTTTCGAACAGCTTGGTCAGCTCGCGCGCCAGCACCGCTTCGCGCGCTGCGCCGAACACATCGCGCATATCGGCCAGGCTTTCGGCGACGCGATGCGAGGACTCATAAAAGATAAGCGTGCGCCCTTCCCCCTCCAGCTCCTGCAGGCGCGCGCGGCGCGCGGCGGACTTGGGCGGAAGAAAACCCTCGAAGACGAAGCGATCGCTGGGCAGCCCCGCCACCGACAAGGCCGCGATCGCCGCGCAGGCGCCCGGCACCGGCGCGCAGCGGATGCCCGCGGCGCGCGCGGCGCGCACCAGGCGAAAACCCGGATCGCTGATCAGCGGCGTGCCCGCGTCCGAAATCAGCGCCACCGATTCGCCGCCCTGCAGGCGCCGCACCAGCGCATCCACCACCTCGCGCTCGTTGTGCTCATGCAGGGCGGTCAGCGGCGTGCCGATGTTGTGATGCATAAGCAGAGGGCGGCTGTGCCGCGTGTCTTCGCAAGCAATCACGGCGACCGCACGCAAGGTCTCCGCCGCGCGCGCGGACATGTCGTCGCGATGACCGATCGGCGTGGCAACCACCCACAAGCAGCCGGGCTGAACCTGAGACATGGGCGGCATTCCTCTGACATGAGCGGGCAACACGATCGGCTATGATCGCCCAATTGCTCTTCGTGTCGACAGATCCAAGGACGTTTGCATGCGCCTGATTCGCGCCACAGGCCTCGGCCTGATGATCTCGCTGGCCCTCAGCGGCTGCGTACCGCCGAGCGTGACGCGCACTCCCGCCGAAATCTCCGCCGAAGAGAGCGCCGCGGCGATGGCGCGCGACGGCCGCTTCGATCAGGCCGCGCAGGCCTATCTCGCGCTGGCGCAGAGCTCGTCCGGCGCCGCCGACCACTACCGCCTGCTGGCCGGCGAGGCATACCGGCAGGAAGGCCGCCTGGAACAGTCCGCCGCCTTCCTGCCCACCATCAAGCGCGCGCGCCTGACCGGCGACGAGCCCGTGCGGCTGGATCTGCTGCAGGCCGAGTTCGCGCTGAGCCAGAACAACCCGCAGCGGGCCTTGCAGCTCACCACCCAGCCCGGTGTGCCGGTGCCGGCGAACCTGCAGCTGCGCCAGCTGGAGCTGCGCGCGAAGGCGATGGACGCCACCGGCGACACCTGGGGCGCCGCGCGCAGCCGCGTCGAAATGGACGAGCGGCTGAGCGGCCTGGACCAGACGCAGAACCGCAAGCAGATCCTGGCCCAGCTCACCAAGCTGGGCGTCGAACCGCTCAAGCAGCGCGCCACCGGCATGCAGCAGGGCGACCGCATGCTGCCCTGGATCAACGAGGCCTTGAGCCAGCTCGGCGTCGCCGTGGCGCGCCCGCAGCCGACGCTGGAGCAGCAGGTCGGCACCATGATCCCGGGCCAGGACGCCAATGTGCGCGAGGGCTACAAGATGCCCGAGCGCATCGCCCTGCTGCTGCCCGCCAGCGGCAGCTTCGCGGCGGCCGGCGCGACGATCCGCGAAGGCTTCTTCGCCGCCTACGCCGATGCCGCGCGCAACCGCGCGCCGCGTCCGCCGGTGAAGGTGTACGACAGCGGCGGCACGCCGGCCGGTGCGGTCAAGGCCTACCAGCAGGCGGTCGCCGACGGCGCCAAGCTGGTGGTCGGCCCGCTCACGCGCGGCGAAGTGTCGGCGCTGTTCGGCCAGGCCCAGCTGCCGGTGCAGCTGCTTGCGCTGAATCATCCCGACGACAAGAGCCTGCCGGCCGGCGGCGTCGCCGAGTTCGGCCTGCTGCCGGAGACCGAGGGTGCGCAGGCGGCGGACCATATGATCGAGCGCGGCCTGCACACCGCTTATGTGGTGGTTACCGGCGAGGACTACGGCCAGCGCGCCGCCAACGCCTTCAAGGCGGAACTGGAAGCGCGCGGCGGCAAGATCGCCGGCATGGCCACGCTTAACGGCAACAGCGTCAACTACGCCTCGCTGATCGCCGGACTCAATGCGGCGCAGGCCGGCGACGACGCCGGCGTATTCATCAGCATGCGCCCGCAGCAGGCGCGCCTGCTGCTGCCCCAGCTGCGCCTGGCACGGGTGAACCTGCCGGTATTCGCCACATCTCATGTGTATGCCGGCGTGGACGATGCCGGCGCCAACCACGACCTCGAAGGCGTCGAGTTCTGCGACGCGCCGTGGCTGTTCGATGCCCAGCCGGGCCTGCCCGACCACAGCGAGATCGGCGCCCAGCTGCCCAGCGCGCGCGGCTCGTCGGCGCGGCTGTTCGCGTTCGGCATGGACGCGTGGAACCTGATTCCTTATGTCGACTGGCTGCGCGAGCACGCCGGCAGCTATCTGCCGGGCGCCAGCGGCCAGCTCACCGCCGATCAGTTCGGCCGCGTGCGCCGCGTGCTGGTGTGGGCGAAGTTCCAGGACGGCCTGGCACATCCGCTCGGCGGCAGCCTGCAGATGGACAGCGCGCCGGTGCAAGCGCCGCCGGCCGGCAACGAACCGCCCCCGCCAAGCCAGGGTTGATGCGGGCCGCCGGGGCGCTGTTCGAGCAACGCGCCTGCGCGGCCCTGCAACAGGCCGGACTGGCGCTGCTCGCGCGCAACTTCAATACGCGCCACGGCGAGCTCGATCTGGTGATGCGCCATGGCGGCACCGTGGTCTTCGTCGAAGTGCGCCATCGCGTGCGCGCCACGCATGGCGACGCCGCCAGTTCCGTCACCGCGACCAAGCAGGCCAGGCTGATCAGCGCCGCCGGACTCTGGCTCGCGGCGCATCCGCAGCATGCGCAACGTCCCTGTCGCTTCGATGTGGTCTGCTATGACGGATCGGCGGACGACGCACGCATGTCATGGTTGCGCGATGCCTTCCACGCCGGTTGACCAAGCTTCAGATTCGAACCCAAAACGCGCTGCACAACGCAATTTGTTAAGTCCAGCCATTTAGACGTCCAAACGCCCAAGCTCCTGTTTTGTGTCTGGTTTACGACAATGTTTCAAACACTAAGCAAAAGACGTACCTACACACGGCGTTGCCAAATTTAGGCGCACTGCGTCACAATCCGCCGCTCGGGGTCTGGCCCCCGGAGTTTAATGTGCTGTTTACTTACCTAACGTGTGTAGGCCGCTCATCTAACCGCCCGCATGCAAAGGTTTTAAAGGACGGTCGCAAGAAGCCAGACTAGACAGGGAGTCTGAATGGAATCGATGCACTTCACTTCGCGGGCGCTCGCGTCGCCCGCCATCGCCGTAGCGCGACAGGGGAAAAAAACCGGCGGCTCGACCGCCTGCCTCCGCACCGGACCATCGGGGATTCCGGGGCGTTTTCGCGCATCGACGCTTATTCGCTTGCTCTGCATCTGACGCCGCCGGTCCGCGCCGGTGTTTATCGGCATGCCTCGTGTTCCGGGGCGCGCGACGCCAGCGGCGAACGATCCACGGCCTCGATCTCGGCTGTTTTCCTTACAACTTGTGGGTACGACGTGAAAAAGGATTTCTTCAAACGGGCCCTGCTGGGCGCCTCGCTGCTCGCCACCCTGGCACTGACTGGATGCGGCACTTCGCCGGCCAAGGACTTCGGCGGCTCCTGGAAACAGGTGAACCGCTTCCAGGACGCGCCCACCGAGATCCCCCTGGCCAAGGGCTATACGTTCTACGCCTCGCCCATGGACGAGACACTCAAGAACATGCTCACCCGCTGGGCGCGTGATACCGGCATGCAGCTGTCTTATCAGCTGCCGTCCGACTACACGCTCTACAAGCGCGTGACCGAACTGCACACCACCGACGTCCAGGCGGCCGCGGCCGAGCTGTCGTCGATCTACGCCAGCCAGAACGTGTCGGTGAGCGCGGACGAGCGGCAGATCCTGGTGCAGACGGCCGCCGCCACGCCGGCACCCGCGGACGCACCGAACAGCACGGCGCCAGCTGCGCCGAGCGCGAAGTAATCACAGGGGATTAGTCGTGAATTCCGTAATGGGTTTCCGCCGATGCTGAAGCGCACATCGAGCAAGAAGATCGACGAGGCCGTAGCCAAGTCGGTCAATTTCGAGGTGACCGTCGCCGACCTCGCCAAGCGCAGCGAGCGCCGCGCGTGGTGGGTGGCCGGTTCCTCCGTGGTGGTGTCCCTGATTCTCGCGGGCGGCTATTTCTACATGCTGCCGCTGAAGGAAAAGGTCCCGTACATGGTGATGGCCGACGCCTACACCGGCACCGCCACCGTGGCGCGCCTGACGGACGACTTCACCAACCGCCAGATCAGCACCAGCGAAGCGATCAACCGCAGCAACGTCGCCCACTTCGTGCTGGCGCGCGAATCGTTCGACGTCGCCACCATGACGCTGCGCGACTGGGGCACCGTGGCGGTGATGTCCTCGCCGGATGTGGCCCAGTCCTTCCGCATGGTGCACGCGGCCAACAATCCGAACAGCCCGTACAAGACCTACGGCCGCGAGCGCGCGATCCGCGTGAAGATCCTCAGCATCGTGCTGATCGGCGGCGGCGAAGGCCAGACGCCCAAGGGCGCCACCGTGCGCTTCCAGCGCAGCATCTACACCAAGCAGAGCGGCACCCTGCAGCCGCTGGACAGCAAGATCGCCACCATCGAGTTCGCCTACAAGGCGAACCTGAAGATGGACGACCAGTACCGCGTCGAGAACCCGCTCGGCTTCCAGGTCACCAGCTACCGCGTGGACAACGACTACGCCACCGCGCCGCCGGAAGAAGCTCCGGTCGCGCCGGCCGCGCAGGATCCGACTGCCGAGCAGGCCGCTCCGCCGGCCGAAGGCACCATGACCGTGCAGCCGGGCGCCGCGCCCGTGGCCGATGAAGGACTGCGCACCGCTCCCGTTCCGCAATCGCCGATTCCGGAACGCGAAGCCCCCAGGACCACGGCACCGGCGCCCGTCGCGCCCGCGCCGGCACCCCGTAACACCGCGAATGGAGTCGGCCGTCGATGAACCGAACGAGGAAATTAGCCCTGGCTGGCGCCATCTGCATGGCAGCCATGGGCCTTGCGCCCCACGCTCACGCGCAGGTGGTGCAGCAGTACGAATACCAGCCGGACCGCATCTACCAGGTGCGCACCGCGCTGGGCATCACCACGCAGATCGAGCTGAGCCCGAACGAGAAGATCCTCGACTACAGCACCGGCTTCGCCAACGGCTGGGAACTGTCGCGCCGCGACAACGTGTTCTATCTGAAGCCCAAGAACGTCGACGTCGACACCAACCTGATGATCCGCACGGAGACGCATTCGTACATCTTCGAGCTGAAGGTGGTGGCGACCGACTGGAAGGCGCTGGACCAGGCCAAGCGCGCCGGCGTGCAGTACCGCATCAGCTTCAACTATCCGGCGGACACCGCCTTCGCGGACGAGGCGATCAAGACCTCGGCCGTGCCGGCGCAGAGCTCCGAGCTGCACAAGGACCGTGTCTACAACTTTGACTACGACTACGCCACGCGGCAGGGCAAGAAGTCGCCCTGGCTGATTCCGGTGAACGTCTACGACGACGCGCATTTCACCTACATCAAGCTGCCCGACATGGCGAAGTTCCCGACGGGCGATTTCCCGGCGGTGTACATGCGCGAACGTGAGCATGGCGAAGACTCGCTGGTGAACACCACCGTCGAGGGCAACACCATCATCGTGCACGGCACCTATCCGTACCTGGTCATCCGTCATGGCGATAACGTCGTAGGCCTGCGAAGGAACACCAAAAAGTGAGCTCGAATAATCCATACGAGGGCAGCGGCCAGGGCGCGCCGCAGGACAATCCGCAAGGCAGCGGCGAGCCGTTGTCGAGCAATCCGTATCACAGCAACTACCAGCAGCAGCAGTCGGTTCCCGATCTCGACGCCAATGCACCGCAGCTGCGCTCCAGCGACCTGAAGCGCATGAACCGCCGCGCGCTCGCCTTCATGGGCGGCATCCTGGCGCTGCTGGTCGTATTGGCGTTCTGGCTGGTCAACGGCGCCACGCACCGCGAGGCGCCGAAGAAGGCGCGCGAGGAAACCGTGACGGTGCCGGACGCGCCCAAGCCGATCCCGCTGCCGCCCCCGCCGTCGCGCCAGCCTGAGCCGATCCAGGTCACGCAGACGCCGCCGCTGCCGATGAACAACATGATGCCGCCGCCCAAGCGCGAGGAAGGTCCGCGCGGGCCGACCCTTGTCGAGCGCCGCATGATGACCGGCTCCTCCGCCGCGCAGGCGGTGGACCAGCAGGGCAATCCGGTGGCGCCGGCCAATCCGTATCTGCAGGGCATGCCGGGCATGAACCCGAACCAGCCGCAGCAGCCGCAGGGTGATCCGAACCGTCCGGACTTCGGCCTGGCGCAGGTGGACAAGAACTCCAGCGCGCAGACGATGCACAACCCCGACACGCTGATGCAGCGCGGCACCTACATCCGCTGCGTGCTGGAAACCCGCATCATCAGCGACTTCCCGGGCTTCACCACCTGCATCGTCACCGAGCCGGTGTACTCCTTCAACGGCCACAAGCTGCTGCTGCCGAAGGGTTCGAAGGTGCTCGGCAAGTACCAGGCCAATGCCAAGGGTCCGCGCATCGCGGTGATCTGGGATCGCATCCTGACCCCGAACGGCGTCGACGTGAACATGGCGAGCCCGGGCATGGACAACCTCGGCAGCTCCGGCCACCCCGGCCAGTACGACGCGCATTGGCCCAGCCGCATCGGCGCCGCCATGCTGATCAGCCTGCTCAGCGACGCCTTCAAGTACGAGGCGGCCGAGCACGGCCCGCGCCAGACCACGGTCAGCAATGGCGTGGTGACGCAGTCGCCGTTCGAGAGCAACACCGCCGCCACCATCCAGATGCTGGCCAACCAGGCCGTGCGCGAAGCCGCCAACCGGGCGCCGACGGTCACCATCAACCAGGGTACGGTGCTGTACGTCTACGTCGCCAAGGACGTGGATTTCAGCGGCGTGGTCTCGCGGCTCTGAGGAACGAGACGAACCGATATGGATGACGGAGCACTCGCCCAGGTTTCCAACGAATTCCTCGAGTACCAGTACGAGGTGCTGGGCATCAAGGAATTCATGGCCTCGGCCGAGGTCACGGAAATCTGCATCAACCGGCCGGGCGAGCTGTACCTGGAAAGCCGGGGCGGCTGGCAGAAGATGGAAGTGCCGTCGCTCACCTTCGACCGCGCGCGCCAGTTCTGCACCGCGGTGGTGAACGAGAGCAACACGGGGCAGCGCATCACCGATACCGACCCCGTGGTGTCGCTCACCTTCCCCACCGGGCAGCGCGCGCAGTTCGTGATCCCGCCGGCCGTCGAGGCCGGCAAGGTCTCGATCACCATCCGCCTGCCGTCCAAGCAGACCAAGACGCTGGCGCAGTACCACGAAGACGGCTTCTTCAGCGAGATCATCGAGGACGCGCACGGCATCAGCAGCCTGGACCAGGAACTGCTGGACCTGCGCGCCGAGCGCCGCTACGCGGACTTCTTCCGCCAGGCGGTGCTGTACAAGAAGAACATCGTGGTCTCCGGCGCCACCGGCAGCGGCAAGACCACCTTCATGAAGTCGCTGGTGCACCACATTCCGCACAACGAGCGGCTGGTCAGCATCGAGGATGCGCGCGAGCTGTTCCTCGACCAGCCGAACGTGGTGCACCTGCTCTATTCCAAGGGCGGCCAGAGCACCAGCAACGTCACCGCGAAGAGCTGCATGGAAGCGTGCCTGCGCATGAAGCCGGACCGCATCATCCTGGCCGAGCTGCGCGGCGACGAATCGTTCTACTTCATCCGCAACTGCGCCTCGGGCCATCCCGGTTCCATCACCAGCTGCCACGCCGGCAGCCCGGAACAGACCTGGGACCAGCTCGCGCTGATGGTGAAGGCCTCGGCCGAAGGCTCGGGCCTGGAATTCGCCACGATCAAGCGCCTGCTGCAGATGACCATCGACATCGTGGTGCATATCAAGGCGCACGCCGGCCGCCGCTACATCACCGGCATCGACTTCAACCCGGCCCGCCAGTTCGCGGCCGCTTGAACGCACAGGAGCACGGGAACCGATCATGCTGACCGGACTGGAAATGATGGCTTGCCAGAACCTCGCCGTACCGGCGGAGGTGATGCAGCACGTCGTCAATGTCGAGTCGAGCTCCAACCCCTTCGCCATCGGCGTGGTGGGCGGTCAGCTGGTGCGCCAGCCGCAGAGCCTGGACGAAGCGATCGCCACGGTGCAGATGCTGGAAAGCAAGGGCTACAACTTCTCGGTAGGCCTTTCCCAGGTCAATCGCAGCAACTTCGGCAAGTACGGGCTGGACACCTACGAGAAGGCGTTCTCGATGTGCGGCAACCTGATCGCCGGCTCGCGCATCCTGGCGCAGTGCTACGCCAGCGCGAGCGGCGACTGGGGCAAGGCCTTCAGCTGCTACTACTCCGGCAACTTCACCACCGGCTACCGCGACGGCTACGTGCAGAAGATCTACGACTCGATGGGCCGCGGCATGCGCCTGGCGAGCAACCGCACGCCGGCGGCGCAGGCGATTCCGCTGCAGAGCCAGGGGCCGGGCCAGATGCAGGCCCAGGTGCAGGCTTCCGGCGGCGGGCGCCGCGTCGTCGCGCCGGTGGTCAACACCCAGATCGACGACGCTTCCTACCGCGTGGCGCTGCGCAGCGTGGCGATCGACACCGCGGCCACCGCCGCGGTGAACGCGGTCGCCAGCCGCCTCGGCATGCAGCCGGCGCAGGCGATGAACGCCCAGCCGCTGCCGCAAGGCGCGCCGCAGGGCGTGCCCAATCCGAATTTCGCGCAGACCATGCAGCAGGCCATGCCGTCCGACGGCCAGATGGCGCCGCAGGCGATGCCCAACCCGGTCCAGGGCGACGACAACCAGCCGATCATGGCCGGCATGGTCGGCGCCGCGCCGAGCGGCAATCCTGCGGCCGGCTCCGACGATGCCGTGTTCACCCCGCAGGTGCGCGGCCCCAACGAGCCGCCGCCGCAGGCCCGTCCGGTTGCGACGGGGCAGGCGCCGCGCCAGGCCAATGCCACCAGCGCCGCCAATGTGGCGCCGCGCTCCGACCGAGCCGATCTGCGCCAGGGAGGCCAGGATGCCGCCTTCGTTTTCTGACCTGTACCAGCCGCCGCCCGCCGGGCGCGGCCACCGATTCGTGCGCGGGTTCGCCTGGCCTGCCGCGAAGGCCTTCGGGCCGCCAGCAAGCTCCGGCCCAGGCCGGGATGAACATCGCAGCACCGCAGTGAAGTCCATGGGCTGACGCCCAATTCATCGAACCGCCCAGAAGGAATCGTCCAATGGCAAACAAGCTCAACATCCCGAACAACACGAACACCAAGAACATGATCGCCATGCTGATCATGGGCCTGGTGCTGGTCGCCACCATCGCGATGCCCGACCTGGCGTTCGCGCAGGACTTCGGCGGCACGGACACCAAGGTCTGCGGCTTCTTCAAGAACATCAACGGCCTGCTCAACATGGCCTCGATCGCCGTGGTGACCATCGCCGTGATCTTCTCCGGCTACCAGATCGCGTTCGCCCACAAGCGCATCGGCGACGTGGCTCCGATCCTGATCGGCGGCGTGCTGATCGGCGCGGCGGCCCAGATCGCCAAGATGCTGATCGGCGACACCGGCAACACCTGCAGCGCCGCCGTGATCCACATCCTGCAGCACTATGCATAAGAACGCGCTCTTCCGCGGCTGCACGCGCCCGCCCATGTTCATGGGCGTGCCGTACATACCCTTCTTCATCGGAGCAGGCAGCGGCCTGTTGCTGGCGATGTACTCCGGCAACATGCTGCTGCTGGCGATCATCCCGCCGATCGTCATGGTGATGCGCCAGATGGCGCGCCGCGACGAGCTGATCTTCCGCTTGCTGGGTCTGCGCCTGCAGTTTCGGACCAAGGTGCGCAATCTGCAGCAGAACGAAGGCATGTGGGTGTTCACGCCCAATGCCTATCGGGATCACAAGAACGCCAAGTAACACAAGGGCCCCCCGGCGAATGTTTCGCCGGGGGCCGCCTTTTCGACACCTCACCGGTCATTGAGCCATGTTCACGTCAGACGCACCCATCAGCGAATTCCTGCCACTGTCCACCCATGTATCCCCGACCGTGCTCAAGACCACGGGCGGCGACTACATGCTCGTGTGGCGGCTGGAGGGCCTGCCCTTCGTCGGACGCGAGGAATGGGAGCTCGAGCACCGGCACAACACCTTCAACCGCATGCTGCAGACGCTGCGCGCCCCCGACTTCGTCAACGTGGCCTTCTGGGTCCATGACGTGCGCCGCCGCCGCAAGCTGATCAACAACAGCCGCTTCGACCACACCTTCAACCAGGGCCTGTCCGACGCCTACTACAGCGCGCTCTCGGCCCAGAAGCTGATGCAGAACGAGCTGTACCTGACCCTGATCTACCGCCCGGTGGTCTCCGGCAAGCGCTTCGCCGACAAGTCGAGCGACGTGACCCAGCTCGAAGCGGAACAGCAGCAGGCGATCGCCACCATCCTGGAGCTGGCCGGCAACGTCGAAGCCGTGCTCAAGGAATACTCGCCCACCCGCTTAGGGATGTACGAGGCCAGCAACGGCATCGTGTTCTCCGAGCCGCTGGAATTCTTCGGCTACCTGCTCAACCGCATCGACGAGCCGGTGCCGGTGCTGCAGGCGCCGGTGTACCGCTACCTGGCGGTGAGCAAGCAGCGCTTCTCGGCCAAGACCGGCGACTTCGTGATCACCACGCCCACCGGCGTGAATTACTTCGGCGCGGTGCTCAACATCAAGGAATATCCGGACGGCACCTATCCGGGCATTCTCAACGGCCTGAAGTATCTCGACTTCGAATACGTGGTCACCCACTCGTTCAGCCCGATGGGCCGCCAGGACGCGCTCAAGGCGCTGGAGCGCACCAAGGGCATGATGATCTCCTCCGGCGACAAGGCGGTCAGCCAGATCATCGAGATGGACCAGGCCATGGACCAGCTCGCCTCCGGCAACTTCGTGCTGGGCGAGTATCACTTCATGATGACGATCTACGCGGCGACGCACGAGCTGCTGTCGCAGCAGATCGCCGCCACGCGCGCGGAGCTGTCCAACGCCGGCTTCGTCTCGATCAAGGAAGACCTCGCGGTCACCTCCTCGTACTACTCGCAGTTCCCTGGCAACTGGAAGTTCCGCACCCGCCTGGCCAACGTCAGCTCGCTGAACTTCCTGGGCCTGTCCCCGCTGCACAACTTCGCGCTGGGCAAGAAGGAGAACAATCCCTGGGGCGACTGCGTCACCACCCTGCAGACCACCAACGGCCAGCCGTACTACTTCAACTTCCACGCCACCCACCCGGGCGAGAATTCGCTGGGCGAGAAGGCGATCGCCAACACCATGGTGATCGGCAAGTCCGGTACCGGTAAGACCGCGCTGATCAACTTCCTGCTCAGCCAGGTGCAGAAGCTCAAGCCCGCGCCGACCATCTTCTTCTTCGACAAGGACAAGGGCGCGGAGATCTTCGTGCGCGCCTGCGGCGGCAACTATCTGGCGCTGGAGAACGGCCAGCCGACCGGCTTCAACCCGTTCCAGTGCGAGCGCAACGAAGGCAACGTGCAGTTCCTGTCCGACCTGGTCAAGGTGCTGGCCGGCAAAAGCGTGTACAGCTCGCGCGAGGAGGACGACATCTTCCGCGCGGTCGAGGCGATCCTCGACACGCCGATGCACCTGCGCACCATGACCAACTTCCAGAAGAGCCTGCCCAACATGGGCGACGACGGCCTGTTCGTGCGCATGCGCAAGTGGACCGCCGGCAACTCGCTGGGCTGGGTGT
>Ga0207667_10005762_pt1 | contig 15116 bp, 22 predicted proteins | sample KBSCornC52_FD_184301 | JGI IMG/M metagenome (GOLD analysis project Ga0207667, IMG submission 184301) | Corn rhizosphere microbial communities from Kellogg Biological Station, Michigan, USA - KBS Corn C5-2 (SPAdes) (version 2) | ecosystem: Host-associated > Plants > Roots > Rhizosphere > Soil ... | reverse complement strand
TGGGGGCGCAGATCGCGCCCGAGGCGGCCCGTCGCCGCGCCGACTACGTCATCGAGAACGACGCCGACCTGGCCGCGCTCCGCGCCCGGACGTCCGTCGTCTACGGAAGCCTGCGCGCTCGAGGTGCCGCCGCGAAGCCCTAGCGGTCCGCGGCGAGCTTGGCGTTCGCGTGGAGCGTCCGGGCGAGATCGTAGAACAGCCGGTTCCCGATGCGATGGAGCTGCGCGTCCGCGGCGGTGCCGTAGCGCGCGTCGACGTCGTCCATCACCCGCGCGTGGACCGCGTTCGTGAGCAGCTTATCGAAGAGGAGACCCGTCCAGAACGTCCCGTCGTCGGCGCTTCCCGCCGTGACGAGCGCCACGCCGAGCGTCCGGTTCGAGAGGGTCGCCGGGACTCCGAAGGTCACGTTCTTCTGACCCGCGCGCGTCCAGCCGTCGTTCATCGCGTAGTCGAACGTCTTCACGAATGCGTCGACGGCCGCGTCGCCGTACCGGGCGCGCAGTTTCGCGAATTCCGCGGTCACCGCCGGTTCGCCCGCGATCGCGTCGAGCGCGCGAATGCTCGAGAATCCGCCGGCCTCACCGCCGACGTGGTACAGTTCCGCCGTGACGCCCGCCGTCGGCGGGCCGAGGTAGACGGGGCCTCCGTAGCGCGAGGCCGGAGGGGCCGGCGCGGCCGCCAGAAGCGCTACGGCGATCGCCGCGCAGACCGCGGCCCGGATCGTTATCGATGTCATGCGTACGGTATACCCGGCAGGCCGGGTAGGCCCGTCCTACTGCAAGCGAGCGGGCGGCACCGTTGCGACCGGCGCCCAGCGCTCGACGGCGAATGCCCGGGAGCCGTCGGGTTGGATGGCGATCGAGCCGCGCACGTCGACGATCGCCCCGGGCGCGACGCCGCGGATGCGGCGCGCGAGCTTGACGTCGCCGGTCGAGTCGTGCAGCGTCGTGCCGGTCGCATCGAGCGTTCCCGCGACCGTGACGACCTGCGTGCCGGTCTTCGCGAGCGCGGAGATCGGCAGCGGCGCATCGATCCGGATCGCGACGGCGGCGTCGGATCGCACGCCGGTCGAGAGCAGTGTGCCGCGCAGCGCGTACGTGCCCGGTGCGGGAGCGCTGCCGTCTGCGAAGACGCCGTTCCATTCGTAGGTCACCAGCGTCGTCCGACCGGTCGCGAACGCGCGCCCGTGCGGCTGTCCGCCGGTCGTCGCGGGCGAGTTCCATCGGACGGCACCGTCGCGCGAGAGCGTCAAACCGTATTCGGCGGTCTGGTCGAAACGGACCACGCTCGGAGTGCGGCTTTCGTTATACACCCGCACGGTGACGTCGACCGCATCGAGCGGATCGAACGTCGCGCGCGAGACGTACAATTCCAACCTGGGCGCGGCCGGAGCGGCCCCCAACAACGCTACGACCAAACTCGTAGCGAGCAAGCCTGGGAGCCTGCTGGGGTTTAGCAGGCGGGCGGGTGGGTAATCCATCGTAGTACCTATTCTCGTTTCGAGGTGAAAATAACTCATGGCTACAGAAGATCAAACCGAGAACCCCGGCGGCGGCATGACCGTACGCGAAGCCGGTCGCCGTGGTGGCGAGCGCGTGAAGGCCAAGTATGGCAGCGAGTTCTACGAGGCGATCGGCCGCAAGGGCGGCGAAGCCACGAAGAGCAAGTACGGCCCGGCCTTCTACGAAGTCATCGGCCAAAAGGGCGGCCAGAAGCTCAAGAAAAAGGCCCAGCCGTAGCCGGCTGACGAGCCATGGCCTCCAAACCGAAGACTCCGGCCGAGCCGGGAACGCCGAAAGAACCGGGCGGTGAGATGTCCGTCCGGGAAGCCGGCAAGAAGGGCGGAGACACCGTCCGCGATCGCTATGGCGCCGCCTTCTACGAGGAGATCGGGCGCAAGGGCGGCAAGGCGACGCGCGATCGTCACGGGGTCGAGTTCTACGAGACCATCGGACAAAAGGGCGGCCAAGTCGTCAAGGAAAAATATGGCGCCGATTTCTACGAGGAGATCGGACACAAGGGCGGTCAGAAGGTCAAACAGCTGATCGCCGAGGCCAAGCAAAAACGCGCCGACGACGCGAAGCCCAAGAAGTAGCCTAGCGGCAGGCACCGTGCGCGATCAGCGCGCGGGCCGCCGTTCGGATCTCGGGCGCCGTCGCCCCGTCCGGCTGCAGCGTCATCACCAGTCCATGCGGCGTCGTCCATACGACGCCGTTTCGACTATACGCGACCGGGACGCACGGCGTCGCGGTCGCGTCGCGTCCGCCCACGGCGATGTGGAAACCTTGCCGCGGCCACTCCGAGAGGATCGTGGCCGCGTCGCGCGGCCCGTATTCGAAGGCGATGCCGCGGTTCGCGGCGCTGTCGTCGTTGCCGAGCGGCGGGATCACCGCGACCGCGGCGTACCGGACGGGCGGCAGATACGGGCGGAACGCGATCTCGCGCACCGCCTTCGCGAGCGGCATCGCGACGCCGCGCTGATCGAGCAGCAAGCCGGTCGCGCTTGCGTCCGGGGTGCGCGGCCCGTCGGGCGACGCGGTCGGAGCGGCGGCCGGCGCGTTCGAGCATGCGGCCAGCGCGAGCGCGAACGCACACGCGAGCAGATCACGGAGCGGAGATGTCGCCATCGATGGTTCCCGTCTGGACTTCATCCTTGGTCAGGTCCACGACGATCGACGCGACCTTGAGCGTTTGATCGCCGGTATGGACGTACGAGGGATGGGGCATGTGGAGCAGTTTGGTCGCGTTGTTCCAATCGACCAGGTCGGTGTCGAAGGTCGTCGCCTGACCCGTTCCGACGCGCGCGATATGGACCTTCCCGGTCGCGGTGAAGTCGAGCGTCTGGGTGTTGAGCGTGATGTGCTCGGCCGACATGGTGAGGTACGGCCGCCCGTGCCGGAAGATGACGCCGTGATGGACGCCGTCGATCGTGCCGTTGGTCTGGTCCGGCGAGAGCTGCGCGCGATCGTAGTCGAACGACCACGACTTGGTGCTGGTGCGCGAGTTGGTGAAGTGCCCGCCGTTGAAGACCATCGGCGCCTGCAGGGGCGGCAGGGCGGGCACGTCGCGACCGGCCAGCACGATGCCGCCGATCAGGAACGCCGCGAACGCGATCCCGATCCCGATCCAGATCTTCTTCCACGGCCACTCACGCATCGGCGCGTCTCCGCCAGGCGAGACCCGCATACAGCAGCGCGAAGAACGCGGCCGCCGGGAGCGGACCGGTGCGGGCGAACGGCGAGCCGGGCGGCGGGCCGATGGAGCCGCGTACCACCGCCTGCACGTCCATGTCGGCGCGGGTCGCGTAGTGGCCGTCCGGGGCGATGATACCGCTCACACCGGTGGATGCGGCGCGGACCAGCCACATCCCGTTCTCGATCGCGGTCATCTGCGCGATCTGGGCGTGCATGGGCGGCCCGGCGGTGTCGCCGAACCAGGCGTCGTCGGTCGCCACCACCAGCACCTGCGCGCCGGCTCGGACCTGCGCGTGAGCGACGTCGGCGAAGCCGGTCTCCCAGCAGATCAGCGGCGCGAAGATCAGGCCGCCGGCCGGATAGACGGCGTCGCGCGTGCCGGCGCTCATGGCGCCGCCGCCGAGTTCGCCCACGTACGGCAGCCACGTCAGGAACGGCGGCATCGTCTCGACGATCGGCACCATCTGCCGCTTGTCGTAGATGCCCGCGAGGCTTCCGCGATCGAAGACGTAGAGCGAGTTGTAGATGGCGTTCGGCGGCTCGGCGCGCTGCGCGCCCACCACCAGCGTCGTCTGCAGATCGCGCGAGAGCCCGGCCAGCCGCGCCATCGTGCGCGGATCGCGATTGAGCCATTCGGCGACCGCGGTCTCGGGCCAGACCACCAGCTGCGGGCGGAACGCGGCGAGCGTGCGCGTCTGCGTTTCGTAGCGATCGATCGCGACGACGACCGATCCGGCCGTCCACTTGAGCGACTGCGCGATGTTCCCCTGGACCGCGGCCACGCGGACGGTCGCGGGCGCGGCGAACCGGGCCGGCCAGAACGCCCACGCGAGCGTGCTGATCGCGAGGACCGCGAGCGCGTGCGCGGCCAGCGGCTTCCACGTCCGGCGGACGAGCGCGTCGGCGAGCGCGCCGCCCAGCACGCACACGACGAACGTGACGCCGAACGTGCCGGCGTAGGCGGCCAGGGGCGCGAGCGGCGTGCCGACCTGCGCGGTTCCCAGTTCGCCGAACGGCACCCCGAACGTGCCGATCGAACGGAGCCATTCGAAGAACGTATACGCGGCCGCGAAGACCAGCAGCCCGGCCCAGCGCGGTGCGCGTGCGGTCGCCCACGCGGTGGCGGCCCCGGCCGCGCCGAGGAACAACCCCAAGTAGGCGGCCGGCAGCAGCACCACGCCGGGCGCGAACCAGCCGAGATACGGTCCGACCGTATACCCGGCCCACGAACACGCGATCGAGAAGAACACCAGGCCCGCGAACCAACCGAGCCCGAACGCGCGTTTCCAGGATGCCTCTCGCCACATCCAGAACAGCGCCGCCGCCCCCACAGGCGCGCACCACGCCGCTCCGACCTTCGGAAACGCGAGCGCCAGGACCGTCCCCGCACAGGCAGCGACGATCGCGTCGCGTACGCGCACCGAGGTAGGAATGATTCGTAAACTCAGTCTCTTGGTTCTCGCGACGGCGCTGATCGTGTCCGCGTGCGGACGTCAGGTTACCCCGGATCGGGCTGGGGTCGGGCCCGGTGGATTGAGCCCCGGCTTCATCCAGTTCAAGTTCCGCACGGCGGCGCCGCTCGATTTCGCGAACGTCACCTACAGTGTCGTCCTTAATACGTCCGGGACGGGCGTGACACCTTATGCCCCCAACGGCAACGTCGGCCGCAACTACTTGGATTACTCGTTTCGCATCGACGTCGGCGGCGCGGGGCCCAACGGCACCGTGGCCGCGACCCTCTGGCAATACGTCACGACCGTGGTCGGGGGCCAGACCGGCCCGGTCGACGTCCGGCCCGTCACCGGCTTCTTCCCGAGCCAGCTGATCCTCAACCCCAACTCCAACGGCCAGGGCACCGAGTTCACGCTGACGGTCGACCGGCGCATCTTCAACGGCATCCAGACCAGCAGCCCGTCGGCCTCTCCTTCGGCCACGCCGACCGCCTCGGCCACGCCGACCCCCTCGCCTACCCCGACGCCGACGCCCGCCGGTGCGACCCCGTCCCCGACTCCGGTCAGCTCGCCCACCCTCGCGCCGACGATTCCGCCGAACTTCTCGAACGTCTGGTATTGGAACTACTTCACGTCGGCCGGCAACACGACGCTCGACGCGTTCTCCCTGATCGGCGCGGGCGCCCAGGATCAGCAATTCTCGGTTCCGTTCGACGTCACGACGTCGTTCGAGCTGACGCGCAACGCAAGCGCCCTGCCCTCGATCACGCCCGCTTCGGCGCAGATCACGGGCGCGGATATCACCAACGCGCCGTAGGGCGCCGGCCTAGGGGTTGAACGAACCCGGGATGATCGAACCGACCGGTCCGCCGATGCCGAGGCCGAGCGAGCGCGACGGGAACGCCAGGATGCTGAGCGTGACGTTGACGGTCTTGGCGTCCTGGTTGTACTGCATCTGGAGCTGATAGCAGTCGCCGATGATCTTGCTCAGGTAGATGCTCTTGTTGATCAGCCAGCTCCGCTGGCGTTTCCAATCGATGTTCCCGGCGAACTGCAGGGTCATGTCGCGGCCCAGCGGCGTGGCGAACTGGATGTTCGACTGGCTGAATCCGGAGCCGGGCGTGAGCGCGCCCTGGAAGACCAGCACGGACCGCGACGTCGGACGCGCCGAGAGGAGATAGCCGATCGGCTGTGCGACCGGGGCGAAGTTCGTGCTCGCCGAGATCGACAGATTGTAGTAGTCCTGATTGAAGAACTGCATGATGTCCGACGCGCGCTTGGTGTTGTTGGACGGCTGCGTGTCCATGAACTGGAACGGGAGGAAGGCCGGACCTGCGTACTGCGATTCGTCGTATTGGACCGAGTTGAGGAAGTGGCCGCCGATCGGCGTCGAGAGCGTCATGTGCTGGGTGACGCCGGCCTTGAGGTCGCCCGTCCCGTAGACGTACTGGTTGAGCGTGGCCTGCGCGCTGAACATGCTGCCGAAGATCCGATACAGGATCGGCCCGGTCCCGAACGACATCAGCGCGCGCTGGGTCGCGAAGCGGTTCTGCGGCTCGCTGTACTCGCCGACGATGAAGTCCGCGGTGAACGGGACGCCGAGGTTCTTCAGGAACGAGGTCGGATGGATGTGCAGTTCGGGCAGCTTGTATTCGCCGCTGGGCGACTGGGTGAACGACTTGTCGAACGTCAGGACGTAGCTCGCGCCGGCGGTGTTGAGCGAGGTGAGCGTGTTGACGTGGGCGCTCGAGACCGTCTGGGAGACGCCGCCGAACGAGTTGCTCGAGGTCGAGAGCGAGAACGACTCCGACTGCGTGAGGTTGGCGCGCAGCTGCCGCTGGTCGGTGAAACCGAACTGATCGGTGCTCGACTGGGTGCCGGTGGCGTTGCGGCTGAACGTATAGTTCTGCGACGACCGCAGCCCCGTGTGGTTCACCGATTCGGTGAAGCTCGTCGACGTCGGTAGGTTGGTGATCGCCCCGTACGCGCTCGTGTAGTTGAAGCTGGTGTTGGCGCGCAGCGTGCTCGAGAAGTTCTCGGTCTCGTTGACGGTCAGGTTGTGGGTCGCGGTCTGCGTGCGCCGGTCGCGGATGCCGTAGTAGTTCACCTGGGCGCTGCGCCGGCCGTTCTTCTTGGAGTAGAACCCGACGTATCCGAGGCCGAGGCCGACCTTCGTGAAATACTCGACGCGGTAGTAGCCGTAGTAGTACTGGTCCTTGCCGAAACCGAGCTTCATCTTGACGTAGAAGCCCTGGTATTGATCGTAGCCCATCTCGGGGAAGAACGACGGCCGGCGCGTCTCGTCGTCGAGCGTACGCAGCGGGATGACGACGCGCGGCAGCCAGAAGACGGCGGCCGCGCCCAGCCACAGCACGACGCTGGTGATCACGATCTTGTCGCCCGGATAATACGTGAGCGTCTTGCCGGTGAGGTGATAGCCGGCCCGCGCGTTCTCGCAGGTTGAGAGGAACGCGTTGGTGCCGTGCCCGATGCCGTCGGGATCGGTGTGGAGTTCCTTCGCCGCGAAGTGCACCAGGCCGCGCTCGACGCCTTGATTGCTGGTTCCGACGCCGCCGGAGAGGACGGCGGTCTGGTCGACCGTATCGAAGACGATCGTGTCGCCCGAGAGCACCGAGTCGCGCGCGCGGTTGATCAGGTACGGATGGCCGGTCATCGTCACCGTGCGCAGGCCGTCGAAGTGGGCGCGATCGCCGACCAGTTCGCCGTTGTTGTAGAGGATGTGGACGTTGCCGATGGCGTCGCCCGGACTTCCCTGTTTGGTGTTGCCGACGACCTGGTCGGAGATGATCGCCACCATGCCGGGTGCGAGCGTCGGCGTGCCGCTCGGAACGGCGGCGGGCGGGGAGGGCGCACTGCCCGCCGGCGGGATCGGCGGCGGCGTCGCGCCGCCCCGGAGCACGAAGATCGGCGCGCCGGCCGCATTGCCGTCGGGGCTCGCGGTCGGGACGGGCGGGGGCGACGCCGCGCCGGGGCTCGGCACGGGCGTCGAGTAGAGCTGTGTGAACCCCGACGAGACCGGGGCGAACGAGGCGGTCGGCGCGGGCGACGGCGTGCCGGTCGGCGTCGCGGTCGGGGCGGACGTCGCCGCGTCCGCGACCGTCTGCGCCGCGCGGGTGCCGCAGCCGGCGTTGAGCATCGCCAGCGCGCGCGCCTGCCGGTCGAGCGCGCTCGCGCTCGCGCCGCCGTTCGGGATCGCGCCGCACAGGAACGCGACCAGACAGACCAGAGCGCTACGCTTCAATGTTCCTCGAGCCAGAGCAGCACGGCGCCGAGGCCGCCGATGATGATATCCGGCAGCCAGGCCGCGAGGTACGGATCCATCGCGCCGTTGCGTCCGAGCGCCGACGTCGCCGACGTCAGCAGGAAGTAGACGATGAACGCGAAGATCGCCATCGCGGCGCCGAGCATCCGGCCGCGCCGTCCGAACCGGATCGCGAGCGGCAGCGAGATGATGATCGCGACGAAGCAGCCGAACGGCCAGGCCAGTTTGTTGGCGAGGTTGACCTCGAATCCGCCGAGCGTCGCGCCGCCGATGCCCTGCTCGCGCATCGTCTTGACGCGATCGCCCAGCTGTTTGCTCGACATCGTCCACGGATCGCTGTTGACGCTCTGCTCGAACGCGGTGATCGTCTCGCCGATCGGCAGGCCGATCGAGACGCTCTTGGCGGGTCCCTGCGTGGTCATCATCCCGTCGGCGTTGTAGCGCGTCTGGATGACGTCGTGGAGGACCAGCACGGTGCCTTGGACGGTCGCGGTCTTGGCCTGCAAGGTGGTGTTCCAGAAGCCGCCCGTGCGGCCCGGCTCGAAGATCTGCACGCCCTGCATGGTCTTGTTGTCCGGCGCGACCGAGGTCACGTAGAAGACGTTGCCGGTGGTCGGATCCTTGCGGAAGAACTGCGTCTCGATCGGCAGCGAGGCCGTGTTGTAGACGATCTGGTAGAACGTCCGGGTGGACTGGTCGACCGACCACGGCGAGACGTACTCGTTGATCGCGTAGGCCGCGCCGAACATGAACAATCCGAAGCACAGCGGCGCGACCGCGAAGCGCCAGAGCGGGACGCCCGACGTGCGCATGGCGGTCACTTCGTTGTCGCCCATCATCCGGCTCATCGAGAGCAGGGCGGCGAACAGACAGCCGAACGGGAACGCCATCGGGATCGACTGGGGGATGCGGAACAGCACGAACCGCAGCACCAGGAAGAACGGCGCGTGCTGGTTGAGCACGTAGTCGGCCGCGATGAAGAAGATGTTGAGCGCCCAGAACGCGAGGAAGATCGAGAACGCGCCCAAGAAGGGGCCGATCATCTCGCCGAGCACGTACCGGTCGAGGATGGGGATGCGCAGCGAGAGCGCTCGGAATTGCGGGAGCGGTCGCGCGCCGGAGACGGTCGCCAATCTAGCCGCCCTTAATAGCTGCGGTACGCCGTGATCACGCGCGTCACGTACGCGCGGGTTTCGGCGTACGGCGGCACGCCTCCGTATTTGTCGACCGCGCCGGGGCCGGCATTGTAGGCGGCCACCGCCAAGGTGACGTCGCCGTGATAGCGGGCGAGCAGTCCGCGCAGGTAACGCGAGCCGCACGCGACGTTCTGCTGGGGATCGAACGGGTTGCTGATGCCGCAGCCGGCGGCGATGCCGGGCATGACCTGCATCAGGCCCTCGGCGCCTGCGCTGCTGACGGCGCTCGGGTTGCCCGCGGACTCCGACATCAGGACCGCGCGGATCAATCCGGCGGGGAGTCGCTGGGAGGTGGCGGCGTTGGCCACCAACGTGTCGATCTGGGCCGAGGTCAGCGCGTTGGGCGCATACGGAAGATAGCCCGACCCTCCGCAACCGGAGAGCGAGGCGACCAGGACCAGGAGACCGACCAGCTTGCGCATCGCACCTCAGGGTATCACGAACCGCTGGGCCCGGCATGGGGCTTCACGGACTTCTCATGCCTTCGGGGCCACCGCTCCCTGGCCTTCGCGCCCGCGGCTCGCTTGCTTCATCCGGACCCCGGCGGCTCGCGTACCAGGAGCATGAAACAGACGCTCGCCGCTCCCACCACATGACCGGGCATATGGCCGGCCGTATGGCCACCGGCCACCCGGCCAAGAAGCCCGCGATGAAGACGCTGTCGAAGGCGAAGGTCATGAAACCCGCCGGCATGGCGACCCACCGGCCCTAGGTGTCGGATCGGCGTGCGGGCGACCCGGCGCTCGAGCGTGCCTTTGCGGCCCGCGAGCGCTGGGCGTTCGACGAGGCCTACGCGCGCTTCTCAAGCCTGCTCTATTCGGCCGCCTACAACGTGCTGCACGCGCGCGAAGATGCCGAGGATTGCGTGCACGACGCGCTGCTGCGCGTGTGGAACAACCCGTCCGCCTATACGACGGAGCGCGGGACGCTGCGCGGCTTCCTGGCGGTCTGCGTCCGCAACGCCGCGATCTCGCGCGTCCGCGCGATGCAGACGCGCGCGGGCGCGCAGCGGCGCGCCGCAGTCGAACCGGAAGCCGAATACGTCGAGTTCCCCGACGTGATCGAACAGGCGCGCCTGCGCGCGGCGATCGCGGGCTTGCCCGACGAGCAGCGCGAGCCGCTGCTGCTCGCGTACTACGGGCACAAGACCCACGTCGAGATCGCGGAGGCGCTCGCGACCCCGCTCGGAACGATCAAGAGCCGCATCGCCCAAGCGGTGCGCAGACTCGGACACGCGATGCAGCCGGGAGCCGCAGTATGAAGCATATCGACGACGACGCCGCGCTCTACGCGCTCGGCGCGCTCGACGAGTCCGAGCGGCGTCGCATCGACGGCCACGTCGCGGTCTGCGCGACCTGTGCGGGCGCGCTCGCCGAGGCGGAGCGGGCGGTCACGGACGCGATCGAGGCCGATCCGCCGTACGAGCCCTCGCCCGCACTGCGCGCGCGGCTGAGCGCGTCGCTCGACGCCGCGCGGCCGGGCCGGGCCGCGACGGTTCCGCGCGCGTGGCTCGCGATCGCCGCGGCGTTCGCGATCCTGGCCTTGCCGATCGGATTCCTGACGCGCGGGTCGATGGCGCCGCCGGGCGACGCGCATTTCGCCGACGCGAGCTTCCGGATGATGAAGCCCGGGTCCGTCGCCGCGAGCGCGCACGTGACGTACGCCAAGTCCGGCGATTTCTACGCCGTGATGGTCAAGCACCCGATGCGCCCGCTGCAGGTGGCCTACGTCCACCCGGATGGAACGATGGAGACGATCGGCACGGTGCAGACGCGCGGCGACGTGGGCGTGGCGATCATGCCGATCGACCACAAGATGCGCGAGCTCGCCCTGGTCGACGGCGGCACCGTCGTCGCCGAAGCCGACCTGGCGTTCAATTAAAAAGGCGAAGCGGGGGCGCCCGCAGTAGGTCCCTCCATGCGACTCGTGCCGGGGATCGCGGCGTTCTGCGCCGCCGCGACGTTCGGAATGCAGTTCTTCCTCGAATGGCGCGAGAGCGGCGGCGATCTCGACGCGCGCGCCTTCGCGCTGGCGGCGATCGCCCTGGCCTCGCTGCTCGTCGCGATCGCATCCGCGCGGCTCTTCCGCGGCGCCTCGAGCGCCCGGGATCTCAAGCGGAGCGTCGCCCTGTCCGTGCGCGAACTCCCGTTCGCGGGTCGCGGCCCGGGGTTCGTCGGGGTGGTCTGGGCGACCGGACTCGCGTTCGCGTTCGCGGCGCACGCCGGCGAAGGCGGCCTCGACGGCGGTGACCTCGTCGCATGGCTGTGCGGCGCGGCGCTCATCGCGCTGTGCGCGGCCATCGTCGCGTGGTTCGCGCTGCGGGCGCTGCCCGCGCTCGCGGCGGGCCTTACGACCCGATTCGCCGGCATCGGCGCTCCGGCGCATCGCATCGCCGACGTCACGCGTGCCGTAGCCCGCATCGAGCGCCGCGACGCCTGGCCGCCGAAGCTCTTCAACCGACCGCCACCGCTCCTCCAAGCCTAGCCAACGCTCGTCAGCAACGCTATCGATCGGATACCGGCACGCGCCGGCCCGGTCCGCTTTGGAGCAGTCCGACGTGAACGTCACCCACTTGCATCCCGGGGATCCGGTGCGCATACGCGCCGTCCGCGGGACCATCCAACGGATCCTCGTCGCCGTCGAAGGCGAGATGATCCTGGCGTGTTCTGCCGACGAATACGAACTCGCGCAAGACGAGCGCCGCGCGCCGTACACGCGCGCGTACCGTCAGCGCGATCTGGTCCCGACCGACTAGCGGCTTGACGAACCGCCGAGAAGATCGTCGCGCAAGGCGCGAACCCGCGCCTTCGTCATCTCGCGGATCTCGCGCACGCGCTCGGGCGACTGGCCTTTGGGATCCGGCAGGCCCCAGTCGTCGTCGATGCGCGGGACGCCGGTGACGTCGCAGCCCATCGTGATGATGCGGTCGGCGCGCGCCGCGACCGCCGGGTCGAGCAGTTTCGGACGCGCCTGCGAGATGTCGATGCCGTCCTCGGCCATCGCGGCGACCACGCCGGGGTTCGGCGCGTCGGCCGCTTCCGTTCCGGCCGATGCGACCTCGACCGCATCGCCGGCGACGCGGCGCAGATAGGCTTCGGCCATCTGGCTGCGCCCGGTGTTGTGGCGGCAGACGAACAGGACGAACGGTCTAGAGGACGACATGGCTGGGCCGCTCCTTCGGGGAGAGCCACGCGAACAGCGCGGTCGCGGCGAGCGCGCCGAGCAGTTGCGCGACGACGAACGCCGGCACGTCGGCCGGCCGGATGCCGGCGAACGTATCCGTCAGCGAGCGCGCCAGCGTCACCGCCGGATTGGCGAACGAGGTCGACGACGTGAACCAATACGCGCCGACGATGTACGCGGCGACCGCGAACGGCACGAGCGCGTTCTTCGAGCGCACGCATCCCCAGACGACGGCGAGCAGCCCGAACGTCGCGACGAACTCGCCGAGCCAGAGCGGGCCGCCGGCGCGCGCGTGATGCGACGGCGCGAACGCCGGCAGACCGAACATCAGGTCGGCGAGCGCCGTGCCGGCCAGCGCTCCGCCGACCTGCGCGGCCAGGTACCACGGCACGTCGCGCCACGGCATGCCGCGCTGCCACGCATCGCATAGCGTCACCGCCGGATTGAAGTGCGCGCCCGAGATCGGTCCGAACGCGACCACCAGACAGAACAGCACGCCGCCGGTCGCGAGCGCGTTTGCGAGCAGGGCGAGGGCCGCGTTGCCGCCGCTCAGGCGTTCGGCCATGATGCCGGAGCCGACGACCGCCGCCAGCAAGAGCGCCGACCCGAGGCCCTCGGCGGCCGCGCGCTTGGCGATCGTCATGCGTTCAGGCTGCGCAGCACGAGGTCGTCTCGTCGTCGCGCGCCTCGGACTCGTCGTGGACGGCGTAGATCTCCCAGCGGCGTCCTTCCGGATCGCTCGCCCAGACCTTCGTCTGCTTCGCGTAGCAGCACGTCTCCTCGCGCTCGATCGCGCCGGCCAGCCCGGCGGCCTCGAGGCGCGCGATCGCGCGTTCGACGTCGGCGGCGGTCTCGACGCAGATGCCGTAATGGGCGTCGTGCGCCGGCGTCACGGACGCGCGCAGATCGAGCGCGAGTTCCATGCCCGGATCCTCGGTGATGAAGAGCGCGTAGTCGTCGAGATGCTTCGCGGGCGCGGCCGCGAGCAGCGTCGCGTAGAAGGCGACGCTCGCATCGAGATCGGCGGTCGCGAGATTCAGGTGCGTCTTCATGCGGGGACCTCCTCCGGGACGACGGCGTGGAGCGCGCGCGCGAGACGATCGCGCGCGTCAGGAGCGAGCCGGTAATAGACCCAGGTGCCGCGGCGCACGCCGGTGACGAGGCCCGCGTCGCGCAGGATCTTCAGGTGGTGCGAGACGGCCGGCTGGTTGAGCGGCAGCGCGTCCGTGAAGTCGCAGACGCAGACTTCGCCGGCGCCGCGGCCCAGGGTGGCGAGGATCGTCAGGCGATGCGGGTCGGCGACCGCCTTGAGCAGAGCGGCCGGCTCGGCGAAGTCGTCGGCGACGATCTCGGCCGGCGGACAGCAGCGTTGCATCGACATATTTCGATTCTATATGTTGAATCGAAGGTTGTCAATACTGTTGCTACGGTTCTGCGGTCGCGCGCCCCGCGACGTCGGCGCGCTGCTCGCGCTCGACGCGGACGACGATCTCGTGCGCGAGCCAGGTGACGAAGCGCTGCAGCGACGCATCTGCGGCGCCGCGCAGGATCGTCGCGTCGACGAGCTGTCCGGCCGCGCCGAACGGCACGCTGTACGTGCCTTGGAGCCAGAGCTCCGATCCGGAGTCGCGCATGGGCGAGACGCTCACCGAACCTGCGAAGGTCGGGAAGAGCTCGGTCGTGGCGGTCGCGGTGATGGTGAGTTCGCATTCGTACCGCTGCGGCTGCGCGTCCGTCGCGAGCATGACCGGAACGCTCAACTCGCCGGCGCCGGGCACGCCGATCCGGTCGAATCCGAGCGAGAGAGCCGCCCGTTCGTACGGGGCTTCGTGCAGCGAGAGCGCGTGCAGGATGGCGAGCATCGATTCGAGCGCGAGCGGTCCGGGGACCGCCATCGGCCGCGAGAGTTCGATGCGCGCGCTCACGACGACGCTCTCTTCGCCGCTTCTTCGGAATGGTGGTGCGCGACCAGCCGGTCGCCGATCTGCGAGAGCAGCGCCTTGGCCGTGAGCGTCGCGAGCCGCGCGCCCAACAGCAGGTCGAAGGCTTTGCCGGCCGGGCCGAGCGGCGGCTCGTACGTCCCGGCCAGCTCGAGGGCGGAGACGTTCCAATCCTCGTCCGCGCGGACCGTGAGCGTCCCCGAGAAGGTCGGGAACGGGCCGCCGCCGTGAGGCTCCCATCGCACGTTCCACGGCTCGTCGAAATGCATCGGATCGAGCGCCCGCGAGACGGAGACGTCGACGTCCTTCGAGACGTCGATGCCTTTGGGCACCGGCGGCGCGACGTGGAGGATCCACTCGAGCTGGCCGCCCTCGCTCGGGAAGAGCTCGTCCGCCAGGAACCGCTTGGCGAGGCCGTAGGGACAGGGCACGAAATGGCGTTCGGAGATGCTGGTCATGCGCCTATTGTCGCTGGGCGCGCGGAAAGGACGGTGAATATCCGGAGAATGCTCGGGCGTCGGCGTTCCTCGCGGTTTCCCAGCTTCCAGGCTACAATCGCACATGACGAGAATTTGCGTACAGGCGGTCGTGGGCCACCCGGCGGAGACGACCGAACGTCTCCTCCAGGACTGCATGGCCGAGCGCGCGCGTCGCGACGGCTCGATCGCCATGCCGTTGCGGATACGCTTCCGAGGCGGCCGCGACGACCTGGGTCTGGCCCACGACGTGCTGGTGCGCTTCCGCAAAGGCCGCGATGCCGACAATCTCAACGACACGTTCTACGTGGATTGGGAACCCTCGGGCGCGGGACCGTATCCGACCTTTTCGGGCACCATGAACGTCTACGCGGAACCGGACCCGCGCGAATC
>Ga0207667_10005761_pt1 | contig 15126 bp, 12 predicted proteins | sample KBSCornC52_FD_184301 | JGI IMG/M metagenome (GOLD analysis project Ga0207667, IMG submission 184301) | Corn rhizosphere microbial communities from Kellogg Biological Station, Michigan, USA - KBS Corn C5-2 (SPAdes) (version 2) | ecosystem: Host-associated > Plants > Roots > Rhizosphere > Soil ... | reverse complement strand
CCAGCGCCTGGTCGACCTCGGCAACCTCGTGCAGGCCAGTCAGAACACCAGCCTGGTCACCATCACCCAGGTGAAGCCGATCTTCGTGAACTTCACCGTGCCGCAGGACAAGGCCGACGAGATCCGGCGCAACCAGGCCTCCGGCGCCCTCGTCGTCACGGCCTACGCCAGCGACGACCAGACCGTGCTCGCCAAGGGCAAGGTGAGCCTGGTCGACAACCAGATCGACGCCGCGACCGGCACGCTCCGGCTCAAGGCGCAGTTCGACAACGCCGACGAGCGCCTGTGGCCCGGCGAGTTCGTCAACGCGCGCCTCGTGCTGGCCAACCGCGCCGCCAGCGTCACCGTCGTCCAGCGCGCCGTGATGCAGGGCGCCTCGGGCTACTTCGTCTACGTCGTCAAACCCGACAACACCGTGTCGCGCCGTGTCGTCGAGGTCGCCGACATGCAGGAGGGCACGGCGGTCATCAAGTCCGGCCTCACGCCCGGCGAGAACGTCGTGGTCGACGGCCAGTACCGCCTGATCGACGGCTCGCACATCAAGGCCGACGCGCCCAAGGCCCAGGTCGAGACGGTGCCTGCGGCCTCCGCCGCGCCCGACGGTCCTGCTACACCCGCCGGCTCCGCCGGTCCGGCCGCGCCCGCCAGCCCCGGCAAGCCCGGCTGAGGGCGGCATCATGAACGTCTCCGAGACCTTCATCCGCCGGCCGATCGCCACATCGCTCATGATGCTGGGCCTGCTGGTGTTCGGCGCCGCGACCTACAGCCTCCTGCCGGTGTCGGCCCTGCCCAACGTCGACTTCCCGACGATCACGGTCAGCGCCACGCTGCCCGGCGCCAGCCCCGACACGATGGCGTCGGCCGTGGCCACGCCACTCGAACAGCAGTTCGCCGCCATTCCCGGCCTCGCCTCGATGAACTCGACGAGCGGCCTCGGCGCGACGGCGATCACGCTGCAGTTCGCCCTGGGCCGCGCGATCGACGGCGCGGCGACCGACGTGCAGACCGCGATCAATGCCGCCAGCGGCCTGCTGCCCAAGGACCTGCCCAACCCGCCGACCTACCGCAAGGTCAACCCGGCCGACCGTTCGATCCTGATCTACGCCGTTTCGTCGGACGACCTGCCTGTCTACAAGGTCGACGAGTACGCCTTCGTCATCCTGGCCCAGAAGATCTCCGCCGTGACCGGCGTGTCGCAGGTCCTGGTCGCCGGCCAGCAGGACTTCGCCGTGCGCATCCAGGCCAACCCGGCGGCGCTGGCGGCGCACAACATCGGGCTGGAGGATGTCCGCGCCGCGATCGGCGCCTCGACGCTCAACCAGGCCAAGGGCAACATCGAGAACGAGCATCAGTCGTTCATGCTCGACACCAACGACCAGCTGTTCAACGCCCAGTCGTACAAGAACATCATCGTCGCCTACCGCAACGGCGCTCCGGTCAAGATCCAGGACGTCGGCCAGGTGATCGACGCCACCAAGTCGCCGCGCACCGGCGCCTGGTACAACGGCAAGCGCTCCGAGCTGCTGCTGATCTTCCGCCAGCCCGGCGCCAACACCGTCGACACCGTCGACCGCATCAAGGCGATGATGCCGCGCCTGCTGGCCTCGATCCCGCAGGCCGTCCACGTCGACCTGATGTCGGATCGCTCGCAGTCGATCCGCGACTCGGTGGAGGACGTGCAGCTCACCCTGATGATCACCGTCGCCCTGGTGGTGATGGTGATCTTCATCTTCCTGCGTCACCTGTGGGCGACCATCATCCCCAGCGTCACCGTGCCGCTCGCGCTCGTCGGCACCTTCGGCGTGATGTACGTCTGCGACTACAGCATCGACAACCTGTCGCTGATGGGCCTCACCATCGCCGTCGGCTTCGTGGTCGACGACGCGATCGTGATGATCGAGAACATCGTGCGCTACATCGAGCAGGGCGACCGGCCGCTGGAGGCGGCGCTGAAGGGCGCCGGCCAGATCGGCTTCACCATCGTATCGATCACCTTCTCGCTGATCGCGGTGTTCATCCCGCTGCTGTTCATGGGCGGCATCGTCGGCCGGCTGTTTCGCGAGTTCGCCGTCGTCGTCACCGTCGCCGTCGTCATGTCGGCCTTCGTGTCGCTGACGCTGACGCCGGTCATGTGCGCGCAGTTCCTCAAGCACGATCCCGGCCACAAGCGCGGTCGCCTCAACCAGATGTGCGAGGACGCCTTCGAGGCCACGATCCGCTTCTACGACCGCGGCCTGCAGTGGGTCCTCGGCCACCAGTTCGTGACCCTGCTGTCGACGATCGCGCTGATCTTCGTGACCGGCTATCTCTACATCGTGATCCCCAAGGGCTTCTTCCCCGAGCAGGACACCGGCTTCATCTTCGGCCAGGCCGAGGCGCGGCAGGACATCTCGTTCGAGGCGATGGCCGGCATCCAGAACCAGCTCGCCGCGATCGTCCAGAAGGATCCGGCCGTCTCCGGCGTCGTCGGCTTCGTCGGCTCGACCGGCGGCAACGCCGCCGAGAACAGCGCGCGCATGTTCATCCAGCTCAAGGCCTTCTCCGACCGGCCGGGCGATTCGGCGCAGAAGGTGATCCAGCGGTTGCGGCCGCAGGTCGCCGCCGTCAAGGGCGTGCGCTACTTCATGCAGGCCGGCCAGGACATCAACGTCGGCGGCCGCCTCAGCAAGACCGAGTTCCAGTACACGCTGACCTCGACCGACTCCGACGAGCTGAACTACTGGGCGCCGATCATCGAGCAGCGGATGGCCAAGCTGCCGATGCTGCAGGACGTGACGTCGGACCAGCAGATCGCCTCGCCGCACGTCTCCATCGACATCGACCGCGACGCTGCCTCGCGGCTCGGCGTGTCGCTGGCGACGATCGACCAGACGCTCTACGACGCCTTCGGCCAGCGCCAGGTCGCGACGATCTACACCTCGAGTACGCAGTTCAAGGTCGTGCTCGAAGTGCTGCCGAGCTACCAGAAGGATCCCTCGGCGCTGTCGCGCATCTACGTCACCGGCGCCAACGGGGCGCAGGTGCCGCTGAGCACGGTGGCGAAGTTCAGCAAGAAGATCTCGCCGCTGACCATCAGCCACCAGGGCCAGTTCCCGGCGGTCACCCTGTCGTTCAACCTCACGCCCGGCGTGGCGCTCGGCGAGGCGGTCGAGGCGATCCAGAAGCTGCAGGCCGACCTCAAGACGCCGATCACGCTGGACGGCGCGTTCCAGGGCACGGCGCAGGTCTTCCAGTCGTCGCTCAGTTCGACCCCGCTGCTGATCGCGGCCGCGATCCTCGCGGTCTACATCGTGCTCGGCATGCTCTACGAGAGCTACGTGCACCCCATCACCATCCTGTCGGCGCTGCCGTCGGCGGGCGTCGGTGCGCTGCTGACGCTGATGCTGTTCCACTACGACCTGAGCGTCATCGCGCTGATCGGCATCATCCTGCTGATCGGCATCGTCAAGAAGAACGCCATCATGATGATCGACTTCGCGCTGGTGGCGGAGCGCGAGCACGGCAAGAGCCCGCGCGAGGCGATCCACGAGGCCTGCCTGCTGCGCTTCCGGCCGATCATGATGACGACCTTCGCCGCCATCGGCGGCGGCCTGCCGCTGGCGCTGGGCCACGGCGCGGGCTCCGAGCTGCGCCGGCCACTCGGCATCGCCATCGTCGGCGGCCTGCTGGTGTCGCAGTGGCTGACGCTCTACACGACGCCGGTCGTCTATCTCTACCTCGACCGGTTCGCGCACTGGCTCGGCGGCAAGCGGCGACGGCCGACCGGCGAGGTTCCCGCCGCCGTGCCGGCCGCGACCGGCACGCCCTCCGACCACGGGTCCGCCGCCGGCACGCGGGCGGCCGACTGAGCGGGTGACCCATGAGCCAGGGGAACTGGGAACGGGAGGAATATCTGGAGCCGAACGACGACGAGCTGGAGAACGCGGCGCGCATCAAGAAGCTGGTGGTGTTGGCCATCATGGCGGTGCTGGTGATCGCCGGCGTCATGCTGGCGAACCGGCTGCGCGACGTGTCGGAGCTCCAGGACTGCCTGATGACGCACGCGACCAACTGCGGCGATCCTGCCGCCCAGCCCGCGCCGATCGGCGCGCGCTAGTTCGTGCGCCAGCTCAGGCCTTGTGCTTGCGCGCCTTCCACCAGGCGCTGATCTCTCCCACCAGCCCCTTGCGGAAAGCCATCACGATCACGACGAAGATCGCGCCCTGGATGACCAGGACGAACTCGCCGAAGCCGGCGAGATAGTTCTGCATGGTGATGATGATGTAGGCGCCGACGATCGGCCCGCTCAGCGTGCCGAGACCGCCGACCAGCGCCATCAGCACGACCTCGCCCGACAGGCCGGCGCTCACGTCGGTCAGGGTGGCGAACTGCAGCACCATCGCCTTGGTCGCGCCGGCGAGGCCCGAGAGGGCCGCCGACAGCACGAAGGCCAGCAGCTTGTAGCGGTCGGCCTCGTAGCCCAGCGACACCGCGCGCTGTTCGTTATCGCGGATCGCCTTGAGGACCTGACCGAACGGCGAGTGGATGAAGCGATAGATGCAGCCGTATCCGAACAGGAAGATCGCCAGCACGACGTAGTACAGCGTGAAGTCGTTGGTGATCGGCAGCAGGCCGCCCAGCAGCGCGCGGCGCGGGATGCCCTGCAGGCCGTCCTCGCCGCCGGTGAACGGCATCTGCACGCAGAGGAAGTAGATCATCTGCGCGAAGGCCAGCGTGATCATGGCGAAGTAGATGCCCTGGCGGCGGATCGCCAGCGCCCCGGTGACGAGGCCGAGCGCCGCGCCGCCCAGGACGCCGGCCAGCAGGCCGACTTCCGGCGGCAGGCCCCAGGCCTTGACCACGTGGCCGAAGAAGTAGGCCGCCATGCCGAAGAACATCGCGTGGCCGAAGCTCATCAGGCCGGCGTAGCCCAGCAGCAGGTTGAAGGCGCCGGCGAACAGCGCAAAGCACAGCGCCGTCATCAGGAAGACCGGATAGGCCACGAACGGCGCGATCAGCGCCAGCACCAGCGCCACGAAGAGGGAGATATTGCGGGCGGTCATTTGGTCTGTCCGAACAGACCGGCCGGCTTGACCAGCAGCACCAGCGCCATGACCACGAAGATCACGGTGTTGGATCCCGGCGGATAGCAGACCTTCGTGAGGCCCTCGACCAGGCCGAGGCTGAAGCCGGTGACGATCGAGCCCATGATCGAGCCCATGCCGCCGATCACGACGACGGCGAAGACGACGAGCACCAGGTTGGTGCCCATCAGCGCCGAGACCTGCTGGATCGGCGCCGCGAGCACGCCCGCCAGCGCCGCCAACCCGACGCCGACGCCGTAGGTGATGGTGATCAGCCGCGGCACGTTGATGCCGAAGGCGCGCACCAGGGTGGGATTCTCGGTCGCCGCCCGCAGGTAGGCGCCGAGCCGCGTGCGCTCGATGGCGAACCAGGTGGCCAGGCAGATCGCCAGCGCCGCCACGACGACGAAGCCGCGATACTTGGGCAGGTACATGAAGCCCAGGTTCCAGCCGCCCGCGATCGGGCTGGGATAGGGCGCACCCGACGAGCCCCACTTCCACTGGAACAGGCCCTCGATCACCAGCGCCAGGCCGAAGGTCAGCAGGAAACCGTACAGGTGGTCGAGGTGGTAGATGCGTTTGAGCAGCAGCCGCTCGAGCACGACGCCGAAAAGGCCGACGATGATCGGCGCCAGCACCAGCGAGGCCCAGAATGGCACGTCGAGGATGCCGAGCAGCAGCCAGGCGGCGAAGGCGCCCATCATGTACTGCGCGCCATGCGCGAAGTTGATGACGTTCAGCATGCCGAAGATCACGGCCAGACCGAGGCTCAGCATGGCGTAGAACGCGCCGTTGATCAGGCCGAGCAGGAGTTGGCCGAACCACGCCTGCATCGGAATTGCGAAAATGTCGTAGCAATGGAAGCCACTCACATCACACTCCCAGGTAGGCTTGGAGCTTGCCGAGGCTCTGCTTGACGTCGGCGGCGGTGACCATGTCGATCACCCGCCCGTCCTCGACCACGTAGTGCCGGTCGGCCACGGTGGCGGCGAAGTGGAAGTTCTGCTCGACCAGCAGGATGGTGAAGCCGCGCTCCTTGAGCTGACGGATGATCTCGCCGATGCGCTGGACGATGACCGGGGCGAGTCCCTCGGTCGGCTCGTCGAGCAGCAGCAGGCTGGCACCGGTGCGCAGGATGCGGCCGATCGCCAGCATCTGCTGCTCGCCGCCCGACAGCTTGGTGCCCTGGCTGCGGCGCCGCTCCTCGAGATTGGGGAACAGCCGGTAGATGTCCTCGAGGCTGAGGCCGCCCGGCTTCACCACCGGTGGCAGCAGCAGGTTCTCCTCGACGCTCAGACTCGAGAAGATGCCGCGCTCCTCCGGACAGTAGGCGATGCCGAGCCGGGCAATCTGGTTCGACGGATGGCCGACGGTCTCGCGGCCCTCGAACGTCACCGAGCCGCGGCGCTTGCCGACGATGCCCATGATCGAGCGCAGGGTCGTGGTCTTGCCGGCGCCGTTGCGCCCCAGCAGCGTCACCAGCTCGCCACGGCCGATCTCGAAGTCGACGCCGTGCAGGATGTGCGACTCGCCATACCAGGCCTGCAGCCCGGCCACTTTCAGCAAGGGCTCAACCATGACCGGTACCCACGTAGGCTTCGACGACCAGCGGGTTCTTCGACACCGAGGCGTAGGGGCCTTCCGCCAGCACCTCGCCGCGCGCCAGCACCGTGATCGTGTCGGAGAGGTCGGCGACGACCGACATGTTGTGCTCGACCATCAGCACGGTGCGATTCTTGGCGACGGTGCGAATGAGCTGGGCGATGCGCTTGATGTCTTCCTGGCCGAGGCCGGCCATGGGCTCGTCGAGCAGCAGCATTTCCGGCTCGAGCGCCAGCGTGGTGGCGATCTCCAGGGCCCGCTTGCGGCCGTAGGGCAGGTCGACGGCTTGCGCCTCGGAGAAGGCCTGGAGGCCCACGGCCTCGACCAGCTCGAGTGCCCGCGCGTCGAGCGCGCCCAGCACTTTCTCCGAGCGCCAGAAATGAAAGGAGGTGCCGAGCCGGCGCTGCAGGGCGACGCGGACGTTTTCCCGCACCGTGAGGTGGGGGAATACCGCCGAGATCTGGAAAGACCGCGCCAGGCCCATGCGCGCGATCGCCGCAGGCGAACTGCCGGTAATATCCCGACCCTTGAAGTGGATTCGGCCTGACGTCGGCGTCAGGAAATGGGTCAGCAGGTTGAAGAACGTCGTCTTGCCCGCGCCATTCGGCCCGATCAGCGCATGAATCGTGTGCCGCCGGACCGTCAGGTCAACGTTTTTTACCGCCACGAAGCCTTTGAATTCCTTGGTCAGCCCCGAGGCCCTGAGAATTTCTTCTTCTTCGGCCATCCATCCCCCAGACGCGTCGGAATAAATCGGACCTTGGCGCCGCTGTCCAGCACTGGCATCGGCCCGGCAGCAAAGTTAAGTTGGCGGAATTGCGGCGGAGCCGCGTGTGGGAGGAAACGAGTTATGAGAATTGCCAACGTCGCCCGGTTCGGCGGCATGTTCGCGGCCGCCGTCGGCCTGACCGCCACCGGCCTGATGGCCCTCGCTCCGGTCGAGAGCCGGGCGCAGGCGCCCCAGCCGCTCAAGATCGGCGTGATGGGTGGCTTCTCCGGCGTCTATGCCGACGTGGCCGGGGGCCAGGTCGAGGCCGCGCAGATGGCGGTCGAGGACTTCGGCGGCACGGTGCTGGGCCGGAAGATCGAGGTCATCTCGGCCGACCACCAGAACAAGCCCGACATCGCCGCGGCGCTTTCGCGCAAGTGGTATGACGAGGGCGTCAAGATGATCACCGGCCTCGACACTTCGTCGGTCGGCCTCGCCGTGCGCAAGGTCGCCCAGGAGAAGGGCCAGATCGACCTCAACGTCGGCGCGGCGTCGGCCGACCTCACCGGTCCGGCCTGCTCGGCCACCGGCGCACACTGGGTCTACGACACCTATGCGCTGGCCCACGTCACCGGCGACGCCGTGGTGAAGAACGGCGGCGACACGTGGTTCTTCGTCACCGCCGACTATGCCTTCGGCAAGTCGATGGAAGACGAGGCCACCAAGGTCATCAAGGCGGCGGGCGGCAAGGTGCTGGGCGACGTCAAGCATCCGCTCGCCACCCAGGACTTCTCGTCCTACATGCTGCAGGCACAGGCATCGAAGGCCAAGATCATCGGCCTCGCCAACGCCGGCGGCGACACGATCAACGCCATCAAGCAGGCCGGCGAGTTCGGCCTGGTCAAGGGCGGCCAGCGCGTCGCGGCGCTGCTGATCTTCCCGAGCGACGTGCAGTCGCTCGGCCTGCAGACGGCGCAGGGCCTGGTCCTGACCACTGCCTTCTACTGGGACCTGAACGACGAGACGCGGGCCTGGACCAAGCGCTTCCGCGCCAAGAAGGACAAGCTGCCGAACCTGACGACGGCGGGCGTCTACAGCGCCACCTTGCACTATCTCAAGGCCGTGAAGGCCGCCGGCACCGACGAGCCGCTGGCGGTGATGGCCAAGATGCGCGAAATTCCGGTCAACGACATGATGACCAAGAACGGCAAGCTGCGCGAGGACGGCCGCCTTCTGCGCGACATGTACCTCGCCGAGGTGAAGTCGCCTGCCGAGTCCAAGGGCAAGGACGACATCTACAAGATCCTCGCGACGGTGCCGGCCGACAAGGCCTGGCGTCCGCTGAACGAGGGCAAGTGCCCGCTGATCAAGAACTGAGAAACCAGAAACGACAGGGAGGAAACTAGAATGAAGACGAAGAACGTTGCACGCCTCGGCGGCCTGGCGGCCGCCGCGGTCGGGCTCGCGACCGCGGGCCTGATGGCGATGGCACAGGCCCAGACTCCGGCGCCGCTCAAGATCGGCGTCATGGACGGCTTCTCCGGCGTCTACGGCGACCTGACTGCGGGCGAAGTCGAGGCCATGCAGCTGGCGGTCGAGGATGTCGGCGGCAAGGTGCTCGGCCGTTCGGTCGAGATCCTGTCGGCCGACCACCAGACCAAGCCCGACGTCGGCGCGGCGATCGCGCGCAAGTGGTACGACGTCGACGGCGTGAAGATGATCACCGGGATCGGCACCTCGTCGGTCGCGCTCGCGGTCCGCAAGATCTCGCAGGAGAAGGGCCAGATCGATCTCAACACCGGCGCCGCCTCGAGCGACCTCACCGGTCCGGCCTGCTCGCCGACGGGCGCGCACTGGGTCTACGACACCTACGCGCTGGCACACGTCACCGGCAGCGCGATGGTGAAAGCGGGCGGCGACTCGTGGTTCTTCCTCACCGCCGACTACGCCTTCGGCCACGCGCTCGAACGCGACGTCAGCGAGGTCGTGAAGGCCTCGGGCGGCAAGGTCCTGGGTGCCGTCAGGCATCCGCTCAGCACGCAGGACTTCTCGTCCTTCCTGCTGCAGGCGCAGGCCTCCAAGGCCAAGGTGATCGGGCTGGCCAATGCCGGCCAGGACACGATCAACGCGATCAAGCAGGCAGGCGAGTTCGGCATCGTCAAGGGCGGCCAGAAGCTCGCGGGCCTGCTGGTCTTCGCGACCGACGTGCAGTCGCTGACCCTGCCGGTGGCGCAGGGACTGGTGCTGACCGAGGCGTTCTACTGGGATCTCAACGACGAGACCCGCGCCTGGACCAAGCGCTATCGTGCCAAGAAGGACAAGCTGCCGAGCATGCTCACGGCCGGCGTCTACAGCTCGACCCTGCACTACCTCAAGGCCGTGCAGGCCGCCGGCACCGACGACGCCAAGACCGTCATGGCCAAGATGCGCGAGATGCCGATCAACGACGTGATGACCAAGAACGGCAAGCTGCGCGAGGACGGCCGCGTGATCCGCGACATGTACCTCTTCCAGGTGAAGTCGCCGGCGGAGTCCAAGAACAAGGACGACATCTACAAGCTGATCGCCACCGTTCCCGGCGACCAGGCCTATCGTCCGCTCAAGGACGGCAAGTGCCCGTACATCAAGTAGGCTCCTGACGTCGAGCCGGGAAAGGGCGCCTTCGGGCGCCCTTTTCTTTGGCGCCAGCACCTGTCTTAATCGACAAGGGACACCGTCCGACAGGCCGAGGGAGAAACACACGAAGTGACGACGCAGCAGCGGCCGCTCAAGGGCGCCTGGGGCATCACCGCCCTTCTCTTTCTCTTCATGCTGATCAACTTCGCCGACAAGGTCGTGGTCGGGCTGGCCGCCGTGCCGCTGATGAAGGATCTCGGCCTGACGCCCGAGCAGTTCGGCGACATCGGTTCGGCCTTCTTCCTGCTGTTCGCCGTTTCGGCCGTCGCGGTCGGCTTCCTCACCAATCGCGTGCCGGCCAAGCGCATCCTCCTGGTCATGGCGATCGTCTGGTCGCTGGTTCAGTTCCCGATGCTGGGCACGATAAGCCTCGAGGCGTTGATCGCCTGCCGCATCGTCCTGGGCGCCGGCGAGGGACCGGCCGGGCCGGTCGCCACCCACGCCGTGTACAAATGGTTCCCCGATTCACTGCGTGGCCTGCCGACCGCCATCATCGCCCAGGGCTCGGCGTTCGGCGTCATCATCGCGGTGCCCCTGCTCAACCTGATCATCGACCGCTATTCCTGGCACTGGGCATTCGGCGCGCTCGGCATCGCGGGCCTGGGCTGGGCGATCCTGTGGCTGATCTTCGGCCGCGAGGGCACGCTGGTCGACGTGCCGGTGAGCGACACCGGTGCCAGCGAGCGCATCCCCTACCGTTACCTGCTCACCTGCCCGACCATCCTGGCCGTCTGCGCCGCGGGCTTCGCCAGCTACTGGGGCCTGGCGCTCGGGCTGACCTGGTTCACGTCGTACCTGGTGACCGGCCTGGGCTTCAGCCAGAAGGTCGGCGGCAACCTCACCGTCCTGCCGTGGATCTTCGGCGCCGCCGTCGTGCTGACCGGCGGCTATGTCTCCCAGCGCCTGAAGTCGAAGGGCGTGTCGAGCCGCGCCTGCCGCGGCATGCTGGCCTGCGCCACCGTGATCCTGGGCGGATGCACCCTGCCCTTCGTCGGCGCCATGCCGACGCCTGCCCTCAAGATCGCCGTGCTGGTATTCGGCGCCGCGATCGGCAGCACGATCTACGTGGTGCTGCCGATGATCGTGAGCGAACTGACGCCGCAGCCGCAGCGCGCCGGCATGCTGGCGATCACCACGTCGGTCGTGACCTTCGCCGGCGTGCTGGCGCCCCGCATCATGGGCTCGATCATCCAGAACGCTCCCACGCCGGTCGCGGGCTACGAGAAGGGATATGTCATCCTGGGGGCGCTGCTGCTTGCCGGCGGCATCATCGGCCTGCTGTTCATTCGCCCCGAAGCCGACCGCAAGCGCCTGGCGGCCCATGCCGTCGCCCTGCCGGCGCTGCAGCCCGCCCGTGCCTAGAGAGGGAGGATCCGCATGCGCCGCCGTTCACTGATTGTCGCGCTGCCCATGGCGCCGGCCCTTTTCACGGTCGCGGCGCGCGCCCAGAATTCCGGCGACAAGAATTCCGGCGACAAGGACTCCCTCGACAAGGTCGAGCGCAAGGCGCTGACGATCAAGCCGTTCCTGCTCGAGAGCGGCGTGGTGATGCCGGAGATCGTCATCGCCTACGAGACCTACGGCACGCTGGCACCCGACGGGCGCAACGCGGTGCTGCTGACCCACGGCTTCACGTCGAGCCAGCACATGGCCGGCCGCTACGCCGATACCGGTGCGGAAGGCTCATGGGACGGGCTGGTCGGCCCGGGCAAGGCGATCGACACGGACAAGCTCTTCGTCGTGTCGTCGAACATGCTGGGCTCGTCCTACGGCTCGACCGGCCCGGCGTTCCTCAATCCCGCAACCCGCACGCCCTACGGCCCGTCGTTTCCCGACATCACCCTGGTCGACATCGTGAACGCCCAGCGCGTGCTGCTCGAGCAGCTGGGCGTCCGCCATCTGCTCGCCGTCGCCGGCCCCTCGTTCGGCGGCTACCAGGCTTTCCAATGGGGCGTCACCCACCCGGATTTCGTCGATGGGCTGGTGCCGGTGGTGAGCGCGCCCAAGGGTTCCGGCGGCGAGGCGGCGGTGAAATCCCTGGTCGCCCAACTGGCGCGCGACCCGCACTGGAACAACGGCTGGTACTACGACAATGGCGGCATCACCGCGACGCTCACCGAGATGCGGATCGCGACGCTGAAGCGCTACGGCATCGACGACCAGCTCGCCGCCAGATTTCCCGATCCGGTTCAGCGCGAGGCGGAGATTGCCCGGCGGGCGAGCGCGTGGGCCCACGTCTTCGACGGCAATTCGCTGGTCACCCTGCGCAAGGCCAGCGTCCGCTTCGATGCGGCCAAGGACTTCGGCCGGATGAAGGCGCGCGTGCTCTACGTGCTGTCGCGCACCGACAAGGTCTTCCCGCCGTCGATCGCGCCCGGCGTGATGGCCGCGCTCAAGGCCGCCAAGGTCGATGCCGACTATTTCGAGATCGACAGCGAGTTCGGCCACTCCGCCTCCGGCCTCGACGCCGCCAAGTGGGCGCTGCGCCTCAAGGCGTTCATGACCTCGCTGCGCAAGCGCATCTAGAGGCGCGGCTAACCCTTGACCGCGCCCGCGGTCAGGCCGGACGACATGTACTTGCGGAAGGCGTAGTAGATCGCCGCCGGCGGCAGCGCGTAGATGAAGCCGGCGGTCATCAGCAGTTCCCACGGCGAATCGTCGGCCGACAGGAAGTTGCCGAGCGCCACCGGCAGGGTCAGCGTCTTCTCGCTGGAGAGCAGCAGGAAGGCGTAGAGATACTCGTTCCACGCCAGCAGCAGCGCGTAGGTGCCGACGGCGATCAGCGACGGCACCATCAGCGGGATGTAGACCATGCGGAAGAGCTGGAACGGCGAGGCGCCGTCGATCAGGGCGGCCTCGTCGAGCTCGACGGGGAGCTTGTCCGACGCCTGGCGCAGGATCCAGATCGCGTAGGGGCTGGCCACGGTGACCATGGCCAGGATCAGGGCCATGTCGTTGTTGAGCAGCCCGTACATGCCCATCGTCTTGTACATCGGCACGGCCAGGAACGCGGCGGGAATGAAATAGGTGAACAGCGCCAGGTTCATCACCAGCCGGCCGCCCTTCATGCGCAGGCGCGAGATGGCGAAGGCCGCCATGCTGGCGATCATCAACGTGAGCACGGCGGTGGCACACGAGATCGCCAGCGAGTTCCACATCTGGCGCCAGAAATTGTAGAGGAAGTGGTGCTCCTGGTGGATCACGATGCCGAAGTTGCGCAGCGTCGGATGGGCGGGCCACAGCTGGCCCGAGAACGCCGCGTCCTTGGGCGAGATCGCGAACAGGAACATGTGATAGATCGGAATCAGGGTCCACAGCAGGACCGGGATGCCGATCAGCAGCAGGCCCGATTCGGTGCCGATGTCGCGCGTCAGCCGGCGCCAGGTGAGCGGCCGGCTCATCGGCTGAGCCGCTTCATCATGAAGAACACCAGGGGCAGGACAAGCGGCAGGCAGCACACGATCGACGCCATCGCCAGCCCGACCTGGTCGAGGCGCAGGTAGCGGATGCCGAGCGTGGCCAGCACGTGCGTCAGGTCGGCCGGACCGCCGCCGGTCAGCAGGTAGACGCTGTTGAAGTCGCCGACCGTGAAGATCATCGAGAGCAGGGTGCAGGTGACGTAGAGCGTGCTGATCGACGGCCAGGTGATGAACCGGAAGCGGTGCCAGCCGCCGGCGCCGTCGACCGAGGCGGCCTCGTAGAGCTCGAGCGGGATGGCAAGCCGGCCGGCCAGCAGGATCAGCGTCCAGAACGGCAGCGACTTCCAGATATGGACGACCATCGACAGCGCCAGCGCCAGGGTCGGGTCGTTCAGCCAGTTCGGCCCGTCGTCGGTCGTCAGCGCGAAGATGATCTGGTTGATCACGCCCCACTCGGGATTGAGCATGAAGCGGATCGAGATGATGGTCGGGATCGACGGCACCGCCCACGGCAGCACGAACAGCACCGACAGGATCTTCACCCACCAGCGCTTGTTGGTGAAGAAGCCCGACAGGAAGAGCGCGAACACCATCTTGACGTTGATGGCCACGATCAGGAACACCAGCGTGTTGATCGCCGTGCGCAGGAACACCGGATCGTGCACCAGCTCGACGTAGAGTTGGGGGCTGCGCGCCAGCCAGAAGGCATAGCCCACCGGAAAGACGACGAAGCCCAGGAAGATCGCCACGTAAGGCGCCACGAACAGCAGGCCCCAGGCCTGCTTGGCAGACAAGGCAAAGCCGGCCCGCCGGGAGGGTTCCCGGCGGGCCGCGTCGTCGATTGTTGTCGTGGTCACGTTACGCTTTACCCGAAGTAGAGAGATCGACGCGCTGTGATCAGCCCGCGACTTCCTTGATGCGGGCGATCAACTCGTCGACCGCCTTGGCGACCGGCACCTTCTCGTTGACCACGCGATTCATCGCCTTGGCCCACGCGTTCTCGTTGTTCAGGATCGTGAACTTCCAGTTCTTGGTGAACTCGAACGGCGTCGTGCCGGCCTTGAACTGGTCGTAGACCGACTTGCGATGCCTGTCGGCCTGCCAGAACGGGCTGGCCTGGCTGGCCAGGGTCACCGGGAACCAGCGGCCGAGCGCACCCTCGACGTACGGCCGCAGGTTGTCCTCTTCCATCAGGAACTTCAGGAAGTCCTTGGCCTTGGCCTGGTTCTTCGACGCCTCGAAGATCACGCCGACCTTCACCGCGGTGCGGTAGGTCATCGGCGAGCCGTCCGGCTTCTTGGGGAAGCCCGTGGTCGCGATCAGTTCGTCGTAGGCCTTGCGGCCGGCGGCGCGCTGCTCGGCGGTCAGCGACGCGTTGTTGGCGTCGTCGAGCCACTTGGCGGCGATCGAGATCGTGTAGTTGTGCGTCATCACCGTCGTCTTGTTGTGGAAGGCGACGTTGTTGTCGGGATCCTTCCACGTCGTCGACGACGGCGGCGTGCAGCCCTTGAGGTAGGGCTGGGTGTAGTCGGTGAGCGCCGAGACGAGCCCCGCCTTGACCTTCGGGTCGTCGACCAGGAGCTTGCCGTTGTCGTCGACCAGCTTGACGTTGTAGGCGTCGACCCAGCTCAGGAACGACTGGAACGAGTCGGTCGAT
>Ga0207667_10005760_pt1 | contig 15126 bp, 10 predicted proteins | sample KBSCornC52_FD_184301 | JGI IMG/M metagenome (GOLD analysis project Ga0207667, IMG submission 184301) | Corn rhizosphere microbial communities from Kellogg Biological Station, Michigan, USA - KBS Corn C5-2 (SPAdes) (version 2) | ecosystem: Host-associated > Plants > Roots > Rhizosphere > Soil ... | reverse complement strand
AACCGACGAGGAAGTGCTGCAGGTCATGCGCGACATGCGCGCGCACAACGTCGACATGCTCACCATCGGCCAGTACCTGATGCCCAGCGGCGACCACCTGCCGGTGCGCCGCTACGTGCACCCCGACACCTTCAAGATGTACGAGGAAGAGGCCTACAAGATGGGCTTCGTGCATGCCGCCGTGGGCGCGATGGTGCGTTCGAGCTACCATGCGGATCAGCAGGCGCACGGGTTGGTCTGACCCGCTGCTTTCCGCTTCCATCATCCCCCCGCAAGCGATGCTGCACCCTCTCTGGCACCAGGCGATCGATGCCGACAAGGCCAGGCTGGATGCGGCACGCCCGCTGCCGCAACACACGGTCGCCTCGCTGCGCGACAAGCTGGTACTGGAGTGGACGTATCACTCCAATGCGATCGAGGGCAATACGCTGACCCTGCGCGAAACCAAGGTGGTGCTGGAAGGCATCACCGTCGGCGGCAAGTCGCTGCGCGAGCACTTCGAGGCCATCAATCACCGTGATGCCATCCTCTTCGTCGAGCAGGTCGTGGCCGGCCACGAGCCCCTGAGCGAAGCGCACATCAAGGACATCCACAGTCTGGTACTCAAGGGGATCGATGCCGATGAGGCGGGCCGCTATCGCCGCGAGAACGTGGTCATCGCCGGTGCCAGCACCACCCCGCCGGATTTCCTGCATCTCAACGATGAAATGCGCGCCTTGCTGGCGTGGTATCAACAGGCCGGCAGCCTGCATGCGGTCGAACGTGCGGCGCAATTGCATACGCGCTTCGTGAAGATCCATCCCTTCATCGATGGCAATGGCCGCACCGGCCGCCTGCTGTTGAACCTGGAACTGATGAAATCCGGCTATCCCCCGGCGGTCATCCGCAAGGAAGACCGGCTGGCGTATTACGACGCTCTCGATGAGGCCTGCGTCAGCGGCGACCATGCGGCCATCACCACCCTCGTGGCCGAGAGCGTGCAGCGTTCGCTGCGCTTGTATCTGGATCTGCTCCCTGCTCCCGGATGAGCCGCGTCAGCTCAATCGCCTGATCAGCTCCATCACCCATTCAAATTTTTTTCCATAAGGCGGATGCAGCAGCGTCCCGCCGTTGAGTCGCGCCTGCCGGAACACCGGCTTGCGCTTGCTGAAGGTATCGAAACCCCAGCGTCCGTGATACGCGCCCATGCCGCTTTCGCCGACGCCGCCAAAGGGCTGCTCCTCCTGCACCAGGTGCCACAGGCAATCATTGATGGTCACGCCGCCCGCATGGGTCTGCCGCAGCACCTGTTCGCGCCGTGCCGCATCCTCGCCGAACCAGTACAGCGCCAGCGGGCGCGGACCTTGCTGCACATGGGCGATGGCTTGCTCGGGCGTTTCGTATTCCAGGATGGGCAGCACCGGCCCGAAGATCTCTTCCTGCAGCACCCGCATCGACGCAGTCGCCCCCAGGATCAGCGTGGGTGCCAGCTTGCGGCTCTGGCCCAGCTGTTCTCCCGCCGGGTTCACCTCGATCACCTGCGCACCCGCCGCACGCGCTTCTTCCACCAGCGCCTGCAATCGCGCACGATGGCGCGGGCTGATGATGGCGGTGTAGTCCGGATTGTCTTGCAGACGCGGATACAGACGGCCCATCGCTTCGGCCAGTTGCTGCGCCACCCCGGCCGCCTGTCCACGCGGCACCAGCAGATAGTCCGGTGCCACGCAGGTCTGCCCTGCATTGAGCAGCTTGCCGAAGGCGATGCGCTGCAGGCTGGCCGGCAAGCGGCACGAGGCATCGAGAATGGCCGGCGATTTGCCGCCCAGTTCCAGCGTCACCGGAGTCAGGTTGGCCGCCGCCAGTTGCGCGATCTGCCGTCCGACCTGGGTCGATCCGGTAAAGAACAGATGATCGAACGGCAGCGATGCAAAAGCCTGTCCGATGCTGGCGTCCCCGGTGACGACGGCCATTTCCTCCGGGGCGTAGTAACGCGCGACCAGCTCGGCCAATAGGGCCGAGAGCCGGGGCGTGAGTTCCGAGGGTTTGAGCAGTACCCGGTTGCCCGCCGCCAGTGCCGCCAGCGCCGGGCCCAGCGCCAGTTGCAGCGGGTAATTCCACGGCGAGATGATGCCCACCACGCCCAGCGGCTGCGCCAGCAGGCGATTGCTGCCGGGCAGGAAGTGCAGGGCGGTGGCCACCCGCTGCGGACGCATCCAGCGTTTCAGGTGCGATTGCGCATGGCGGATGCCGGCGCGCAGCACGAACAGTTCGGCCATGCGCGTTTCATGCTGCGAGCGGCCCCCGAAGTCGGCATCGATGGCGGCGATCAGGGCCGCTTCGTGCTCGTCCATCAGCGCCTGCAGGCGCGCCAGCCGGTCCATGCGCACTGCGTGCGAGGGATCACTGTCGGCAGCAAACACCTGTTGCTGCGCGATGAAAAGCTGCTGCAATTCTGCAGCGGTGGTATCAGTCATTGATGCATCCTTGCATGGTGTCATCGAACAGTGTCAGGCCGTCTCGGCATGGGCCTGGCTGGCGCGGATCATGTCGGCCGCCTTCTCGGCAATCATGATGGTTGGCGCATTGGTGTTGCCGCTGACCAGCGTGGGCATCACCGAAGCATCCACTACCCGCAGGCCCTGCAGTCCATGCACGCGCAATTGCGCATCGACCACCGCCATCTGATCCTCGCCCATGCGGCAAGTGCCCACGGGATGGTAGATGGTGTCGGCACGCTGGCGGATCATGGCTTCCCAGGCCGCGTCATCCATCCCCTCGCGGCCGCCGAACAGTTCGCGCCGGCCATAGCGGCGCAGCGGTTCGGTCATGACGATCTGGCGCGCGATGCGGGCCCCGGCGATCATGGTGGCCAGGTCGCGCGGGTCGGAGAGATAGCCCGCATCGATCAGCGGATCGGCCATGGGATCGGCCGATTGCAGCCCCACGCGGCCGCGCGAATGCGGGCGCAGCATGCACATGTGCAGGGAGAAGCCATAACCGGCATGCAGCTTTCTTGCATGGTCATCCACGATGGCGATGCAAAAATGCAGCTGGATATCCGGCCGCTCCAGCTCCGGACGGGTCTTGAGGAAGGCTGCGCCTTCCGCAAAGGGCGTGGCGATGAGGCCCTCGCCATGCCGCTTCCAGGGCAGCAGCTGGCCCAGCAGGCGCAGGCCGCCGACCACGCCCAGGCCAAAGTTGTCGGTGTCGCGGGTGGTCCATCCCTGCGTGAAATCGAGGTGATCCTGCAGGTTCTGGCCCACGCCGGGCAGGGCGTGATGCAGGGCGATGCCGTGCGGCAGGATGTCCTCGGGCCGGCCCACCCCCGACAGTTGCAGCAATTGCGGCGAGCCAAAGGCCCCGGCGGCGATGATGACTTCACGCGTGGCGCGCACCTGCGCTTCTTGCTGCTGCTGGCGATAGGCCACCCCCACCGCGCGCTTGCCCTCAAACAAGATGCGCTGCGCACGCACCTGGCGCAGCACGGTCAGGTTGGGCCGCTGGCCCATCACCGGATGCAGGTAGGCGGCCGCCGCCGAGCAGCGCTCGCCGCGATGATCGGACGTGTGGAATTGCGTGACCTGGTACAGGCCGACGCCTTCGTTGTCTCCGGTATTGAAGTCCTGGCACAGCGGATAGCCGCGTGCTTGCGCCGCCTCGATGAAGGCACGCGTGATCGGGCGCGGGCGATTCTGTTCCGAGACCTGCAACGGGCCGCTGGCCCCGTGCCAGGCATCGGCCCCGCGCACATTGTTCTCGGAGCGCTTGAAGTAGGGCAGGACCGACTCCCAGTCCCAGCCCGGGCAGCCAGCCTGGGCCCAGCCATCGTAGTCCTGGCGCTGGCCACGGATGTAGAGCATGGCGTTGATGGCCGAAGAGCCGCCCAGGGAGCGGCCGCGCGGCTGGTAGCCACGGCGGCCGTTCAGGCCCGCCTGGGGAGTGGTCTGCAGCGCCCAGTTGTTGAGCTTGCCGTAGCCGGGCAGCATGGCCACCACGGCGGCCGGGGTGCGCACCAGCAGGCTGTCGCCCTGGCCGCCGGCTTCCAGCAGGCAGACCGTGACGCGTGGATCTTCCGACAGGCGGGCGGCCAGCGTGGCACCCGCCGAGCCGCCACCGGCGATGACGTAATCGAACAGCACGGTTGTCTCCCTTTGTTATCGTTGACCGGCTTTCAAGGGGATGCCGCCCTTGGGGCTGGCACCGTGTCCGGTGTGTCCCGGACTGGCTGGCATTATGACCCGGCAGGCAGGGCCTGTTCAAATTCCCTGCACGAATTGGACAATTGGCTTCACCGGTGCGCCCGGCGCGCTGAAATAAACCCGGGCGCAAGGTAAGATACGCGGTTCTGAGCATTCGATTCGAAAGCAGGTTGTCATGTCCTCACCGATCGCACCGGCCGCTGCCGCGCCGGAAGAAAAACTGGTCTTCGTCAGTTCGTGCAAGTTGCCCATGCCCTGGGCGACCTTCGAACTGCACGCCTTCTACGATGAAGTTTCCGGCAAGGAACACCTGGCCCTGACCCTGGGCGATGTCGGCAACGGCGAGCCGGTCCTGGGCCGCGTGCACTCCGAGTGCCTGACCGGCGATGCCCTGTTCTCCCAGCGCTGCGACTGCGGTGCCCAGCTGGAAGCGGCCCTCAAGAAGATCGCCAAGGAAGGCCGTGGCGTGCTGTTCTACCTGCGCCAGGAAGGCCGCGGCATCGGCCTGTTGAACAAGATCCGCGCCTATCACCTGCAGGACCAGGGCGCCGATACGGTCGAAGCCAACGAACGCTTGGGCTTCCCCGCCGACATGCGCCGCTACACCATCGTGCTGCCCATGCTGGCGCACCTGAAGATCACCAGCCTGCGCCTGATGACCAACAACCCGCGCAAGGTCAAGGCGCTGGAAGACAGCGGCATCACGGTGGCCGAGCGCATCGCCCTGATCGCCAACCACAATCCCTTCAACATCGGCTACCTGGGCACCAAGGCGCGCAAGCTGGGCCACCTGCTGCCGGGACTGGCCAAGACCGAAGAGAAGACGGAAAAAGTGCCGCTGGATGCGCACGACAACGAGTAACGCGCATCCATCACGCGGGTGAATACACGGCAGGCGGCCATTCAGAGCGTGAATTCTCGCCATCCGGTAAAACCAGGTAAAGATGCCGGCTCCCGCCGGGCGCGGCTTGCCGCCAGGACGGACCCCACGTGGTCCGTCTTTTTTTTGTCTTGCGGAAGCAGCCCGCCTGACGCATCAGGTAGCATGACGGCTGCATCGTCCTTTCTCCCCGTCCTTACACCATGAATCCATCCGTCCCTGCCGGCAGCGCGCCGATACCCGTTTCCCTGCTGACCGGTTTCCTGGGCAGCGGCAAGACCACGCTGCTGAACCATCTCATCACCCAGCCCGAGATGAAGAACACCCTGGTCATCATCAACGAGTTCGGCGAGATCGGCCTGGATCACCTGCTGGTGGCCCACAGCCAGGAAGAGACCATCGTCGAGATGAGCAGCGGCTGCCTGTGCTGCACCATCCGTGGCGACCTCAAGAAGACCTTGAAGGACATCACCTGGCGCTTCGCCGAAGGCGGCCAGCGCAAGTTCGACCGTGTCGTCATCGAGACCACCGGCCTGGCTTCACCCACGCCCATCCTGCATACGCTGATGACCGATGCCTTCATCTCGGAGCGCTATCGCCTCGATGGCGTGATCGTCACGGTGGATGCCGTCAATGGCATGTCGACCCTGGACCATCACCCGGAAGCGATCCAGCAAGCCGCCGTCGCCGACCGCCTGTTGCTGACCAAGACCGACCTGGTGGATGCCGATACGCTTTCAGCCCTGCAGGCGCGCCTGCGCACGCTCAATCCCGGCGCGCGCCAGCTGCAGCCGCAGGTCGGGCAGATCGCTGCTGCCGAGCTGCTCGATGCGGGCCTCTTCAAGCCCGGCGAGAAAATGCCTGACGTCGCGCGCTGGCTCAACGAGGAAGCCTTCGCCGAGAAAGAGGCGCACGCCCATCATGGTCACCATCACCACGGCCACGAGCACGGACACCACGATCATCATGGCCACCACCATGACGATCACGCCCATGACGTCAATCGTCACGATGACCACATCCGCGCCTTCTGCTTTACCTTCGACGAACCCATCGATCCGGTGCTCTTCGACGAGTGGCTGAGTTTGCTGGTCGGCTTCAAGGGCCCCAACATCCTGCGCATCAAGGGCATCCTCAATCTCAAGGGCGAGGACAAGCCGACTGTCATCCACGGTGTGCAGCACATCTTCCACCCCACGGCCACGCTGCCGGAGTGGCCCTCGGAAGACCGCCGCAGCCGCATCGTCTTCATCACCCGCGATGTCGAGCGCGCGACCATCGAGCGTTCCTTCGATGCCTTCATGCAGGCCCAGGCGATTGAGCGCGAAGCACGCGAGCAGCGCCAGTCGCCATCGGTTTATTGAGCCCGGTCACGCTGAACAAATGCGTTTGTTCCCATGTGGAAACATGCGAGCAGGCTGGTCCGGTTAAAAATAAATGCGCTTTGACCGATAACAAGGGGAGTCCCGGATTATGATCGGGCTCTCCTAAGGGATATAACGATTCGTTTATGCAGCGTGTGATCAACAAGCTGGGGGCAACGTTGTCGGCATCGCTCACGCTGATGCTGGGTTTGTGTGCCACTGCGACGGTGTTCGTCGCGACCAGCCATCTGGAAGAGGATGCCGTCCAGCTCGACTTCGAGCGTCGGGCGGGCCTGCGCGCCTTCACCATACAGCGCGGTCTGGAAGAGGCGGTGCAGGTACAGTCGGTGGTGAACCATTTCTATGCCACCGTGGGCGATCCCACGCGCGAACAGTTCGAGAGCTTCACGCGGCCTCTGCTGGAACGCTATCCCTATGTGCGCGCCTTCAGCGTGCAGCGCTTCGTGGCCGACGAAGATCGCCTGGTCTTCGAAGCTCTGCGCCAGGGGGCCAAGCCGGGCTTTGAAATCACTGCGCTCGATGGTGACCGCACCGTGCGCGCCTCGCAGCAACCGACCTATCTGGTGGTCGATTACGTGGAACCGGTGGCCGGCAATGAAGCGGCGCTGGGGCTGGATGTCTCGCGCAATCCCGCCATCATGGGCGCGCTCGATGCGGCCGTGGTCAGCGGGAATCCTTCTTCAACGCCGCCGATCCGGCTGGCCCAGACCGGCCCGGATGAGCGCGGCCTGCTGGTGATCCAGCCGGTCTATCGCGGTGGCGTACAGCCGACCGATACGGCGGCCCGTCGCGCACTGCTGGTCGGCGATACCACCGCCGTACTGGAACTCAACGGCCTGGTGCAGAAGATCCTCGACGGTGCCGGGCTGATGTCCGACCATGAGATCGGACTGCGCCTCTACGTCGGACAACAGGCCGATCCGGCCAACCTGGTCTACCGCCACGACAGCCAGGCCCGCGCCATGCAGTGGATGGACAAGGTCATCAAGCCGGGCAGCTTCTTCCGCCATCCCTCCACCACCATCACCAGCTTCGACATCGCCGGCCAGACCTGGCACATGGAGATCAGCATCCCGCCACGGTCGGTCTTCTCCGACCACTACGGTTCGCTGCTCATCGGCCTGGTCGGCGTGATCGCTTCGCTGCTGGGCGCGGCCTACATGCGGGCGCTGTCGATGCGTTCGCACCGCGTGCAGCAACTGGTGGAAGACAAGACCGCCGAGCTGCGCACCACCAACGCCCTGCTGTCGGATGACATCAAGGCGCGCCGCCTGGCCGAGCGCGCGCTGCGCCTGCGTCATCAGGCCATCGAGGCCAGTGCCAATGCCATCCTGATCCTCTCGGCGCAGGAGCCGGACTACGTCATCGAATACGTCAATCCGGCCTTCGCCCGCATCACCGGCTACAGCAGCGGCGAAGCGGTGGGCAAGAGCATTCGTTTCCTGGAAGGCCGCGACAGCGATCCTGAAGGTTTCGAGACTGTCTGGATCGCCATGCGCGAACAGCGCGAACACAACGTTGTACTGCGCAACTATCACAAGGATGGCTCGGAGCTGTGGAACGATTTCTACATCGCCCCGGTGCGTGACGAGAGCGGCGTGGTGACGCACTTCGTGGCGGCGCTCTACGACATCACCTCGATGAAGCGCTATGAAGCCGAACTGGAATTCCAGGCCAGCCGCGACACGCTCACCGGCCTGATCAACCGCCACATGCTGCGCCATCATCTGGAGCAGGCCATCGGCACGGCCGAGCGGCAGAAGCAGGCCTTGTGGGTGGTGTTCGTGGACCTGGACCGCTTCAAGTTCGTCAACGACACCCTCGGCCACAAGGCTGGCGATACCCTGCTGCGCACGGTGGCCGGTCGCTTGCGCGCCGCCGTGCGTGAAGCCGATACCGTGGCGCGGCTGGGTGGCGACGAATTCATCATGATCCTGCCGGAGCAGGACGAACTCTCGCTCGATACCCGCAGTCTGCAACGCATCATGGATGCGGTGGCGGCCCCCGTGACGCTGGGCGGCCATACGCTGTTCATGACCTGCAGCATCGGCGTGGCCTGCTACCCCAACGATGGTACCGATGGCGAGACGCTGATCAAGCACGCCGACATCGCCATGTATCGCGGCAAGCAGACCGGCCGCAACAATTTCCAGTTCTACACCCCGGCCATGAACGAGCAGGCGCTGGAACGCCTGCGCATCGAAGGCGACCTGCGCAATGCGCTGGATCACGGCGAATTCCTGCTGCACTACCAGCCCAAGGTGGACCTGGCCTCGGGCCGTGTGGTGGGCAGCGAGGCGCTGATCCGCTGGCTGCATCCGCAACTGGGCATGGTCTCGCCGGCGCGCTTCATCGGCCTGGCCGAAGAGACCGGCCTGATCCTGCCCATCGGTGCCTGGGTCCTGCGTACCGCCTGCACCCAGTGCCGCCAGTGGCAACTGGCCGGGCATGAGGACATCAGCGTGTCGGTCAACCTCTCGGTGGGACAGTTCCTGCAGAAGGATCTGGTCTCCTCGATTGCCGATGTGCTGCAAGACACCGGCCTGCCGCCGGCCTCGCTGGAAATCGAACTCACCGAGAGCCTCATGATGACCGACGTCGAGCACGCCATCGGCATCCTGGCGGGCCTGAAGAAGCTGGGTATCCGTCTTTCCATCGACGACTTCGGCACCGGTTATTCGTCGCTGGCCTACCTGAAGCGCTTCCCCATCGACGTGCTCAAGATCGACCGTTCCTTCGTGCGCGACATCACCATCGACGCCGATGATGCGGCCATCACCGCCTCCATCATCTCGCTGGCGCGCCACTTGAAACTGCGCGTGATTGCCGAAGGCGTGGAGACCGATGAGCAGCTGGATTACCTGCGCCACTATGGCTGCGACGAGATCCAGGGTTACCTGTTCAGCCCGCCGGTGGCAGCCGAGAAGTTCGAGCAGATCCTGCGCGAAGAGCGGGTGATTTTGTAATTTTTCTTCACGCGCTGTTCTGGAATCAGGCCGCACGGCAATGCCGCTGCGGCCTTTTTCATATCGGGCTCAATGATGCGCAATCCAGGCCAGGATGAGCGCGATGGTGGGCAGCGAGAGGGTGGTGGAGTACAGGATGGCGCGCGACATGGCGGTGACTTCGCGCTGGTACAGCTCGGCCAGCATGAAGGGGCCGGTACCGATGGGCAGCGCCGCCAGCAGCACCGCACTGTCGGCCCACAGGCGCGGCATGGGCAGGATCCAGTAGGCCAGCAGGGCGGTCACGGCCGGCTGCAGCAGCAGCTTGAAGGCCACCAGCAGCCACACGGGCGAGCCTCCCGCCGTGCGCACCGGCTGGGCCAGGAACAGCCCCAGCGAGACCAGCGCGCAAGGACCGGCTGCACCGCCCAAAATCTTGAAGAGCTGCTGTACGCCCGGCGGGATGGCCACCCCGCTCAGGGCCACGATGATGCCGGCCACCGGCGCGATCATGATGGGATTGCGCAGCAGCGAGCGGCCCACCTTGGCCACGGTCTGGCCGAAGGCGGCCTGGGCATGCAGGCAGGTTTCCAGCAGCACGATGGCGACCGCAAAGAGCAGGCAGGCCGTCATCACCATGGCGATCACCGAGGGCGGCAGGCCGTCGCTGCCGAAGGCCAGGTAGCACAGCGGAATGCCGATGAAGCCGGTATTGGCATAGGAGCTGCCGAGGCTATCGATGATGACGTCAGGGGCGGCCGCCTTCTGGCGCAGGCGCAGCGCGGCGGTGATCAGGAACACCACCGCCACGCCGATGGCGAAGACGGCGATGAAGCGCAGGTTGGCGAAGTCCGCGGGTTTGAGGCGCGACATGGAATCGAACAGCAGCGCCGGCAGCGCCAGCCAGATCACGAAGCGGTTCAGTTCGCTGGCCGCGCCCGCCGAGAGGATGCGGCGCTTGCGGCACATCCAGCCCAGAAAGATCAACGAAAAAATCGGGAAGACGATGTTGAAGATGGCGAGCATGGCGTGGCGGGTTGACCGGCGTCGGAGGTGGGAACAGACCCTACGGAGCCGCTCCTGCTTTGTCAAGGCGCAATGCCGCACGGGGTGGGCGGCGTAGAATGGCGGCCTTGTCTGATTTATCCACAGGGCTTTTCACGATGCCTGCGCGTCCCCTTCAACTTGCCTCTTCCGAATTGCTGGCCGCCTGGCGCGCCGAGGCCGATACCATCACCGCCGCACTGCAGGGCGCTCCGCACTGCCTGCGCGAACAGCGCAGCGCCACCGTGCTGGACCTGCATTTCGGGCTGGGTCAGTCCTTCTTCGCCACCTGGCATGCCTTCGCCCGCCAGCGCGCGCAAGGGGAGGGCGCGGTGCATCTGCACTACATTGCGATCCTGCCGCATCCGCCGTCCGCGGCAGTCCTCTCCGAAGACTTGACTTATGCACAGGCCTTGCGCGCTGCATGGCCGCTGCCCTTGCCGGGCACGCACCGCCTCTTGCTCGATGAAGGCCGCGTCACGCTGACCCTGATCTGGGGTGCATTGGAAGAAGAGCTGGCCCGGCTAGAAGCGCCGGTAGACCTGTTCTACCTGCATGCCGACCCGACTCGCTTCGATCCCGCCGCGCCATCCTGGCATGCGCATGCCTGCAAGCGCCTGGCGCGGTTGGCCTGGACCGGGGCGCGGGCGCTGGTGTTCGGTGCGGCGGCGGATGTGGCGCTGGCGGCGGCGATGCGCCAGGTCGGTTTCCATGGAGAAGCGCAGGACGGCGCGCTGGCCTTGCGTTATGCACCGGCCTGGGCGCGTCCGGCCACGCATGTGGCGGCGTCCGATACGCCGTTGCGGCGCGACCTGCCGCATGCACGGCAGGCGCTGGTGATCGGGGCCGGGCTGGCCGGAACCGCTGCGGCCGAGCGGCTCACGGCACGCGGCTGGTGCGTCGATCTCATCGATGCGGGCCCGGAGGTGGCCACTCGCGCTTCAGGCAATCACGGTGGTCTCTTCATGCCCGCGCTGGCTCGCGATGACAGCCCGCTGGCGCGGCTCACGCGTGCGGCTTTTCTGTTTGCCTCGCAGCGTCTCGATGATCTGGGCGGGGTGGGTTTGGACGATCACGCTGCCATTCGTGGCGAGCGCTGCGGCATCCTGCAATTCGGCCGCGATGCCAAGCAGGCGATCTCCTTCGAGCAGGGCGCGCAGGAGTGGCAGTATCCGCCGCGTTATGCGCGCTGGATGTCCGCCAGTGAGACGGCAAGCGCACTGGGCATGCCGACCATGGGCGGCGGCTATTTCTTCCCGGAAGCGGGCTGGCTCAATCCGCCCTCGGTGTGCCGCCGCATGCTGGCGGTGGCGCAGTCGCAAGGCGAGGTGCGCACGCATTTCAATCGCGCCGTCGCCCGTCTGGTACGCGTGGACGGTCAATGGCAGGCGCTCGATGCCGCTGGCCTGCTGATCGCGCAAGCGCCGGTGGTCATCCTCGCAGGGGGCGCACAGGCGCGCGTGCTGGAGCAGGCGGCGGGTTTGCCGCTCAATGCAGTACGCGGCCAGGTCACGCACCTGCCGACAACAGGCTTCCCCGATTTGCCGCATGCGCTGTGTGGTGACGGTTACCTCACGCGCCCCTATGCCGGGCAGGTGTGCATGGGGGCCAGCTATGATCGCTTCGACGATCCTGCCCTGCGTGCCGACAGCCATGCCGAGAACCTGGCCCGCCTGCAGCACATGCTGCCGCAGATCGCGGCACACATGTCGCTGCCGCAGGCGGATGCGGATCTTCCTGGGCGGGTCGGTCAGCGCTGCATCGCGCCGGACCGCTTGCCGCTGGTCGGTGCCTTGCCGGGCGAGGCGGGGATCTATGGCCTGTTGGGCTATGCCTCGCGCGGCCTGATCTGGGCACCGCTGATGGCCGAGTTGCTGGCCGCGATGATCGAGCGCGAGCCCTTGCCGCTGCCGCGCGAATTGGTGGCGGCGCTGGACCCGGCCCGTTTCGGCGCGGATTCAGCGATCGGCCTCAACGCACCCAGTGACCCGGAATGAATACCCAGCCACCCGGACCCGGTTGCCAGTGGGCCGGTTCATAGCGGGCGTAGTCGCGGCGCACGCGTTCCCAGTGGCCGCCGATCCAGATGTGACGATGGCCGTTCCAGGCCCAGTAGCCGGGTGCCCAGGCATAGCCGTGACGCGGGGCGGGTACCACTTCATAACGCGGGGCGGGCGGTGGTGTGCCGATGCGCACATCGACGCCGACCACCTGCGCCTGCGCGGCAGGGGCCAGGGCTGCGGTGGCAGCGAGCGCGGACAGGGTCGTGAGAAGGGCGAAGGCGAGGCGAGTGGTCTTGGTTTTCATGTTGGACTCCTGCAAGGTGGTGATGCGTGGATGCAGCGCAAGCGGGGCCGCGCTGTGAAAACCACTGTAGGAGCCGGGCTTCTTTAAGACTGTAATGTTGTGTTTCCAGTTGTGTCCGTGCGTGCCACCGCTGCGTATGGCAGCCCCGAAGGTAGCGCAGCGCGGGCGAATCCGGTAACAAATCGCGGCATACCGATACATGCCGCGCGCCCTGCACCGCTCATTTCCTGCGCGCCGGGCGTTCGTAGCGTTGCTCCACCACGCGGCTTCCCCATTGCTCACCCGGCGATTCCTCCACCAGTTCGAAGCCGGCCGACAGATACAGGTGGCGTGCCGCATCCAGTCCCTGGAAGGTCCACAAATAACAGGCCAGGCGATGGGCATCGACAAAGGCCATGGCTTGTTCCAGCAAGCGCCGTCCCACGCCGCTGCCGCGCAGGCTGTCGTCGACGATGAACCAGCGTAGGTGTGCTTGCCGGTGCTGCAGGTCGCCATCGATCACGATGGAGGCCAGGCAGCGCCCGTGTTCGACGTGGGTCCAGAGTTGCTTGCCGGCCTGGGGCAGGGTTTGTGCGAAGCTGCCCAGTTCGCTGGCCACCTTGTGCTCGAAGAACACCCCGAAGCCGGCCGCCGCGGCGTAGTAGCGCGCATGCAGGCTGGCGATATCGCCGATGCAGCCGGGCTGGTAGCCGGTGCTCAATTCCGATGCCGCGCCTTTGGCCGGGCGCGCTGCCGCATTGGGGTTGTCGCGCGACAGGGCCTCGGAATACAGCGCCAGCGCCCGCACCACGCCCTGCTGGTCTTCCGGCAGGATGCGCCGCAGGGCACCGGAGACCTGGTCGGTGGCGAACTTGTCGATCTTCTTGCGCAGCGCCTGCCCCTCTTCGGTCAGCGCCAAGCTGTAGGCGCGTCCGTCGCCCGGCACCGGACTGCGCCGTACCAGCCCCAGCGCTTCCAGCTTGGCCAGCTGGCGGCTGGTGTTGGATTTGTCCAGGTACAGCAGCTCGCCCAGCTCGCGCGCCTGCAGGCCGGGTTTGAGTCCGATCTCGATGAGCGCGTGCACCGCTGAGGGCGCCAGGTCGCTGCCGGCCAGGGTGCTGCGCATGAAGCCCAGTTCGCGCACCAGCTTGCGCGACAGCTCGCGCAACTGGCGGATGGTCTGGTCGCGCGGGGGAGAGTGCAGGCCGTCATAGTCCATGGCAAGATCCGGTAATGGTTGCGAAGTGCAATCAATGCTGCGCCAGATGCTTGCGTTATGCAACTTGTTTGGAAGTCCGGGCCATGTTGGCTGTCGCACCTGCGCAACTGGCGGGGCCGGGCTGGGAGCGCCTGCCGGGCTGGAGTAAAATGTCGCCTTTCGCGCAGCCTTCCGCCGTGAGCACACCGGCCATCGTGGCCTGCGCCACCTCCTGCATCCCCAGTCTTGTTGAAAGTCCCCGCACATGTTGCGCATCTCTGAACTGACCCTTCCGTTGAGCCATACGGAAGACGAACTGAACGCCGCCATCCTCGATCGCCTGGGCATCCCGGCCGAGGAACTGCTGTCCTTCACGCTGTTTCGCCGCAGCTACGATGCCCGCAAGAAGACGGCCATCACCCTGAACTACACCATCGACGTCGAGGTGAAGGACGAGGGCGCGGTCCTGGCACGCCATGCGAAGACCACCAATGTCGGCCCCACGCCCGATACCTCCTACCACTTCGTCACCCGTGCCCCGGCGAGCATCAAGAAGCGTCCGGTGGTGATCGGCTTCGGTCCCTGCGGTCTTTTTGCGGCGCTGATCCTGGCCGAGATGGGTTTCAATCCCATCATCCTGGAACGCGGCAAGACCGTGCGCGAGCGCACCAAGGACACCTGGGGCCTGTGGCGCCAGCGCGAATTGAAACCGGAATCGAACGTGCAGTTCGGTGAGGGCGGGGCCGGGACCTTCTCCGACGGCAAGCTCTACAGCCAGGTCAAGGATCCCAAGCACTATGGCCGCAAGGTGCTGGCCGAATTCGTGGCCGCCGATGCGCCGCCGGAGATCATGTACGTCAGCAAGCCCCACATCGGTACCTTCCGCCTGGTCAAGATGATCCAGCTCATGCGCGAGAAGATCGAGAAGCTGGGCGGCGAGTTCCGCTTCGAGCAGCGCGTCGAGGATGTGCTGATCGAAGATGGCCAGATCCGTGGCCTGACCCTGAACACCGGCGAACAGATCGAAGCCGACCACGTGGTGCTGGCCATCGGCCACAGCGCCCGCGATACCTTCGAGATGCTCTACGAGCGTGGTGTCTACATCGAGGCCAAGCCGTTCTCGATCGGCTTCCGCGCCGAGCACCCGCAGTCGCTGATCGACAAGTGCCGCTTCGGTCCCGGTGCCGGCCATCCCATTCTGGGCGCGGCC
>Ga0207667_10005759_pt1 | contig 15126 bp, 13 predicted proteins | sample KBSCornC52_FD_184301 | JGI IMG/M metagenome (GOLD analysis project Ga0207667, IMG submission 184301) | Corn rhizosphere microbial communities from Kellogg Biological Station, Michigan, USA - KBS Corn C5-2 (SPAdes) (version 2) | ecosystem: Host-associated > Plants > Roots > Rhizosphere > Soil ... | reverse complement strand
AAGAGGTCGAAAGCGTCCTCTATCCCGGCCTGCCCACGCATCCCGGCCACGCCATCGCCCGAAGACAGATGCGGTCCTTCGGCGCGGTGCTCAGCTTCATCCTGCACGACCGCGCAGCCGCAGAGAAATTTCTCGCCAATGCAAAACTCATCACCGAAGCCACCAGCTTTGGCGGCATCACCACCACCGCCGAGCGCCGCGCCCGCTGGGGCGGCGATGCCATCCCCGAAGGCTTCATCCGCCTCAGCGCAGGCTGCGAGGCCGTCGAAGACATGATCGAAGACATCGCGCAGGCGCTGGATGCCCTGCAATGACGCCGAACTGGACCGCAGAGATCCTGGCAAAGCCGCCGCTCATCGCGCCCGCCCGTCAGTTCACCTATCCGCAGCAGATCGCGGGCGAAGAAGACGCGCTGGCTCGCGGCGCGTTGCAACTCATGGTGCGCCCCGCAACCGGCGAAGCCTTCCTCGCAACCTGCGCTCTCGGCTTCACCGATCCGTCGATGCCCACCGGCGTCTTTCCCTGCCCGCGCCCTGAAGAGATCTGCGCCATCGCCGGAGGCTACGCCTACATCGTCGATACCATCCGCCCAGAACGCTGCACTCACATCGCCATGAAGCCAGTGGTCGAGGTGCGCTCCCTGCCCGAGCAAAACCTGCTGCTCTTCAGCGGTTTCCACACCATCATCGCGTGGGGAGAGCGGGGCCACGCCTGGCAGACGGCAAAGCTAAGCTGGGAGGGCCTGCGCATCACCGGCATCGAAGGCAATACGCTCCACGGCTTCGGATGGAACCTGATGACCGACAAGGAAGTCGCCTTCTCCGTTGATCTGCTCACTGGCCAGCATCAGGGTGGAGGCTTCCCTCCGCAGCCGCAAAGCCAAAAAAGCTGAGCGCCGCATCGCCCTGCTTCAACAGCCGCGTATGTTCGAGCACACCATAGCGCGCGGCCAGCTTCGCTTTGCTGCTGTGCTCCGCAATCACCAGCGCATCGGGCGCAAGCAGCTCGCGCCCGCGAACGCTGCCAAGAAAGTTCAACGTCCCCGCATACTCCGCCTCAGCCTCATACGGCGGATCGAGATACACGATATCGACCGGCTGCCCAAGCTTGCCCAGTCGCTGCAGCATTGCGCCGACGCCGCGCGGCTCCAGCGTAAAGCCACGGCTAATCTTCAACGCCGCAAGATTCGCGCGCAGCGATGCCAGCGCCGGATCGGCATTTTCGGCAAACCAGACCTGCGCCGCACCGCGACTGATCGCCTCGATTCCAACCGCGCCCGTGCCTGCATACAGATCGACAAAGCGGCAGCCCTCAAGCCGCGGCGAAAGAATATTGAACAACGTCTCCCGCAGCCGGTCGCTCGTAGGCCGAGTTTCGAGTCCACGCGGGGCCGTCAATTGACGGGAGCGATAGGTTCCTGCAATTACGCGCATCTCCCGATGGTATGACGGCAGCGCATACAATGATAGTTATGCGTGGGTGGTCATTTCCGATCGGCAGAATTCTCGGCGTGGATGTTCGCATCCACACCTTCCTTGTGTTGTTGCTGGCCGTCGCCGTCAGCTACGGATCGGTGGTCGGCTCGACCGGCAGCCGCGGCTTCTCGTTGTGGCTGCTACTGTTGCTCGCGCTGGCTGTTCGCGAGATCGCCCGCGCCATCGCCGCCGCATGGTTCGGCCTGGACCTGCGCAGCCTTCTGCTGCTGCCCACCGGCGCTCTGATGACCTTTGCTACTCCTGAAGCGACCGAGCGCGCCGACAGCCCCGAGGTGCAAAAGCGCCTGGCCCTGGTCGGCCCGGTGACAAACATCGTCTTCGGCCTTCTGCTCGCGGCCGTGGTGCTCACCGTCACACCGCAGATCAACCTCTTCGAGCGGCCGTGGATCGCCCTACCCCATCTACTGCGCTCCTCCGTCTGGATCAACCTTCTGCTCGGCGTCGTGAACCTTCTTCCCGCCTCTCCGCTCGACGGCGGACGCCTCTTCCGCGGCGAGTTCTCGAAGTCCGGCGGCATCCTCAAGGGCTCTCGCGCCTCGGCCGGTCTCGGCCAACTCATCGCGATTGGCCTCATCCTCGGCGGTCTCGCCATCAGCAACATGTGGCTCATCATGATCGGCGGCTTTGTCCTGATCGGCTCGCACATGGAGAGCCAGGGACTGCTGCTGCAGACCGACACCGAAGCCGTCCGCATGCGCGATGTGATGCTGACCGAGTTCAGCATGCTCTCCGCCTCGGACACGCTCGAAGACGCATTGCAGCGCTCCGTGCATACGCTGCAGGATGTCTTCCCCGTCGTGCGCGGAGCTAACCTCGTCGGCGCAGTCTCGCGGCAAGGCATCGTCGAAGCGCTGCAGGCCGATGGCAATGGCTACGTCCAGGGCGTGATGACACGCTCCTTCCAGACGGCGCAGCCCGACGACTCACTGGTGAAGACCCTGCGCCGCATCATGACCGGACAGGTCGCGCAGATCGTCCCCATCCTCGAAGGAGACCGCATCGTCGGCATCATCACCCCGCAGAACCTGAACCACGCCCTCGGCCTGCTGAACCAGCGCCGCAGACTGCGGCAACCGGCGGAATAGATGCCTGACCGTCACGAGACAAACGACGGCGCGCCGCTGGCTCCCGGCCTCTATCTTGTAGCCACTCCCATCGGCAACCTCGAAGACATTACACTCCGCGCGCTCCGCATCCTCGGCAGCGTCGACCGCATCGCCTGCGAGGACACGCGACAGACGCAGAAGCTGCTCAACCACTTTGAGATCCGCACTCCAACTATCAGCTACCACATGCACAACGAAGCCCCGCGGGCGGAAGAGCTGGTAGCCGAACTAAAGCAAGGCGCACGCATCGCCATCGTCAGCGATGCCGGAACCCCCGGCATCGCCGATCCCGGCGGCCAGATCGCCGCAGCCGCCATCGCCGCAGGCATCCCCGTCTTTCCCGTCCCCGGTGCGAACGCTGCTATCAGCGCCCTGATCGCCAGCGGCCTCGCCACCGACCACTTCACCTTCCACGGCTTTCTTCCCTCCAAGCCGGGCCAGCGCAAGACTGCTCTCGAAGAGCTTCCCCGCGACCACGCTACTCACATCTTCTATGAAGCCCCGCATCGTATCGTGGACACTCTCGCCGATATCGAGACAGTCTTCGGAGCAGCGCAACACACCGTCATCGCCCGCGAACTGACCAAGCTGCACGAAGAGTTCCTGCGCGGTCCCGTCAGCGAACTTCGCGCCCAACTCGCCGCACGCGCAGTCATTCGCGGCGAGATGGTTCTGCTGTTCGCGCCGCAGCCGACAGAAAAAACCGCCGCAGCGCATCGGACCATCGCCGCCGAAGTGGCCGCTCTGATGCAGGCTGAAGATCTCTCCGAAAAAGACGCCCTCAAACGGGTGGCAAAGAATCGCGGCATCGGGAAAAGCGATGCCTATCGCGAGCTGCAACGCGAGCAAAATCGTCTTCGCTAACTGGCGGTTTGCACAAACAGTATCCGCTCATGAATACTTGCCGCATTTCAGATGACAAATATTTCCCGCCGAGAGTTGCTCATGCCGCGCATTAAAATCACTGGCCTTGCCGCCATCCTCCTGTGCAGTGCTTTCCTAGCCCCTGCACTGGCGCAGGTCACGAAGCCCGCTCCCATCCATCGTATGTACGTCTTCGGCGACAGCTACTGCGACATCGGAGAAGGCTATCTCGATGGCAACGGCCCTACCGCAGTCGCCTATCTGGCCCAGCGCCTGGGTTTCAATCTCGTTCCCGCAAACGCCGCCAACGTCGCCAATCAGAGCCTCGACTTCGCCATCAGCGGAGCTCAGACCGGCAGCGGCACAGGAAGCAAGACCGGCAGTGCGCTGCTCGGCTACGGCATGCGCAATCAAGTCGACGACTTCGCCGCAAAGGTGAATGCCCATGCCATCACCTTCGATCCAAAGACCACCCTCTTTTTCATCGCAGGCGGCCTCAACGACCGCCATCTGCCCAGCGCAACCACCGTTGCCAACCTCACCGGCGAGATCAAAACTCTCTATGGACTCGGCGCACGCCGCTTCGCCGTCGCGCTACTCCCGACGGCCATCCCGGCCTTCAGCGCAGTCGGCAAGCGCCTCAATCCCGAGATTGCCCGCATCCCCGCAGAGCTCTCGCCGCGACTGGCGGGAGCGCAGATCGCCCTTAGTCATTGGGGACTGTTCTATGACGACGTGATGCTCCACCCGGCACAGTACGGCATCACCAATACGACAGATGCCTGTGCGGGCCGCAAGATCTTTCACCAAGACGCTACGCCCTGCGCCAGTCCCGGCACCCACTTCTTCTACCACGAGGGGCATCCCTCGACAGCCACCCACAAGGCGGTCGGCGACAAGCTCTACGAAGAGCTACAGCACGAACCCGCGTCCTGAAGCAGCCAGCCTCTACGCCCGGCCCTTCACGCGGTCGTACATATAAACATCGCTGGTGGTTCCCAGCGATTCGTTGTAGAGATTCGTCGCTCCGGTCGCTTCGTTCAGCTCCTGGCTGAAATCGTGAATGGCGCGCAGCTTATCCGCTGTCGCCGGAATCTCCAGGTGACTCGTCTTCAGAAATTTCTGGTAGCCCTTGTCGACCAGCCGCGAGATCTCGCCGTTCAACACCCAGCCGGGATGGGACAGCATCATCGCCGTTCCGTCGGGAGCGGCGGCAATCTCGGCGGCACAGCCGTACTTGCGCACCTGGAACGCGTTCGGGGTGCGCTTTGCACCCTCCTGCGCCGGCGCCACATCAAATCGCTGACTCCCCAGCACGGAAAGGACATCATTGAAGCTTCGTTTCGGGCTCTTCTTTAGCATAAGTTAGACTCATCTTAACTGTCGCACATCCGCTCCTCTCCTACAATCGGCACCATCGAGGCGCACTACAGACGAAATACGGGAACGATGATTACTTCCACCAAATTGCTCGGCACCAGCATTCTGCAGCGCATCGGCAACACGCCACTCATCCGGCTCGAACGCCTGGCGCCGCATCTCTCCGGCATTCAAATCCTCGGCAAGGCCGAGTGGACCAACCCCGGCGGCTCCGTCAAAGACCGCGCCGCCTCGGCCATCGTCACCGACGCCCAGCGCCGCGGCCTGCTCACCGCCAGCCGTGGCCTGCTCGATGCCACCAGCGGCAATACCGGCATCGCCTACGCCATGCTGGGCGCGGCGCTCGATTTCTCCGTCACCCTGTGCATGCCCTCGAACGTCTCGCCAGAGCGTAAGCGCTACCTCGCGGCATACGGCGCGGAGATCCTCTGGACCGACCCCGCCGACGGCTCCGACGGCGCCATCCGCAAGGCCCGCGCACTCGCCGCAGCCGAGCCGGACAAATACTTCTACGCCGACCAGTACTCCAACGACGAAAACTGGAAGGCCCACTACCGCACCACCGGCAACGAGATCTGGGAGCAGACCGAGGGCCGCGTCACCCACTTCGTCGCCGGGCTCGGCACAAGCGGCACGTTTATGGGCACCGCCCGCCGCCTGCGCGAGTTGAATCCCGACATCCGCTGCATCTCCATGCAGCCCGATTCGCCCTTCAACGGCCTCGAAGGGTTGAAGTACATGCCCACCGCCATCGTCCCCGGCATCTACGACCCCACCCTCGCCGACGCCAACATCGAGATGCCCACTGAGACAGCCTATAAAATGGTGAAAAGCCTCGCTCGCAATCAGGGAATCCTCGTCGGCATCTCGGCCGCCGCCGTGGTCGCCACAGCGCTCCAGATCGGCGAGCAGGAGGCCAAAGCCGAACGCGAAGCCGTCATCGTGACGATCCTTCCCGACTCGGCTGAAAAGTATATGAGCGAACGTTTCTGGCAGGAGGAGTAACCACGTGCTTCAGATCAGCTATGCCGACTACGAAGCCCTGCGCGCGCACGGCGAAGAGACCTACCCGCACGAGTGCTGCGGCGTCCTGTTGGGTAAAAACGAGCCCGGCGGCAATCGCGTTAACCAGCTCGTCCGCGCCGGCAACACGCGCACCGACTCTGCCCATAACCGGTACAACATCGCACCGCAGGAGCTGGTGAAGATTCAACGGCAGGCGCGCGGCCTTGGCCTCGACATCGTCGGCTTCTACCACTCGCACCCCGACCACCCAGCGCAGTGGTCGCCGACAGACTTTGCCGAGGCCCACTGGCTGGCCTGTTCCTACATCATCACCAGCGTCGAAAAAGGCAAAGCGGTCCTGACTAACTCCTTCCTGCTCACAGGCACCACCGAGGAAGATAAAAAGTTTGAAGACGAAGCCATCGAGATTGAAATCGCCGAAGCTCAGGCAAACAACCAGAAAGGTCAAGCATGAACATTCATATCCCTACACCGTTGCGCACCTACACGGGCGGCCTCGAAACCGTCACCGTCTCCGGTGCGACCGTCAGCGCGGTGTTCGAGCAGCTCACCAGCAAGTATCCCGAACTGAAGCAGCACCTCTTCACCCCCGAGGGCAAGCTGCGCTCCTTCGTCAACGTCTACGTCAACGACGATGACCTCCGCTATCTCGCCGACAAGGAAGCCACCGCCGTCACCGACCGTGACGAGCTGACCATCATCCCCTCCATCGCCGGCGGCACAAACTGTTGCCCCTTCGCTTAGTGACGGCTTCCCAAACTACGAAAGATTCTTAGTTTGCTTAAGGGCACGGCTTCAGCCGTGCCATAAGAGCCTGGTCAGGGATGCGGCTTTAGCCGCTGAGGTACGTTTTAATCCCTCTGAACCCGACTCAAAATCCGCAAATCATCCCTCAATGAGCCTTTCCCCCCACACCAGCATCTAGAATTAAGAAGAACAAAGGTCACGAAGGAAAAATCCGAATGCCCACAGCCATCGAAGAGACCGTACAACTACCCAAGCTCACCAACGACGAGATCGCCCGCTACTCCCGCCACCTCATCCTGCCCGAAGTCGGCATGGAGGGCCAGCAGAAGCTCAAGGCGGCCAAGGTCCTCTGTATCGGTACCGGAGGCCTCGGCGCGCCGCTTGCCATGTATCTTGCCGCTGCCGGAGTCGGCACCATCGGCCTGGTCGACTTCGACGTCGTCGATACCAGCAACCTCCAGCGTCAGATCATCCACACCACCGCCACCGTCGGCATGTTGAAGAACGATTCGGCCGAGTTGATGCTCAAGGGCCTCAACCCCAGCCTGAACGTCATCAAGCACAACACCATGCTCACCAGCGCCAACGCGCTCGACATCCTCAAGGACTACGACGTCATCGCCGACGGCACTGACAACTTCCAGACCCGCTATCTGGTCAACGACGCCTGCGTCCTGCTCGGCAAGCCCAACGCCTACGCCTCCATCTACCGCTTCGAGGGCCAGGCCAGCATCTTCGGCGCCCCGGCTGGGCCGTGCTACCGCTGCCTCTATCCCGAGCCGCCACCGCCGGGCCTGGTTCCCTCCTGCGCCGAAGGCGGCGTTCTGGGAATCCTTCCCGGTCTGCTCGGCATCATTCAGGCCACCGAGACCATCAAGCTGATCCTGGGAATAGGAGAACCGCTAATCGGTCGTCTCCTTCTGGTCGACGCTCTCGGCATGAACTTCCGCACCCTGAAGCTGCGCAAGAACCCCGACTGCCCGGTTTGCAGCGCTAACCCGACGCTGACTGAGCTGATCGACTACGACCAGTTCTGCGGAATCGAGAAGCCGACGTCGGTTGGCCCGCTCGAAGTTGCCCGCGACAAGGCCGTCGCCGATCAACCCGTGGTTGACGGCATCCCGCAGATCTCGGTTGAAGCGCTGAAGCAGAAGCTCGACGCCAGGGAAGACGTCTTCGTCCTCGACGTTCGCGAGCCGCACGAGTACCAGATCGTCAACATCGGCTCGCCCCTGATTCCGCTCGGTTCCCTCGGGAGCCGCATCGGAGAGTTGGCCGCGCAGAAGGACCGCGAGATCGTCGTCCACTGCAAGACCGGCGGACGGAGCCAGAAGGCTGCTCTTGCACTCAAGCAGGCGGGCTTCACCAACGTCTCCAATCTGACCGGCGGCATCACTGCCTGGGCAGAAAAGATCGACACCTCGCTGCCCAAATACTAGAGCCTGTCCAGCAGGCTTCGGCGCAGGGCGTCCTTTAGGGGACGCCCTACCCTGCCTCTTCTAAGAATCCTCTGATTTAGCCCAGTTTTGTTTATGGCACGGCTTCAGCCGTGCCATAAGTGCTTCGCTATCTTTGCGGCTTTAGCCACTGAGGGAATTCGCTGCGGACTTGTTCAGAGCATCCCTAAGCGGTCTACCTGCTCTGTAGAAAGTTGGGCCGCTCGTCCGCGCTGGGTCCCCAGCTCGAAGGCACGGGGACATTCAGCAGGCGCAGGTACACGCTGAACTGGCCACGGTGCTGATACCAGTGGTTGAGCATGATGTCCCTCAGAAACTGTCCCCGCGGCGCGGCCGACAACTCCTTCTCCCCCGCGAACAGACGCCAGGTCTCCTGCATGGCGCTGTCGTCGAACTGCGGCAACAGGTCCCGGACAGTATTCACGCTCTGCTCGAAGGCATCGAGGACATCGCGCACGCTGGCGGGTTGCGGAATGTTGTTAAAATCGGGCGCCTGCCCCGGATTCTGCTGTACCCCCCGAATCACGCCTCCGGGCACGCCGGCGATATGCAGGGCGAGCTGTCCGGCGGACATCGATCGATTGTGCGGCCTCCAGGTCAGCTTGTCCTCGGGCAGGCGTTCCAGAAATCTGCGGGTGATAGGGACCTGCTGCTCAAACTCTGCAAGCAATTGCTGGGCGAGCAGCTTCCGTGGTTCTCCCTGCAGCTCCATCATTGCGGTTGATGGCTTCATCGTTGTGGTTGACATGATTCAATCTCCTGTTTGATTTGCGTTCGGCAATCTCATGAAACGTCGCTGGGAATTACAGCCAGTGGCATGGAAATAATATATTCCTTAATGGGAATATTACCAAGCGAACCAAATGCTTTAGGGCACGGTTTCAGCCGTGCCATAAGTCCATTATTCGTAATGGGGCTTTTAGGTTGAGGTGCAGTTTTCGATCTGCTTTGCGCAGCCTGTTACGCCGCTGGCGGAATGCTCGGGATTTATCCTGTCAAGCCCTGAAACCGCATAAGCACAACAAAACAAATGAAATATAGATTGCAAAACAGTTCTATCTCATTTGCTAAACTAGATACAGCACCAAAAAGCAAAAGGCCCAGCGAAAAGCTGGGCCAAAGTCTTTTAGAAACAAGACTTTAGTCGTTAACTCCAATGGAGTGAAGACTTTGCAAAGTGCCCCCTGCGCAAAGTATTGAATCGAGATACTTTACAAAAAAGTACCCCGGGAGGGGTACTTCGGAGCTACTCCGGCTTATCTTCGGACACCAGAATTTGCAGGCAGAGGGGTCGCTCCAACATGCAGTCCAGCCTGGCGATGGCCTTCATGGCCTTTTCAATCGTCGTGGTCATCGAAGGCTCGGTCGTCACCACAAACGGTAGACGGTGCTTGGGATGGCCTGGCCGTTGCAGCAGTGAATCGATATTAGCGTCCACCTTCGCCAGCGCACCGGCGATCGAGGAGACGATCCCCGGCCTGTCGTCCACCACGAAGCGGAGATAGTGCGGAGCCAGAAACTCTCCCGCCACCTGCCGCTTGCGAACCGGCAACTGCACCGTGCCGCAGTTCTGTGCCACGGCAAGTAGGTCGGAGACAACCGCAACCGCTGTCGGTTCCCCGCCCGCGCCGTGGCCGGAGAAGACCACGTCGCCGCCAAAGCGTCCGCTCGCCACCACCATATTCTGCGTGCCATGCGACCAGGCCATCGGCGAGCTGAGCGGCACCAGCATCGGCGCTACACGAGCGTGAACCACGCTACCATCCCGCTGCGCCCGCGAGACCTGGCGGATGGTGCAGTTCAGCTCTTTTGCGTACATGAAGTCGATGGCTTCAATCGTCGAGATCGTCTGCGTCATCACCGCATCGGGATCGAGTTCGGAGTGGAGCGCGATCCGCGACAGGATACAGAGCTTTGCCCGCGCGTCGAACCCATCCACATCTGCCGATGGATCGGCCTCGGCGTAACCGAGCTGCTGCGCATCGGCCAGCACCGTCGCATAATCCGCGCCGCCTTCCATCCGATTGAGGATGTAGTTACAGGTTCCATTGAGGATGCCGCTCAGCCGCGTCACCTGGTCGCCGCCCAGCCCTTGCAGCACTCCGGGAATCACCGGAACGCCACCGGCGACGGCCGCGCCGTAGACCAGATGAACGTGATGCGATGCGGCGAGTTTGGCGAGGTTCGCACCGCGATAGGCAATCAATTGCTTGTTCGCCGTCACTACCGACTTACCTGCCGTCAAAGCCTTGCGCAGCCAGCCCTCGACAGGGTTCAAGCCGCCCATCAGCTCGACGATGACATCGACATTCGAGTTCAGGATGTCGTCAATATCCTCTGTCCAGACCACAGAACCTGGAACAGTCTTCGCAGCATCCGAGGTCCGCTTGCGCTCGACCGAGCGATTGAAGATATGTGTCAGTTCCAGACCGGGAAACTTCGACGCGGCCAGCACCCGCGCCACCGAACTGCCCACGGTTCCAAACCCGAGCAGCGCCACCTTCACCGTCGAACCGGCCTGTTTCTTCTTCGCTACCTGCTTCTTCTTCGTTGCCATATCTTAGTAATCGATTCTGCCGGCGAACATGCGCCAGACCTAAAAGTTAGAGATCGCCAACTCCCACAACAGCGTGGCCGCCGGAATCCTGCGCTACACAAAGGAAGATTGGGTTGCCCTGCATTCGGCTCGGTATCCTTATTTCATATTCCGCAATTGGCACGGAAAGACTGACGGGATAATCAAATTATGGCACATGCCTTCGCGGTCCTTGCTAAGCTAGCATCAATGTAGACGCTCACCGACGCATGGCCATCGAATCGATCAATCCCGCCAACGGCAAGCTGCTTCGCCGCTTCGATCCGCTCACCGGCGAAGCGATCCGCCAGAAGATCGGCCTTGCCTCTGAAGCATTCAACGCCTATCAATCCGTCCCGCTCGAACATCGCGCACTGTGCATGCGCAAGCTCGCCGCCATCCTCGAGCACGAGACCGAAGACCTCGCCACCATCATCACCGAAGAGATGGGCAAACCGCTCCACACCGCCCGCCAGGAGATCCTGAAGTGCGCCGCCGCATGCCGCTACTACGCCGAGAACGCCGCGGGTATTCTCGCGCCGGAACGGATTCCAAGCGACGGCAACGACAGCTACGTCCGCTGGGAGCCACTCGGCGTCGTCCTTGCTGTAATGCCGTGGAACTTTCCCTTCTGGCAGGTCTTCCGTTTTCTTGCGCCCGCGCTGATGGCCGGCAATGTCGGGCTGCTCAAGCACTCCTCCAACGTCCCGCAATGCGCGATCACGATCGAGGCGCTGGTGCGTCGGGCTGGATTCCCGCGCGGCACCTTTCAGTCCCTGTTGATCGATTCACGTCAGGTCGAGTCCGTCCTCGGCGATGAGCGCGTGGCCGCCGTCACCGTCACTGGCAGCGAACCCGCTGGCCGCGCCGTGGCAGCGCAGGCCGGCTGGCTCATCAAGAAATCGGTACTCGAGCTCGGTGGCAGCGATCCCTTCATCATCATGCCGTCGGCCGATCTCGATATCGCAGTCGAGACCGCCGTCCGCGCTCGCTGCGTCAACAACGGCCAGTCATGCATCGCGGCGAAACGCTTCATCGTTGCCGATGAAATTTATGAAGAGTTCGAATCACGCTTTGTCGCGGAAATGGAGACCATGCGCGTCGGCGATCCGATGAAAGACGCCACCGATATTGGCCCGCTCGCAACAACCAGCATCGTCGATGAGCTTGAGGCACAGGTGAAGGCCGCGACCAGCGCCGGAGCGCGCATTCTTACCGGCGGCGAGCGCATGGTCGGCGACGGCAACTACTTCGAGCCCACGGTACTGGTCGATGTTCCACGCACCTGCGCGGTCTATCGAGAAGAACTTTTTGGCCCGGTGGCGATGCTGTTTCGAGTAGCGAACCTAGATGAGGCCATACGAGTTGCGAACGACACAGCCTTTGGCCTGAGCGCTTCCGCATGGACGCGAGACCCGATGGAGCAGCAGCGCTTCGTCGCCGAGTTGCAATGCGGCGCGGTCTTTCTCAACGCCATGGTCGCCAGCGATCCGCGCCTTCCCTTCGGCGGCATCAAACACTCCGGTTATGGGCGCGAACTCTCCGCAGCCGGGATGAGAGAATTTCTCAACTCGAAGACGGTGGTCATCTCGCAGCCGGACGCTGAACATTCATAGCTCTGCCCCGCAGCTCGTTTTGTGCAAACGCGCTCTCGGGATTCTTTATAAAAGAGAGGCGCAAGCAGATATCTGGTTGCGCCTCTCTTCTGCTTGATGCCATTAGAAGTTGAAAGACATATTGAGAGAGATGCGACGAAGCGACGAACTGCTGGTGTAAGGACCGCCGGCTAATTGCGTCGATTTGCCGAACAGCTTCGCCGAGCCCAGCGACGAGTTCGGGTTCGCATAGTCGGCGTTGTTGAAGAGGTTCTGAACCTGTGCCGAGAACGTCAGGTTGTACTTCCTGCCGGTGTTGCTGGCACCACCGAAACCTCTACCACCATGGCCACCGTGACCGCCATGGCCGTCATGACCGCCACCGGGGCCGCCCTGATCCGGGGTTCTTGTGGACGGGCCAAATCCAAAGGTCTTTGAAGCGCGAAGATTGGTCACAAACAGCGCAGGTCCAGTGCAGTAATTGATGGGGATGGGGGTCTCACCTGCCGTCGGAGTGACAAAGCTGCCGCATCCCGCGATGGTATTTGATCCTGGCTGCCCGGCAGGGATGCCGTTGGGAGCGCCAAAAGCGGGGCGGTCATTGAAGATACTGTCGTTGTTGAGGTCCTGACCGAGGGTTACGTTGTAGGGTGTTCCGGAAGAGGCAATGATGAAAGGGCTGAGCGAGATGTTGTAGGGTAGCGTGACATTGCCGCCGAGGAAGAGACGATTTCTCCGATCGAACGACGCGCGCCCATAGTCGGCACCGATGTTGTAAGGCTGGGAGGGGAAGGAGCTGATACCTCCGGTATCGGACTTCGCGAAGTTCAAAACGTAGTATCCAAAGATGGAGAAGTTTCCTTCGCGGATCGTGGTGTTCGCAATCAGCTCGTTCTGCCGGTAGACTCCTTCAGACTGATATTGCTTGATGACAGCTGGTGCACTTCCGTCAGCCGGAGGTACCGGGTAAACCAGATTGCCCTGGCTATCCATAGTGGGTGCGTTGATATTCTGGCTTAGGAACTGATGTATGCCGCGCGTATTCAGATAATTCACCGAGAGCGTAGCCCCCCGGAAGAGTTGCTGGTCGGCACCAATGGCAAACTCCATAGAGTATGGTGTGCGCATGTTGGGAGCAGCAGATACGGTCGTCTCTCCGCCCGGGGTTCCTGCGGTGCAACCGTTGATGTTGCCGGGCGAACAGACAGCAGGATCGGGATGCGCCAAAGTGGTTTGTTGCTGATTGATTCCGTTCAACTGAACCGTTGTCAGAACGTTGCCGAGATCGTAGCGATCGTAGAAGATTCCGAAGCCGCCGCGCAACACGGTCTTTGGCGTCTTTCCCCATAGGCCATAGGCGAAGGACAAGCGCGGTGCGATGTCATGGTGATCTCCAATACGGTTCTGCGTCTCGTAACGAATGCCATAGCTGAAAGTCAGGTTCGTGATCGGCTTCCAGTCGTCCTCGGCATAGACACCGAGGTCCACCATGGTTGCATTCACGGAAGGAACCTTGATGTTCGTTTTGGTGAATTGGCTGGGGCGGCCGGCCTCGTAAGAGTAAACGAGACCAGTATCCTTATCCTTGGCGCAACCTTCCGTCAGAAGGCAGTTGTAGGTGAAGGAGCCATTCCTGCCGGCATCTGAAGTCTGCGCATCCCTCGTCGACCGCAAGCGGCCACCAAAGCGGATAAAGTGCTTCTTCAGTTGTACCGACGTGTAATTGTGCAGTTCGAAGTGGGTCTCGTTGTCGGAGAAGGTACCACTGCCCGCGCCGCCATCGGTGAAGTTGCCCTGCACGATAATGGAAGGGGTTGTGTTGAACGGGCTCTGCGAGCTATGGTCCCGCTCGTATTCGAAGCGGGTCTCATTGATGACCCGCGAACTCACGACCTGCGTGTCTGTCATCTGAACCGTGATCTCGGAGCTGGAGGCGTTATAGCCGCTAGCGGCCAGGTTCAGATTGCCGACGCCCTGGTTGGACTGATCACTTTGCTCATACCGGAACCGCGTTGTCAGCGTATTTTTCTCTCCCAACTGAAGATCGATACGGGGACTGATATCAGTCCGTATATTCGGGGTCGGATTTGCGAATTGAAAGGAGCAGGAAGTCTGTCCTGCTGCGCAGGTTGTCATCGACGGCAGCACCGTCGCATTCACAATCGAGTTACCCTGAATCGAACGGTGCGATCCGGAGAGCGTAAAGGAGGCGTTGGACGAGAGAGGGCCCGAGACATCGCCGAACATGAAGATCGTGTGATACGGCGGCTGGGTGATAGGAGTCTGTCCGGGGCTTACGTTGACATTCAGCAACGGGTTGCCGGAGTTGAACGACGAGGTATTTCCGGACAACTGATAGAAGCCGTGGAGCTTGTCCGTACCCGGCTTGGTGAAGATCTGGACGCGGCCGTAGCCCAGCTTGTCATACTCCGCCGAGAAGGGGTTCTGGTTGATGCGGATCTCGCGGATCGAAGACTTTGGCGGCAACTGCCCGCCGGTAAATCCGTCCACGTAAATTTGGCCGCCGTTGGGACCGGCAGAAGGACCAGCCAGGGCAGTCAACTCCGACGACAGCTCATCCGGGTCATCCGACAGCGCGTCGAGGTCTTTTCCCTTGATGACCGTGGAGCTGGCGTTGCTGTCCGCATCGACGCTGACCTGCGCCGTCTGGGCAGTGACCTGCACCTCCTGCTGCTGCGCCTGGATGTCCATCTTTGCATCGAGCGTCAGCGACTGGCTGGAGTTGACCTTGATCCCCATCTTCACAAACGATGCGAAACCCTGCATGGTCACCGTCTCGGAATAGGAACCGGCGGGCACATTATGAAATACGTAGGTCCCGTCGCTCTCGGACTGCGTGACCAACGGCTTGCCCGAGGC
>Ga0207667_10005749_pt1 | contig 15132 bp, 16 predicted proteins | sample KBSCornC52_FD_184301 | JGI IMG/M metagenome (GOLD analysis project Ga0207667, IMG submission 184301) | Corn rhizosphere microbial communities from Kellogg Biological Station, Michigan, USA - KBS Corn C5-2 (SPAdes) (version 2) | ecosystem: Host-associated > Plants > Roots > Rhizosphere > Soil ... | reverse complement strand
CGCGGGTACGAAGATGATCGCGCCATCCGTGTATGCAGACTCGCGTCCGGGAATGTACTCGACGCTGAGCGAACGGCCGCAGATCGCGCCGGCAAGCCACGCGAGCGGGGTTACATTAGATTCGGGTTCGTGAGGGGGAGAGGCGGGCAAGCGTGAGGTCAAGCTAGATAGACATCGACCAATTCCATGAGTCCTGCGACGACCGCGGCATCATCTGAAAGCGCTGTGGCCGTTGCGGCTTTCATAGCCTCGCGTTGCGAGACGCCGGCCTGCATCAACAACGCCGCAGTGATCAATGCACGAGGCGATATGGTCTCATCGAGACCGGAGTGAGGACTGCGCCGCGCCGCTTGGGCGAATTGCGCTAGCTTTTGCGCGACAGCCGTGTCCACACCGTAGAGCTGCGTCAACACGGCGGCTTCCACTTGCGGCGTCGGAAAACCGAGTTCGATAGCGACCATGCGTTGTCGCGTGGACGGTTTCAAATCCTTGGCGAGCGTTTGATAGCCGGGATTGTAGGACATCACCAACATGAAGCCGGCATCGGCCTTGAGCGTGGTGCCGAGGCGGTCGATGTGCAACTCGCGACGGTGATCCATGAGCGGATGCAAGACCACCACCGTGTCTGCGCGCGCTTCGACGACTTCATCCAAATAACAGATGGCGCCTTGCTTTACGGCCTGCGTGAGCGGACCGTCGATCCAGACCGTATCGTCGCCACGCAGTACGTAGCGTCCCACTAGATCGGCGGCCGATAAGTCCTCGTGGCATGCAACGGTGACCAACGGCCTGTTTAGACGCCGGGCCATGTGCTCGACCAGACGCGTCTTGCCGACGCCCGTCGGGCCTTTCAACAAGACCGGCAGTTGACGTGACCACGCTGCCGCAAACAGTTCTACTTCGGTGCCGCTTGGAATGTATAGAGGCGCCTGCTGATCCAGGCTGCCTGTGTCGTTCATTGCAACGGACCTGGCTTGGACGTCTTCGTATAAATCGGTACTTCCGGCGCCGGGCAAGCGTACTGCGTGCCGAGCCCGCAGACATTGTTTCGCAACCACGACGGCATGTTCGGCCATGCATCGCTGTAGAGCGAGCTGATCGCCATGACGAAGATATACGCGCCGTTCATGAGATTCGCGAACGTGGTGACTGCGAGCACGCGCAACACTTCGCGCTTGAAATTGCTGCCCTGTACGCGATCGATGCCGCGCTCCACCAGCATGCGGCCTTTGTCGTCACGGAAGTAGTAGAGCGCCGAGCAACCGACGAGCGCCAACGGAAACCAGAAGAACTCGTACAACGGTATTTGATAGAACTTGCCGTCCCACAGCTTCGGGCCGAATGCACCCGGCCATGCATCGTAGTGCACGACGCGCGTCGCCAGGATTTCCTGTGCGATATCGAGTGCGATCATGGCTGCGAATCCGCAGAGAAATACCCGGAAGCCGCCGAAGTGCGGAAACTTCTCCTTGGCCTTGCGCATCCCCCACCAGCCGAGCAGCGTGCTGAGGGGAAGTTGGAATACATACGCAGAAACGTTGACGAGCAGCGGCTCGGGAATGCGCGATCCATGCGGCGACAGCCATCCGGGAATGAATTCGGACCAGGAGCCGTAATTCCAAAGATGCGCGTTGTAAGTAAACGTGGGCCGAAGCACGTTGATCCACGGGTCCTGCCAATACGTGAACAGCCAGCCCAGCATCAACAACTGAATGGGTTTCAGCGTGCCGTCGCGAACAATGGTGCGTGCGAAGTAAACGACGGTGGCAATGAGCGTGCAGACCGACAAGCCTTGGAAAATCAGCAAGCCGATGCGCGAATAGTTGGGAAGAGGGTCGGGGCCCGGGTCGGTCGGGACGAAGAAATCCGACGTGATCCAGCTCGAGTAGACGTAAAGCTGCAACACGATGAGCAGAGCGCCGATAGCTGCCCACCAGTGAACCGGGTCAGTGCGCGTCGCTGCGAATTGATCGACGCGCTCGTATGCGATGTGTGAAGTGGCCATTCCCAATTCCTTAGTAGGCCCACAAAGGTGCCGTAAGATAACAAACGGTATAAGGAAAGGCGACGATCGCGGAGGCGCAGCGTAAATGAGGACGCAGTCGCGCTGCGGTTTTGGCTTTAGCTAGCTCGCCGACTGATCACTTTCGCTGCATATATCCGGCGCGCAGGGCATGACGGGGCACCTGGCTAAAGAGATCTTTGCCGTGCGGGGTTTGGAACATGAATTCCAGATGATGCCCGAGCGTCTCACGCGTATCCGCATATAAATAGTGCATGAGAGGCACGCCTTCATGCACGAAGATGCCGCCGACGGGCATGTCGAATCCGCTTTCCTTGACCGCGGCCACGATGCCTTCCCACTCCGCTGCATCGGTCGTCAAGTGCCCGAAGTGATGTAACCGCATCGCAAATCCTTGGTTGGGCAGCACGCGGCGATAAGCGCCATCCTTGCCGCCCGCAGGCTGAATCAGTTCGATCTGCGCATCGCCGACGAATGCCAACGCGAAGTGCAAATTGGCTTCGCCTTCCTTGGTGTGAATGCGTGCATTGCGATTGACTTGAAATTTATCGATGCCGTAGAAGCGTGTGGCGACGCGGATGGCTTCCTCGATGTCGGACACCGCATAGGCGGTCTGGAAGAAATTGAAACGTTCCAAAAGCGGATCGGCATTCATAACGTGGGCCTCGTTGGAATTACGGCGCTTTGTGCGGAACGCCGTTCTTGACGATTGCGCGTAGATGGGCAGCTTGCTGCAACAGTGAGACGTTCGTCGTGGGATCGCCATCCACGACGATGAGATCGGCGAGATAGCCGGCCTTGATCAAACCGAGTTCGTGGCCGCGGCCCATCGCCTGCGCTCCATATTGCGTAGCCGAGCGTAGCGCCTCCACCGCGGTAAAGCCCAAATACTTGATCAAGTGTTCGATATCGCGCGCGTTCGTACCATGCGGTTGCCACGGCAGACCGTAGTCGCCGCCGATGACACCGCGCACGCCGCGGCGATGCAGCTCTCGATGTGATGCGATGTTGGCTTCGAAGTGTGCGTCTACGCCCATGCTGTCGAGCGCCGCGCGCGTGAATCCGAACGCTTCCGCCTCGTAGCGCAAGTTGTGCAGAAAGCCCAAGCTCGCTGTCACGAATACATGGTTCTTGCGTGCCTCGAACATATCGAACGCTTCCGAGTCGCAGAAATCGGCGTGATGCACGATGTCGAACCCGTTGCGCAATGCAGACTTGATCGATTCCGTCGCGCGTGCATGGGCGATCAACTTGAGACCGAGCGGACGCGCAGCTTGCGCGATGGCTGCGACTTCATCTTCGGCCATCGTATGCATGCGTCCCGGCGGACGCTTGATGATGTCGTCGCCGGAGATGTTGACCTTGATGACATCGACGCCTTCACGATAACTCGTGCGAACCGCGCGCCGCGCTTCGATCGGTCCGTCGAGAACCATTGCGCAAGGACTTCGGCCTTGATGCAACTGCGCCGTGTCGTTGAGTCCACCCGTGGTCGTGAGCGTGGGCGACGATGCCAAAATTCGCGGGCCGGGTAAACGGCCGGCATCGATTTCATTGCGGACCGCAAGCTCCACGCGCAATCGCGGCGAGCCGGCGCCGATGATGCCGGTGAAGCCCTGATCCAACATCAACTTGGCGTTGTGAACGGTCGCGAGAACGAGTTCTTCGATGGGCGTGTCTTCGAGTTGCGTGAAATAGGTCTGGACCGCGGGAAAGGGCAGGTGGCCGTGTGCGTCGATCAATCCCGGCATCAACGTGGCGCCCGAACAATCGACGATGCGGGCGCCGTCGCGCGGCGCCGTTCCCCAACCTTCAGTGACTGCGCGAATGCGCTCTCCCTCGACACGCACTTCGCCGCGATAGCGGCGCTCGTGCTCGCCGTCCCAGATCTCTCCTCCAGTAAAGACCAGAGCTGTGTCTTGCATCACTTTCTCCCTCACTGCGTAATCGCTTGCGGACGGGCAGCGAGTGTAGGGAGCTACTTGCAAAGAAAAAGCCCAAAGGCAGACACTGGTTACTTCCAAACGGTTAACAATAGGTGCCGCCCGTGCAGGATTTGCGCAGTTTCTTGGCCTTTCGGCTGGTCGCTCAACTCAGCAGTTTCACTGCGGCGGCAGAGCGCATGGGTCTCACCACTGCGGCGGTGAGCAAGATGGTGCGGCGTTTGGAAACGGAATTGGACACGCCGCTCTTGTTGCGAACGACGCGTCGCTTATCGATGACGATGGAAGGCCGGCTGTTCTTCGCAGCCGTGGAGCGCATGCTAGCCGCGATGGAGACAGGTCACGATCAGCTTCGCGAAGCGCGCGATCGTCCGGCGGGCACGGTCAAACTGTGGACCAACTCCGCCATCGGGCGTCACTACGTCGTGCCCATGCTGAGCGGCTTCTTGAAACGCTATCCGCTGATCGAAGTGGAAATGCGTTGCGACGACCGCATGCCGGATTTGCTCATGGAAGGATTCGATCTCGCCATCGAACACAGCAGTGCAGGCACGTCGGCCCATGGAAAGCCGCTTTGCGAAGCACCGCTCGCCGTGGTCGCGAGTCCCGCCTTTCTCGCGCGACACGGCACTCCGGCCACGCCCGAAGAATTGAGTTCTCTCGATTGTGTCATCACGAAAGTGCCCGGAAAACTCATCTGGGAGTTTCGTCCACGCAGTCGCGTGAACGGACGCAAGCGTTCATCGCCCGTATTGATCGAACCGCACGGACGTGTGTCGGTGTCGGGTCAGTACGATGCCGTGCTGGATGCCGCGATTGCAGGTCTCGGCGTGACCGTGCTATTCGCGCATTCGATCGAGCAACACGTGCGGGCAGGGCGTCTGCGAGTGCTCCTGCCGCAGTGGACGGTGCACAGCGGCAGTGCGTCGAGTCTGATCTATATGCATCTGCCGATGACCGGCCGCTTGCCGTTCAACGTGAAAGTGCTGGTCGATTATTTGAGCGAAGGGTTCGCGCGCGTGGCGCGCGCTTAGTGTCGTTACGTCAACTGCTCGAGCGATGAGTTGTGAAACGGCGTGAACGGTTCGCCTGTGCGTAGCTTGCGCGTCCAGTTGGGGTCGTGCAGCAGCGATCGTCCTACTTCGACCAGATCGAATTCGCCGCGGTCGAAACGCTCCATGAGGAATGGCATGTTGTCGACGGCCTCGGCGCCGCCCTTTTTGTTCGAGTCGTACATGCCGTTGTTGAGGCCGATGCCGCCGATGGCCATGGACAGTTTGCCCGTGAGCTTTTTCGCCCAGCCCGACAGATTGAGCGACGATCCTTCGAATTCGGCGCGATGGAAATAGCGCACGCTGCCGTCGAAAACGTCCACGCCGGCATCTGAGATCGGCCCGAGAATTTCTTCCAGCTCTTGCGGAGTGTTCGCGAGCTTGGTCTTGAAGTCCTGCTGTTTCCATTGCGAGAAGCGGAACACGATGGGCATGCTCGTCCCGATTGCGTTACGAATCGCGCGAACCACTTCGACGGCAAATCTTGTGCGTGCCCGGTGATCGCCGCCCCAGTGATCCGTTCGTTGATTCGTCTCGTCCCAGAGAAACGTGTCGATGAGATAGCCGTGCGCACCGTGAATCGCGATACCGTCGAAGCCCACCGCTTTGGCATTCGCAGCACTGCGACCGTATGCGGCGATCACATCCGCGATATCGCTTTCAGTCATCGGTTGCGTCGGCTTGGCGACGCGCGCAATGTAATCCTTATCGATCGAGCTCAACCGTCCCGTGGGACCCCACAGTCCCGACGGACGCATCGGAGGTGCTTCAGGATGCGGACCGGTGCCGAGTTCCTTCATCACACCCATGTGCCAGAGCTGCGGAAAAATCTTTCCGCCCGCGGCGTGTACCGCATCGACGACGCGCTTCCAGCCGGCCAGCGCTTCCGCTCCATGCAGCACAGGAATATCCGATTCGCCCAAGCCGGCTTCACCTAACGCGCTCGGATGATCGATGCCCACACCTTCGGTGATGATGAGACCGGTTTCACCCAGAGCGCGGCGCGTGTAATAACCTACAACGTCTTCGCCCGGAATGCCGTGCGGCGAAAAGCTGCGAGTCATCGGCGCCATGACGATGCGATTACGCAAATTCACCGCGCGGATGGAGAGGGGCGTGAACAGCGGTTGTACGAGTAAGTTCATTGTTCGATCTGAGTTAGAGCGCCGTGTAGAGACCGCCGTCGACTTGGATGCTTTGAGCGGTGATGTAGCCGAATTCATCGCTGCAGAGGGCGACGATGGCGCGACCGATATCCGCGCGCGGGTCGCCCATGCGGCGCATCGAAAAATTTCTCAGGTACGCTTTTTCGAGCGCCGGGTTCTGCGAGAAGAACACCTTCGTGGGCTCGGTGGCCGACGCGGGTTCGATGGCGTTGACCGTGATACCGTACGGACCCCACTCGCGTGCCAGCGATTTGACCAAGCCGCGGTCGCCGCCTTTGAGCGCTGCATAGGTTGGATTCATGGCGGCGCCGTGAAGCCCGAAGCAAGACCCGAGAATGACGACACGTCCGCGGGGCGATGCTTTGAGATGCGGAAATGCCGCTTGCATGCAATGAAATGCACCATCCCACGAAACGCGCGCTTGCGAGTCCCACAGCGCTTCATCGATGTCCTCGAGCTTTACGGGGAGTGCAGAGTCGCCGCTTGCATTGGCATTGTGGACCAGAATATCGAGTCCGCCGAAGTGACTGACTGTTTGCGAAATACCACGATCGACATCGGCACGCTTCGTGACATCCATCTCGACGGCAATCCCTTTGCCGCCTTCTTGTTTGATCAGCGCCAAGGTCTCTTCACCGGTGGCTGCGCGCCGCGCTGTGACCACCACGTTTGCACCGGCCGCTGCGAGCGCGAGTGCAATGCCGCGGCCGATGCCGCTGCCGGCGCCGGTGATCAATGCAGTTGTGCCTTGGAGAAATTGGTTCTGTCTCGAGTCTTGTGTGTTCATGGCACCATCCAATCGCCGCCGTCTATGTTGATCGTCATGCCGGTCATGGCACGCGCACCCTCGCTGCCGAGGAACGCAACGACCGGCGCGAGATCCGTTTCGATGTCGATGTTTTGTTTCAGCGCCGGCGGTGGAGGGCCGAGTTCCGGCACTTGCGGCAAGGGTTGGTTTGCGAGCTCGGATGCGAAACTCGCCGAAGCGACGGCAACCCAATTCAAGCGAATGCCTCGCGCACCCCATTGTCTCGCTGCAGACTTCAGCAGCGAACGCTGCGCTTCGACTGCGGTACAAAGAGGCAAGAGGCGTTCCGCACCGACCAACGAAACCGTTGGGCCCAACAGCGTGATAGTGCCGCCGTTCGACAAGTGAGTTGCGCTCGCTTGTAAGCCATACAACACCGCCTTGATGGGAGCATGACTCGACTCGCTCCACGTGGAGTAGGGCATGGAAGCGATGTCGCCGGGCTGTAGTGCCCGCGCGGGTACGGCGCTCATCACAACGTGATGAATAGAGCCCAATGTGCTTACCGCCTTGGCGATCGCCGCATCGACGTTCGCGCGACTGGTAAACGTGCCCTTGATCGACGTTACGCGATCCCCGGTTTTCGCACCGGCCGAGTCCTGATCGGTGATCAGCGCTACTTTCGTGTCGGGCTTGCGCGCCAAGAAGGCGGCGAGCGCAGGACAAGGTCCTACGCCTGAAGCCATGACGAGGATGTGGGTGGAAGTCATGCAGTCCTCCGTCGAGAAACGAGTCTGGGTTTAGGGTGCGCGGATGTCTGCTCGGGGACAGTTGTCTGCGTGCCGCTCAGGAAATAATCCGCATAGCGTTCTGCCACGTGATTCAGATCGATATTGGGCTCGTGTTTGTACCAATTCGCCACCGAGTTGCAGAGCCCGAGCAATGCGCGCATGGCCAACTCGGGTTCCAGATTTGCGCGCAACTCGCCATTCTTGATTCCTTCGGCGATCAGTTGTTGCAACATGTTTTGATAGCGGCGCGTATGAGTGCGTACCCGCTGACGCCGCTCGGCGGGGAGGTGATGCCGTTGTTCGTTGAAGACGATGAGTCCCTCGCAGTTGATTGCGAGTCCATAGAGATGGCGATGCACGACTGCACGCAACCGTGCGACGACGGATTCCGGCCGCGCGATGATTTCCTTGAGTTGTTCCCACGCACCTTCGACGCCCGCAAGACACACTTCTTCCAAGGCTTGCTCCTTGGAATCGAAATAGTAGTAGAGGCTGCCTTGCTGCATGCCGAGCCGCTCGGCGATAGCTTGCGTGCTCGCGCCGTGATAACCGTTTTCGGCAAAGACAGCGGCCGCGGCGAGGATCGCTTCGCGTCGGCGCCGGTCGTACTTGCTTTGTCGCTTCACCGCTGTCATGAGATGTGCAGGAAGAATTCAATTTACTTATAGAAAAAACTATAGAGCAATAGAATTATCTGCGCAAGTTGCACCGGCTGCGAGGTGCTCCGTAGCGTCGTCCTGGCGACATTTCCCCGTCGATGCGGCGTAATGGGCGTGCCGCTGAACAAAAAACGTCGGCTTGCATTTCGAACGAGCGCAGCTATGATGGCTCGTCTCTTAATAGGGTAATTAATTAAAGTAATATTTCAGTCAATTGAAGATTTGCCATTTCACCGAAGGGGGTAGCCGATGAACGCCGATACACGCAGTGGCGTGCTTCAGATGAATGCGGCACGGGTTTTTGTAAGCACAATGCTTGCGTTGACAGCGACGTCGACGCACGCCGCGACGCTCCAGTGCGACCAAGTGCATATACAAGCGGTAGCGCCTCACGACACGACCATAGTTCGTGCGACACGCCTACAGTCGCCCGCTGCATACTGCAGCGTGGTGGGTTATGTGACCTCGACCAATCCCGGCCCCAACAACATCAATTTCGAACTCGATTTGCCGGATCAATGGGCCGGGCGCTTCTACTTCGGCGGCAACGGCGGGGCGGCCGGAAGCATTCAAGATCCGCCAGTGCAGTATGTACAGAGGGGGTTCGCCGCTACGGCGACGGACACCGGTCATCAAGGATCGGTGATCGATTTCAGCTCGTTCTATAACAATCCCGCAAAGAAGTTGGATTACGGCAATCGCGCGATCCACCTGGTCGCGGTCGCAACTCAACAGATCACCAAGGCTTACTACCGCAACCCGCGCATGGTGCGTTACTACCGCGGGTGTTCCAAAGGCGGCCAACAGGGGCTCACGCAGGCGCAAGAGTACCCGGATGACTTCGAGGGCGTGATCGCCGGAGCTTCCGGCTCGGGCATACAGTTCCCTGCACTGGTCAGATACGCCCAGCGCGTGGGCGCGAGCGCCGACAATTTTATCTCCGCAGCGAAATTACAGTTGATCAACGACGCCGTAGTGAAGGCATGCGACGCCAACGACGGTGTAAGCGATGGGATCGTGAATCCCGAGTTGTGTTCGTTCAATCCGGCAGTTCTCAAATGTTCCCCGGGTCAAGACCCAGCGAGCTGCCTCACGGCGAGCGAACTGGGGACGGCTCAGGCCATTCTTTCGCCGACGCGGACGACGAGCGGCCGGTTCATTTACCCGCCGTACTCCATCGCCGATGCCGAGCTCGGCTGGCCTACGCTCATCGGATTTGCACCGGCCAACGCGCCGGGAACAGCGAATCCGTGGTTGCCGCCGGTCATACCGCCGCTCGGCTATATTTTTGCGAATCCGTCGGCGCAATCGCTTTTCTATGACGATCTGACTTACAACGCCATGACTGATTTCAAATTCACCGATGCCTATATCCAGCAGTTCGAAACCCTCTCGCGCACCAAGATCGGGAACGTGGCCGACAATCCCAACTTGTCCGTTTTTGCACGCAAGGGCGCAAAATTGCTGATGTGGCACGGATTCAGTGATCCGCTGGTCTCGCCCTACAACTCCATCGAGTATTACGAAAGCGTCGTCGACTTCTTCCATGGCAGTCTGCCGCGCGTTCGCAACTTCGCCCGGTTGTTCATGGCGCCGGGCGTGCTGCATTGTGGCGGCGGCCCCGGACCGCAAGACACTGGCGACCACGCGTTGGACGCGATGATTCGCTGGGTGGAACACAACAAAGCACCCGATGAGTTGGTCGCGACCAGCACGGACAGCACTACAGGAGCGGTGCGGGAATTCAAACTCTGCCCGTATCCACAAGTCGCCATCTTCAAGAACCGGAAGCACAAGAGCCGCGACATCAACGATGCGGATAGCTATGAATGCCGCTCGCCCTTTTTTGCATTGATCGATCGTCCGAAGTTCGAGAATGACTGAGCTTCCGATCTGCCGACAGCGAACAGCGACTCGCCTTTCGGGGCGAGTCGCGCAAGAGAGTGCCGCCGGTCTCGCTGTTCTCGTTCACATCGTTGCCAGTAACGTCCGCAACGTACTCACGAGCGCCAGCGGCTGATCGAGCATCAGGTGGTGATAGCCTTCGGGGATGAAGACCGGTCGGCGCGCGGTTTTGATCGCGCCGGCAATGCGGTGTGCGCGTTCTTTGCTCACGACGCTGCTCAACTCTCCGCAGACGAAATCGAGCGGCGTGCGAATGCGATCGAATATCGCGGGATCGACGAGCGTGCGCGCGTTCGCGAGTTGCAGATCGAATTTCCAAGACCAGCCATCAGGCGTTGCTTGCAGCGAATGTTCTGCGATGTGCTTGCGTAACGCTTGTGTGCTCACGGGTTGTTCCGGTTCGAGACGGAAACGCGCGAGCGCGCTCTCGCGATCGGGATAGATGCGTCCGCCGAGCTTCCTGCGAAACAGAGGTCTGTCGTCACTCATCATCCATACGGGACTGTCGATCACCACCGCATGTCGGAAAAGGTCCGGGCGCGTAGCGCAAGCGAGCACTGTACGGCCGCCGCCGAAGCTGTGGCCGAAGATGGTGATAGGAGTGGAGCTTTCTTGCTCGATGACACCGGCAATGTCGCGCGTGAACGTGTCATTGTCGTAAACCTCGCGGCGCGTGCTGTCGCCCATGCCGGAAAGATCGATCGCGAGCACCTTGTAATCGTCGGCGAAGTAGGGCGCGATGATGTCCCACCAATGCGCGTGGCCTCGCATGCCGTGCACGAGCATTAGAACGGGCTGGCGAGTGTTCGCTCGCTCCCAAGCGAGATAGTGGATGCGGCCGCCGGCCACATCCACGAATCGCGATTCACCTTGTTTCGCTAGGACGGATCGGCACCAAGCATCGGAGAGAGTGGCTTCTGCAGGGACATGAGTGGACACGCCGGTTATTGCTCCTGAAACGAAATCTTGTCGGTACTCATTGAGCGGAGGTGACGCTGCGCGCCACTTGGTTGAGGGTCGAGCCGACTAGGCCCCCGTCGATGAGAATGTTTTCGCCCGTGATGAAGCCTGCATCGGCTCCAAGCAAAAATGCGATGACGCCGGCCACATCTTCGGGTTCGCCGATTCTACCGAGCGGGATGACTGCTTTGCGTGAGGCTTCGACGTCTGGATTCGCGTAATAACGTGCGGTCAGGCGTGTGCGGATGGGACCGGGGGAAACGACGTTCACGCGAATGCCGTCGACGGCCCATTCTTGAGCGAGCATTTTGCAAAGCATGATGAGTGCCGCCTTGGCGATCGGATACACGCCGTTGTGGTAATACGCGACCGTGCCCGCCATCGATGCGGTAGCGACGATGGCGCCGCGAGATTCCTTCAAGGCAGGATGTGCGGCCTTGGCGAGTAACCACGCAGCCCGCGCGTGCAGATCGACTTGCTGATCCCAATCTTCCAACGTCGTTTGCAGTAGAGGTGAGGGCTTAGCGAAGCCGGCGTTCGACACCAACGCGTCGAGACCGCCGCAGAATTCGACGGCCTGTTCGACGAGACGCGGCGGAACAGTCGGATCGCACAAATCGCCCGTCAGTAAAACGGTCTCGGCGCCTTCCGCCTGGATTTGCTCCAGCAGCTTGGACAATTCCTTGCGTTTACCGGTCGCACACACCGCTATTCGTGCGGATTCGCCGCGCAACCGCGCATCCCGCGCGAGACGAATACACGTTGCTCCTCCGATTCCATTGGCGCCCGCCCCCGTCACCATCGCTCGCATACTGCACCTCGGTTGGTCGTTGTCCCGCAATGCTGTGTCGTTTCACGTCCCTCGTCGAGGGGACAGTCGCCTCTTCATGCCTCGTGCGAGTGCCGATGCTCACGGCCTCAACGATCACAACAAAAAAGCGACGGCAGAAAATTATTTCAGAGGTAGCAATCGCACGCGCGTGCGTAGAGGATTGACGTTGACGAGTGCGCCTTCCTGAAGCTGTTCGGCGAGCTGCCGTAACGCTGTGATCGTCTGTAGGCCGATCACATCCGGGCTGAGATTTTCAGAGCGAATTTGCACGACACTCGGTTTCTCACCATGGGTGACAGCGAGGATTGCGCCAAAATCTAAATCATTCGTGAGCACGATGTAGTTGTGCTGGGCGGCATATGCCATGATTTCTTGGTCGAGTGCGTGCGGGCTTCCGACACTTGACCAGTGCACTGCTTCGAATTGGGATCGCGTCAGTAGATCGATCCAGCGGGGCGACAGGTTCATGTCGACCAGCAGTTTCATACGTTGGCGATATCGATTTGTCTTTCTTCAGCAAGCCATGCGGCATAGCGCAACGCCTGGAGGATGTCTTCGCGTTCGAGATAGGGATAGTCAGCAAGGACTTCCTCGATCATACGGCCGGCGCCGATCTGTCCAACAACCATTCCGACCGTGACGCGCATGCCACGAATACAGGGTTTGCCGCCCATCATTCCGGGCTGCTGGGTGATGCGATCCAGATTTGTCATGGACACCTCTTGCCGCGTTAGGATACCGGCGAGCAGTCGGCATTCTAGCCCATTGCGTGCGGTTGCCGGGTAATTCGAAAATTTCAAAATCGAGGGAAGGAGCAATGACGACGAGAAACCTGGTCGATCCGGAGTTATTGCCGGGGTTGGATGTATTCCCCGCCTTCGAGTTGACGTCCGGTTCTTTGCAGCAAGTTCGCGAGATGTCGAAGCAACTCCGCCTGCTCACGCCGCCATCGCCCAAAGATGCATCGATCGTCGAGCGAGAAGTTCGCGTGCCGGGTCCCGCGGGTGCGCCCGACGTGCGCGTGCTCGTCTATGCGCCGGTTGGCCAGCGACAAGACAAGCCGGCCGTATTGCACGTACATGGCGGAGGCTACGTCATGGGCGATCCGGAGATGTCGGAGGTCCGCAATCGAACATGGGCGTCGCAGCTCGGTTGTGTCGTCGCGTCAGTCGACTATCGGTTGCCGCCCGAATCGCCGCATCCGGGTCCCGTTGAAGATTGTTATGCGGCGCTCAAATGGCTGCACCGCGAGGCGCCACGGCTTGGAATCGACTCGCAACGTATCGGCATTGCAGGCGAGAGTGCAGGTGGAGGACTAGCGGCAGCACTCGCTTTGCTGGCGCGCGATCGAGGCGAAGTGAACGTTGCCTATCAGGCGCTCGTTTACCCCATGTTGGACGATCGTACTTGCGTGAACAGTCCGCGGCATCCTTACACCGGCGAATTCGGCTGGACTCACGATAAGAATCACTTCGGTTGGTCGTGCTTGTTGGGTTGCGAGCCGGGGTCGTCCGACGTATCGTCCTATGCGGTGGCGGCGCGCGCCGACGATCTCAGTCGATTGCCGCCCACCTTCATCAGCGTCGGTACGCTCGATCTCTTTTTGGAAGAAGATATGGAATACGCACGACGCCTCATGCGGGCTGGCGTGCTCGTCGAGCTTCACGTCTATCCGGGGGCTTATCACGGCTTCGAATTGTTCGCACCGCAAGCCTGCGTTACGCGCCAGGCGGTCAACGATCTCGCTTCATGGTTACAGCGAGTACAACAGCGTCGTTGATGCACAAGGTCCAATGCATGAACAGCAATCTCTTCGATCTCACCGGCAAAGTCGCTCTGATCACAGGCTCGACACGCGGTATCGGCCGCGCGATCGCCGAGCACATGGCGCGTGCAGGCGCGAAGGTTGTGATATCGAGTCGCACGGCTGCGGATTGCGAAACGGTTGCGCAGTCGATTAGAGATCAAGGCGGTGAGGCGCTTGCCGCCGCAGCCAGTATTTCGAAATATGCGGAGCTGCAGTCGCTGGTGCAGCGAACGCGCGATACCTGGGGTTGCATCGATATCTTGGTCTGCAACGCTGCATCGAATCCGTACTACGGTCCACTGCTCGGCATCAGCGACGAACTGCACGACAAGGTGATGCGCAACAATATTCTGAGCAATCTGTGGTTGTGCAAGTTGGTGTCGCCGGAAATGGTGAGCCGTCGCGATGGCGCCATCATCATCGTGAGTTCTATCGCGGGCTTGCGGGCAAGCGCAGCGATCGGTGCGTACGGCATCTCGAAAGCAGCGGACATGCAGCTCGCGCGCAATCTCGCCCTCGAACTCGGCAAGTCGAATGTGCGTGTCAATTGCATCGCGCCAGGGTTGGTGAAAACCGATTTCGCGCGTGCGCTATGGGAGAACCCCAAGTTTGCTGCGGAAAGAGAACAGGGCACCCCGCTCGGGCGTCTAGGTGAGCCCGACGACATCGCCGGCATCGCCGTGATGTTGGCGTCGCGCGCCGGCGCGTTCGTTACGGGACAGGCGATTGTGGTGGACGGAGGGGTGACGATTGGGGGAGGCTAGAAAACCAGCCAACCAGAAAACCAGCCCATCTCCTCAGACTGGTTGGCTGGTTTACTGGTCGTCTGGTTGGCTACTAGGCCGCTTCATCGAACGCGACGCTCAGCGCTTCCAAAAACCGCTCGATATCTTGATGCGTCGTCGCGGTGGACAGATTCGATCGGCCGCCGGCCATGTAGAAGCCTTGGCTCAACAACGAAAACGCGACGCGCTTCGCGAGATCGAAATCGTTCGTCAACGCATTGCGATAATTTCGCACCGGCTTCGACGTGTAGTGAAAGCAACTGAACTGCTGTAAGCCGGTCACTTGCATCGTAACGTGCTTACGCGCCGCTACTGCTTGCGCTCCTTCGCGCAAGTGTCGTCCGAGTTCGCCTAGCTTGGCGAAATGTGCCGGCGTCAACAATTTCAATTGTGCGATACCCGCCGTCATCGCGAGCGGATGTCCATTCCACGTGCCTGTATGAAATACCTTGGGTGGACCG
>Ga0207667_10005745_pt1 | contig 15140 bp, 14 predicted proteins | sample KBSCornC52_FD_184301 | JGI IMG/M metagenome (GOLD analysis project Ga0207667, IMG submission 184301) | Corn rhizosphere microbial communities from Kellogg Biological Station, Michigan, USA - KBS Corn C5-2 (SPAdes) (version 2) | ecosystem: Host-associated > Plants > Roots > Rhizosphere > Soil ... | reverse complement strand
CGCCGGTTTCAGGAATGATGTCGTCGAAGGCGCACACGAAGCGCCAATCTTTGCGAGCCGTCATACGGCTTCCTCCGTGACGCGGCGAGCGCGTCGTTCTTCAGGGGTCGCTGGACGAATCTGGCCACGCTCTTCTACGAACACGACGTTGTCGTCGTTACGATCGCTATTGACGAAGTGACGGAAGCGCTTGAGCGTGGCCGGATCGGTCACGGCTTTCTTCCATTCGCATTCGTACGTCGCGACGATGCGTGCCATATCGGCTTCGAGTTCGTGTGCGATGCCGAGCTTATCTTCGCACACGACCTGCTTCAGATAGTCCAAGCCGCCTTCGAGATTTTCGAGCCACACCGAAGTGCGCTGCAGGCGATCCGCCGTGCGGACGTAGAACATCAAGAAGCGGTCGATGTATTTGATGAGCGTTGCTTTATCGAGATCGCCGGCCAGCAGATCGGCATGCCGCGGTTTCATGCCGCCGTTGCCGCACACATAGAGATTCCAACCTTTCTCGGTGGCGATCACTCCCACGTCTTTGCTTTGCGCCTCGGCGCATTCGCGCGTGCAGCCCGAGACGGCGAGCTTGATCTTGTGAGGTGCGCGCAGGCCCTTGTAGCGGTTTTCGATTTCAATCGCGAAGCCGACACTGTCTTGCACGCCGTAACGGCACCACGTGGAGCCCACACAAGATTTCACCGTGCGCATGGCTTTGCCGTACGCATGGCCCGACTCGAATCCGGCAGCGATCAACTCCTCCCAGATGAGTGGCAACTGATGCACTTGCGCGCCGAAGAGATCGATGCGCTGGCCGCCTGTGATCTTGGTGTAGAGACCGAACTTCTTGGCGACTTCACCGATGACGATGAGTTTGTCCGGCGTAATCTCACCGCCCGCTACGCGCGGCACGACGGAGTACGTGCCGTCCTTCTGCATGTTCGCAAGAAAGTAATCGTTGGTGTCTTGCAGGACGGCTTGATCGCGTTTCAATACGAACTGGTTCCAGCACGAAGCGAAGATCGACGCGGCAGCGGGTTTGCAAATGTCGCAGCCCAATCCCTTGCCGTGCTTTTCCAACAGCGCGCCGAAGGTTTTGATCTCTCCCACTTTGACGAGATGAAAGAGTTGCTGGCGCGAATAGGGGAAGTGCTCGCAAAGATGATTGTTCACGGCGACGCCGCGACTCGCGAGCTCGGCCTTGAGGATCTGCGTTACCAACGGTCCGCAGCCGCCGCACGAGCTGGCTGCTTTGGTGGACTTCTTGAGCGCACCGAGAGTAGTGCAGCCGGCTTCGATTGCCGCGCAGATCGCACCTTTGGTGACGTTGTTGCAAGAACAAATCTGCGCCGTCGCCGGGAGCGCTGTGACGCCGCTCGCTGCAGATTTCTTTTCGCCGCCGAAGCTCGGCACGATGAGCTCTTCCGGATGTTCCGGCAGCGGCATGTCGTTCAACATCATTTGCAGCCACGTGCCGTAGTCGTCCGTGTCTCCCACCAAAATGCCGCCGAGCAATTTGTTGCCGTCGGCGTCGACGACCAACTTCTTGTAGATCTGCTTGCGTTCGTCGACGAACGTATAAGCACGCGCGCCTTGCGACGTGCCGTGAGCATCGCCTAGCGAGGCGACATCGACGCCCATGAGCTTGAGCTTGGTGCTCATGTCGGCGCCGGTGAAGGTAACGTTCTGTTTATCGAGTAGCTGAGTCGCCACCACTTGCGCCATTTGATATCCGGGCGCGACCAAGCCGTAGATCTTGCCGCCCCAGAGCGCGCATTCGCCGATCGCGAAAATATCGGGATCGGACGTGAGACAGCGATCGTCGATTACGATGCCACCGCGCTCGCCCACTGCGAGTCCTGCGTCGCGGGCGAGTTCGTCGCGCGGACGAATGCCGGCGGAGAAAACGATCAGATCCGTTTCCAGCTCGCTGCCGTCGGCAAATTTCATCGCGTGCTTTGCGTTGACGCCGGCGACGATTTCGCGCGTGTTCTTGCCGGTGTGGACGCGTACGGCCAAATCTTCGATCTTCTTGCGCAACAAACGGCCGCCGCCATCGTCGAGCTGCACCGCCATCAACCGCGGCGCGAATTCCACCACGTGTGTTTCGAGTCCGAGGTCCTTCAGCGCCTTGGCCGCTTCGAGTCCCAACAGACCGCCGCCGATGACGACCCCGTTTTTGCTCGTTGCGCCTGCGGCGCGAATCGCTTCGAGATCTTCGATGGTGCGATAGACAAAGCAGTGTTCACGATCTCGACCGGGTACGGGTGGCACGAAGGGGTAGGAGCCCGTTGCAATCACGAGTTTGTCGTACGCGAGCTCCTCGCCCTTAGCCGTGTGCACAACCTTCCGTGCTCGATCGATGGCTGTCGCTTTACCGTTCAGTACGAGTTCGATGGTGTGCTTCGCGAAAAATCCTTCGCTCACGAGCGATAGATCGTCCGCAGTCTTGCCTGAAAAAAACGCTGAGAGCTGCACACGATCGTAGGCAGCGCGCGGCTCCTCGCAGAGCACCGTGATGTGGTAGTCCGCATTGTCTTGCGCGAGGAGTTCCAACAGCCGGTGGCCTACCATGCCGTTGCCGATCACGAGCAATTTGGGTCGGGTGTAAGTCATAGAGTTTGGCGGTTAGCGGTGGGTCGTTAGCAGTTGGCCGGGGTATCAAGAAACTGCGGGGTCCATTTGCCCGCCTGCGCTAGCACGCGCGCGTGCTGCGAGAGCTTCGTGATAGAGCTGACGTTCCTGCGCCTTGTGCTCTCTGCTGAAGCGTACGGCCACCGCGCAGAATGCGCAGACAGTTACGATCACGCCGAGAACGAACAGTCCCTGCTGAGTCGTGCTCGCGCCTTTCATTAAAAAGCCTGCAGCTACGGCGCCGGTATTGCCGCCGGCGCCGATGATGCCGGCGACGCCGCCGATGGCATTGCGATTGACGAAGGGGGTCAGACTGTACGTAGCACCGCACGCCATGTGCGTGAACAGTCCGAAGCACAGCATCGTGACGAGCGCTGTATGCGCGTCGGTGACTTTCGCGAAGAGGATCAGCCCCAAGCCTTCGCAAAGAATCAGCGCAAAGAGCAACGTCGTGCGTCCGTCGAGACCGCGAGTGTGCGCTATGCGATCTGAAATGATGCCGCCCAACGCGCGAGCGAAGAGCGCCAGCAAGCCGAAGCTACCGGCGTACAGCCCGGCCGTTTTGACGTCGAGCGCGAAATGATCGACGTAATATGTTGCGGCCAAATTGTGGATGGTGAGCTCGACGCCGAAACACGCACCGTAGGTGATGAAGAGCATCCACACGCGATAGTCGCGCGCCGCGACGGCAAAACTATGCCAGCCTTTCTTTTGCTTGTTTTCTTGACCGATCAACCGCAGCGCCGGATCGCTCAGATTGCCGTGCGGTGTGTCTTTCGTGAATTTGAAGTACAAGCACGCAGTGATCAGCATCAACGTGCCCGGCACGAACATCGCGATGCGCCAGCCGAGCGTTTGTTCTACACCGAAACTCACGACGGCGGCGAGGATGAGCGGCATGAGCGCTTGCGTCGCGCCGCCGCCTGCGTTGCCCCAGCCTGCAGTCGTAGCGTTCGCCGTGCCGACGACGTTCGGTGCAAACATCATAGTCGTATGAAACTGTGTGATGACGAAGGACGCGCCGATGGCGCCGATGCACAAGCGAAAGAAAAGAAACGCTGCATAGCTATGCGTGAATGCGATCGCAAACACGGGAATTGCGCCTAACGTCAACAACCACGTGTAGGTGAGCCGCGCGCCGAAGCGATCGCACAGAGGTCCCACGAGAATGCGCACGAAAATCGTGACGAACACCGCGGCGATATTGATGTTGGCGACCTGGTCTTTGCTGAGTCCGAGATCCGTGCGGATCACCGGCATGAGCGGTGCCACTGCAAACCAAGCGAAAAAGCACACGAAGAACGCGAGCCAGGTGAGATGAAACACGCGCATCTGCGTGGATGACAAACTGAACAAGTCGATGCGAGTGGCGCGTCCGTCCATATCGAACTCCCGACAGACTGGCTCGAAGCCAGCTCCAAAAAAAAACGCCGCTCGACTGTTCACGGGCGCTTTGTAACGAGACAAAGAAACCGTAAAGGTCGGCGGCGTTGCCAAGAGGCTCGTTATGAGCCTCGTCAGACGAGCGGGGGGGTTGCACGTCTGTTCGCTTACTGCATTGCAATGCCTGTGCCATGCAGCATGACTTGAGTCCGATCAGGGGGTTACGTGTTCGGCAGCCGTTCTAACGTCGCTTGAATGGGCGGCAATGGGGCAGCGCAGCGTGGTGGCGCACGAAGAAGGTGCGGAGAAGGCTCGAACCTACGTCTCATTCAGCTGTTGAGCTGCTTCTCCGACATAATCATCCACATTCTCGGGATCAAACACCTTCCCATCGAAGAATCCCTCCGCACCGAACACGACTTCACCCTTCGCATCGGTGATCGCTTCCGTCGTGCGCTCGATCTTGGCATCGGCAAGCGGTACGTCGATGCCGAGAGATCTGACGGCGTCGCGATAAATATCTGGACGGAAGGTGCTGCGCGCAATGTCGGCGCGCTCCTTCGAAGGTTCGACTTGCTTCCATCGCACCATTTGGCTGTAGAACCAGAGCGCGTGGCTTTTCCAAGGAAAGTTTGCGCCGTGACGTGCAAAGCACAGGTAATCCGACACACGCGTCGCGTCGGATTCGGGTGAGAGTCGCAGCGTGCCTGCCAGTGTGCGTTGTAGGATGTCGGCCGACACGCCGACATATCGAGGTTCGGCAAGCAGCTTCGCCAACTCGGCATGATTGTTTGCATCATCGCACCACGCTGCGGCTCGGGTTGTCGCACGAATTAGCGCTGCGAGTTCAGCGGTGTGTGTTTGAGCCCAATCGGCGCGACAACCCAGCACTTTCTCCGGGCTCAAGCGCCAAATCGCAGTCGTCGGCAAGACAATGGTGCCGACGCCGGCTTCGACCGCGAGACTGCTCCAGGGCGCGCCGACACAGAAACCATCCACTTGGCCTTCGCGCAATGCGTCGACCAAGAACGGCGGCGGGATCACCGTCAAGCGCACGTCCACGTCGGGATCGATGCCGCACGCTGCAAGCCAATAACGAAGTTCGTAGTTGTGTGCCGAAAACGGATACACCATCGCGAACGTGAGCGGAGCAAGGCCGCGCGCGGCGCGTGCGCGAATCGCGTTGCATAGTGCTGCGCCTTGCACGGCTGCCGTGGCTCCCAGCGTTGCACCGTGTGCCGCCATGTCTCGCCACAAAGCCTTCGATACAGTGATCGCATTTCCGCCTAGTCCGAGCGACATCGCTGCAATCATCGGCACAGTCATGTGACTAATGCCCAATCCCGATGCCACTGCCATCGGTCCCAGCATATGTGCCGCGTCGAAATGACCGACGATGACACGATCGCGAATGTTGGCCCATGAGTTCTCGCGCACCAGCGTGAGCTCGAGTCCTTCCGCCCGTGCGAATCCAAGCTCGTGCGCGGCTACCACCGTAGCGCAGTCGAGCAGAGGAACGAAGCCGAGGATGAGGGGAGAGGAACTCATTTCAACAACCTCGACGCCGTGATGATGCTTTGTGCGATCTGGCCCAAGCGGACGTTCTCGTTCATCGCGGCTTTGCGCATGAGTGAATAGGCTTGCTCTTCGGTCAAGCCACGCTCTTTCATCAGAATGCCTTTGGCTTTGTCGACCAACTTACGGTCTTCGAGCTGTTGTTTGGTGCGATCGAGCTCTTCGCGCAAGCGATCGAACGCTTTGAAGCGGCTCATCGTCATTTCGATCAGCGGTTTGATGCGTTCCTTTTTGAGGCCGTCCACGACATACGTGCCGACGCCGGCATCCACCGCGGCTTCCATCGAGGCGGTGTCCGATTTGTCGACGAACATGCACACGGGCCGGCGCACCAGCCGCGATACTTGAAACATCTGCTCCAGCACGTCGCGGTTTGGATTTTCCAGATCGATGCAGATGACATCCGGATCGGCATCGACGATGCGTCTCATGAGATTCTGCATGTCGCGTACGACGGTCACGTCGGTGTAGCCGGCCTCGCGCAACCCGTCTTCGAGAATCGAAGCGCGAGTGACGTTCTGGTCGACGATGAGAATGCGAAGAGGCGGTTCGGTCATTGGGCAGTGGAGCTGAAATCTCGGCGACGCGCGCTCGGCAGCGCGCGTCATCGCCGACTAAATTACCAGACGAAATCCAGCTCCACCCAGAATTTCGTCGTATTTCGATACGTAGCAGGCGTCGTATTGCCCGCGACGTAACTGGCGTACTTCACGATTCCGACCAAGCGCTGGTACTTAGCCTGAAGCTGGTAATTCCACTCGTGGCCCAAGTCTTGGTTGCGCCTCTCTGTCTGGTAGTCGTGGTATGTCGCTGTGGCTGACAACGTATCGAGCGGGCCCACGCCTTTCAGCAGGTAAGTAAAACTACCGTAGGTATCGTCGATGCCATTCGCAGGTGTGGTTAGAAATTTGTCCGCCCAGCCTTGGAATTTGTGCAACGTGGCGAGCGGTGTCGCAAAGCCCACCGTGCCGTTGCCCTGCAATTGCTCGTAACCTCCACCCAGCGTGAACTGACGATAGGTGGCGTACACCTCGGCCAAGAAGTAGTCGTCGGAATAATGAAGCGGGCTGCGTTCCCAGTCGGACTGTGTCGCATAGGAGGCTGCGTAGCTCAGTTTGATCTTGCTGAGCGCGCGGTCACCTGCAAAGCGCACGCCGTAAGTTTGGCTGGAGCTGCGCACCGGGTTGAACGCCGTGTTGCCGAAATACTTGACCGGATTGAAGTCCAACAAGTACGCAAATCCCGTGACCTTACCGAAAGTTGTTTGATAAGCGACGTTCGCAAGGTAACTGTCGCCTTTCCAAGTGCCCTGCGGCGAATCGGGACCATAGACGCGGTTCACACGATCGAGATAGGTGAGATCGAACGTGAGATTGGGAACGGTCTTGTTCACGACACGCACGGCGTCGAACGTCTGCTCGTTCATGCGCCAGCCGGCGGCACCGACGAAGCGCTGATCATCCAGATTGATACGCTGGCGGCCGACGGTGAGCGTCGTGTCCGGCAACGAAGAGTTGACGAGCTGCAAGCGATTGAGCTCGTAGGCTTCCGGATCTGCAACGACAGGAAAGTTCGTCTTCGTCGCTACGGCATTGTCGGGACGATAGTCTGTGCGCAGCGGAGTCACGAACTCACCTTCCGCTAACAGCGATGTGTTCCATGCCTTGCCGGTTTCGAAGCCCAATCGCAAGCGGAAAATTTCCGCATCTGCCGGATGATATGTCGCTGCCGTGCCCACGCCCGCCTGATCGACGTACTCGTAGCGCAGTCGCGCATCGATGAGCGGCTTGGTTTCGCCCAACGCCCCCATGATCGGCGACAGGCCCGATGCCTGAGCATTGCTCGTTGCGATGATGAGCGCGCTCGTTACTAGCGACACTCTCCACTTTGTTGCTCCCCGTCTCATCGTCGATCACTCCTCGCGTGCGATTGAAAAAGAAACCCGGTGCGGGCCTTGGATCTATGCAGCTTGTTGGCCCGGATGCGTTGCGTATTCCTGCAGGAAGCTCAGCAGCTCCTCGCGGAATGCGTAGTACTTGGGATGCTCGAGCAACGCTTTGCGCGTGCGCGGCCGCGGCAGATCGACGTTCATGATGTTGCCGATGTGCGCGTGCGGGCCGTTGGTCATCATGACTACGCGGTCCGCGAGCAGAATGGCTTCGTCGACGTCGTGAGTGACGCAAATCGCGGTCACTTGGCTGCGCTTCCACACATCCATGAGCACTTCCTGCAGTTCCCACCGCGTGAGCGCATCCAACATCCCAAAGGGTTCGTCGAGCAACAGCAGCTTGGGTGAGAGTGCGAAGGCTCGCGCCAGCCCGACGCGCTGTTTCATGCCGTTCGATAATTCGGCTGCATGTTTATCGAGCGCATCGGCCAATCCCACGCGCGTCAAATAGTATTCGGCGATATCGCGGCGTTCCGCGGCAGGCACGTGCGGATACACTCGGTCCACTCCGAGCGCCACGTTTTCGCGCGCGGTTAGCCAAGGCAGAAGCGATGGTGCTTGAAACACCACGCCGCGATCCGGGCCTGCCGCAGTCACTTCTTTGCCGTCGAGCACGATGCCGCCGCCGCTCAATTCGGTGAGCCCTGCAACCATCGAAAGCACCGTCGACTTACCGCAGCCCGAATGACCGATCAGCGAAATGAACTCGCCCTTGCGCAAATCGAGATTGAAGCGCTCGACGACTGTTAGAGGTCCCTGCGGTGTTGGGTAGACCTTGCTGACGTCATAGAACTCGACGTACTTGTCGATGTTGGCTGCGGGCTTGATCTTGTTTGCATCGCGCACCGCCGTGGGGACGCGTGCTGCGGTGATGGGCACGACATCGGGCAGCGTGATACACGTGTCCGTGTCTGCACCTTGTTCCGCGCCCATGTGGAGTAGGTATTCGGTGATATGAGCGCGCAGTGCCTGATATTCGCGATCGTGATTGACTGCTTTGCGATCGCGCGGTCGCGGCAGATGCACGCGGAATTCCGGACCGAGCGTCGCGCGCGGCCCCGTCGTCAGCGGAATGATGCGGTCGGCGAGCAAAATCGCCTCGTCGACATCGTTCGTGATCAACACGACCGTCTTGCGTTCCTGCTCCCAGATCGCCTCGATCTCGTCTTGCAATTTCGCCCGTGTGAGCGCATCGAGCGCCGAAAGAGGTTCGTCCAAGAGCAGCATTTGTGGCTGCATGCTGAGCGCTCGCGCCACCGCAACGCGTTGACGCATGCCGCCGGAAAGCTCCGCTGGTCGCCGTTCGCTGGCATGCGACAGGCCGACCATGTCGATGTAGCGCGCAACGTGCAGCGCCCGTTGTTCTTTGCTCCACTGAGGAAACGTCGCATCCACCGCGAGGCTCACATTGCCTCGAACCGTGAGCCATGGCATGAGCGAATAGTTTTGAAATACGACGCCGCGGTCGGGACCTGCGCCCGTGATCGTCGTGCCGTTCATCGTGATCGTGCCGCTGTCGGGCGCCGTGAGGCCCGCTATCGTCGCAATGAGCGTGCTCTTGCCACTTCCCGAGAAGCCCACGATGGCGACGAACTCGCCCTCTTCGATGTTGAGATTGATGTCGTGCAGGACTTCGCTACGCGCAGCGCCGCTGCCGTAACTCTTGCAGACATTCTTCAATTCCAGGAATGCTCCGGGGCTCGACGTCATCGTCGCGCTCCGAAATTCATCAGGCTTTGCAGCGTGAACATCACGCGATCCAACAAGAAGCCGATGATGCCGATGGTGAAGACCGCGACCATGAGGCGGCTCAGCGATTCCGAGCTGCCGTTTTGAAATTCATCCCACACGAATTTGCCGAGCCCCGGGTTCTGCGCCAGCATTTCCGATGCGATCAGCACCATCCAACCCACGCCGAGCGACAAGCGCAGGCCGGTGAAAATGAGCGGCAGTGAAGAGGGTAGGACCAGCTTGAAGAGCTGAGTGGTCCATTTGAGTTGCAACACCTTGGCGACGTTCATCAAATCTTTGTCGATGGAGGACACGCCAAGGGCGGTATTGATCATCGTCGGCCAGAGCGAGCACAAAGCGACTGTGATCGCGGAAGTGAGAAACGATTTCTCGAAGAGCGGATCGTTGGTGACGTAGACCGCGCTCACGATCATGGTGACGATGGGCAACCACGCGAGCGGCGAGACGGGCTTGAAGATTTGAATGAACGGAGTGAACGCGGCGTTCAATGTCGCGCTCAAACCGCACACGATGCCGATGGGTATCGCGACCAGGCTTGCGAGCAGGAATCCGGTGAACACCGTTTTCAGACTCGTGAATATCTGATCGATATACGTCGGCTTACCCGTGTATTTGCGTACCGTAATCTGTGCGTGTGGATCTTCTTGCAAACGCTCGGCATTACGCTGCGCTTGCCGCGCATAGAAGGCGGTCGCTTTGGCACGCTCGGCTTTGTGGTCCGTCCACAGATGCCCCGCTTGTTCCCACACCGCCACCGGCCCGGGAATCTGGCCCAGGCTCGTGACGATTGCCGTCGACAGCTTGCTCCAGCAAAGAAGAAATATTGCGATCGCCGACAACGGCACGCCGAGCAAACGCCAGAGGCTGCGCAGTTGCGCGCGCGAATTTTCGCCGCGTGCGAGACGCACGACAGGTACGAGGAAACCCAATCCCGCGACCGAGAGTACTCCCAACAACCGTTCGAGTGATTGCGACTGGTTTCGCGTCGGCTTTGCCGGCGCGACAGTCGGCGCCGGCCTTTCGTGCGCTTCCGGAACCGGTGATTGCGTGGCGGCCATGGTTGCTTTCGACATGCTCGAGTTCTCGCGTCCGCTCATTTGCCGACGACGTTGCCGTTCTCGACTCTCTGCGAGCCCTTCAACCCGATCGGGAATTTCTCGATATAGGCGTTCGGTTGGCGGCCGTCGTACTCGACGCCGTCGATCGGCGCTTTGGCTGGCGCGCGATAGCCGTCGGAATCCCAAGGGAAGTCTTCTTTCTTGGCTTTGCCCTCTTCGACCAAGAGCTTTGCTGCCTGCAGATAGATATCCGGGCGATACACCTTCTTCGCCGTCTCCTGATACCAAGCATCCGGCTTGGCTTCGGCGATCTGGCCCCAGCGACGCATTTGCGTGAGCGACCACACGCCGTCGCTCACGTAGGGATAGCTCGCGAAGCTGCGGAAGAACGTGTTGAAATTCGGGGCGGCGCGTTTGTCGCCGCGTCCGAACTCGAAGGTGCCGGTCATGCTGGCCGAGATGACGCGGTAATCGGCGCCTACATATTCGGGGCGCGACAGAATCTGCGCCGCTTCTTTGCGATTCGCGCCGTTGTTTGCGTCGAGCCAAATCGCAGCGCGAATGAGCGCCTTGATGAGTGCGAGATGCGTGTTCGGATATTTATCGGCGAACGCCTTTGTAACACCGAAGATCTTGTCCGGCACCGTCATCAGGAATTCGTCGTCGAGCGCGACCGGCACGCCGACGTTCTTGAAAATGGCTTGTTGATTCCACGGCTCGCCGACGCAGTAGCCGCTGATCGTGCCCGCTTCCAGAGTGGCCGGCATTTGCGGCGGCGGCGTCACCGATAGCAGCACGTCGCCTTTGATTTGGCCCGACACGTCGGTAGGCGAATAAAAGCCTGGATTCAAGCCGCCCGCCGCGAGCCAATAGCGCAGATCGAAGTTGTGTCCCGACACTGGAAACACCATGCCCATCTTGAGCGATTTGCCCTGGGTTTTGAGGTCCTCGACCACGGGTTTCAAATAGTCCGCCTTGATGGGATGCGAAGGTTTGCCTTGCGCATCGACGGGCAGTGCGGGCTTGATCTTGTTCCAAACATCGTTCGAAAGCGTGATGGCTTTGCCGTTGATGTCGATGCTGTACGCGGTGACCAGCTCGGCCTTGGTGCCGAAGCCGATGGCGGCGCCCATAGGCTGTCCCGCAAGCATGTGCGAGCCGTCCAACTCGCCCGTGATGACGCGGTCGAGAACCACTTTCCAATTCGCTTGGGGCTCCAGTGTGACGAACAGTCCTTCGTCTTCGAAGTAGCCCTTTTCATACGCAATCGCGAGCGGCGCCATATCTGTGAGCTTGATGAAGCCGAGCTTGAGTTGTTCTTTCTCGAGCTTGAGAGGCTTGGCATCGACCGTGGCCGCGACACTCGCGATCAGACTGATCATGCCTAGCGCAACTGTGCGCATCAGAACCTTGGCCAAGTTGTCGCGACGAGCAGGCTCGTCGAAAGACATCGTCATGGGCGCTCCTCATTATCTGCCGTATCACACCCGTGCATTTGCGACGGGCAAAAAAAAGCCGCCGATCCGTGCGCGCACTTGGAATGCGTCACTTGATCGGCGGCGTTGCCTAGGTTGCGGTCCTACGTTGGACCTAAGAACGGTTGCGTTCTGTTGGCTGTCTCTTTTGCAATCGTTGTGCCAAGTTTTTCGGAAGGAGCAAAAGATCAAGAATTCATCGGGAAAAACACGTTATTTCGTCGCATCGGCCGCGCGTCTGCGAGTGCACTCGGCTCAGCTTCTGATCGCATTCAGCGCAACGTTGGGCAACCTATGCACAACAATCGCGCGAAAATCTTTCTCTCCTCTGCAACCTTTCGACGGCATCCGTGTCCTGTGCGCACGCCGGCTGCAACGTTCGATACTTTCAAATTCGAGGAGAGATTGATGAATATCCGTATCAAACGCGATTCGGCCCGTGTATGCCTGGTGCTCGCCGCCGCTTCACTCGCTGCAATGTCGGCCCTTCCGTCGGCACATGCTGAGGATGGCGAACCGCAGTCGGTATCGGTGCACTACTCGGTGCAGGCGACAAGTACGGAAGCCGGCGCGCAAAAGCTCTATCGACAACTGCAAGCAGCTTCCCGCGCGGTGTGTCAGCCCTATCAGTCGCGTGAATTGGCCAGACTGTCGCTCTATAACACGTGCTATCAGCAAGCACTCGCTAACGCTGTCGCCAATGTGAACTTGGCAGCGCTGCGTGCCGTACATAACGAGCGCAATACAGTGCGCGTCGCCAAGAACAACAACACAGGTATTACGCCGGGTGGCTGACGAATACTGGGTATCGCGCTCTGCACCGTGAGAGCGCGATACCATGGTTCGCCGTCACTCGATCATTCCAGCAGAGACTGGCAGTCCGGAGCCTACAGCCAGGATAGGGTGCTAATCTGTAGCGCGAGCGAACGCATTAGATAAACCGAGACACCGGATCGCCATGCCCAGATATGCAGCCTTCTTGCGCGGAGTGAGTCCGATGAATGCCAAGATGGCAGAGCTGCAACACTGTTTTGAAAAGGCGGGGTTCGGCGAAGTGAAGACGGTGCTGTCCAGCGGTAACGTGATCTTCAATACGCGCGCTACCTCGATCGCGGCACTCGAACGCAAAGTCGAGGCTGCGATGAAGCAGCATCTCGACCGATCGTTCTATACCATCGTTCGTCCAGTCGATGGATTGTTACACCTGCTGGAACGCAATCCCTATGCGTCGTTTCGGTTGCCCGCCAACGCCAAGAAAGTAGTCACCTTTCTGCGAGAGCCGCACAAAGGCAAAGTCGTATTACCGCCCGAAGTGGACGGCGCTCGAATTTTGTCTGTGGAAAGCGGCGAGATCTTCACTGCGTACGTGTCGACCGAAGCTGGGCCAGTGTTCATGAGGCTGATCGAGAAAACTTTCGGCACGAATCTCACGACGCGGACGTGGGATACGGTGAGGAAGTGTGCGGCGTCGTAAGCCGATCACAGCAAATCCGGGCACTAATAACCCGTAAGTATGCGCAGTGCTTCAGCCGGCGCAACGATAGGAATTTGCTCGTAGCGTTTGAGTGCGAGCAAGTCGTCGTCGCCAGAGACGATGAGTTCAGCTTGGGCAGCGAGTGCGAGCGCCAGCAGTTCATCATCCTTGGGATCACGACAGATGGGTTTTGGGAGCGGCAGCGGCGTGATGATTTCCGCGAGTGCCTGAATCTCCGCCAAGGAATAATCACGCGAAGTGTTCGAGCGCGTGAGAATCTGCTCGAACTTCGGCCGCGCCAGCACATCTGCTAGTTCGGCCAACAGCACGGGACTGCTGATCAAGGTAAGGGCGCCATCGCGTACGCGATCCAAGAGAATATGAGGCGCGCCGTGCCAGAGCAGGCCCGACACCACTACATTCGTATCAACGATCGCCCGCACGCTGCTTACGCGCGGCTCGTACCGCCTTCACTTCCGCGTTGATTTCTTCCATCGACATTGGCTCGATACCGGCCTCGGCGACACGATCGGCGATCGATAGCAGCGCATCGGCGGCCTGTTTGCGGCGCAGCGCCTCATTGAGCAGCCGCTCCAGGGCTTGAGGGGTCAAGAGTCCGGCTGCGCGCGCAGCTTGCGCGGTGGCCTCCGGGAGCTCGATCTGGATGGTGGTCATGGCTTAAGTCTCCGATCTTGGATCAAAACTGAAGCAAGACATGGATGACTGTGTCTGAAGAGACCAGTTGCGTCAACCATCGGACGTAAGGGCAGTTTCCGTCGGCGGTTCTTATGTTGCCACGCCGAGATGCAGTGAAAAAACTCTCATCGTCGTAAGCCGCTTCACAACTGCGCAAAGATGATTTTCATCGCCGAGTCATTTTTCTTGTAATTGGGTCCCGGCTGCGTGAAGTGTTCGTCGAGCAGGGTAATGTCGGTCATCTTCTCTAGATTGAACAAGGGCTCGCGCTGCGAACCGCCGCGAATCTGATGCACGCGAACCAATTCGTTGCCGGTATGCGCGATGCCGTAGCACTGCGGTTCGATGATGCGCATGGCGCCGTGGTATGTGACTGACATCCGCAGCTTGCGATGGATTGCGTCGACGACGAGTTCGTTCATGATGAGGACGGCGGGTGATTGGGCTGCGAGCGTTGGCCAGAGAGAGCATTCTGGCGTGTTATTGTCTCCCGCGGCGCGTTTATCGCAAGTGACGAGCGTTTTCTGGCCAATACCCAAAGCCCAACCGCCCAATGACCCTCCTAGTCAACATCGACATCCCCGATCTCGAATCCGCCACACGCTTTTATTGCACAGCGTTCCAACTCAGCATCGGGCGGCGCTTCGACAACTCTGGCGTGGAGTTGCTCGGCAGTTCGTCACCGATTTATCTGCTCACGAAAGACGAAGGAACTGCGCCGGCGAAGACGACATCGCAGTCTCGTACTTATCACCGTCATTGGACACCGGTGCACCTAGACTTCGTCGTCACTGACATCGATGCGGCGATCGAGCGAGCCGTTGCGGCTGGCGCCGCGCTCGAACAGCCCGTATCTACACAGAAGTGGGGCAAGCTTGCGTTGTTGGCGGATCCGTTCGGCCACGGCTTCTGCTTCGTGCAATTTCTCGGTCGAGGTTACGACGAGATTGCCGAATAGAGACAGCTATCCGTTCGCCGTTCGTTCATCTTGATCGATGGCCGATTCACGTCGCGTGTCCGGCATTGCGACGTACACGACGAGAGAAACGGCTATACACGCCGTTACGTACCAGTAGTAGCCGCTTTCGTTGCCGGTCTTTATAAACCACACCGCAAGATATTCTGCAGTGCCGCCGAAGAGGGAAACGGCGCAT
>Ga0207667_10005741_pt1 | contig 15145 bp, 17 predicted proteins | sample KBSCornC52_FD_184301 | JGI IMG/M metagenome (GOLD analysis project Ga0207667, IMG submission 184301) | Corn rhizosphere microbial communities from Kellogg Biological Station, Michigan, USA - KBS Corn C5-2 (SPAdes) (version 2) | ecosystem: Host-associated > Plants > Roots > Rhizosphere > Soil ... | reverse complement strand
GGGGCAGGGGGTGATGCCGGACGGGACCAGCCGGTTCTCCTACAAGGGCCAGACCATCTTCCATTACATGGGCTGCTCGACCTTCAGCAATTTCACCGTGCTCCCCGAGATCGCGGTCGCCAAGATCCGTGAGGACGCGCCGTTCCAGACCTCGTGCTATATCGGCTGCGGGGTGACCACGGGCGTGGGCGCGGTGATCAACACGGCCAAGGTCCAGGTGGGCGACAACGTCGTGGTCTTCGGGCTCGGCGGGATCGGCCTCAACGTGATCCAGGGCGCGCGGCTGGCCGGCGCGGGCAAGATCATCGGCGTCGACATCAATCCTGATCGCGAGGAATGGGGCCGCAAGTTCGGCATGACCGAGTTCCTCAATTCGCGAGGTTTGAGCCGCGAGGACGTGGTCGCCAAGATCGTGCTGATGACCGATGGCGGGGCCGATTACACCTTCGACGCCACCGGCAACACCGAGGTCATGCGGACCGCGCTAGAGGCCTGCCATCGCGGCTGGGGCACTTCGGTGATCATCGGGGTGGCCGAGGCGGGCAAGGAAATCAGCACCCGCCCGTTCCAGCTGGTGACCGGACGCAACTGGCGCGGCACGGCCTTCGGCGGGGCCAAGGGGCGGACCGACGTGCCCAAGATCGTCGACATGTACATGGCAGGCAAGATCGAGATCGACCCGATGATCACCCACGTCATGGGGCTGGAGGAGATCAACACGGCGTTCGACCTGATGCATGCGGGCAAGTCCATCCGCAGCGTGGTGGTGTTCTAAGCACGCACTTTGCACTCCCCTCCCGCAGGCGGGGAGCCGCAGGCGTTCGCTTCAGCGAACAGCGGTTGGGGGTGGGCAGGCGGCAGTGCGCTAGGTCTGGCGGTCGGAAGCCCACCCCGCTGCGACTAGGGCGCTTCGCACCCAAGTCTCGCTGTCCCTCCCGCTTGCGGGAGGGGAGTGGCGGGCCAACGAACGGATGTTTTCTTGGAACAGGTCTCCAGCAATCGCAGCCATGGTGGGACGCAGGGCGTCTACACGCACCATTCCGTCGAGACCGGCACGCCGATGACCTTCTCGGTCTTCGTGCCGGATCACGCGCCGGGGGCAAGGCTGCCGGTCCTTTGGTATCTCTCGGGCCTCACCTGCACTCACGCCAATGTCACCGAAAAGGGCGAATACCGGGCGGCCTGCGCCGAGCACGGGGTGATCTTCGTCGCGCCCGATACGAGCCCGCGGGGTGAGGATGTGCCGGACGACGAGGGCTACGACTTTGGCAAGGGTGCCGGGTTCTACGTCGATGCGACGCAGGAGCCCTGGGCGAAGAACTTCCGCATGCGCTCCTATCTCGAGCGCGAATTGCCCGGGCTGATCGCGGCCGGGTTCCCCATGGCCGACATGGCGCGCCAGGGCATCACCGGCCATTCGATGGGCGGCCATGGCGCGCTGACTCTGGCTCTGCGCGACCCCGGCCGGTACCGTTCGGTCAGCGCCTTTGCCCCGATCGTCAGCCCGCTGTCGTGCCCCTGGGGCGAGAAGGCGCTGAGCGGCTATCTTGGACCGGACTGCGCGGGCTGGCGCGAATACGACGCCTGCGCGTTGATCGCGGACGGCGCGCGGCTGCCGGACCTGCTGGTCGACCAGGGCGAGGCCGACGGGTTTCTCGACGGGCAGCTCAAGACGCACCTCCTTGCCGAAGCCTGCGCCGAGGCCGGGCAGCCGGCGACGATCCGCATGCAGGCCGGCTACGACCATTCCTACTACTTCATCTCGACCTTCATGGCGGAGCACGTCGGCTGGCACGCGGCGCGGCTGAAGGGCTGAACGCGAGGCTGCTTGCCGCGACGGGCGGCCTCGGCGTAAAGGGCCGGGCGGACAGTCGGGGAACCCTCGTGCCAGACACCATTCACGCCGGTCGCTTCATGGCCGACCACCGCGGGCCGATCACGGTCTTCCTGATCGGCATGCGGATCAACAAGCTCCACCGGATCGACAAGTGGCTGCCGGTGGCGCGGGCCATGGGGCCGATGATCGCCGAGCTTTCGGCCAATCCGGACAGCGGCTACCTTGGCAGCGAGCGCCTGCTGAGCGGCGCCCGGACGCTGATCTTCCTGCAATACTGGCGCAGCTTCGAGCACCTCGAACGCTATGCCGCCGACCGCGACCAGAGCCACCTGCCGGCGTGGAAGGCCTTCTATCGCAAGGCCAACCAGGGCGAGGCGGTGGGCATCTTCCACGAGACCTATTGTGTCGAGCCGGGCCGGTTCGAAACGGTCTACGGCAACATGCCGGGGTTTGGCCTCGGCAAGGCGATGGGTCTCGTTCCGGCCCCCGGTGCGCGCAACAAGGCGCGGGCGCGGATGGGGGCTACCGGGGGAACCGGCGGCGAGAGCGGTGGGGCAGCCGTTAAGCCAATCGATTGAACTTTTGTTTACCATAGGTGTTTATCCGGGATTCGGCGGGCCAGGGGCGGCCCGAGGAGACGCGCTTGACCCGGCCGCACCAATTCAGGCTCTCGCTCGTGGTCCCGGCCTATAACGAGGCCGAGAACGTGCTGGTGCTGGCCGACCGGCTGGCCGCCGCGGCGCGGCAATGGCCGGACGCCGAGATCATCGTGGTCGACGACGGGAGCAGCGACGGTACGCTCGACCGGCTGCGGCTCGCCGCTATCCGCCATCCGCGCCTGCGCTATGTCTCGCTCTCACGCAATTTCGGGCACCAGGCGGCCCTGCGCGCCGGGCTTGCCGAGGCGACGGGCGACTGCGTGATCTGCCTCGATGCCGATCTCCAGCATCCGCCCGAACTGATCGGCGAGATGGTTTCGCGCTGGCAGGCGGGGGCCGACGTGGTCAACGCCATCCGCGAGGACCAGCGCTCGCTCCCGCTGTTCAAGCGGTTGACCTCGCGGTGGTTCTACAAGGTGCTGAACGGCCTTTCCGGGCTGGAACTGGTCGCCGGCAGTTCCGATTTCCGGCTGCTGGATCGCAAGGTACTCGACGTGCTCGTGCGGCTGCCGGAGAGCGACCTGTTCTACCGGGGGATCATTCCGACGCTGGGCTTCAAGGTCGCAGCGATCGCCTATGAGCCCAACGAGCGGCTGCACGGGACCAGCAAGTATACCCTGCGCAAGATGGTCCGCCTCGCGCTCACCGGGGTGCTCAGCACCTCGATGCGGCCGCTGCGGCTGGCGACCTACTTCGCCTTTGTCACGGCGCTGAGCGCCTTCGGCTTTCTCGCCTATGTGCTCTACATCGCCATGGTGACCCGCGCGGGCGTTCCCGGCTGGGCCTCGATGGTGGGGGTGACGCTGGTGATCGGCACGATGCAATTGCTGGTGCTGGGGGTGATCGGCGAATATCTCGGGCAGGTGCTGAAGGAGGCGCGGCGGCGACCGAGCTATCATGTTGCCGAGGCCAGCGAGGCTGCGCTCGCGGCGGAGACTGCCGCCCGCGCGCCCTCCCGGTCACAGGCGGCCTGAGGCGATGCCGACCATGGTCCTGCGCGCCGGCCTGCTGCTGGTCTATACCCTCCTCAGCGTGGCGGGGATGGCCCTGATCAAGGCCGCGCCCGCGCTGCTCAGCCCGAAATGGCTGGTGGGCTTCGCGCTCTATCTTGCGGGCTTCGTCATCTGGATGGGCGTGATCCTGCGGATCATGCCGCTGTCGCAGGCCTTTCCGATCGCCGCCGGGGCGCTGATGCTGGGGACGCAGCTCGCCGGCTGGCTGGTGCTGAAGGAACGGATCACCCTGCCGCACCTCGCCGGCGCCGCGCTGATCCTCGCCGGCGTCGCCCTCGTCAGCCTGACCGCGCAGGGCGAGGGCTGAACCGATGACCGCCGCGTCCAAGATCGAGCGCCAGCGCTCCCACTTCAACGCCATTGCCGAGCGCTACGAGGCCGGGCGGCAGGAGGTCAACCACCGCCGGATCAAGGCGCTGATCTGGCAGGCCGCGCGGCCCTTCCTCGCCCCGCTAGCCGGCCGGCGCCTCGCCATGCTCGAGGCCATGTGCGGCTATGCCGAGGGGTGCGAGATCGCCGGGGAGCACCTTGGGCTGGACTGCGAATACCACGGCTTCGACTATAGCGACGTCATCGTCGCCGAGATGACCCGGCGCCTCGGCGAGGGCAAGGTCTGGCAGGCCGACGCGACGAGCTATGTCCCGCCGGCCGAGGCCTATGACTTCATGCTGCTGATCGGGGGGCTCCACCACGTGCCCGACCATGCCGGTGCGGTCGTGCGCCAGCTGGCCCAGGGGCTGAAGCCGGGCGGGTTCTTCGTCAACTTCGAGCCGACCTCGGGCAACCGGCTGTTCAAGGCGGTGCGGGAGGCGATCTACCGGCGCAACCCGATCTTCGACGAGGCGACCGAGCGCGCCTTTGCGGTGGGCGAACTCAAGGGCTTCTTCGCCGAGGCGGGGCTTGAGGAGGTCAAGACCTTCTTCCCCGGGCTGATTGCCTATACGCTCTACTACAACCCCTATGCCTTCCCCCTGCTCAACCGCGGGGGCGAGAAGTGGGTGGACTTCTGCTTCGCGATCGACCGGCTGGTGATGCATTCGTGGCTGGGCCGGGTCCTGTCCTTCGCCACCGTCTCGATCTGGCGCAAGCGTGACTGACACCGCGCGGTCGCGCCCGCCGGCGGCGCTGATCTGGGCGCTGTGCCTGCTGGCCGGCCTGCTGGTCGGCGTTTCGGGCTTCAGCGCCGACAGCAACCATCCGACCTACCTGCCGCCGGGCCTGCGGCTGGCGGACCCCGGCTTCCTTGCGGGTGACTGGTGGCTCAATTCGGCGCGGCATTATCACCTGGCCTTCTTCCGCCTCGTCGCGCTGCTGGCGCGGTTCGGGGTGCTGGAGGTGGGGCTCGCCGTGCTGAACGTGCTCGCCGTGGCGGCGGCGATGTTCGGTTGCTACCGCATCGTCCGGCATTTCCGCGCCGAGCGCCCGCTCGCGGCACTGGTGCTAGTGATCGCGTTGACATTGGCGAGCTACGGGTTCTGCACCGTGGGCTCGGCCTTCCTGTTCACGCCGTCGCTGCAGCCCTCGACCGTGGCGACCAGTACGACGATCCTTGCCATGGCGGCCTTTCTCGAGCGGCGGCTGGGCCCTTGCGGCTTGTGGCTGGGGGTGGCGGGGCTGTTCCATGCCAATTTTCTGGTGGTGAATCTGGCTGCCTTCGGGCTCGCCTATGCGCTGGCGGAAGGCTTGGCCGTCGGACGCTCCCGCTGGCGCGAGCTGGGGCGGCGCGAGGTCATGCTTGGCGCGCTGCGGCTGTTGGGGCCGAGCCTTGCCGTCGCGGCGATCACCCTGCCATTGATCCTCTCGATCCAGGCCGAGCAAGTCAGCCCGGCCGTGGCCGCGCGGGCGGACTGGATCTTCTTCCACTTCGCGGTGCCGTTTCACTACTGGCCGCGCGGGTGGTTGGTGCGGTTCCTGCCGTTCCTTGGCCTTCAGGCGCTCGGGCTGGTCTGGACCGCCCGTGCCGTGCCGGATGAGGGGGCGCGGAGGGTGGTTCTCGCCCTGCAGATCGCCTTCGCCGCGATGATCTGGACGGCTTCGGCCCTGACCACCCTGGTGTTCATTCCCGCCGTCTCGCGCCTGTTCGTCTGGCGCCTTGCTCCCTTTGCGCTGCTGCTGGCCGCGCTGCTGGCGGTCGTTGGGATGCTGCGGGTTGTCGCGGGGGGCGAGCGCGATGCCGTGCGCCTGCGGTTGAGCCTCTATGCCCTGCCGCTGATCGCGGTGGGCGGCGCGCCGCTGGTCGGGCAATGGCTGCCGACCAGGCCGGTCCAGCCCATGCTGGTGATCTGGGCGGGGCTGCTCGGCTGGGCGATGCTTCACCAGCGCGCTGCCGCGGCGCCGAAGTTTGTCCTGCCGCTTTCCTGCGCGGCCCTCGTCTTCGGCGCTCTGACCCAGCCTTCGCCCGAGCCGCGCTATTCATTGCTCACGGAGACGCCGGGCCAGCGCGAGCAGGCCGAACTGTTCGCTTTCGTGGCGAGCACGACGCCGCAATCCGCGCAGTTCCTCATTCCGCCGACGCTTGACCAGTTTCGGCTGCGCACCGGCCGGGCGGTGGTGGTGGACCTCAAGGCCTTGCCGCTGAACCGGTCTGGCGTTGCCGAGTGGTACCGCCGGCTGGAGGACCTGTCCGGCACCCGCAATCCGGTCGATCCCGCCGAGGTGGCGCTGGGTTACGCCACGCTGGATACCGCCCGGCTCGAACGCCTGCGCGTTCAATATGGTATCAGCTACGCCGTCCTGCGCCAGCCGAACGCGCTGCAGGCGCCGGGGTGGCACGAAGTCTTCCGCAACGGCGGCTTCCGCGTTCTGGCCTACACCGGAGGCCGCTAAAAGGTAGCGTCGGCCGGTGCGGGGACGACCCCACTGAAGGCGGCCAGCCTTCCAACCCGTCATCCACCGCAAGCGGCCCGTGACGGCTTGCCAAGCCGGACGCGCGCGCCGTAGAGACGGTGCCATGATTTTGCCACGATTGGCGGCAGCGGGGCCGGGGCTGCCTGCCGGTCGCAACCGATCGGCTCCGAGACTGCGCCTGCGCCCATGACCGCCACTTCCGCCCTTGCCGCTGCCGATGGCCCGGTGTCCGATGGGCCCCTGTCCGATACGCCCGCCGGAACGCGGACGGGCGCGCGGACGGCGATCAGCGCCTTGCAGCTGGGCCTCATCCTGCTGCTCTGCGTCGCCGCGGGACTGCCCGGACTGCTCGCGCGGTACCCGCAGATGACCGACTATCCGGCGCACCTCGCGCGCTGGTACATCATGATCGACGAGGGCCGCACGCCCGAACTGGCGCGATACTATGCATTCAAATGGGCCTGGTCGGGCAACCTCGGGGTAGACATCCTGATCCGGCCGGTGGCCGCGCTGGTCGGGCTGGAGACCGCCGGGCGGCTGTTCGTCATCCTGATCCCGATGCTGGTGGCGGGCGGTGTTTTCGCCGTGGAGTGGACCCTCAGGCGACGGATCGGGGTGGGCAGCCTGCTCGCCCTCGCCACGGTGTGGTCGCCGGCGCTGCTGATGGGGTTCCTCAACTTCGAGCTGTCGCTGGCCGGCGCGCTCTGGGCCTTTGCGCTGTGGGTGCGGATGGCGGAAAGCCGCTGGCGCAGCGCGGTCTTCGTGCCGCTCGGCTGCCTGATCTGGCTGGCGCACCAGTCGGGCTGGGGCGTGCTCGGGGTGATGGTCTTCGGCTACGAGTTCAGCCGGCAGGATAGCTGGCGTGGCTGGTGGCGGGCGGCGCTGGCGACATGGCCGCTGTGGCTGCCGTTCCTGCCGACGCTGCTGGCCAGCCAGCAGGCGCACGGCTCGTTCGACTATGGGCGGCGTCCGCTCAAGGTGAAGTGGATGTTCTGGTGCCAGTCGCTGCGCGACCGGGTCCGCTACATCGACTATGCAACCACTGTGCTCCTGCTCTGCGCGCCGCTGCTCGCGCTGTGGAAGAGGAAGCTCGATCCGCGGCTCGGCTGGGCCGGGCTGATCTGCCTGCTGCTCTCGCTGGTCGTGCCGCGGCACCTCGGTGGGGGAGACCTTGCCGACCTCCGCCTGATCGCGGTCGGCCTGATGCTGCTCGCCTTGGCGATCGACTGGCGGCCGCGCTGGGGGCTGATGTGGCTGGCGCTGATGCCCTTCGGCCTGCGCCTTGCCATCACCAGCGCGGTGTGGACGGTCCATTCGGCCAATGTCGCGACGATGATGGAGGCCCTGCCGCTGATCCCGCGCGGGAGCAAGGTCGCCGTCGCCGTGCGCGAGGAAGTGGGGCTCTGGGCCCAGCCGCTCTACGGCCACCTCGGCACCTATGCGACGGTGCGGCGCGATGCGCTGGTCAACAACCACTTCGCCATTCCCGGCGTCCACATGCTGACGCTGACCCCGGCGGCCTGGAAATGGGTCGACCCGTCGCAGCGGATCTTTGCCCGGCCGTGGCAGACGCCCGACCTCAGGAAATTCAAGCCGGCGCAGGAGGCGGACTACCTGTGGTACTTCGGCAAGTGGCGGCCCTATGCCCTGCCGGACGGGGCCAAGGTGATCTTCCGGACGCGGCATTCGCTGCTGGCGAAGCTGGCGCCGCATCCCGTCGCCCAGCAGCCGGAACCCGCCAAATAAATGTAGTTACGGATAATTCTTGCCGTAGCCGAATTTTGTAGTTACATATAAATCGTGGACATCGAATTCGACCCGGCGAAGGATGCTGCGAACAAGGCCAAGCACGGGCTGTCGCTTGCCGAAGCCGCCGAGTTCGATCTGGCCCGCGCAGTGGTGACTGTCGATGATCGACGCGAATACGGCGAGGCCCGCTTCCGGGGTCTCGGGCGAGTGGACGGGGAGCTCCGATCGCTGGTTTTCCCGGTTCGCGGAACGATCATCCGGGTGATCAGCTATCGCCGGGCCCATGAAAAGGAGATGCGTCGCCATGAGCGGTGACCCCAAGTTGGACGCCGACAACCCCGAGTGGACCGAGCAGGATTTCGCGCGGGCGCGCCCGGCGGGTGAGATCCTGCCTCCGGAGGTTCTGGCAAGCTTCGGCAAGGGCAAGGTCGGTCGCCCGGTGGGCTATCGCAAGCCCGCTGCAAAGAAGTCGGTGACCTTGCGGCTCGATCCCGACGTCGTCGAACGGTGGCGGGCAAGCGGTCCGGGGTGGCAGACGCGGATGAACGAGGCCCTGCGCAAGGCACTGCCGGCAGGATGAGCGGTTCGTTGCTCCGCCTAGCTTTGGTGGGGTGGACGGGCTCGGCGTTCGCCGGCGAGATCACCCCCCTCCAGCTGCGACTAGGCAGCAAGCTGCCAAGTCTTCGCATCCTCCCCCCATCGAGGGGGGAGGAGTGAGCGCGACTCTCGTGCTTGCCATTCCCCGCGACCGGCGCTAATTGAGCGCCACTTCCGACATCGGAGACCTGCTGCCCCTCCCGGTCTGGCCCACAAGCCGCCGGGGCGGCGCTGTCCCCGTGGCGGCAGGCACGAGCCCGTAAACACGAAGCGAGAAGAGCGACATCATGGCCAAGTTCAACCCCGGCCAGTTCTTCAACGAGGTCAAGGCCGAGGCCCGCAAGGTGGTCTGGCCGACCCGCCAGGAAACCGTCACCACGGCGATCTTCGTCGGGCTGATGATGGTCCTGCTCGCCGTGTTCTTCCTCGGGATCGACAGCCTGTTCGGCGAAATCGTGCGCTGGCTGCTGACGCTCGCCTGAGCAAATCCAGCCCTCCAAGAATGAGAGATCAAGAATGGCCCGCTGGTACATCATCCACGCCTACTCCGGCTTCGAGAACAAGGTTCGCGACGCGATCATCGCGGAGGCCGAGCGCCTGGGCCTGTCGCAGCTGGTGGAAGAGGTGGAAGTGCCCACCGAGACGGTGACCGAGGTCAAGCGCGGCAAGAAGGTCCAGGTCGAGCGCAAGTTCATGCCCGGCTACGTCCTCGCCAAGCTGGCGATGAACGACGACGTCTACCACCTCGTCAAGAACACCCCGAAGGTGACCGGCTTCCTCGGCCCCAACGGCAAGCCCCAGGCGATCAGCGACCGCGAGGCCGCCCGCTACTTCGGCGCGCGCGACCAGGCCGCCGCCGAGCCGCGCCGCGAGGTTTCGGTCGATTACGAGATCGGCGATTCCGTCAAGGTCAACGCCGGGCCCTTCGCCAGCTTCAACGGCACGGTGGAAGAGCTCGACTTCGACAAGCAGCGGGTCAAGGTCTCGGTCTCGATCTTCGGCCGCGCCACGCCGGTGGAACTGGGCTTCGAGGAAGTCGAACTGGTCAAGTAAAAGAGCGGCAATTTCTGGCCGGTATTTACCCCCTGTTAACCACGAGTGCTTAGCTCTGGGGCAGGGGGTAGAGCCATGTTCGCTGCCAATCACGAGTTCGATACGCGCACCACGCTGGCCGGCCTGATCGCCGCGCGGCTGCACGACGCGCGCGAGGACCTGCGCAAGCAGTGGTTCAGCGGCCACAAGGTGCGGTCCTTCGTGCTCGACGACCTGCTCCCGCCCGAGCTGGTGCAGACGATCCACGCCGCCTTTCCGACCCCCGAGCGGATGATGCTCAAGCGCTCGTTCCGCGAGAACAAGCACGTGGCGGCGCAGATGGATCAGTACGATCCGATCCTCGAATATGCGGTCTTCGCCTTCCAGGATCCGGCGGTGGTGCGCGAGATCGCGGCGATCACGGGCCTCGGCTGGCTCGAGCCCGATGCCGAGCTCTATGCCGGCGGGATCAGCGCCATGGCCCAGGGCGCCTACCTGCGCCCGCACCTCGATAATTCGCACGACCGGACCCGGGCGCGCTACCGCGTGCTCAACCTCCTGTTCTACGTGACCCCGGATTGGACCGAGGAGGCCGGCGGCGCGCTCCAGCTGTGGGACGAGGGGCCGAGCGGCAAGCCGCGGACCGTCGCGAGCCTGTTCAACCGGCTCGTCGTCATGGCGACCGACAAGCATTCGTGGCACTCGGTCAGCGAAGTGATCGCGCCGGGGCCGCGGTGCTGCGTTTCGAACTACTACTTCTCGCGCCAGTCGCCCGAAGCCGACGACTATTTCCATGCGACCTCGTTCCGCCCGGAACATGCCCGCGGCCTCAGCGACCTTGCCATGCGCGCCGACAATGCACTGCGCACCGCGATCCTGAAGCTCACCGGCAACAAGCTGTTCCGCAACCCGCATGTGTTCAAGCGGGGTGAGGGGCAGGGCGCCGATGCCTGACGGCGCGCCTGTCGCGCCGGTGCGCCTGGCCCGGCTCGACGGGCTGCGCGGGCTGGCGGCGGCCGGGGTGGCCTTCACCTACCACGCGCGCGACCTGTTCGTGCCCGGCGCGCTCGACAGCGGGATCGCCGCGCTGGACTGGTTCCATGCCTATGGCTGGCTGTTCGTCGACCTGTTCTTCCTGCTCTCGGGCTACATCTTCGCCCATGTCTATCTCGGCCGCGGGCGGCCGTTCACCGCGGCGGACGTGGCGGATTTCGGGGTGGCGCGGTTTGCGCGGCTCTATCCGCTGCACCTGTTGCTGCTGGTGGTGACCGCCGCGCTGTTCTGGGGCAAGCCGGAGAACACGCCGCTGGCTTTCGTGGGCCACCTGCTGATGCTCCAGGCCTTCGTGCCGCCGGTGGCGCAGACTTTCGTGGGCCCAAGCTGGTCATTGTCGATCGAGGCCGTTTGCTACGTGCTGTTCGCCTGTGCGGCGGCGGCGGGCCCGCGCCAGTTGCGGCAGGTGACCGGGGCGGCGATCGCGCTGGGGCTGTTCCTGCTGCTGCTCAAGGCTTCGCCGGAAGGGCCCTTCGCGCGCGACAACCTGCCGCGCGGGCTGCTGGGGTTCTTCCTCGGCCAGGCGCTGTGGCACCAGCGCGCGCGGCTGGCGCGGGTGCCCTCGGCGGCGTTGTGGGGCGTGATGGCCCTGGGGATCGCCGTGCCGCCGGAGTGGCTCGGCGCGGTGGTGCCCTATGCCGTGCTGGTGTTCCCGGCCGCGCTGGTGCTGGGCCTGCGGTTGCCCGTGCTGGAGAGCCGGCCGCTGGTCTGGCTGGGCGACCGGTCCTATGCGCTTTACCTCATTCACCTGCCGCTGCTGCAACTGGCGGTGAAGCTGTGGGGGACGGTGCCGGGGACGGGCATGGGGCTGACGCTTGGCTTGGGCCTGTTCATCGGCGCGACCTTGCTGCTTTCGGATCTTGCGCTGCGGTTCGTGGAATATCCCGCCCGCACCGCGCTCCGCTCCGCCTGGCAGCGCGGGCGCAAGCCCGTGCCCGCGCTCGCCTGAGGCGGGCGAAAAGGCTTCCCTCTTCGGGCGAATTCGACTAGGGGCGCCACTTCCTTCGCGCACCGGGGCGACTCGGTGTGCCGGGATTCCGTGCGGGAGGTGGCTTCGGCTGCCGTTTGACCGCTCACTCTGAGGCTGGATTTCGTCCGGCCGACAGGAAGAAAGGAGGCCCATCGTGGCCAAGAAGATCGAAGGTTACATCAAGCTGCAGGTTGCAGCCGGTGCCGCCAACCCCTCGCCGCCGATCGGTCCGGCGCTGGGTCAGCGCGGCGTCAACATCATGGAATTCTGCAAGGCGTTCAACGCCGCCACGCAGGAGCTCGAAAAGGGCATGCCGATCCCGACGGTGATCACCGTCTATTCGGACCGCTCGTTCAGCTTCGTCACCAAGACCCCGCCGGCCTCGTTCCTGATCAAGAAGGCCGCCAACCTCAAGTCGGGCTCGAAGGAGCCGGGCAAGGTCAGCGCCGGAACGATCAAGCGCTCGCAGCTCGCCGAGATCGCCCAGACCAAGATGGCCGACCTCAACGCGAACGACATCGACCAGGCCACCAAGATCATCGAGGGCTCGGCCCGTTCGATGGGTCTTCAGGTTGTGGAGGGCTGATCCCATGGCAAAGCAGACCAAGAAGCAGAAGGCCCTCGAAGCCAAGCTGGGCGACAACCAGAAGCTCTATGGCGTCGATGAAGCCATCCAGCTGCTGAAGGACCTCAAGAGCGCCAAGTTCGACGAGACCCTCGAAGTCTCGCTCAATCTCGGCGTCGACCCGCGCCACGCCGACCAGATGGTCCGCGGCATGGTCACCCTGCCTTCGGGCACTGGCAAGGACGTCAAGGTTGCGGTCTTCGCGCGTGGCGACAAGGCCGAGGCCGCTCTCGCTGCCGGGGCCGACAAGGTTGGCGCCGAAGACCTGCTCGAGGACATGCAGAACGGCAACCTCGACTATGGCCGCGTGATCGCGACGCCCGACATGATGGGCATCGTCGGCCGCCTCGGCAAGGTGCTCGGTCCCAAGGGCCTGATGCCGAACCCGAAGCTCGGCACCGTCACTCCGAACGTCGCCGAAGCGGTCAAGGCTGCCAAGGGCGGCCAGATCGAGTTCCGCGTCGAGAAGGCCGGCATCATCCACGGCGGCATCGGCAAGCTGTCGTTTGGCAACGAGGCGCTGCGCGCCAACTTTGACGCCTTCGTCGACGCGATCGTCAAGGCGAAGCCGGCCGGCGCCAAGGGCAAGTACGTCCGCAAGGTTGGCCTCACCTCGTCGATGGGCCCGGGCCTCAAGATCGACGTTGCGCAGGTTCACGGCGGCTAAGCCCACCGGACAGCAACGAAGAACGCGGGGCCGGGAGGGAAACCTTCCGGCCTCTCGTGTTTCCGGCGCTTCCCATCCCTATTTTGCAATGATGCCGCGCGAGGGCTATGGGCCTTCCCGCAAGGAGCAAGTGAAGTGGCACAGAACTGGAACCCCGAAAGCTGGAAGTCCCACGAGGCGAAGCATCTCCCCGTCTATCCCGACGCGGCGAAGCTGGCCGAGGTGGAGGCCACCCTTTCGAACTTTCCGCCGCTGGTCTTCGCCGGCGAAGCCCGCGCGCTGAAGGCCGATCTGGCCGAGGTTGCGGCCGGCCGGGGTTTCCTGCTCCAGGGCGGGGACTGTGCGGAGAGCTTCGCCGAGTTCCATCCCAACACCATCCGCGACACCTTCCGCGTGCTGCTGCAGATGGCCGTGGTGCTGACCTTTGCCAGCAAGCAGCCGGTGGTGAAGGTGGGCCGCATGGCCGGCCAGTTCGCCAAGCCGCGCAGCTCGCCGGTCGAAGTGATCGGCGGGGTCGAGCTGCCGAGCTACCTCGGCGACAATATCAACGGCATCGAGTTCACGCCCGAGAGCCGTATCCCGGACCCCGAGCGCATGCTCAAGGCCTACAGCCAGTCGGCCGCGACGCTCAACCTGCTGCGCGCCTTCTCCAGCGGCGGCTATGCCAACCTGCGCCAGGTCCACAAGTGGACGCTCGATTTCATGGGCCGCAGCCCCTGGGCCGACAAGTTCAGCGAAATGGCCGACCGGATCGGCGAGGCGCTGGACTTCATGGAGGCCTGCGGGGTCAACCCCACCTCGGTGCCGCAGCTCCAGGGCACGCACTTCTACACCAGCCACGAGGCGCTGCTCCTGCCCTACGAGCAGGTGATGACCCGGCAGGATTCGCTGACAGGCGACTGGTACGACTGTTCGGCCCACATGCTGTGGATCGGCGACCGTACGCGCTTCGAGGGTTCGGCCCATGTCGAATTCCTGCGCGGGGTCGGCAATCCGCTGGGCATGAAGTGCGGGCCGAGCCTGACGCCCGACGTGCTGCTGCGCACGCTCGACCTGCTCAACCCCGCGCGCGAGGGCGGGCGGGTCACGCTGATCAGCCGCTTCGGGCACGACAAGGTCGAAGCCGGCCTCGCCCCGCTGGTCCGCGCCGTGGCGCGCGAGGGCCATCCGGTGGTGTGGTCGTGCGATCCGATGCACGGCAACGTGATCAAGTCGGAGAGCGGCTACAAGACCCGCCCGTTCGACCGGATCCTCAGCGAGGTGCGCGGCTTCTTTGCCGTCCATCGCGCGGAAGGCACCCATGCCGGCGGCATCCACATCGAGATGACCGGGCAGGACGTGACCGAGTGCACCGGTGGCGCCATTGCCATCACCGACGAGGCCCTGGCCGATCGCTACCACACCCACTGCGACCCGCGCCTTAACGCGGCGCAGTCGCTGGAGCTGGCTTTCCTGCTGGCGGAAGAGCTGAACCGCGAAGCGGCGGTGCGGACCAAGGCGGCGGCGTAATCTGAAGGTGCGGAAAGGCATCCGGCCTTTCCTTGGCGGCACCGGCCCGCTCCCCCGGCCCGACCACCCGACAGTGTATCCTAGCGGGTGGTCGGGCCGGGGGAGCGGGCCGGTGCCGCGAGCCCCCGACGGATGTCGGGGGCTCACCTGTCAAACACGTCGTCCGCGGAACAGCTGGACGAGGCCGACGATCACCGCCAGCACCAGCAGGACGTGGATGATCGCGCCCGAAACGTGGAATACGACGACGCCGAGGAGCCACAGCACGAACAGGATGAGGGCAATGGTGAGAAGCATGATTGCGCCTTTTTCTTGTTTGGTTTCGCCACGTTAACGGGGCTGCTCGGCGGAAAGTTCCCTTTCCATTATTAACGATAATTCAAGTGCGTCCCGGGCCGATCGGAGTCATGCTCCCCACTTCTGCCACCACAGGAGCATGGATGATGACTCGCACCGGATTGGACCGTCGTGAGGTGCTGGCCGCTGGCGCGGTGATCGGGGCGGCGAGCCTGCTTGGCGGCAAGGCTGCGGCGCAGCCCGCGCCGGCGGCAATCCCAGCAGCACCCGTGGCTCCGGCCTACCTGCCC
>Ga0207667_10005737_pt1 | contig 15147 bp, 18 predicted proteins | sample KBSCornC52_FD_184301 | JGI IMG/M metagenome (GOLD analysis project Ga0207667, IMG submission 184301) | Corn rhizosphere microbial communities from Kellogg Biological Station, Michigan, USA - KBS Corn C5-2 (SPAdes) (version 2) | ecosystem: Host-associated > Plants > Roots > Rhizosphere > Soil ... | reverse complement strand
GCGCGATGGACCCCTACGGCAACGAACGCGAGATCGACGCGCTGGCCAAAACCGGGGCGACGCTGGTGGCCATGGAGTTCATGCCGCGCATCACCCGCGCGCAGGTGATGGACATTCTCTCCAGCCAGGCCAATCTCGCGGGCTACCAGGGCGTGCTCGACGCGGCGGTGGCGTTCGACCGCGCCATGCCGATGATGATGACGGCGGCCGGCACGGTGCGGCCGGCCAAAGTGTTCGTGATGGGCGCGGGCGTTGCGGGGCTGCAGGCAATCGCGACGGCCAAGCGCCTGGGCGCGGTGGTGAGCGCCACCGACGTGCGCGCCGCAGCGGGCGAGCAGGTGGAGTCGCTGGGCGCGAAATTCATCATGACCGATGCGCTCAAGGACGCGTCGGGCTCGGGCGGCTACGCCCGCGAGCTGACGGATGCGGAAAAGGCGGCGCAGGCCGAGCTGACCGCAAGCCACATCGCCAAGCAGGACATCGTGATCACCACGGCGCTGATCCCCGGCCGGCCGGCGCCGAAGCTGGTGAGCAAGGCGATGGTCGAAAGCATGCTGCCGGGCTCGGTGATCGTCGATCTCGCGGCGGAGCGCGGCGGCAATGTCGAGCTGACCAAGCCGGGCGAGGTGATCACCACGCCGAACGGGGTGACGATCATCGGCTACAAGAACGTGCCGGCGCGGCTCGCGACCTCGGCGAGCCAGCTGTTCGCACGCAACCTCGTCGCCTTCCTTGAAACGATGTTCGACAAAAAGACCAAGGCGTTCGCCGTCAACTGGGACGACGAGCTGGTGAAGGCCACCGTGCTCACCAAGGACGGCGCCATCGTGCATCCCAACATCAAGCTGCCGGCATAATGAGTGGCGCGTCGCTGAACGCAAAACCGGTTTCCACTTTTGCGCGCGACGCGCGAGGAGCCTCACCATGGACCTGATCGATCCCTTCACCTTCCGGCTTGCGATCTTCGTGCTGGCCATTTTCGTCGGCTATTTCGTGGTGTGGTCGGTAACTCCGGCGCTGCACACGCCGCTGATGAGCGTCACCAACGCCATCTCCTCGGTGATCGTGGTGGGCGCGCTGCTGGCGGTGGGCACGCACCTCGCCGCCGACGCGAACTGGATCAGCAAGGTCTTCGGCTTCATCGCGCTGGTGTTTGCCAGCGTGAACATCTTCGGCGGGTTCCTCGTCACCCAGCGCATGCTGGCGATGTACAAGAAGAAGGGCTGAACGCCGTGATCAACGCCAACATCTCCGCCGTCCTCTACCTCATCGCGGGCGTGCTCTTCATCCTGGCGCTGCGTGGGCTGTCGAGCCCGGCGACGTCGCGCCGCGGCAACATCTTCGGCATGGTCGGCATGGCCATCGCCATCCTCACCACGCTCGCCGTCTCCGGCGTCAGCGACGTGGTGAGCTGGGTGCTGATCATCGTCGGCATCGCGGTGGGCGGCGGCTTCGGCGCGCTGCTCGCCCGGCGGGTGAAGATGACCGACATGCCGCAGCTGGTGGCGGCGTTTCACTCGCTGGTCGGCCTTGCGGCGGTGTTCGTGGCGGCCGGTGCGCTTTATGCGCCACAGGCTTTCGGCATTCTCGAGGGCGACCACGTCACGCTCGAGGCGCTGATCGAAATGTCGATCGGCGTCGCGATCGGCGCCTTCACCTTCACCGGCTCGGTGATCGCGTTTGCCAAGCTCAACGGCAACATGAGCGGCAAGCCGATCATCCTGCCGCAGCGGCACCTGATCCATATCGTCATCGGCCTGGTGCTGCTGGCGCTGATCGTGTGGTTCGCGGCGACCGGCAACCCGGTGCTGTTCTGGTTCATCACGCTCCTGGCGCTGGTCCTGGGCGGGCTGATGATCATCCCGATCGGCGGCGCCGACATGCCGGTGGTCGTCTCGATGCTCAACTCCTATTCGGGCTGGGCAGCGGCGGGCATCGGCTTCACGCTGGGCAACACGGCGCTGATCATCACCGGCGCGCTGGTGGGCTCGTCGGGCGCGATCCTGAGCTACATCATGTGCAAGGCGATGAACCGCAGCTTCATCTCGGTGATCCTGGGCGGCTTCGGCGGCGACAGCGCCGCGGCCGGCTCGGGCGAGGAAGAGACGCGGCCGGTCAAGCAGGGCTCGGCCGACGATGCGGCCTTCATGATGAAGAACGCCAGCAAGGTCATCATCGTGCCCGGCTACGGCATGGCGGTGAGCCAGGCGCAGCACGCGCTGCGCGAGATGGCCGATCTGCTCAAGAAGGAAGGCGTCGAGGTCAAGTACGCGATCCATCCGGTGGCGGGGCGCATGCCCGGGCACATGAACGTGCTGCTGGCGGAAGCCAACGTGCCGTATGATGAGGTGTTCGAGCTCGAGGACATCAACTCGGAGTTCGCGCAGGCCGACGTGGCCTTCGTGATCGGCGCCAACGACGTCACCAACCCCGCGGCCAAGACCGACAAGACCTCGCCGATCTACGGCATGCCGGTGCTCAACGTCGAGGATGCCGGAACGGTGCTCTTCATCAAGCGCGGCATGGCGGCCGGCTATGCCGGCGTGCAGAACGAGCTGTTCTTCCGCGACAACACGATGATGCTGTTCGGCGACGCCAAGAAGATGACCGAGGATATCGTCAAGGCGCTGGGCCACTAGGCTCCGATAGACGCGACCGGTTCGGGACCGCATCGCGACGCTGCTGCGGCAGGCGCTGCGGCTCGGGCAGTAGCCGTTCAGCGCACCAGCAGGCGGCGGGGCCCGGTGCCTTCGGCGGCGAGGCGGTCGTGCCGGTTGACGAGATTGCACTCGGTCAGCGACAGGCAGCCGCAGCCGATGCAGTGAGCCAGGCCGCCGCGCAGCTTCTTGAGCTGGGCGATGCGGCGGTCGAGATCCTTGGCCCAGCGTTCGGAGATGGCGGCCCAATCGGCACGGGTCGGCGCGTGGTCGGTGGGGAGCGCGGCGAGCGCGCGGCCGACTTCGGCGAGCGGGATGCCGACCTCCTGCGCGACGCGGATGACGGCGACGCGGCGCAGCACGTCCTGGCGGTAGCGGCGCTGGTTGCCGGCGGTGCGGTGGCTCGCGATCAGCCCCTTGGTTTCGTAAAAGTGCAGGGCGGACACGGCCACGCCGCTGCGCCGGGACACGTCGCCGACCGTCAATTCACGCATCGAGCCGCTTTTCGCTTGACCTCAACTATAGTTGAGGTCGTAGCAGAGGGGCCGGTTCGACGCAAACGGAGCGGCACAATGGCCGACGAGATCGCGGTGGAGCGGCTGGCGCCGCCCGATGCGCATGCGCAATTGGTGGCCGAGATCGCGCGCTGGCGCTGGGTGAAGGCCGAGCACATCGCGCCGGCCGGCGGCACCGAGCTCAGGGCGCGCGGCAAGCTGTTCGGGCACGTGCTCGACTACTGGACCGGCGATGCCGCTGTCGGCCTTGCCGTTTCCCGCGGCTGCGCCGAGGCGGCGATCGCCGACGGCGCGGCGCGGCCGCACCCGATCATCGACGAGCCGCACTGGGTGCTGATCGTGCTGCACACGGCGCGCGACATGGCCCACGCGCTCGACCTCGCCCGTGCCGCCTATGCACGGGCGGTGCCGCCGCTGCGGCTGGTCTGACCCTTTCCCTTTTCCCTCCCCAAGAAACGACAGGACGAACGATCATGGATATCGTGTTTGATCTATTGCTGACCCTGCACCTTTTGGCGCTGCTTTCGGCCGGCGCCGCGGTGGTGGGCGTGCCGGTGCTGATGGGCCGCATGGCGACCGTCGGGCCGGAGCTCAGGCCGACCTTCGGCAGCGTGGCACAGAACCTCGGCCGGGTGGCGCAGATCGCGTTCGCGACGCTGCTGGTCACCGGCGTGCTGATGGTGTGGGTCCGATTCGGCGGCATCGACGGGCTCAGCATCTGGTTCTGGGTGAAGATGGGGCTGATCGTGGTGATGGCGGTGGCGATGGCGATCGGCGGCCGGGTGCGCGGCAATCCGCAGGCGGCGAACATCGTGGCCTGGGTGTCGCGGCTGGCGCTCGCCGGCGTGGTGCTGTCGGCGGTGATCGCCTTCAACTGAGACAAACACACACCGGTGTGCCTGCTTGCAGCGGGGTGAGGCGGTGGCCATGTTCGGGCCTGCCTCATTCCGCTGGATTTGCCGATGCCGCGCACGCTCAAGGTCGACCTGTTCACCGACATCGTCTGTCCGTGGTGCCTGATCGGCTCGGCGCGGCTCGACAAGGCCATCGCGGCGCTGCCGGCCGATGTCACGGTGGATGTCGAGAACCATCCGTTCTATCTCGACCCGAATACGCCGCCCGACGGCTACGACGTGGGCGAGATGCTGCAGCAGAAATACGGGCGCGAGCCCAAGGCGATCTGGGCGCGAGCCGAAGGCGAGGCGAAGAAATCGGGCATCGACCTCGATCTCAGCCAGCAGCCGCGGACGTTCCCGACGCAGAAGGCGCACACGCTGATCCGGCTGGCGCGCGGCAAGGACACGCAGCACGCGCTCGCCAATGCCATTGCCGAGGCGTATTTCCTCGACCACCGGCAGGTGAACGACCCCGAGGTGCTGGCCGAGATCGCGACGCGGCACGGCTATACGCGCGAGGAAGCGCTCAGCGACATGGCCGATCCGCGCGAGCTCGAGATCTCGCACCAGCTCGCGGTCGAGGCGGCGGCGCAGGGCATCCAGGGCGTGCCGTTCTTCGTGTTCGACAACCGCTTCGCGCTGAGCGGGGCGCAGCCGGAAGAGGTGTTCGACATGGCGTTGGCGAAGGCGCTGGAACCGGCGGAGCAAGACTCGCACTAGTGCTCCAAACGATCGGTGGCAACGACGTGGTGGTTGCCGGGAATGACGTTGTGTTAGACCATCCCCGGTTGCCGACAGTCGGGCAGCGGGAAGGTCGCGCGCATGAAGTGGTTCAGGCGGATCGTCGGCGGGCTGGTCGTTGTCGCAGTGCTGGGCTATGGCGGCGTGCTCGCCTATGTCTATGTCGACCAGCGGGCGCTGCAATACGAGGCGGGCGGCAAGATGTTCGCGCTCAGCGAGACGACGCTCAAGCACGCGCAGGTGGTGAGCATTCCGAGCGGCGAGGGCAGCGGGCTCGCAGCGTGGTACGAGGCGCCGCAGCCGGGCAAGCCGCTGATCGTCTACTATCGCGGCAATGCGCTCAGCTTTTCACGCGAGCACGCGCGCTACGAGGCGATGGAGGCGGATGGCTACGGCTTCCTCGCTTTCGATTATCGCGGCTTCGGCGGCTCGCCGGGCGACATCAGCCAGGAGCATGTGCTGCAGGATGCGCTGGCGGCGTTCGACTGGGCGGCGGCCAAAGGGTTCCCGCTGGTGATCTGGGGCCGGTCGCTGGGCTCCGGGCCGGCGACCTATGTGGCGAGCGAGCGGCGGGCCGATGCGCTCTACCTTGAAACGCCGTTCGACTCGGCGACGGCGGTGGCCCGCGACCGCTACTGGTACCTGCCGGTCGATCTGCTGATGGAAGACAAATACCCGGTCGACCAGTGGATCGAAAAAGTCGACGAGCCGGTGTTCGTGGCGCATGGCACCGCCGACACGACGGTCGGCGTGCAGCACGGGCAGCGCGTCTATGAGCTGGCGCCGCACAAGGCCGGGTTGTGGCTCGAAGAAGGCGCGGACCACGACGATTTGTGGGCGCGCGGCGAATGGGCGAAGGCCAAGGGGTTCTTCGAGCAGGTGGAAGCGGGGAAGGGCAGCTAGCCCAAACAAAAACGCCGGCCCAGTGGACCGGCGTTCTTGAATTCGGTGGAGACGAGCTCAGCGCAGGGTGAGGTCGGTCCAGGTCAGCGACCAGTTGAGGCCGACCTGGCCCTGGATGCTCCAGGGCTGCAGGGCGATCGACTTGTTGGAGCCGCCGATCAGCCAGTTACCGCCGAGGCCGAGGCCGAGGGTGACTTCGTGCGAGGCGCCGACATAGGTGCCGGCGAGGCCGTGATGGCGAACCGGCGCCTTCTGCGCGGCGAAGACCAGCCAGGCGAGCTTCTCGTGGGCGGTGTAGCCGATGTCGAGGCCGAGCTTCTTGATCGAGCCGGTGTAATGCTCGGAGTGGCCGCCGCCCGAGGGCTTGAACCAGCAATCGAGCGACTTGTCGGAACCGATGACGAAGCCGAAGCCGGGCTCGACGCTGCAGGTGAGCACGCCGGCCTTCACATGCGTGTCGGCCTGGGCGGCGGTGGCCGCGCCGGTGAGAACGATCGCCGCGGCGGCGAGAGTGGCGAGAAGCTTCTTCATGTCTTGTCCCTCAACAGGTTGGGTTGTTGGTTTGACGCTCTCCGAACGGGAGGGCCTGTCTTGCGGTAAGCTTAGATGACAAAACGCCGCCCCGGAAGGCGGCGTCGGATACTAGCGCTCGGCGCGGGCCGGCCGCGCGGCGGCGGCAGGAGCAGCCGGCAGACCGCCTTCGCGCTGAGCGCGCTTGCGGGCCAGCTTGCGCGCCCGGCGGACGGCCTCGGCCTTCTGACGCGCCTTTTTCTCGGAGGGCTTCTCGTAGTAGTTCCGCAGCTTCATCTCGCGGAAAACGCCTTCGCGCTGCAGCTTTTTCTTCAGCGCGCGCAGCGCCTGGTCGACATTGTTATCGCGAACAACTACTTGCAAGCGGAACCGCCCTTCGTGAATTCGTCATCAGTGGTTGAGCTCTGGCGTTCCTGCCAATGGCAATCGCGCCGACCGGCCGAGCCGGTCACCGTGGTGGGCGTATATAGTTGAAGCCTTGGGCCTTGTCCATCGGTCTTGGCGGCCAAAACGGCCCTATTTCTCGCGGTTTTGAACGCCGCCTTCGCCCTGGCCGGGGGCGAAGGCTCCAATTTTCATGGTCGCGCCCTCGAAGCGGAAAACCGTTCACACCTTTCCTGAGGGCGCTCCGACCCGGTTGAGATGGCCCATTTTGCGGCCGGGCCGCGACTCCGCCTTGCCGTAGGCGTGGGGACGGATGCGGGGGCCAAGGCGGCCGGGAATGGCGGCGATGTCGTCGCCGATGAGGTTTTCCATCACCACGTCGGCCATTCGCCGCGGGTCGCCCAGCGGCCAGCCGGCGATGGCGCGGATGTGCTGCTCGAACTGGTCGGTGACGCACACGGCCTCGGTCCAGTGGCCGGAATTGTGCACGCGGGGGGCGATTTCGTTGACGACCAGCGAGCCGTCGCCGAGGACGAAGAACTCGATGCCGAGCACGCCGACATAGTCGAGCGCGGCGGCGATGGTTGCGGCATGCTGCTGTGCCGCTCTTGCCGTCGCGGCCGAAATGCCGGCGGGCACGCTCGAGGTGGCGAGGATGCCGTCGCGATGGACGTTCTCGGCCGGATCGAAGGCAGCCACGGACCCGTCGATGCCGCGCGCGACGACCACGGAGATCTCGCGGACGAAGGGAACCGGGGCTTCCAGCACCAACGGGTGCGGGGCGAGGCGGGCGAAGGCCACCATGGCGGGGGCGAGGCCGGCGACTTTGGCCTGGCCCTTGCCGTCGTAGCCGAGGCGGGTGGTCTTGAGGATGGCGGGGGTACCGAGCGCTCCCAGGGCGATCGCGAGATCGGCCTCGGTGAAGATGGCGCGATGCGGGGCGACCGGGATACCAAGGCCGCCGATGAAGCTCTTCTCCTGCAGCCGGTCCTGCGAGATGGCCAAGGCCTTCGCGCCGGGGCGCAGCGGCTTCAGTCCGGCGAGAATTTCCGCCGTGCGCGCCGGGACGTTCTCGAACTCGTAGGTGACGACATCGACCGCGCTGGCGAAGGCCAGCAGGGCCTGCTCGTCGTCATAGGCGGCGACGGTCCTGTGCGGGGTGACCTCGAAGGCGGGGCTGAGCGGATCGGGGCAGTAGATGTGGGTTTTGAAGCCGAGGCGGGCGGCGGCGAGCGCCAGCATGCGGCCGAGCTGGCCGCCGCCGAGAATGCCGATGGTGGAATTGAGGGGCAGGGGGGTGGTCATGGCGCGGCGGTGATTTCGCCCGCCCTCCCAGCCTCCCCTGCGAGGGGGGAGGTGCCGCTCCGCGGTTGCGGCGGGATGGTGCTAGCCATCTTTGCGCGGATGCTCCGCGACCTTCCGGCTCTGCTCCGCGCGATAGGCCTCGAGCCGCTGACACAGCTCGTCGTCGCTCAGGGCCAGCACGGCGGCGGCGAGGAGGGCGGCGTTGGTGGCGCCGGCCTCGCCGATGGCGAGGGTGCCGACCGGGATGCCGGCGGGCATCTGGACGATCGAGAGCAGGCTGTCCTGGCCGCTCAGCGCCTTGGTCTGCACCGGAACGCCGAACACCGGCAGCGTCGTCATCGATGCGATCATGCCGGGCAGGTGCGCGGCGCCGCCGGCGCCGGCGATGATCACCTTGAAGCCCTCGGCCCTGGCGCCCCTGGCGAAGGCGACGAGGCGATCCGGGGTGCGGTGGGCCGAAACGATGCGGTCGTCGTGCGGGATTTTCAGCGCGTCGAGGGTTTCGGCGGCATGCTGCATGGTCGCCCAGTCGGACTGGCTGCCCATGACGATGGCGACAGACGGCTTAGCAGGCATCCCGGAGCCCCCGTGAAGCCGCGCGTGTACCCGAAAGGGCCCATGGGCATCAAGCGATGATGTCGGGGAGCAGCAGGTTCTCGAGCTGGACGATGCGGTCCTTGAGGCCGAGCTTGCGCTTCTTGAGGCGCTGCAGCAGCATCTGGTCGGCCATGCCGGAGGCGCTCAGGGTGTGGATGGCGGCATCGAGATCGGCATGCTCCTGCCGCTTGCTGGCCAGCTCCAGGCCGAGCGCCGCTTCCTGTTCCTTGGTCAATGGCAGCATGGCCGCTGTGTCCGCCGCGCCGGTTCAAGATTCGTTAACGCACCGCAAAAGGCATTTACACCAGCTTTTCCACCACTGTCCCAAGCGGGTGACAACGGGCCCGTCTTTTTTTACCATGGAGTCGTTCGAAACGCTGGAAAGGAGTTGTCATGACGACTGAAGGCCATATTGCCGCACTGGAGCGGCGGCATAAGGAACTCGAGCGTCAGATCGACGACGAACTGACCCATGTCTCGCACGACGAGATGACGATTGCGGCACTCAAGCGCAAAAAGCTGGAAATCAAAGACGAATTGCGACGGCTGCAGGACGAGGCGGCCTGACAAGCAGGTTGCGGCGAACGAAATCAGGCCCGGGCTCCTCCCCGGGCCTTTTTGTTGTGCTCCGGCCAACAGCTGTCTGGCTTGTGCTCTGGCCGAGCGATCCCGAGAGGGCTCGTTCGGCCAACCGGAGTTGGTTTGTGCTCTGGACTGATCGATCCCAAACGGGCTCGATCAGCCAACCGGAGTTGGTTTGTGCTCTGGCCGAGCGATCCCGAGAGGGCTCGTTCGGCCAACCGCTGTCTGGTTTGTGCTCTGGCCGAGCGATCCCAAGGGGGCTCGTTCGGCCAACCGGAGTTGGTTTGTGCTCTGGACTGATCGATCCCAAACGGGCTCGATCAGCCAACCGCTGTCTGGTTTCAGGCGTGGCCGGGGAAGAAGACGCCGGTGTAGCCGTCGTAGATGAGCTTGAGGGCGACGAAGAACACCAGGACGTAGGCGACGTTGTAAAAGAGCGCGGCGGAGACGCGGCGGACGAGCCAGACGCCCGAGATCATGAAGAGGATGGCGGGGAGCGCCAGGAGCAGGTCGAGCTCGAGATTGGCGACCGAAAGCTGACCGAGGAAATAGTACGGGATCAGCTTGCTGAAATTGACGGCGGCAAAGAACACCACGGTGGTGCCGGAATAGATGTTGGGCGGCAGCTTCTGCGGCAACAGGTAGACCTGCGCCGGCGGTCCGCCGGCGTGGCTGATGAAGCTGGTCAGGCCCGACACGGCGCCCCAGAAGACACCCCAGGGCCGCGAGGGCGGCGCGCCTTCGGCGAGGCGCTTGCGCCAGGGCACCACGGCGTCGATGACGAACAGCATGGTGATGATGCCGACGATCAGCAGCACCTCGGCATCGGTGATGACGCTCCACAGCGCCCAGCCGACCAGCGTGCCGATGAGACCGCCGACCAGCATGATGCGGATGTTGCGGGCGTCGAACTCGCGGTGGAAGGCGAGCAGCCCGATGACGTCCATGAGGCAGAGCAGCGGCAGCAGCATGCCGGCGGCCTCGCGCGCCGGCATCAGCAGGGAGAGGAGCGGCACGCCCATCATGCCGAGGCTGCCGAGGAAGCCGGACTTGCTCAATGCCACGATTGCGATCGTCGCGACCGCAACGGACCAGAACCAGGGATCGAACATGGAGACTCGGCGAAGGTGGGAAAGTGCGCGGGCATACGAACGGCGGGCCGAAAGCATTGTCAAGGCGCCCGCGTCTGCAAAGCGCCAACCGCCGCAGGGCGGCTGGCGATCCGCCAGCCCTGCGCGGCAGCTATTCCGCGGCCTTGTTGCGGACGCGCGCCGGCTCCTGCCGCTCGCGATCGGCCTGCATCACCTGATCGAGCATCTCGGTCGACTGGCGCACGAAGCCGATATAGGCGTCGCGATCGTTCCGGAGCGCATAGGAGTCGCCGAGCAGTTTCAGGTCATGCTCCTCGAAGGCGGCGGCGATGCGGCGCGCCTCGTCGGGCGCCGTGCCGAGCGTGACGAGGGCCTTCTCGCCGAGCGCGAGGGCGGCGCGGAAGGTTTCGCGCTCGAACACCTCGACGCCGAGCGCCATCAACTGGTGGGCATGGCCGCGATCGATAGCGCGCGCGGCGATGCGGGCCTTGGGGAAGTTGCGGCGGATCAGCTCGGCAATGGCGATGATGCGGTCGCCACCGGCCACGGCGATAACAATGAGGCGTGCATCGGCGGCGCCGGCGGCACGCAGGATATCGAGCCGGCCACCATCGCCGTAGAACACCTTTACACCGAAGCGCTTGACCAGCTCGATCTGCGCGGGATCGTCGTCGATCAGGGTCATCGAGTAGCCCTGGGCACGCAGCAGGCGGGTGACGATCTGGCCGAAGCGGCCGTAGCCCAGCATGATCACCGAACGATCGTCGGGCAGGTCGGCGGGAACGTCGGGCTGCGGCCGCCGGGCATTGATGCGCGGCACCCAGACCCGGTCGAAGAGCAGCAACAGGACCGGCGTCAGCGCCATCGACAACGCCACGACCACCGCCCAGAGCTGGGCGTCCCGGGCCGGCAGGAGAGCGGCCGATTGCGCGAAGTTCAGCACCACGAAGGCGAACTCGCCCGCCTGGCTGAGCAGCAGGGCGAGCAGCAGCCGATCGGCGACGTGCATCCTGAAGAAGCTGCCGAGCACATAGAGCACGGCGATCTTGACGACGAGCACGATGAGGACCAGCGCGAGCACGCGCAACGGCTCGGCGAAGAGGACACCAAAGGCGATGCCCATGCCGACGGTGATGAAAAAGAGCCCGAGCAGGAGACCCTTGAACGGCTCGAGATTGCCTTCGAGCTCGTGCCGGTATTCGCTGTCGGCGAGCAGCATGCCGGCGAGGAAGGCGCCGAGGGCGGGGCTGAGGCCGAGGCTCTCGGTCGCGAAGGCAGCGCCGATGACGAGCAGCAAGCCGAGCGCGGTGAAGGCCTCGGGGACGCGGGCCATCGCCACCCAGCGCATCAGCGGATTGACGAGATAGCGTGAGGCGAGGGTAACGGCGAGGAAGCCGCCGAGGATGACGAGCGCGATCCACCAGCCATAGGGATTGGCGACGGCGCCGGCGGCACCCTGCAAGGTCTTGCCGACGGCGTGCGGATCGACATGGCGGGTGGCGGCCAGGACCGGGATCAGGGCAAGAACCGGGATCACCGCAAGATCCTGGACCAGGAGAGTCACCAGCGTGGCGCGGCCGGTGTCGGTCATCATGAGCGAACGCTGCTCGGCGGTCTGCATGGCGATCGCGGTGGAGCTCATGGCGATGGCGAGGCCGACAATGACGGCCGCCTGCCAGCCGAGCCCGAGGATGAAGGTCACGATTGCGACGATGGCGGCGGTGGCGAGCATCTGCGCGACGCCCAGGCCCAGCACCTTGCGGCGCAGGCGCCAGAGCTCGAGCGGATGCACATCGAGGCCGATGAGGAACAGCATGATGACGATGCCGAACTCGGAGACCGAGCGGATGGTCGTGGTGTCGGAGATGAGGCGGAGGCCGTAGGGGCCGACGACGACGCCCGCCGCCAGATAGCCCAGCACCGTGCCGAGGCCGAGCCATTTGAACACCGGCACCAGGGCGACGGCGACGACCAACAGGACGAGGACGGCAAACAGGGGATTGGAGGCCATGGCTTCTCCCCTGCCATGAGTTGCCGCGGGACGTCATCCCCCCGCGGCCGAGTTGTCACCCGGCGCGACGAGCGCCGGACGCGGGCGGCTTACTGGTCGCGATCGTGCTCAGGGTCGTCGCTCTTGAGCGATTTGAGCTTGGCGAACACGGAGTCGGCGTCGATGTCCTCCTCGTGCTGGATACGGCGCGTCTCGTCGGGCTGCGGCTCGGCGGTCGAGCCGCTGCGGCCGCCGGCGGTCGCCAGCGCCTCCTCGGCGCTGAGCAGCATGGTGCCGTCGTCGGCCTCGTCGGCGGTGACGGCGCCCGATTTGGCGGCGGCGCGCTTCACCTCGAGGTCGAGGTCGATCTGGCTGCACAGGCCGAGCGTCACCGGGTCCATCGGCTGGATGTTGGCCGAGTTCCAGTGGGTGTTCTCACGCACCGAGTCGATGGTCGACTTGGTGGTGCCCACGAGGCGCATGATCTGCGCGTCCTTGAGCTCGGGGTGGTTGCGCAGCAGCCAGCGGATGGCATTGGGGCGCTCGTTGCGGCGCGAAATCGGGGTGTAGCGCGGGCCCTTGCGCTTGGCGGCGGCGACGCGGACCTTGGGCTCGGAGACCTTCATCCGGTAGGCCGGATCGGCCTCGGCCTTCTCGATTTCCTCGCGGGTCAACTGGCCGTTCTGGATGGGGTTCACGCCCATGATGCCGCCGGCGACGTCGCCGTCGGCGACGCCCTGCACCTCGAGCGGGTGGAGGCCGCAAAAGGCGGCAATCTGGTCAAAGCTCAGGGAGGTATTGTCGACCAGCCAGACGGCGGTGGCTTTGGGCATCAACAGGGTGGTGGCCATGGTAAATCTCGCTTTCCGGTGCGGCCGGGGCTTCACCCGATCCGCCCCGCCTCGAACACAATGCTGAGGGGGAACCAGCGAAGAACATACGGCCTCGGCGGCGGTTTTTCAACGCTTTCCGTCAGGCGAGCGCGTGCGCCGCCGGCGCGGTGAGCAGGACGACCTTGCCGAAGTGGCTCCGCTCGGCCACGGCGCGGTGTGCGTCGGCGGCCTGGGCCAGGGCGAAATAGCGGATTTTCGGGTGGGGCAGGGCCCGGTCGCCGAGTGCCGGCCAGATGTGCCGGCGCAAATGGGCGGCAATGGCGGTCTTGGTTTCGGGCGTCTGCGGCCTGAGGGTCGAGCCGGAGACGGTAAGCTGGTTGCCGACCAGCTTGTTGAGGGGCAACTCGGCATTGCGGTCGCCGAGGGTGGCGACCAGGACGAGGTGGCCGAAGCGGGCCAGGGCGTCGATATTGTGCCGGGTAACCTCGCCGCCCACCATGTCGACGACGCGGTCCACGCCGCGGCCGGCAGTGAGCTCGCGGGCGCGCATAGCGACGGCTTCGCGGTCGTGGCGGATGACGGCGCGGGCGCCGAGGCTCAGCGCGTAGTCGGCCTTTTCGGCCGACGACACGACGGCGATGGGATCGGCGCCGAGGATCCTGCAGATCTGGATGGCCGCGCCGCCGATGCCGCCGGCCGCGCCGGTGATCAGCACCGACATGCCGGGTTTGAGCCCCGAGCGCATGACCAGCGTCTGGGTGACGGTGAACCAGGTCTCGGGCAGCGCGGCGGCGTCCTCGAGCGACCAGTTGTCCGGGGCGGGCAGGACCTGGCCGGCGGGGACCGCGACGTATTCGGCGTAGCCGCCGCCGTTGCAGAGCGCGACGACCCTGTCGCCGAGCTTCCATGCGCCGGCGGCGATGGCGATCTCGCCCGAGACCTCGAGGCCGAGGAGGGGCGAGGCGCCTTCGGGCGGCGGATAGAGGCCGGCGCGCTGGGCGAGGTCGGGCGCGTTGATGCCGGCGGCGACGACCCGGATCAGCACCTCGCCGGGCCCGGGCTCCGGCACGGGCACGCGGGCCGGCGCGAGAACCTCGGGGCCGCCGGGATGGGCGGCGACAATGGCGGACATTTCAGCGGGCAGCGGCATCGGGCAACCGGGATTTTGCGGGTTGGGACAATCGGGCTAAACTTCATAATCCCAAGAGAAGGAGCACCGCCATGTTCGATGACGACGAGGTGAAAAAGCCCAAGGGACACGAAGTCGGGATGCCGATCGAGACCATGTCGGTCGAAGAGCTGGGCGACCGCATCCGGATGCTCGAAGACGAGATCGGCCGGCTGCGCGCGGCGATCGATGCCAAGCAGAAGAGCAAGGCGGCCGCCGACGCGTTTTTCCGGCGCTAGGCGAACGGCGCGAACTGCTCATGATTGGGGGAATTATTTGAACAAGTTAGTCAGAAACGAACAACGCCGACTTACGGCCAATTTTGTTAACAGCGTGGCGGTTGCGGGTGTGGCAGTCGGCGTTTTTACTCAGGTTTCCGGTATGCTAGGCACAGGCACCGTCACACTCTCTGCAACCATCTTTCTCATAAGTTGCGTTATCCTTGCGGTCCTCCTACATTTGGTGGCGAGGTCGAGCCTGACGGGTATTGAAGAATGATCGACCAAAACCTGCTTCTTCTGGGCGTTTTCCCCGCCGCGATGGTACTCATTGCGGTCTGGGCGCTTTTTCTCAACCGACTGACTCCGGAACAGGCCAAACGGCACGATGAGCAACTTGTTCGCGAAGGACGCGAGCAGCTTCAATATCTCATTGAGATTGAAGAACGCCTCTCCCGGCTGGAGGGGGAGCAGCGTCGAGAAGCTCGGCTGATCACGTATGGTCGCGTGACTTTGAAGAAAAATCACAAGGTCCGTCCGGAGGCTCGAGCGGCACTCTCTCGATTGGTCGCAAGTCCCGCTGAGTAGCTTCTAGGCAAACGGCAGCGACTGGGACAGCGTTCCACCGATGCGTACCGGGCTGACGCGCGTGCAGAGGCCGGTCCTGGGATCGGTCTCGATGGCGACGCCGCAGAGGGTGGCTTCGCCTTCGGCTGGGGTGAAGCGCTCGCGCGCG
>Ga0207667_10005734_pt1 | contig 15149 bp, 15 predicted proteins | sample KBSCornC52_FD_184301 | JGI IMG/M metagenome (GOLD analysis project Ga0207667, IMG submission 184301) | Corn rhizosphere microbial communities from Kellogg Biological Station, Michigan, USA - KBS Corn C5-2 (SPAdes) (version 2) | ecosystem: Host-associated > Plants > Roots > Rhizosphere > Soil ... | reverse complement strand
CAACAGCATCCTCCTGCCGTCGCTCCCCGACCTGGTCTGGGGCACGATCGCGTTCGTCGTCGTGCTCATCGTGGTGTGGCGGCTTGTGCTCCCGAACGTCACCAAGGCGCTCGATGCGCGCACCGAGGCGATCGCCGGCGGCCTGAAGAAGGCCGAAGAGGCGCAGGCCGGTGCCCAGCAGGCACTCGAGCAGTACAACGCCCAGCTGGCCGAAGCACGCGCCGAGGCGGGCAAGATCCGCGAGCAGGCACGTGAGGACGCGAAGAAGATCCGCGCCGAGCTGGTCGATCAGGCGCAGGCCGACGCCGCACGCATCGTCGCCAACGCTCAAACCCAGATCGAGGCGGAGCGCGCCGCCGCACTGACCTCGCTGCGCACCGAGGTCGGGTCGCTGGCGCTCGGGCTCGCGTCGAGCGTGATCGGCGAGAGCCTCAACGATGACAAGCGCTCCGCCGCCATCGTCGACCGCTTCCTGGCCGATCTCGAGACCGCGGATGCCGCGGCGGCAGACGCCCGACCGTCGGGAGCACGCCGGTAATGGGTTCCGCATCCCGGCAGGCGCTGCGCGCCGCCGTTGACCAGTTGGTGACGACCTCGGCCGTCACCGTCGCCACCGGCGAGCAGCTGCTCGCCGTCGGCCGGGCCGTCGACGACTCAGCCCAGTTGCGCTCGATCCTGGCCGATCCCTCGATCGCGCCGGGTGAGAAGTCGCGGCTGATCGCGCAGATCTTCCCGGGGGTGTCACCGACGGCCGCGAAGCTGGTCGACACTATCGTCGGCGGCCGCTGGTCGAACGGCGACGAACTGGTCGACGGTTTCGAGCAGCTGGGCATCCGGGCGATCGCCCAGGGTGACGCCCACTCGGCCGTGATCGAGTCCGAGCTGTTCGACTTCGCGCGCATCACCGCGGGCGACGCACCGCTCGAGCTCGCCCTCGGCAGCAAGCTCGCCGACCCGAAGGGCAAGGCGGCGATCGTTCGCCAGCTCATCGGCACCAAGGCTCACGCCGGCACCGTCGCCATCGTCGAGCACCTGGTGAGCAGCCCGCGTGGCCGCCGCATCGGTGAGATGCTCGCCGCGGCAGCCGACATCGTCGCCGAGGCCGGCTCGCGCCGGATCGCCACCGTCACCTCGGCGGTCCCGCTGACCGCGGCCCAGCAGAAGCGGCTCGCCTCGGCCCTGTCGAAGCAGTACGGCAGCGACATCCAGCTCCACCTCGTGACCGACCCGACGGTCGTCGGCGGCGCGCGGGTGCAGGTCGGCGACGACGTCATCGACGGCACGATCGCCTCGCGGCTCGCCGACCTCAAACTCCAGCTCGCCGGCTGACCCGGCAGAACAACAAGGGAAGACAACCCATGGCAGACATCACCATCAGCCCCGACGAGATCCGCGACGCCCTCCAGAGCTTCGTCGACTCGTACCAGCCCGCTCAGGCGAGCTCGACCGAGGTCGGCAGCGTGCTCGACACGGCCGACGGCATCGCCCACGTCGAGGGCCTGCCGGGGGCCATGGCCAACGAGCTGCTGCGCTTCGAGGACGGCACCCTCGGCCTGGCGCTCAACCTCGACGAGAGCGAGATCGGCGTCGTCGTGCTCGGCGAATTCGACGGGATCGAGCAGGGCCAGAAGGTCACCCGCACCGGCGAGGTGCTCTCGGTGGCCGTCGGCGACGGCTACCTGGGCCGCGTCGTCGACCCGCTCGGCAACCCGATGGACGGCCTCGGCGAGGTCGCGACCGACGGCCGCCGCGCGCTCGAGCTGCAGGCTCCCGGCGTGATGCAGCGCAAGAGCGTGCACGAGCCGATGCAGACCGGCATCAAGGCCATCGACGCGATGATCCCGATCGGCCGCGGCCAGCGCCAGCTCATCATCGGCGACCGCCAGACCGGCAAGACCGCGATCGCGATCGACACCATCATCAACCAGCGCGACAACTGGGCATCGGGCGACGTCAACAAGCAGGTCCGCTGCATCTACGTCGCCATCGGCCAGAAGGGTTCGACGATCGCGGCCGTCAAAGACGCGCTCGAGTCGGCAGGGGCGATGGAGTACACCACCATTGTCGCCGCCCCGGCATCCGACCCGGCCGGCTTCAAGTACCTCGCGCCGTACACCGGTTCGGCCATCGGCCAGCACTGGATGTACGACGGCAAGCACGTGCTGATCATCTTCGACGACCTGAGCAAGCAGGCCGAGGCCTACCGCGCCGTGTCGCTGCTGCTGCGCCGTCCGCCGGGACGCGAGGCCTACCCGGGCGACGTGTTCTACCTGCACTCCCGTCTGCTCGAGCGCTGCGCCAAGCTGAGCGACGAGCTCGGCGCGGGATCGATGACCGGCCTGCCGATCATTGAGACCAAGGCGAACGACGTGTCGGCCTACATCCCGACCAACGTGATCTCCATCACCGACGGCCAGATCTTCCTGCAGTCCGACCTGTTCAACGCCAACCAGCGCCCCGCGGTCGACGTCGGCATCTCGGTCTCGCGCGTCGGTGGCGACGCCCAGGTCAAGAGCATCAAGTCGGTCTCCGGCACGCTGAAGCTCGAACTGGCCCAGTACCGCTCGCTCGAGGCGTTCGCGCTGTTCGCCTCGGATCTGGATGCCACCAGCCGCCGCCAGCTCGACCGCGGCGCCCGGCTCACCGAGCTGCTGCGCCAGCCGCAGTACTCGCCGTTCCCGGTCGAGAAGCAGGTCGTCTCGATCTGGGCCGGAACCAACGGCAAGCTCGACGACGTTCCGATCGAAGACGTGCTGCGCTTCGAGGCCGAGCTGCACGACTACCTCGGCCGCAACACGAAGATCCTCGACACCATCCGCGACAGCGGCAAGCTCGACGATGACGTGAAGGCCGAGCTCGAGAAGTCGGTCGACGCCTTCAAGAAGGAGTTCCTCACCGGATCGGGCGACCCGCTCGCCAGCGCCGGCAAGGAGGTCTTCGCGCCGACCGAGGTCGAAGACGTGAACCAGGAAAAAATCGTCAAATCGAAGCGCTAAGCGCTTCTGACGATTTTTTCGCGTGAGCAACCGTCGAGCGGCGCGCAAACTGTCCGCCGACAACATGAATACCTAGAAGGGAGGACCGAATGGGAGCACAACTCCGCGGCTACCGCGCTCGCATCAAGAGCGCGCAGACCACGAAGAAGATCACGCGCGCCATGGAGCTGATCGCTGCCTCGCGCATCCAGAAGGCCCTCGCCCGGGTGAAGGCCTCTGCGCCGTATGCCCGCGCCGTCACGCGCGCGGTCTCGGCCGTCGCCACCTATTCGAACGTCAGCCACGTGTTGACCACCGAGCCCGAGACGATCCGGCGCGCCGCGATCGTGGTCTTCGCGTCGGACCGCGGCCTGGCCGGTGCGTTCAATGCCAACGTGCTGCGCGCATCCGAAGAGTTGGCGACTCTGCTGCAGAACCAGGGCAAAGAGGTCGTCTACTACCTGATCGGCCGTCGCGCGGTGGGTTACTTCAGCTTCCGCAAGCGCGCATTCGAGAAGGTCTGGACCGGCGACACCGACAGCCCGCAGTTCGCGACGGCGCACGAGATCGGCGAGACCCTGGTCGCGAAGTTCCTGCAGTCCGAAGACGAGGGTGGCGTCAACGAGATCCACATCGTCTACAACCGCTTCGTCTCGATGCTGACCCAGGAGCCCGAGATGGTGCGCCTGCTGCCGCTCGAGATCGTGGAGGGGGTCGAAGACCCGGGTGACACCGAGGTGTTCCCGCTCTACGAGTTCGAGCCCGAGGCCGACACGGTGCTGGATGCGCTGCTGCCGGTGTACATCGACTCCCGCATCTTCAACGCGCTGCTGCAGTCGGCGGCGTCGAAGCATGCGGCAACCCAGAAGGCGATGAAGTCGGCCAGTGACAATGCCGACACCCTCATCCGCGACTACACCCGACTTGCCAACAACGCGCGTCAAGCCGAAATCACCCAGCAGATCTCTGAGATCGTGGGCGGCGCCGACGCCCTGAGCTCCGCGAAATAGATACGAGGAAACCCATGGCTACTGCGACCACCAAGGCACCCGCCGCCAAGAAGCCGACGGCGAAGGCGCCCGCGAAGAAGTCCGAGTCGGGCACCGGATCGACGGCGGCTGCCGGCATCGGCCGGATCGCGCGCGTCACCGGCCCGGTCGTCGACATCGAGTTCCCGCACGATGCCATCCCCGACATCTACAACGCGCTGAAGACCACGATCACCCTGGACGGCGTCGACACCGAGATCACCCTCGAGGTCGCGCAGCACCTGGGCGACGACGTCATCCGCGCCATCGCCCTGAAGCCGACCGACGGTCTGGTGCGCGGCGGCGAGGTGCGCGACACCGGCGCGGCGATCTCGGTGCCGGTCGGCGACGTCACCAAGGGCCACGTCTGGAACGTGACCGGTGACCTGCTCAACCCGGTCGAGGGCGAGAAGCTCGAGATCACCGAGCGCTGGCCGATCCACCGCCAGCCCCCGGCCTTCGACCAGCTCGAGTCGAAGACCCAGCTCTTCGAGACCGGCATCAAGGTCATCGACCTGCTGACTCCGTACGTGCTCGGCGGCAAGATCGGCCTGTTCGGCGGTGCCGGCGTCGGCAAGACCGTGTTGATCCAGGAGATGATCTACCGCGTCGCAGCCAACCACGGCGGCGTCTCGGTGTTCGCCGGCGTCGGCGAGCGCACCCGTGAGGGCAACGACCTGATCGGCGAGATGGAGGAGGCCGGCGTCTTCGACAAGACCGCCTTGGTCTTCGGCCAGATGGACGAGCCGCCGGGAACCCGTCTGCGCGTCGCGCTGTCGGCTCTGACCATGGCGGAGTACTTCCGCGATGTGCAGAACCAGGATGTGCTGCTCTTCATCGACAACATCTTCCGGTTCACCCAGGCGGGCTCCGAGGTCTCCACGCTGCTCGGCCGCATGCCGTCGGCCGTGGGATACCAGCCCAACCTGGCCGACGAGATGGGCGTGCTGCAGGAGCGCATCACCTCGACCCGTGGTCACTCGATCACCTCGCTGCAGGCGATCTACGTTCCGGCCGACGACTACACCGACCCGGCTCCGGCGACCACCTTCGCCCACCTGGATGCCACGACCGAGCTCTCGCGCGAGATCGCGTCGCGCGGTCTGTACCCGGCGGTCGACCCGCTGACCTCGACCAGCCGCATCCTGGACCCGCGGTACCTGGGCGAGGACCACTACCGGGTCGCGACCACGGTCAAGCAGATCCTCCAGAAGAACAAGGAGCTGCAGGAGATCATCGCCATCCTCGGTGTCGACGAGCTCTCGGAAGAAGACAAGATCACGGTGTCGCGTGCGCGCCGCATCCAGCAGTTCCTCTCGCAGAACACCTACATGGCGACCAAGTTCACCGGCGTGGAGGGCTCGACCGTCCCGCTGAAGGACACGGTCGAGAGCTTCGACGCGATCGCCAAGGGCGAGTTCGACAGCGTGGCCGAGCAGGCGTTCTTCAACGTCGGCTCGATCAGCGACGTCGAGGAGAAGTGGGCGCAGATCCAGAAGGACAACGCCTGATCATGGCCGACTTGACGGTGAGCGTGGTCTCGGCCGACGCCGAGCTCTGGACGGGCGAGGCCCGCCAGGTGGTCGCGCGCACCCTGATCGGCCAGATCGGCCTGCTGGCCGGCCACGAGCCGGTGCTCGGCGTGCTCGCCGAGGGCGAGGTGCGGATCACCACCCTCGATGGCGACGTCATCCGGGTCAACGCGCAGGACGGCTTCCTCTCGATGCAGAACAACGTGGTCACCGTCGTCGCGGGCGCCGCCGAACTGCTTGGTTCTTGATCGTCGAACAGTGCTGATCGTCACGGCGGGTCTGCCCGGCGCGGGCACGAGCACCACCGGTGCGGTGCCCCGCATCACCCTCGACTCGGTCCAGGCCCCCGGCCTGAACGTCGAGCGCGCCCCGGCGTTCCTCGACGTCTGATCGGCCGGACGTCGACGATCGTGCGCGACCCGCGATGCTGATCCTGCTCCCGCCATCGGAGACGAAGCGCGACGGGGGAGACCCGGCGCGCCCGCTCTCGCTCGAGGCGTTGAGCCTTCCGGAACTGACCAGGCAGCGGCAGCGGGCCGTCAGCGCCATGCGCCGGCTCGCGCGCAATCGCGGTGCCGCCGCCGCGCTCCGGCTCGGACCGACCCAGGCCCGCGAACTCGAGCGCAACAAGCAACTCGAGAGCGGCCCGACGATGCCGGCGATCGAGCGCTTCGACGGAGTGCTGTACGAGGGGCTCGACCCGTCCAGCCTGCCGCCGGCGGCACGCGCGTTCGCCGACGATCACGTGCTGATCGCCTCCGCCCTGTTCGGCTTGCTGCGACCGGATGATCCCATCCCGGCGTACCGGCTCTCGCCCGACTCCCGGCTGCCGGGCACGCCGCTCAGGGCGCTGTGGGCGACGCCCGTGAGTGCCGTGCTCGCCGCTGAGCCCGGCATGATCCTCGACCTGCGCTCCGAGAGCTACGTCGCCCTCGGTCCCGCTCCGGCGCGCGCCGAGTCGTGGTATCTGCGCGTGGTCTCCGAGGGCGACGACGGGCGGCGCCGCGCGCTCAACCACTTCAACAAGAAGGGCAAGGGCGAGTTCGTGCGAGCGCTGCTGCTGGCCGGGATCGATCATCCGGATTCCGCGTCACTGCTCACCTGGGCCGCCACCGCGGGCATCCGGCTCGAGCGCGGCGACCCGCGCGAACTCGACCTCGTAGTCTGAGCTCATGGACCCTACCCCTCCCGACGCGGGCTTCTGGATCGCGTTCGTCGCCGTGATGGCGATCTCGCTTGCGATCGCCCTGATGCTCGCGCTGGCCCTGTACATCGTGAACGCCTTCGCGTTGATGAGCCTGTTCCGCAAGGTCGGCGTTGCGCCGTGGATCGGCTGGGTGCCGTATTACAACACCTGGACGGTGCTCGAACTCGGCGGGCAAGCCGGGCCGCTCGCCTTGCTCTCGCTCGCCCCCTACGGGAGCTATGCGGTGCTGGTCTTTCTCGCGATCGCGCATCACCGCACCGGCATCGCCTTCCGCAAAGACACCGGCTGGGTCGTGCTGGCGATCTTCCTGCCCTTCGTCTGGGCGTTCCTGCTCGGACGCGACGAAGAGGTCTACCGACCCGAGCTCATTACGGCGGCGGGCTATCCGCCGCCGAAAGTCGGGTTCGGCGCCCCAGCGGCTGCTCCCGCGGCGGTCTGATCAGGCGAAGGACGACCGCCAGCAGCCGGCGACATGGTCGTCGACCAGGCCGCCGGACTGCATGAGCGCGTACATGGTCGTCGGCCCGACGAAACGGTAGCCGAGCTTCTTGAGCGCCGCGCTGAGCGCCGTCGACTCGGGCGTGACCGCGGGAATCTCGGCGAACGAGGCGAGGGCGTGATCGCGCGGCGCGGGTGCGAAGCCCCAGATCAGCTCGTCGAGGGCGCCGGGATGCCCGCTCACCAGCACCTGCGTCACCCGGGCATTCGAGATGGTGGCGTCGACCTTCAGCCGGTTGCGGATGATCCCGGGATCCGCCATGAGCCGCTCGAGGTCGCGCGCGCCGAAGGCGGCAACCGCGTCGATGTCGAAGTCTCGGAAGGCGGCCCGGAAGGTGGGTCGCCTGCGCAAGATGGTGATCCACGACAGTCCGGCCTGGAAGCCCTCCAAGCTGAGCTTCTCGAACAACGGGCGATCGCCGTGCAACGGCGTGCCCCACTCCTCGTCGTGATAACGCTGATATTCGCTATCGCGACCGGCCCATGCGCAGCGCGCGAGCCCGTCGTCGCCGACGAGGACGGAGCTCACGCGGTGTGCTCGAGTTGCTCAGAGGCGAAGTCCAGATCGAGTTCGTTCTCGGGGTCGCGGCCGGCGACCCGCACGCCCGAGGCGACGTGGGCGATGCCCTCGTGCTGCAGCAGCCACGACTTGGTCGGGATCCCCTCGCCTCCGCTGTAGCCCGTGATCCGTCCGTCGCTGCCGAGCACACGGTGGCAGGGGATGATGATCGGGATCGGGTTCGCCCCGACCGCTCCGCCCACTGCGCGACCCGCGGTGGCCCGGCCGGTGCCCAGCCCGAGCTCGCCGTACGAGACGACCTCACCGAAATCGAGCGCGGCGATCTGTTCCCAGACGGCCAGCTGGAACGCGGTGCCGGCGAGAGAGAGCGGCAGGTCGAAATCGCGCCGGTGACCGTCGAAGTACTCCTCGAGTTGCTCGACGGCGCGGTCGAGCACGGCGTCGCCCTGCTCGGGCACGCCGTCCCAGGGGAGAGCGCCATCGCGCTCGATCGCGAGCGACACGATCGCCTCACCGTTGCCGATGATCTCGATGCGGCCGATCGGGCTCTGGATGCGACGCAGGTGGGTCGGGATGTCGAAGCGGCGCTCTGTGCTGGTCTGCATGCTCCGAGAGTAGCCGCGGCCACCGACACTCCCTCGCGGAAATCGGACATCGCGCACAGGGGTCAGCACGTACGAGCGGTGGAGGACGGGAGCCTACGCTGAAGCCATGGAATCCCGCGTGCTCGGCCCGTCATCCCTCTCCGTCTCCGTCGTCGGCCTCGGCTGCAACAACCTCGGCAGGCCGGGCACGGCGAGCGACGAGCAGAAGGGATCGAACGCGGTCGTCGGTGCCGCCATCGAGGCCGGGGTCACCTTCTTCGACACCGCGGACATCTACGGTGCCGAGTACGGCCTGAGCGAGACGCGGCTCGGGGTGGCCATCAAGGGCTCACGCGATCGGCTCGTCATCGCCACCAAGTTCGGCCACACCGAGTTCCCGTCGCCGATCCCGGGGCGCAAGGGGTCGCGCGAGTACATCCGCGCGGCCGTGGAGGGGTCGCTGCGCCGGCTCAACACCGATCGCATCGACCTCTACCAGCAGCACACCCCCGACCCGTCGGTCCCGATCGATGAGACCCTGGGCGCCCTCGACGAGCTGATTCGCGAAGGCAAGGTGATCGCGATCGGCAACTCCAACTTCGACGCTGCGCAGATCGCCGAGGCGGATGCCGTCGCCGAGCGCCTGGGCACCGCGCGATTCGTCTCGGCCCAGAACGAGTTCAACCTGCTCGCGCGCTCGGTGGAGGTCGACATCCTGCCCGCGGTCCGCTCGGCGCGACTGGGATTCCTGCCGTTCTTCCCCCTGGCCAACGGCCTGTTCACCGGCAAGTTCACGCGCACCGAGCGTCCGGCCGACACGCGCATCTCGCGCCAACGGCCGCACGTGGCTGACGATGCCCCCTGGAACGAGATGGAGGCCTACGCGGCCTTCTGCGCGGCGCGCGGCATCTCGATGCTGGAGGCGACCTTCGGCTGGCTGCTCTCGCGCCCCGGATTGACCAGCGTGATCGCCGGGGCGACCAAGCCGGAGCAGATCACGCAGAACGCCTCGGCGGGATCCGGCTGGCGGCCGTCACCCGCCGAGGCGGAGGAGATCGAAGGGCTGTTTCCGCTGAGCTGACTCGCGCCGGCCCAGCCTGCTCCGGCTACGCGGCCGCGGAGGCCTCGGACTGTTGCAGCTGCACCTGCAGGTCGACCGAGATGGTGACCTCGTCGCCGAGGGTGAATCCGCCTGCCTCGAGCGCCGCGTTCCAGCTGACGCCGAAGTCCTGACGGTTGATCGTGGTGGTCGCGGACGCTCCGGCCTTGGTGCGCCCGTAATCGTCGGTGATGACGCCACCGAATTCACCGGTCAGGGTCACCGGCTGCGTCACACCGCGCAGCGTGAGCTCGCCGTCCATGGTGAAGTCGTCGCCATCCACTTGGATGCGGGTCGAGCGGAACAGCATGTGGGGGTGCTCCTCGACCAGGAAGAAGTCGCTCGAGCGCAGGTGGTTGTCGCGAGGCTCCACCCCGGTGTTGACCGAGGAGACATCGATCGATGCCTCGACGCTGATCTGGCTCGGATCCTCGGGCGTGATCACGGTCACCTCGAAGGTCTCGAAGGTGCCGCGCACCTTGCTGATCTTGAGGTGGCGCACCCAGAAGGAGAGCTCGGAATGGGCGGGGTCGAGGGTCCAGGTTCCGACCCGGTAGTCGGAACGGGACGCGAGATTAGTTGTCATGTCACCAATCAAGCAGAAACGGAGACCCCGCATTCCCGATTTGGGTGACTTGTCAGCTAATTGTTGACCGCAAGGTACGTGTTCAGGGTCGTCGCGTAGAGCACCCACGCCCAGTACGGGATGAGCAGCAGCGCGGCGAGCCGTCGCACCGGCCAGAAGCGCAGCATGGTGACCAGCACCATCGCGTCGATGGCCACGATGATCAGGAGGGCGATCCATAGCGCTGAACCGCCGGCGACCGGGTAGAGGCCGAAGAACACCGGCGTCCACAGTGAGTTCAGGATCAGCTGCACCACGTAGGCCATCAGCGCGGGACGCGCGTCTCGAGTGCCGCGCTCGCGCCAGACCAGCCAGGCCGAGACCGACATCAGCGCGTAGAGCACGGTCCAGATCGGGCCGAAGACCGCGTTCGGCGGGGTCCAGAACGCGCGGTCGGCGTGGGCGTACCAGCCGTTGACGTTCTGGACGGTCGAGACGGCGCCCAGCGCGGCGACGGCGAACGAGATGGCGAGAAACGCGAGGAACGCGGCCGCCGAACGCGCTCGGCTCGTGCCGGCGGTCGCCTTCGCGGATGCGGGCCGGGCGGTCGGTGACATGTTCCGACGCTAGGCCCCCGTGGCGGCGGAGTCGAGCCTCAGTGCCCGACCAGCGGTCCCATGATGCGCGCGGTGAGGGAGCGTCGGCCGGTGATCCGTTCCTCGGTGTCGGCGAACGCCATCGCCGTCATGCCGGCGTTCGCGCCGACGAATCGCAGCGGCTCGACTTCCCACGACGGGGAGCGGTGGTTCACCCATGGCAGCCGAGTGAGTTCGGTGTCGGCGCCGGTGAGCAGATCGGCCAGGGTGCGCCCGGCGAGGTTGGTCGTGCTCAAGCCGTCACCGACGTAGCCGCCGGCGCTCGCGATCCGGCTCGAGGCGTCGTAGCTCACGCTCGCGTGCCAGTCGCGGGGCACGCCGAGCGGTCCGCCCCAGCGGTGGGTGATGGCGGCATCCATCGTCGGGAACAGTTCGCGCAGGGCCCGGTGCAGGTGCTCGAACACGCGCGGCGAGCGGTCATACTCGGGCCGGATGCTGCTGCCCCAGTGGTAGTGCGCGCCGCGCCCGCCGAACGCGAAGCGGTTGTCGGCCGTGCGCTGGCCGTAGATCAGCAGATGCCGGAAGTCGGTGAAGGTCTGGCCGTGCCGCAGCCCGATCTCGTCCCAGAAGGCATCAGGCAGGGGCTCGGTCGCGATCATGAGCGAATACAGCGGCAGGAAGCGGCGGTGCGTCTGCCGCAGCATCGCGCCGTAGCCCTCGGTGGCGAGCACGATCCGGTCGGCCGTGACGGTTCCGCGGGTGGTGGTGACGCGGCCCGGCGCCCACTCGAGCACCTCCGTCTGCTCCGCGATCGTGGCGCCCGCGCGTTCGACGGCCGCGGCCATCCCGCGCACCAGCTTGGCGGGATGCACGCGGGCGCATGCGGGGTCGAAACTCGCCCCGAGGGCGTCGGCCGCGTGCACCCGGTCTGCGCCCCAGAACTCGATTGCGTCGACGCGGTATTCGCCCGCTTCGTCGACCTCGGCCCGCGCCGTCTCGAGTTGCACCGCCGAGCGCGCGTACGCGACCGTGCCGCCCTTGGCGTAGTCGGGATCGACTCCTGCGTCGGATGCCGCCCTCCCGACCTCGTCGACAGTGGCGATCATCGCGCGCCGCATGGCCAGGGCTGGTTCGCGTCCGTGCGCGCGGACCAGCGACGCCGTGGAGCGCGGGAACAACGCGCTGCACCATCCACCGTTGCGTCCGGAGGCGCCGAACCCGGCGATCTCGCGCTCCAGGAGCACGATCTTGAGCGCGGGGTCGCGCTGCAGCAGGTACCAGGCCGTCCAGAGTCCGGTCAGGCCGGCGCCGACGATGGCGACATCGGCATCCGTGTCACCGGCGAGCGGCGCTCGCGGCACGAGCGCGTCGGGTCCGAGGGAGTCGTGCCAGAACGAGAGCCCCGAGTAATTCATGAGGTGGTCGAGTAGCGACCCCAGGCCGCGTATCGAGACGGGCCGCCGGACAGGTCTCGATACGCCGCTTCGCGGCTACTCGACCAGCTCACCGTGATCACACCTTCGTCCACGCCTCGCTCAGCACTCCGCGCAGGATGCTCTCGATCTCGTCGAACTCCTTCGGCCCGATGGTCAGCGGCGGGGCGAGCTGCACGACCGGGTCGCCCCGGTCGTCCGCGCGGCAGTACAGACCGGCATCGAACAGGGCCTTGGAGAGGAAGCCGCGCAGCAGGCGCTCCGACTCGTCGTCGTCGAAGGTGGCCTTGGTCGCCTTGTCCTTGACCAGCTCGATGCCGAAGAAGTAGCCGTCGCCGCGCACATCGCCGACGATCGGCAGGTCGAGCAGCTTCTCGAGGGTGGCGCGGAAGATCGGCGAGTTCTCGCGCACCCGCTCGTTGAGCTTCTCCTCCTCGAAGATGTTCAAGTTCTCGAGCGCGACGGCCGCCGACACCGGATGCCCGCCGAAGGTGTAGCCGTGGTAGAACGCGGTCGTCCCGTGGCGGAAGGGCTCGTAGATCCGGTCGCTGATGATGGTGGCGCCGATCGGGGAGTAGCCGCTCGTCATCCCCTTGGCGCAGGTGATCATGTCGGGCACGTAGCCGTACTCGTCGCAGGCGAACATGTGACCGATGCGTCCGAAAGCGCAGATCACCTCGTCGCTGACCAGCAGCACGTCGTACTTGTCGCAGATGGCGCGCACCTGCTGGAAGTATCCAGGCGGGGGCGGGAAGCATCCCCCCGAGTTCTGTACCGGTTCGAGGAAGATGGCGGCCACCGTCTCGGGGCCCTCGAACAGGATCATCTCCTCGATGCGGTTCGCGGCCCAGACGCCGAACTCGGTCTCCGAGCCCGTGAAGCCCATCTCTTCCGCCCGGTAGTAGTTGGTGTTCGGCACCCGGAAGCCGCCGGGAGTGACCGGTTCGAACATCTCCTTCATGGCCGGGATGCCCGTGATGGCCAGCGCGCCCTGCGGCGTGCCGTGGTAGGCGACGGCCCGCGAGATCACCTTGTGCTTGGTGGGGCGGCCCTGCAGCTTCCAGTAGTACTTGGCGAGCTTGAACGCGGTCTCGACCGCCTCGCCGCCGCCGGTGGAGAAGAACACCCGGTTGAGGTCGCCCGGCGCGTAGTCGGCGAGCCGGTCGGCGAGCTCGATGGCCGAGGGATGCGCGTACGACCAGATCGGGAAGAAGGCCAGCTCTTCGGCCTGTTTAGCCGCGGTCTCGGCGAGCCGCTTGCGGCCGTGGCCCGCGTTCACCACGAACAGGCCGGACAGGCCATCGAAGTACTGCTTGCCCTTCGAGTCCCAGATGTGGTGGCCGTCGCCCTTGACGATGATGGGAACGCCGTTCGCCTCCATGGACGACTGACGCGCGAAGTGCATCCAGAGGTGGTCTTTCGCCATCTGCTGCAGCTCGGCGTCGGTGTGCTTACCGGTGATGCTGACGGGCGTATCGATCGACATGGTGCTTCCTTACCTGGTTCCCCAGTTGTAGAACTGCTTGTGCAGTCGGAGGTAGACGAAGGTCTCGGTGGACTGCACGCCCTCGATCCCTCGGATCCGCTGATTCAGAAGCTCGATCAGGTCGTCGTCGTTCTCGCAGACCACCTCGGCGAGGATGTCGAAGCTGCCCGCGGTGAGCACGACGTAGTCGACCGCCGGGATCTCGCCGAGCAAGCGGGCGACCCGAGTGGTGTCGCCGGTGACGCGGATGCCGATCATGGCCTGACGGTAGAAGCCGAGCTGCATCGGATCGGTGACCGCGACCACCTGCATCACGCCCGACTCCTGCAGCTTCTGCACCCGCTGCCGGACCGCGGCCTCGCTCAGCCCCACCGCCTTGCCGATCTCGGCGTAGCTGCGGCGGCCGTCGGTCTGGAGCTGCTCGATGATGGCCTTCGAGACATCGTCGAGGACGGAGGGCTTCGGACGGGCCGGCATGGTTCGATTCTGTCAGCCGGATTGCGCGCATACAAGGGAATCCGCACTTCCGGGGGGTTGAGAGTGATGGAATCGGTCGTCGGAGGCCTGGTTTCCGGCGCGCCTGCCGACGTATCCTGGTCGCATGGCTTCTGAATCGACCGCCGAACGCACCCTGCGCAATTTCATCAATGGCGAGTACGTCGAGGCGAAGGGCGATGCCACCTTCGACGTGATCGACCCGGCGACCGAGAAAGGCTACGCGCTCTCGCCGGTCTCCGGAAAAGCCGACGTGGATGCCGCATTCTCCGCCGCCGCGACCGCCTTCGAGGAGTGGGGCGAGTCGACCCCGGCGGAGCGCCAGCTCGCGCTGTTCCGGATCGCCGACGCGATGGAGCAGCGCGCCGAGGAGTTCGCCGACCTGGAGTCGCAGGACACCGGCAAGCCGCGCGCCAGCCTGGTCACCGACGAGATCATGCTCTCGGTCGACCAGATCCGGTTCTTCGCCGGCGCCGCGCGCGTGCTCGAGGGCCGCGCGACGGGCGAGTACATGAAGGATCACACCAGCTCGATCCGGCGCGAGCCGATCGGCGTGATCGGGCAGGTCACGCCGTGGAATTACCCGCTCAACATGGCGGTGTGGAAGATCGCGCCCGCCATCGCCGCCGGCAACACCACGGTGCTCAAGCCGAGCGACACCACCCCGCAGTCGACCCTGCTGCTCGCCGAGGTCGCGGCGGAGTTCCTGCCCAAGGGCGTGCTCAACGTGATCACCGGCGACCGCACGACCGGCGCCGCCATGATCGACCACAAGACGCCGCAGATGGTGTCGATCACCGGCTCGGTGCGGGCGGGCATGGAGGTCGCCAAGGCGGCATCCAACGACCTGAAGCGGGTGCACCTCGAGCTGGGCGGCAAGGCCCCGGTGATCGTGTTCGACGACGCCGACATCGAGAAGGCCGTCGAGGGGATCGCGATCGCCGGGTACTTCAACGCCGGGCAGGACTGCACGGCGGCCACGCGCATCCTGGTGCAGGAAGGCGTGCACGACGAGTTCGTGACGGCGATGACGGCGTACGTGCAGAAGAACGTCAGCACCGGCGACCCGCACGACGCCGACACCTTCTACGGGCCGGTGAACAACGCGAACCAGCTCGAGCGCGTCATGGG
>Ga0207667_10005732_pt1 | contig 15151 bp, 12 predicted proteins | sample KBSCornC52_FD_184301 | JGI IMG/M metagenome (GOLD analysis project Ga0207667, IMG submission 184301) | Corn rhizosphere microbial communities from Kellogg Biological Station, Michigan, USA - KBS Corn C5-2 (SPAdes) (version 2) | ecosystem: Host-associated > Plants > Roots > Rhizosphere > Soil ... | reverse complement strand
CATGCAGCGCAGCCGGCCCATGTCCACCCGCTCCGGCCTGCCCACCGCGGCCACATATGTTTTCGTGAACATGATCCGCAAGTTGCGCGAGGACTTCTCACCGAAGTACTTCGCTGCCGTCTTCGATCCCAGTGGCGCCGTTTTCCGCGACGAACGCGCCAAGGACATTGGCACCCTCCGCAAGTGGAGCTCCAAATTGCAGGCGTTCGAAGAAGTCGCCTACGACGGCTACAAAGCGAAGCGCGAGTCCATGCCCGACGACCTCCGGCGTCAGGTCCCCTACATTCGCCGTTCTCTCGAAGCGCTGCGGATTCCCATTCTCGAAGTTCAGGGTTTTGAAGCCGACGACGTCATAGGCACCCTCGCCCGCGAAGCCGCCGAACAGGGCCACGAGGTCTTCATCGTCTCCGGGGACAAGGACATGATGCAGCTCGTCTCCACGCACGTGAAGGTCCTCAATCCCCAGAAAGACAACCTGATCCTCGACGCCGACAAGGTGAGAGAGGTCCTCGGAGTACCGCCCGAAAAGGTCATCGACGTGATGGCGCTCCGTGGTGACAACATCGACAATATCCCCGGCGCCCCCGGCATCGGCGACAAGGGCAGCGTCGACCTCATCGTCGAATTTGGCAGCCTTGACGCCGTCCTCGAACGCGCATCCGAGGTCAAGAGAAAAAGCTATCGCGAATCACTCGAGCAAAACCGCGACGCGGTCTTGCTCTCCAAAGAACTCGTCACCATCGATTCTCGCGTTCCGCTCCCGCTCGATCTTGCAGCGATGCAGACGCAGGAACCCGATCTCGACGCCTGCCGCGAACTCTTCACTGAACTCGAATTCACCACGCTGCTCAAAGAGCTCCCGCCTCCGCTCATTAGCTACCAGCTGGTTGATGAGCCAAGCACCGAGCAGATCGATGCCTTCTATGTGGCCGCACGCAAGCATGGATTTGCATTTGCTCTCGATGCCGCTCCACCTGTTGTCGCCGAAGCAGAAACCGACATCGAGCCTGAGGCGCAAGGGAGCCTATCTCTTCTCGACGTTGTCGAAGCCGCTGAGAAGACGGCAACCTGCAGCATAGGCCTCTGTGCTGACCCCAGCATTGCCCTTCGGCTTCCGCTAACTTCCGAACTGCGCGCCCTTTTCGAAGACGAGTCCGTTCCCAAGCGCGTTCATGATCATAAGCTTGCGCTGCACGTCCTGGGCGGCCTCGGGGTGAATCTGCGCGGCCCCATCGAAGACGATTTGCTGCTCTCTTACTTGGTCAATCCAATGTATGCGGGGCAAACTCTCGCCGACGTGGCCGCCCGCAATGGGCATACGCCACCCACATCGCTTCCTTCCGCGGCCGCCATCATCAACGCCCTGATCCCAACATTGCGCAAACACGTCGAAGAAGCCAAACTAACCAGCGTCTACAACGACATCGACCTGCCACTGGCGCCCGTGCTCTACCGAATGGAGAAGGCGGGCGTACGCATCGACAGAGACGTCCTTGCGCGCCTTTCAACCCGCTTCGCTGCCGAGATCCAGCGCGTGAGCGAGCGCATCTACGACCTTGCAGGGGAGCGCTTCAACATCGGATCACCAAAAAAGCTTGGTGAGGTCTTGTTCACAAAGATGAATCTGCCGATGCCGATGAAGTACGGCAAGGGCAAAATCGTTTCCACAGCGCAGGATGTTTTGGAGCCTCTGGCCGAGAACTTCGAAGTGGTTCGCCTCGTCCTCGAGTTCCGCCATTTTTCCAAGCTAAAATCCACCTATATTGATGTCCTGCCGCGGCAGGCTGACTCCGACTCTCGCGTCCACACTACATTCCAAGCTGCTGCTACTGCCACGGGAAGACTCTCGTCTTTCAATCCAAACCTACAGAACATCCCCATCAAAACCGAGCTCGGGCGTGAAATTCGCGCTGCCTTCGTCGCTGCACCCGGCACCGAACTCCTCTCCGCCGATTATTCCCAGATCGAGCTCCGCCTGCTCGCTCACTTCAGCGCCGACCCGCTGCTCATGCGCGCCTACCAGAACAACGAGGACATTCACACCCTTACAGCCAGCGAGGTCTTTGGAGTTCCCGCGGAAACCATGGACAAGGAGACCCGAAACCGCGCCAAGGCGGTGAACTTCGGAATTGTCTATGGAATCTCCCCGTTCGGCCTTGCCGCGCAACTCGGCATCCCCCAATCCGAAGCCCGCGCCTACATCGATCGCTACTTCGAGCGCTATCAGGGCGTGAAGGCCTTCATCAATAAGACTCTTGAAGACACGCGTCGAGAAGCGGCAGTCCGTACGATGTTCGGTCGAGTGCGTCCGATCCCTGACATCACCAGCCGCAACTCCAACGCACGTGGATTTGCCGAGCGCACCGCGGTCAATACCCCGCTGCAGGGAACCGCTGCTGACTTAATCAAGCTGGCGATGATCTCACTTGACCGCAAGCTTACTGAACGCAAGCTCAAGACGCGCATGCTCCTGCAGGTCCACGACGAGCTGCTCTTCGAAGTCCCAGACGCTGAGAAGAAGCAAGTAGAAGAACTCGTTCGCGCCGAGATGGAAGGCGTGGTCAAGCTGAACGTTCCACTCGTAGCAGATTTAGGCTTCGGCCCCAACTGGCGCGATCTCTAGCCGATCAAGGATTCGGGCGAGTTGACAGTGGAATGCGACTTAAACGCCCAGCTCCGCCTTGATGGCATCCGCAATCGCGTTCGCATGCCGTCGCATCGCCTCTTCGTTTTCGGCTTCAATCATCACGCGCGCCAAAGCCTCCGTACCGGAGTAGCGAATGACAACGCGCCCGGAATCTCTCAGGTCCTCTTCCGCCGCGCGGATGCGCTCCGCTACAGCCGGAATCCCCTCCAGCGGCTTCTTCTCGCGTACCCTCACGTTCACAATCACCTGCGGAAATACCTTCAGGTCGGCGGTGAGTTCATCGATACTCTTTCCACTCCGCGCAACCAGATCCAGCACGACCAGCGCCGTCAGCAGACCGTCTCCCGTGGTAGCCAGGTGAGGGAAGAGGATATGTCCTGATTGTTCTCCGCCCAGGGCGGCATTTTTCTGCTGCATCTGCTCCAGCACGTAGCGATCACCCACCGGCGCCCGCAGCATTCCGATCCCCGATCGCTTCAGAGCGGCCTCAAGCCCCATGTTCGACATCGTGGTCGCAACCAACATGTCGCCGCTCAGTAGCCCACGCGCCTTCAGATCTCGCCCGGCGACCAGCAGAATTGCATCTCCGTTAATCACATTTCCATGTGCCCCCGCCAGCATGCATCGGTCGGCGTCTCCGTCGAAAGTCACTCCGATCGAAGCACCGCGTCTCTGCACCTCCGCGGCCACCCACTCCGGGTGCAGTGCGCCACAGCTCTCGTTGATATTCCGGCCATCGGGCGCAACATTCAGCACCGCAAGCTCCTCCGGAATCCGCGCTCCCAGCTTCGGGAACAATTCCGGAGCCACGGCCGCCGCTGCTCCATTTGCGCAATCGGCAACGATTCGGAGACCTCGCAAGCGCAAGTCCGGAACGCAATCCAGCAGGAACTGAACGTAATCGGACTTCAGCGCAGAGCTGTCCTCTACGGGCGGCAGATCCTTCAAATCCGGCACTTCCGCCTTCTCCGCATGCCGGATGATCTCGTCTTCCATTGCCAGTTCGATGGTGTCTTGCAATTTGAATCCATCCGGCCCGAAGAGCTTGATGCCATTGTCCCGCCACGGATTGTGCGATGCCGAGATCACCACGCCAGCATCGAATCCGTGTGTCCGCGCCAGAAACGCGACTGCCGGCGTCGGGACCACGCCTGCACTCTCCACGCGCACACCAGTTTCGCGCAGCGCCGACGCCATCGTCGCTGCGATCCATGGGCTCGATTCGCGGGTATCGCGTCCCAGCAGGACCTTTGGTTCTGCTTTCCCGCGCAGCGAATGCCCAAGCGCCAGTCCTGTCGCATAGATTGTCTTCGCATCCAGCGGCGGCTCTCCCGCCACTCCCCGAATTCCATCCGTACCAAAAAGCTTTCGTGCTCCTGCTTTGCTCATAGCCTCACTTTTTGCGTTTCGTCTTTCGGCCGACATCATCCACTGTGCTGCCAAACTCGCCATCGCTCAACCGCGTTCGCACGCGATCGCCTTCCGCAACCTGCGACGTTGATCGAATCACGGTGCCTTCGTTACTCAATACCAGAGCATAACCGCGCTCCAGCACAGCCAGCGGAGATAACGATCGCAGCCTTGCTTCCACCCCATCCACTCGTGCCGATGCTCTTCGGATCGTTCGCTCCACGGAACGCTCCATCCTTGTCTGGCTCACAGCCACTTGCTCTCGAACTCGAGCCAGTCTCTGCCTGGGCTCATAATGCAAAACGTCGGCGGCCAACTCTGCAACCTCGCGCTGCCGAGCGCGGATCAACCCGGTCACGCTCTCTTCCATCCGAAAAACCACATCATCGAACCGTTGGGTGAGCCTGTGCAGATTTCCCGAAATCCTCCGCTCGGCACGATCCAGAGGAACGCTGTCGACCTTCTGTCGCGCATGCATCACCTGGAATCGCGCCGCCCGCTCCAGCCTGCTTGTCTGGTTTGCAACTCGCTCGCCAATTTGATCCTGTGCCTCCGTAATCAGCTCTGCCGCTGCCGACGGCGTCGGCGCCCGCAGATCCGCCACAAAATCGGCAATGGTGAAATCTGTCTCATGCCCAACCGCCGAGACGACCGGCAACCGCGATGCCGCAATCGAACGAGCAACGCGTTCGCTGTTGAATGCGTTCAGATCCTCTGCCGATCCTCCACCACGCGCGACCACGATCACATCCACAAGCCCCGAAGCATTCAGGTGTGCCAGCGCTGTTTCGACCTCGCTGATGGCCTGCTCGCCCTGCACAGCCGCCGGGCACAGCACCACGTTGAGTCCGGCATGACGTCGTCCAACAATGTTCAAGAAATCGCGTATCACCGCCCCAGTCGGCGAAGTCACAATGCCCACTGTTCGCGGAAACGTCGGCAGCGGTCTCTTGCGCGCTGAATCAAACAACCCCTCAGCCTTCAGCTTCTCCTTCAGCTGTTCGAAAGCCAGTTGCAGTGACCCCGCTCCGACCGGCTCAATCGTCTCTCCCACCAGCTGCAACTGCCCGCGCTGCGCATAAACGCTCACTCGTCCGCGTACCAGAACGTGCAGACCATCTTCCGGCTTGAACCGCAACAGCAACGCCTGTCGCCGAAACAGCACCACCGGCAATTGCGCATCCGCGTCTTTCAAAGTGAAATACAAGTGCCCCGACGGGGCCGGGCGGAAGTTCGAAATCTCGCCTTCAACCCAGATATCGCCGTACTCCTGTTCCACTTGCTCGCAGACATGCGATACGAGTTCGCGCACCGGCCAGATGCGGCGCACGCTCTTCGGCTCTTCAAAAGTGAAATCAAGCTGACGCGTAGATGTCTCGGGCCGAATCACAAGCTACAGTGTAATTGTTTCTCGATTTCCACGATTTGCCGCCATGGCCGCCTGCATCAGCGGCGGCCCGCAATGATCGCCCTCAACTGCTCCGCAATCGCAGTCAGTCGCGCTGCCGTTTCCGGTTCCGGATCCAGCGCACCGCCGTACAGGCCCTCAGCTTCGCGTGCCAGCTCGGTTCCTTCGTTCAGTCCGAAGGTCCCCAGCACGCCAGCCAGCTTGTGTGCATCAGCGCCGGCCTTGTTCTGTTCGTCTGTACTGAGAGCGCTCCCGCTCGCTAGCCGTGCAGCGGCGCTCTGCAAAGTCCCAACACGCTCGTGCATCTGCGGCAGAAATTTTTCCCAAAGACGATTCATTGCCTCGGAAAGCTGCGATGCGGCCCCGCTGCCCATGGCCTGCCTAGCTCCAGCCCAGAATGTCGGCCACCTGCTGCGACAGCGTGATCGGATCAAACGGCTTCACCAGCACCGCCTTCACCCCCAGGTCGGCAAATCGCGACCGGTCCGTCGCCTGCACCTTCGCCGTGAGCAGCATTACCGGAATGTGCGCTGTCGCCGGATTTTTCTGCAACTCGCGAAATGTCGCTGGCCCGTCCATTCCCGGCATCATCACATCCAGCAGAATGGCATCCGGCTGGTAGGTCGCGGCCCTTGCAAGCCCCTGCGCCCCTGAACTGGCTACCATTACTTCCCAGCCAGCCACAGTCTCCAGGCTCAGCGCTGCTACTTCGCGAATATCGTCTTCGTCGTCAATGATAAGAATGCGGTGCATTACTTCTCCCAGAAACCCTAAGACTCCTGCCCTGCAGAAACTTCAGAAATCGTCTCCTCGGCTTCCTGGGGGCTGCGCAGCATTGTCAACACCAGCGCCTCCAGCTGCTCCGGCTCAACGCTTGCTTTGGCCAGGAAGTGGCTTAGGCCGAGCACAAGCTGCATCCGCTCCGCCTGTGTCAATCCGTGTGCGGAGTAGGCCACCAGCGGCGACTTGCTTAGATCTTCGTGCTGGCGCAGCCAATCTACAACATTGAATCCATCTCCGTTCGGCATGCCGATGTCCAGAACAACCAAATGCGGCTGGAAGCTGAGGCACTCGTCCAGCGCTGCCTGGCGCGAATGAGATACGTGCACGGCTGTGTTCTCACGGCGGAAGATCTCCCCAATCACCTGGCCGAGGTCCTCATCGTCTTCCACCACCAGGATGCGCGCCTGCTCACCGGGAACGCACAGCACCTTTACCAGCTCTTCCAGCAGAACATCATCGCTGGGACGCGGGAACAGCCTGTCAGACTTCTTTTTGTGGTTCGGCTCTGGTGGATGCTGCGGATTGGCAACCCCCAGCAGGACCACCGGTGTGTTCGCCTCCGGCTCCTCCCGACGAAGCAGCGGCAAGATCTCCCATCCGTTGATGCCATCAAGGGTCGTATCCAGCACAATCGCCGAGACGCCATCGTGCGCCACCGCAACCGCCTGGTCCACCGTGGTCGCTTCCACCACCCGATACCCAAACCGTGCCAGCTGGTCGGCAATGAGGGGCCGCGTTGTTCCATTTGTATCGGCAATCAGCACCGCGCCATGCATGGCTGGACTGGTCTCGTTCTCTTGATGCTTTGCCACTGCAACCGGCTGGTACGGCAAGAACACCCTGAACGTCGAGCCGCGCACCGGATTGCGCTCTGCCCAGATGCGCCCGCTGTGCTGCAGCACAATCGCCCGGCAAATTGCCAACCCAAGTCCGCTGCCGCCCTTCTGCCGCGAATCTGATGCATCCACCTGCTGGAATCGCCCGAAGATCGCCTCCAGCTTGTCGGCCGGGATGCCGCGCCCCTGATCGATGACCGACAGGGTCACTCCGCTCGCCCCGGATCGAAGCATTACGGAAATCGCCGAGTTCGCCGGCGAAAACTTGATCGCATTCGAAAGCAGGTTGGTAATTACCTGCAGCAACCGGTCCGCGTCTGCCGTCACCTCTACCTGCGTCTTGTCGTGGATCAGCAGAACACCGGCCTCGTCCGCCATTGGCTGCACGCCGTCGATCGCCTGACGCACAATTTCGCCCAGTTGTATCTGCCGGAAGGCGAGCGGCTCACGACCGCTCTGCGTGCGCTCCAGGTCGAGGATGTCATTGATCAGCCGCACCAGCCGCTCCGAGTTGTTCAACGCAATCCGGAGCAGGTTGGCAGCCTTCTCATTGATCACGCCCAGCATTCCCGACGACAACAGCCCAAGCGCTCCGCGAATTGAGGTCAGCGGTGTTCGCAGCTCATGGCTCACTGTCGACACGAATTCATCCTTCATTCGATCGAGTGCATAGCGCTGGCTGATATCTCTGAAGCTCAACACCGAACCAGAAAACCGTCCCTGGTCCAGGATGGGATTGAGGAAGAACTCCGCCGGAAATCCGGTCCCATTGCTGCGGAATATGGTGCCTTCGCCTGTTACCGATTTCCGTTGACCTGTCGCGCGGCGCAGGGGGCAATCTTCTGGACATTTCTTGTCTGCCGGCGCAGAGCCGTGTACAAGCTGGTGTACAGGCTTGCCAATCAAGTTTTGTGGCCGCGCACCCAGCAATCGTGCCGCCGCCGGATTTGCAAACCGCACCAGTCCATTGCGATCAATTCCGCAGATACCATCGGCAACGGATCCCAGCAGAATTTCCTGTTGTCTGCTCAGCTCTTCTGCGCGCTCCCGCTCCTTGGTTCGTGCCAGCATTTGTGCCAGCGACCCCGCCACAGTCTCCATTGCCGCAGTGGTTTCCCGGTCTTCGCGAATGCGCGAGTGGCAATAAAACTCCAGCACGGCCAGCACATGATTACCAACCTGCACAGGTGCAGCCCAGCCCGAAATCATTCTGCCGCGCAGAGCGGTCTGCACACGCGGACTGGCTGTTAACACCGACAGGTCCGATGCCCATACCAGCCGGCCTTCCTTCCACGCCCGGCCCGGCAGGCTGCCACCAGGTGCCAGCGTGATTCCCATGCTCTCCTGGATCAGCGCTTCAGCACTCTTTCCCGGCACTCCCCACGCCGTGCTGAACTCCAGCCGGTTTTCTTCGACGTTCACGTCCCACTTCACCGCGACGTCCCATCCCTGCGAGATGCACAGCGCCTCCAACACGCGCTTTGTTGCAACTTCGGCGGAGATGTTCTCCCCCACAATCTGGCTCACCACCAGTTGCAATGCCAGCCGGTGTTCGCGCTGCTTCTGCTGGGTAACGTCATGCAGCAGGCACTGGATCGCCACCGGCTTGCCGGCCCTGCGCCGCTGGTGCAGGCTCATCTCCAGTTCCAACATTCGTCCGTCGCCGGTCTCGGTGCGCAGCGGAGCGCGATCAACCGTGATTCCATCCTGCGCCTTCTTCAACAGCGCAGCGGCTTCCTCGCGGGCTCCCGGCCCGAACACATCCGCGAACGATTCGGTCTCGAGTGGAGCACTCCGGTCCAGCCTAAATGTGACCCGCCAGGCCGGATTGGCATAAAGAAACTTGCCATCGAGATCCAGCGTCGCGATCATCTCGCTCGAATTCTCGAAGAGATCCCGGTACCGATCGCGCGGTATTTTCAGCCCCTCGCCCGGTGTCCCCGCTCCTGACTGATCGAGGGCTACGGCAACCAGACCAATCGGCAAGCCATCTCGATTGCGCAGCGTGGAGATGTGGAGGCGAACAGGGAAGAGCGACCCATCTTTGCGCCGCAGATGGGTCTCAAAACTCGGAACCTGGCTGGGAGCCAGCGAATGTACCACCTCTGCGTAAGTCGCGAGCGATCCCTCCTGCCCGACTTCGGCGGCCTTGTTGAGTCCATATAGCCGGCGCACCTCAGAAACCAGGCGATTCTCTTCGCCGGTGGCCAGCAGTTTCTCCGTGCTCTCCTGGTCGATGAGTTCCGAAGCGTGATAACCGAGCAGTCGCTCCGCTGCGGGATTCACATACTTCAGCCTGCCATCAAGGCCGATGGAAATGACCATCGTTCCCGCTGAATCGACAATGTCTTTGAGAGGATCTCCCGCATATCGGGCTGCCGCTTCGCTTTCAGCGGCATTGTCGGCCAGCACACGCATCAGCACCGCGGCCGTCAGCCCCATTGCCGTCATCAGCAGCAGCCAGTCGTAGCTGGGGCCCGCCTCGACTCGAGCCAGGATGGCGCCAGCTGCCATGGCGACAGCCAGAATAGACAGGGACGACCAGATCGGGGGAGATTGGTTCTCCGCTTCCTGTCTCGACTGCCTGGCTTCCCGTGAATCCATCCGTTTGCCGCGCTCCTGCAACCATGCCGGTTTACGTCGGCTTCCTCATTTGCGGAAGCTGGCGCTTACACCGGTGTAACACCTTCGCCGCGCGACAGGCCATCGATCGCACGGGCGTTCTCGGGGCAGAAGGAACCTACCCCACCCCTTGCTCGCACCGTTTCAGCGAGAATACATCCATGCGGCCTCGACTGTCCTGATCGTCGGTGGGACACCAGTCAGCCGGAATAGTACAAACGCAAGAAGGCTTATCTTGCACCCTCCCACAATCACTTAAGGTTTTCAAGCGTATGTTACTGAACCAGCGAGACGTCGTACCCAAAACGGTACCGTTTTTTCGAACAGGGAACTCCGACCTCGTTTCGCACAGCCATCCCCCAGACGCCAACCACTCCAGTCGTATACTTGCTTCCATGTTCCAGAGGCACATGCGAAACCCGCTCTACTTACCCGTCTTTATTCTCGTTGCAAGCATCTTCTTGCATGCACCTTTCGCACATGCATGGGGTAACGAAGGTCATCGCATTATCAATCATTTGGCGGCTATTAACCTGCCACAGGATGCGCCTTCTTTTCTGCGCTGGGCAGGCTCCGTTTCAGAGATCGAATACCTCGGCCCCGAGCCCGATCGCTGGCGTTCCCCGGCCGAGCCGGAACTGCTGGCGGTTCAGGCGCCGGAGCACTTCATCGATCTGGAACTGGCCGATGCCCTGGGCCCCCTCCCTCATCGCCGTTTCGACTTCGAGGCCTCCGTCTTCGCCTCCGGTCAACGCCCGGAAAAGATGGGCCTTCAACCGTGGCAGGCGTTCGAGGTATGGCAGCGCCTCAAAGCCGCTCTGCGCGAGTACCGTCGCCTCTCAGCCGCCCATCAGGACACACATGACGTCGAGCAGGTCGTCATCTTCTACGCGGGTTGGCTCGGCCACTACGTTGGTGATGCAGCCCAGCCCCTCCACACTACTGTCCAATACAACGGCTGGACTGGTCCTAACCCCAACGGATACACCACGGAACACAAGATTCACTGGAAGTTTGAAGGCCCGTTCGTCGGCGCAAACATCCACGGTTCTGACGTCGAGCCCCGCATGACGGCCGTCCAGGCCCTCCAAGGCGATGTCTTCGATGACTACGTTGCCTACCTGCGGCAAAGCTCGAAATACATCGAAAAGGTCTATCAGCTCGAAAAGACCGGCGGCTTCGATGGCTCAGGCAGCAAAGAGTCACGCGAATTCACAGCCGATCGCCTTGCGGCAGGGGCTAGCATGCTCCGCGACATGATCTACTCCGCCTGGCTGCAAAGCGCCGAACCGGAGCCGCAGCGCCCAGGCTCACAAAACTAGCCGCGCAGACGACATCGGCCGGAACTCTGGCAGCTGTCTCGCTCGTTCACATAACGTAAAGTTAAGGGCGACAGCATCGGTTTGCAGCAAGCGACCACGCTGCGATCTATGGCTGGAATCTGTTTTAGCGGAGTTTAATAACTTGCTTCTGCCTTGGCCAGCACCGGCACCCTGCGCAAGAGCGCTGTCAAAATTAGGGTCATGAGCAGCACCATCGGAACCGCCGTCACAAACCAGGCGCCAAGTGCCCGGCCCGCAAGGCTTCCCGAGGCCAGCATCAGTTTCAGCGGCGAACCGTGCGCGAGCAATCCCGCCTTCAAGAGCGGCTGTCCACCGGAAGCAAACATCCAGTTCCCCAGCCGCACAAACGGGAAAATCAGGGCCACCTGCAGGGGCATGGCAGCGTAGTTCGCCACCTGAATAGCCGGAAGATTCAGCCGGAGGCTCACGGCCACGATCATGCAAAGCGCGGTCGGAATGCCGATCATCGGCAGGCATCCGATCGCAAACCCAAGAGCGAGCGTCAGGGCGAGCCGCTGCGGCGAGACACCCTGGCTTAGCCAGTTCTCTACCTGCTTCCGCATCGCTCTCACTGATCTGCTCATTTCACTTCCTACGCTATTGCTATGAGTTCTGTTCCGCTTCAGGGTTACGTGAATTTCCGTTGAACCGCAACCAATAGTGCACCGGGTATCCGGACCGTTTCAAGTTAATGATTCCCGATCCTTACGAACCAGCGTAGGACGGATGTCACCGATGTGGACCACCACTTTAGGCGCAGAAATGCCTTCCAAAGTGTCAGAACCGGGAAATTCGGAGATCCCTCGTCATCCCGGCAAGCGGAGCAGCCCCCGTTTTCGCATCTCAGCGAGGACCTGTTCCACCTTCCAATCCAGCGCGGCCGTTCCATCGATGGTCAGATCAGCATGAACGGCAGAGGGACGGACATAGCTGATGCTGGATGGCCGGACGGTCTTCTCGTACTGCACCCGAACCGATTCCGCAGACCGCCCGCGCTCCACCGTGTCTCGCTTCATCCGGCGTTCAAAGCAGAGGTCATCGGGCGTATCGACATAGACTCGAAACTGGTACAGGGGCAGGAGTTCCGGAAAGTAGAGGGCGAATAGCCCTTCCACCAGCACAAAGGATCCCGCGCAGATCCGCTCGGTGCGACCCAGCACGCGGGTGTGCGTGGAGAAATCATAGAGGGGCCGTTTGATCATCTCCCCGCGCGACAGGGCCGCCACATCCTTCGCCAGAAGAGAGCTCTCGATCAGCGCGGGATCATCGAAGTTCTGCTTGACTCGCTCGGAGAAGGGCATATGCCCGAGATCGAGATAGTAGTTGTCGATTGGGAAGTAAATGCCGTCGAGCTCTCTTGCCAGTTCCGCCGCAAGCGTCGTCTTGCCCGAACCGGACGCCCCGGCAATTCCCATCACAACTGGAGGAAAAGGCAGTCTGGGCGTTGATGCTGAATCAATCTGTTCGTCGTCGCTCACGACTCTGCATCCACCAGCGCTGCCATCCACATTGCGAGCCGCTCCAGCAGATCTGCAAGCTTCCGCTCCACCTGGCGTCCAGCCTCAAACACCTCCGAGTGGCTCAAAGGCGTGGCGCTCAGGCCGGAAGCAAGGTTCGTTACGCATGAAATGCCCAGCACCTCGATCCCCATGTGCCGAGCGACGATCGTCTCCGGCACTGTCGACATACCCACCAGCGTAGCGCCAAGCGTGCGGTAGGCGCGGATTTCGGCTGGCGTCTCAAAGCTTGGACCACTTACCGCGAGGTAGATGCCCTCTTCAAGCTTCTCTCCCTCCAGCTCCGTTGCACGCATCGCCAGTTCGCGCAGTCTCCTGGAGTAGGCCTCGGACATGTCGAAGAAGCGCAGCCCGCAGTTAGGCCGATTGAACGCGAACCGGGGTTCATTGGTTCCGACCAGCGGGTTCCATCCCATCATGTTGATGTGGTCCGCAATCAGCACCAGCTGTCCGATCCGGTACTTGTCAGAGATTCCGCCGGCCGCATTGGTCAGAATCACGGCCCGGATTCCCAGGGCCCCCATCACGCGCATCGGAAACGTGATGTCCTTGACCGAATACCCTTCATAGAAGTGAACCCGCCCTTGCATGACAACTACCGGAGAGCCTCCCAGAGTTCCTGCAATCAGGCGGCCCGAGTGCCCCTCTACTGTCGATTTTGGGAAATTGGAAATCGCTTCATAGGGAATAACTATTGGGTTCATTATTGATTCGGCTGCTGCGCCGAGACCCGATCCAAGTACGATTCCGAGGTGTGGCCGGAGCCTTCCAAATTTTCCACGAAGAAACTGCGCCGCGGCTATAACGTCGTCAAAATAACTCATATTGTGCGGATACATCCGTTGCTGCGATTCTACAACTGGCAAAGCAAGATCACTTGCTATCAGATTCGAGGTCAACCGCCATGTGCCGGAACATCAAACCGCTTTTCAATTTCAATCCGCCCGTAACCGATGAGGAGATTCGTGCCGCATCACTACAGTTCGTGCGCAAGATCACCGGCTTCAACAAACCTTCCAAGGCTAACGAGGCCGCATTCCTCACGGCAATCGACGAGATAGCCGCATCATCAGCACGGCTTCTTGGTTCGCTCGAAACCGCCTCGCCTTCCCGTAACCGCGAAGAAGAAGCGGCTAAGGCCCGCCTGCGGAATGAACAAAGATTCCCTGGGAACGTAATCCAATGAAAGAGATCGTGGCAGTCATTTTCGGACTGGGCCTCCTGGGGAATGCGGTGCTCTTTGTCCCTCAGGTTATCGCCGTGTGGCGTAAGAAGAGCGACGAGGGGATCTCCCTGGTCACCTTCGGGGGATTCAGCATCCTCCAGGTAATTGGAATCATTCACGGCATCTACCAGCGGGACCCATCCCTGATCATCGGGATGGCAGCAAGTCTTCTCACCTGCGGCTCAGTTACGGGCCTCACGCTCTTTTACCGCATGCGACGGCTAGGCGCCCCCGCGCCATCCTAAGAACGGTACCGTCAGACTGCGAAATGGCGAAGAACCCTATTGGGGCGGGCACAGCATCTAAGTCATTGTCTGTGAGGCTCCCCGGAGGTTCTCCGTGATCCGGACCCGACCAATTCTTGCGTTAGCTGTCATTCTGACGGCAACGTCCGCGTCTGCTCAGAATCCCCGCGATCTCGTCAGGCAGGCTGTCCAGACAGAACTCGTCTCCGCCCGCAACGACCACTCCCACTGGCTCTACTTCGAGTTCGATCGCCAGCCGGACAAGACCGTGAAACAGTGGGTTGCCGAGGCACGCTCGGTGAGTCTGAATAGAGTAATCGAGCGAAATGGACAGCCCCTACCCGACGAGCAGCAGCGCCAGGAGATGAGTGCCTTCATCAACGATCCGCGCGCTCAAAGCAAACAGCACAAAAGTAGTCAACACGACGACGAGCAGGCGGCAGAGTTGCTGAACATCCTGCCTGATGCCTTCATCTGGAACATTGAAGGAGAGAAGGGGAGCCAAATCCTGCTTCACTTCAAGCCTGATCCGCAGTTCCACCCGCCAGATCTTGAAGCGCGTGTCTTCGCAGCGATGGAAGGAGACATGGCGATTGATCGCGAGCAGCATCGCATCGCGAGTCTCAAAGGTCGTCTGATCAAGGACGTATTAATAGGATTCGGATTGCTTGGACAATTGAAAGCCGGTGGGACATTCGACGTCGAGCGGCGCGAACTTACTCCCCAAGTTTGGGAAATCACCGAAACCCACGTGCACATCCAGGGGCATGCCCTGATTTTCAAAACGATTTCAGAGAATGAGGACGACGTGAAATCGCACTTCAAGCAAATTGATCAGGAAACCTCATTACAACAGGCCAGGCAGGAACTCATGCAATTGAATCCCGACCAGGCAAAACAAGAGACACGCGCGTCAATTGCCCGGCACTGAATCCAACGTAGCAGCTATCGAATTGCTGCCAGTGAAGAGGATGATGGGTTAGAGCGTCTAGGCACGGTCAGTCTGGGGCGGCCGCACGCCGCCGGCACATTACGCATCTGTTTCACAAATACCGCATTACCGGGCCAGCCGGGCCGCAGAGTCGACCAATAACTCGACATCGAGAACAGCGGCT
>Ga0207667_10005731_pt1 | contig 15151 bp, 12 predicted proteins | sample KBSCornC52_FD_184301 | JGI IMG/M metagenome (GOLD analysis project Ga0207667, IMG submission 184301) | Corn rhizosphere microbial communities from Kellogg Biological Station, Michigan, USA - KBS Corn C5-2 (SPAdes) (version 2) | ecosystem: Host-associated > Plants > Roots > Rhizosphere > Soil ... | reverse complement strand
AGTTGCACTCGACCAATGGCATCGCCATCGACACGGCGGTCGGGCGCCAGGTGCTGAGCCCGGGAGGCGACGCCATCGCGCCGGCCGCGGCCACGATCATGCTCGGGTCGTTCGCGATCGGCGTCGTCGCGGGCTGACCGGTGGGAGTGCTCAGGTCGGTGTACTCTCGATCCCATGCTGCTCGAACGGGACCTCCTTCTTCGTCGCCGCGACGAGGCCTAGTCTCCGGCCTCCCTCGTCGCGGAGTTCGTCGTCGGCCGACAGACTCGAACGAAGAAGGAACAGTACCGTGAGCGACACCCGCAGCACCGCCCAGAATCCCGGGCCCAAGACTCTGGCCGAGAAGGTCTGGAACGACCACCTCGTCGTCAAGGGCGAAGACGGCTCTCCTGACCTGATCTACATCGACCTGCACCTCGTGCACGAGGTCACCAGCCCGCAGGCCTTCGACGGCCTCCGCGCAGAGGGCCGCCCGGTGCGCCGCCCCGACCTGACGATCGCGACCGAGGATCACAACACGCCGACCCTGGCCATCGACCGCCCCATCGTCGACCTCACCAGCCGCACGCAGATCGAGACGCTGCGCAAGAACTGCGAGGAGTTCGGAATCCGCCTGCACCCGCTCGGCGACATCGAGCAGGGCATCGTGCACGTGGTCGGCCCGCAGCTCGGCCTCACCATGCCGGGCATCACCGTGGTGTGCGGCGACAGCCACACCAGCACGCACGGCGCGTTCGGCGCCATGGCGTTCGGCATCGGCACCAGCGAGGTCGAGCACGTGCTCGCCACCCAGACGCTGCCGCTCAAGCCCTTCAAGACGATGGCGATCACGGTCGAGGGCGAGCTGCGGCCCGGGGTGAGCGCGAAAGACATCATCCTGGCCGTCATCGCCAAGATCGGAACAGGCGGCGGGCAGGGCTACGTGCTCGAGTTCCGCGGCAGCGCCATCCGCGCCCTCTCGATGGAGGGCCGCATGACCATCTGCAACATGTCGATCGAGGCGGGCGCGCGGGCCGGCATGGTCGCGCCCGACGAGACGACGTACGCCTACCTGCAGGGCCGTCCGCACGCGCCGCAGGGCGCAGACTGGGATGCCGCGGTCGCCTACTGGAACACCCTCGCCACCGACGACGACGCGGTCTTCGACGCCGAGGTGTACCTCGACGCGAACGAGCTGGAGCCGTTCGTCACCTGGGGCACGAACCCGGGTCAAGGGGTTTCCCTCAGCGAGACAGTGCCCGAGCCATCGAGTTATAGCGACCCGAACGATCGCGCTGCTGCGCAGCGCGCCCTCGAATACATGGACCTCGCGGCCGGCACCCCGATGAAGGACATCCGGGTGGATGCCGTCTTCATGGGCTCGTGCACCAACTCGCGCATCGAAGACCTGCGGGCCTTTGCGAGCATCGTGCAGGGCCAGAAGAAGGCAGACCACGTGCGCGTGATGGTGGTGCCCGGCTCGGCGCGGGTTCGGCTGGAGGCCGAGGCGGAAGGCCTCGACAAGATCTTCGAGGAGTTCGGCGCCGAGTGGCGGTTCGCCGGCTGCTCGATGTGCCTCGGGATGAATCCCGACCAGCTGGCGCCGGGGGAGCGCTGCGCCTCCACCAGCAACCGCAACTTCGAGGGCCGCCAGGGCAAGGGAGGGCGCACCCACCTGGTGTCGCCGCTGGTGGCCGCGGCCACCGCCATCCGGGGCACGCTGTCGAGTCCGTGGGATCTCGGTCTCGCTACGCCGGCGGATGCCGGCTACTCGACCACCAAGGGGGGCGCGCTGTAATGGACAAGATCACCACGTTCACGGGCGTCGCCGTGCCGCTGCGCCGCAGCAATGTCGACACCGACCAGATCATCCCGGCGGTCTACCTGAAACGGGTGACCAAGACCGGCTACGAGGATGCGCTGTTCTCGTCCTGGCGCCAGGACCCCGATTTCATCCTCAACGATCCCGCGTACGCGGGCGCCACGGTGCTCTTCGCCGGGCAGGACTTCGGCACAGGGTCGAGCCGCGAGCACGCGGTCTGGGCGCTGCGCGACTACGGGTTCAAGGCCGTGATCGCGCCGCGCTTCGGCGACATCTTCCGCGGCAACTCGGGCAAGCAGGGCCTCCTGACCGGCACCGTCGACGAGGACCTGGTCGAGCAGTTCTGGGAGCGCATCGAGGCCCAGCCCGGCATCTCGGCGACGGTGAACCTGCTCGAGCGCACCGTGTCGGTCGGCGACCTCACCGTGCCGTTCGACATCGACGACTACACCCGCTGGCGGCTGCTCGAGGGGCTCGACGACATCGGGTTGACCCTGCGCGACGAAGACAGGATCACCGAGTTCGAGGGGCGCCGCGAAGCCTGGCGGCCCACCACCTTGCCGGTGCGCTGACCCGGCAGGTGAGCTGAGCGGGCGCCCGGTTGCCGGTCAGACGCCGGCAGGTCACCTGACCGGCAGGCGACACGGGGGCGGAATTCACGGTCGCGTCACCCGCGGCGTCGAGCCTGTGGGCGATGACCTCGCGCGCTGCACGGGAACCGGTCGGTCCGACTCGGCGCGCCGTCCTGCGGGCGGCGGCGGCCGTCGCCGGCATCGGCCTTCTGGGGGCGGCCCCCGCTCCCAGCGCGGGCGCACCCGCCCTCGTCGCGGCGACCCTCCGGCGCACGCTGCTCCTGGGCGCGGCGGACGCGCGCGGCTTCCGCCGCCACCAGCGTGCGCCAGGTGAGCCATGGATCGTGCGCACCGACCTCGCCGCGGCGGGCAGCAGCCGCGCCGGCAGGCGCCGCCCGCTCGCGGCATTCGCGCAGTTCACCGACATGCACGTGCAGGATACGCAGACCCCCGCGCGCTTCGAGTTCCTCGACGACCCGTCGCTGTTCGACAGCGGGGTCGGATTCGCGGCCTCCTACCGGCCGCAGGAGCTGCTCTCGGCCCAGGTGGTCGACGCCACGGTCCGCGCGGTCGGCGAACTGCATGGTGCACCCGCCACCGGGGCGCCGCTCCAGTTCGCGGTCACGACCGGCGATGCCACCGACAACTGCCAGCACAACGAGCTGCGCTGGGCGATCGACCTGCTCGACGGCGGCCGGGTCTCGGCGAACAGCGGGCGCCCCGATCGGTTCGAGGGAGTGGCAGACGGCGACCCGGAGACCTACGATCCGTTCTTCTGGCACCCTGAGCCTCCTGCCGGGGTCGAGATGGACCAGTTCCGCCGCCTGCACGGGTTCCCCGAGGTCCCGGGACTGCTCGCGGCCGCCATCCGCCCGTTCGCGGCGGCAGGGCTCGCGATCCCCTGGTTCGCCGTGCACGGCAACCACGACGGCCTCTATGGCGGCATCTTCCCTGCGACGGAGTCCGCGCGCGAGCTGGCCATCGGCGATCGCAAGCCGACCGGGCTCCCGCCGGGCATGCACGCCGACGAGGTCGTGGCCCGGCTGACCGCCGGTGACGCAGACATCCTCCGCGAACTTCCCACTCGCGCCGTGACACCGGACCCCGACCGCCGCCTCGTGACGCGGGCCGAGGTCGTGAACGAGCACTTCACCACGACGGGGCTCCCGCTCGGGCACGGGTTCACCGACGCCAACCGAGCGAACGGAACCGCCTATTACGTCCAGGACCAGCCCGCGCTGCCCGGGCGGGCAACCGGCGTGCGCATGGTGGTGCTCGATACCGTCGACGAGAACGGCGGCGCCCTCGGTTCGCTCGATCACGCCCAGGTGGCATGGCTGTCATCCACTCTCGCCGAGCGGCCGGATCTGGCCACGATCATCGTGAGCCACCACACGTCCCGCTCGATGACCAATGCCGCTGTCGCGCCCGGCCAGCCGGCCAGGATGCTGGGCCCGGCCCTCGTCGAGCTGCTGCTGCGGCATCCGCAGGTGATCCTCTGGGTCAACGGTCACACCCACCGCAACGCGGTCAGGCCGCATGCGGCCGCGTCGGGCGGCGGATTCTGGGAGATCACCACGGCCAGCCACATCGATTGGCCGCAGCAGGTGCGCGCGATCGAGATCGCCGACAACCGCGACGGCACGCTGTCGGTGTTCGGCACCATGATCGACAGCGCAGCGCCGCCGATCTGGGACGGATCGCTCGACGACTCGCTGGCGCTGGCTGCCCTGTCGCGCGAACTGGCGGCCAACGATCCGCAGCTGGACCCGGATGACCACCGCGGTGCCGTGTCCGACCGCAACGTCGAACTGCTGCTTCCCACGCCCCACGGCCTCTCGCTCTGAGCCGCCTGGGTGGGGGTTGCGCCCGCCCGCGCGCCCGACGGCCCCGGGGTAGACTCGGCGGGTCCCGCTGGCAGACGGCGAATCCGCACGGCGGGGCGCGTGACGACAGGAGCATATGTGGACACGGTCGAAGACCTCGCGAAGGATGCCCGCAAGGCGGGAGCCAGGGCGGGATTGACGTCCGACAGCATCGTGATCGATGGCGGCAAGCCGTTGCGGGGCCGCATCGAGGTGCGCGGGGCCAAGAACCTCGCCACCAAGGCGATGGTGGCGGCGCTGCTGGGCGACACCCCGAGCATCCTGCAAGACGTGCCCGAGATCAGCGATGTGTCGATCGTCACGCGCATGCTCAACGCATACGGGGTCGCCGTCACGAGTCCCGAAGAGGGCGTGCTCGTGCTCGACCCCAGCAATGTCGAGCGGGCGCACTTCGCGCAGATCGACGCGCTTGCCGGGTCGAGCCGCATCCCGATCCTGTTCTGCGGACCCCTTCTGCACCGCCTGGGCGAGGCCCTCATCCCGGATCTCGGCGGCTGCCGCATCGGCGACCGGCCGATCGACTTCCACATGGATGCGCTGCGCGCCTTCGGGGCGATCGTCGACAAGAGCTATGAGGGCATCCGCATCACCGCGCCGAACGGCCTGCACGGCGCCGAGATCGAGTTGCCGTTCCCCAGCGTGGGAGCCACCGAGCAGGTGCTGCTCACTGCGGTGCGCGCCGAGGGCGTCACCGAGCTGAAGAACGCCGCGATCGAGCCCGAGATCATGGACCTGATCGCCGTGCTGCAGAAGATGGGCGCGATCATCTGGATGGAGCCCAACCGCACCATCTTCATCGAGGGCGTCGAGTCGCTGCGCGGCTACACCCACCGCGCGATCTTCGACCGCAACGAGGCCGCGAGCTGGGCCGCAGCGGCTCTCGCGACCAAGGGCGACATCTTCGTCGGCGGGGCCAAGCAGCAAGAGCTGATGACCTTCCTCAACGTGTTCCGCAAGGCCGGCGGCGCCTTCGAGGTGCACGAGGACGGCATCCGCTTCTACCACCCGGGCGGGCCGCTCAAGCCGGTGCAGGTCGAGACCGACGTGCATCCCGGATTCATGACCGACTGGCAGCAGCCGCTGATCGTGGCCCTGACCCAGGCCGAGGGCGTCTCGGTGGTGCACGAGACGGTCTACGAGAACCGCTTCGGATTCACGGATGCCCTGGTCGAGATGGGCGCAGACATCGTGGTGCACCAGGACGGCCTCGAGTCGGTCACCCGCCGCGTTCCCCGGCGCAAGCTGGAGCAGGCGGCCGTCATCACCGGCCCGACCCCGCTGCACGGCGCCGACGTGCGCGTGCCCGACCTGCGCGGCGGATTCAGCTACCTCATCGCGGCCCTGACCGCAGAGGGCCGCTCGACCGTCACGAACCTGAGCATCATCAGCCGCGGGTACGAGCACTTCGTCGAGAAGCTCGAGGCCCTCGGGGCGCAGTTCCGCCTGGAAGGCTAGAGCGCTGGGCTACGCCGACCCGACGCGCGACAAGGCCGTCGAGCGCCGGGAGAAGACGCCGGTGTGGCGCTTCTTCGGCGCTCTTGTCGTGCCGTTCGTGCTGCTGGTCGGCCGCTATCGCGTGCAGAACGTCGAGCGCATCCCGACCAGCGGGCCGTTCATCATGGCGGCGAATCACCTCTCCGAGTTCGATCCGCTCGTCACCGCGTACGTCCTCTGGCACCACGGTCGCGTGCCGCACTACCTCGCCAAAGCCAGCCTGTTCCGGGTGCCGGTGGTCGGCTGGGCATTCCGGGTCACCGGGCAGGTGGCCGTCGAGCGCGCGTCGCGCGGTCACAGCAGCACGATCTCGCAAGGTGAGCGGTTGATCGAGGGCGGCCTCGCCCTGGTGATCTATCCCGAGGGCACCCTGACCCGCGACCCCGATCTGTGGCCGATGCGCGGCAAGTCGGGTGCCGTGCGGATCGCCCTCGAGACCGGGGTGCCGCTGATCCCGGCAGCCCACTGGGGCGCCCAGAAGATCCTGCCGCGCTGGGCGAAGCGGATCAGGCTGTTCCCGCGCAAGACCGTGGACATCGTCATCGGTGAGCCCCTCGACCTCAGCCCCTGGCAGGGCAGGCAACTGGATGCCGCGGCTCTCGCCGAGGCGACCCTCTTCGTGATGCAGGCCATCACCCGGTTGCTCGAGGGCCTGCGCGGCGAGACCGCCCCGGTGGAGCGCTGGGACCCCGCCGCACACGGCCAGACCGAGTTCGGCCGGATCGTCGAGCCGAAGACGCCGAAGACGCCGAAGAAGCCGAAGAAGCCGAAGGCCCCGACGCCGAAGACGCCGAAGACCCCGAAGAACCCGGCCTGAGCCGAGAGAATGGCGACATGACGGATGCGGCGGTTCCCCCCACCACGAAGCCCCTGCCGGTCGTCGGCGGCTCCGGCCCCATCACCCAGCCGATCTCCACGCCGCTGCTGCTGAAACCGGGGCAGAGCCGCGTCGCCGTCCTAGGCGCCGGATCCTGGGGCACGACGTTCGCGAAGGTGCTGGCCGACGGCGGCTCAAGCGTCGCCATCTGGGCACGGCGCGCAGAACTGGCCCGCGAGATCATGCAGTCGCGCCGCAACTCCGACTACCTGCCGGGCATCAACCTGCCCCGCGGCATCCAGTCGTCCTCCCGGCTGCCCGAGGTGCTCGAGGGCGCGCAGCAGGTGTACCTCTCGGTGCCGAGCCAGTCGTTGCGCGAGAATCTGCGGATCGTGCGCGAGCTCATCCCAGACGGCATCCCGATCGTGTCGCTCATGAAGGGCGTCGAGATGAGCACCCGCTCGCGCATGAGCGAGGTGATCGAGCAGGAGTTGGGCATCGACCCGGAACGCATCGCCGTGGTGTCCGGCCCGAACCTGGCGCTCGAGATCGCCAAGGAGCAGCCGACCGCCGCCGTCGTCTCGTCGGTCAGCCTCGACACCGCGACGGCCGTTGCGCTGATCGCGACCAACCCCTACTTCCGCAGCTTCGTGAACACCGACGTGATCGGCACCGAGTTCGGCGGGGTGCTCAAGAACCTGATCGCGGTCGCGATCGGCATCGTCGACGGCGTCGGGTACGGCGAGAACACCAAGGCCTCGATCATCACGCGCGGCCTGGTCGAGATGACCGACTTCGCCGTCGCATTCGGCGGGCGAGCCGAAACCCTGGCCGGACTGGCAGGGCTCGGCGATCTCATCGCCACCTGCGAGTCATCGCTCTCGCGCAACAACACGGCAGGACGCCTGCTCGGCCAGGGCTACGCGTACGGCGAGGTCATCGCGCAGATGAACCAGACGGCCGAGGGGCTGAGTTCGGTCGCGCCGATCCTCGAACTGGCGGCATCCCGAGGGGTCGAGATGCCGATCGTCAGCCAGGTGGCCGAAGTGCTGGCGGGTACGCTGAATCCGCGCGACATCGCGCCCCACCTGACCACCGAGACGAATGAGCCGCAGGGCGAATAGCTCGGCGCTGTCGCCCCCGTCACGCCCAGCCCACCCCCACTCACCACCCTCCAGGAGCACCCCATGATCCGAGTTGCGCTGCTCTTCGGTGGGCGCTCGAGCGAGCACTCGATCAGCTGCGCGACGGCGGGCGGCGTGCTCGGCGCGATCGATCGCAGTCGCTACGAGGTGATCCCGATCGGAATCACTCACGACGGCGCGTGGACGCTTCAGGATGACGACACGGTGTCGCGTTTCGTCCTCGGCCACGAGGCCGCAGAGCTCCCCGAGGTCGTCGACAACGGCACCCGCGTGCATCTGCCGGAGTCGGCGGCGACGCGCGAGTTCACCGTGACCGCATCGGATGGCACCCTGCAGAGCCTGGGCGACGTCGACGTGGCGTTCCCGATCCTGCACGGACCGTTCGGTGAAGACGGCACGATTCAGGGCGCCCTCGAACTGATCGGGCTGCCGTACGTCGGCAACGGGGTGCTCTCGTCGGCGCTCGGCATGGACAAGCACTTCACCAAGACGGTTCTCGAGGGCGCTGGCGTCCAGGTCGCCCCGTGGGTCACGGTCGGCCGGTCGGATCTCGAGGCCCATCGCGATCTCTGGCTGCGCAGGATCCGCGGCCTCGACCTGCCCGTGTTCGTGAAGCCCGCGCGGGCCGGGTCGAGCGTCGGGGTGACGAAGGTCTCGAGCTGGGACGACCTGGATGCTGCACTCGCCACAGCGTTCCACGAGGACCACCGGGTGCTGATCGAAGCCGCGATCGTCGGCCGCGAGGTGGAATGCGGCGTGCTCGAGGGCCGCGACGGAGCCGCACCGCGGGTGAGCGTCGCCGGCGAGATCGTCATCACCGGCCGCGAGTTCTACGACTTCGACGCCAAGTACCTGGATGCCCCCGGCATCGAGCTGGTCTGCCCGGCCGACCTGAAAGAGCAGGAGCTGGCCGAGATGCAGCGGATCGCGGCCCGCTCGTTCGAGGCGATCGGCGGCGCCGGGTTGGCCCGGATCGACTTCTTCTTCACCGGCTCGGGATTCGTGGTCAACGAGATCAACACGATGCCCGGCTTCACGCCGATCTCGATGTTCCCGGCGTGCTGGCTGGCGAGCGGGATGAGTTACCCCGACCTCATCGACGAGCTGATCACCCTGGGGCTCGCGACCCTGCGCTAGGGCGTTGCTACGGCGTCGGGCCGGGGGTCGGGCTTGCCGTGCCCCCCAGCGAGTCCTCCACCGACAGGCACCTGTGCCCGTTGGGTTTCGTGAACGCGATGACCGGCTCGAGGTCTTGCAGGGCCGGGCCGGGTGACAGCTTTCTCTGATCGATCACGACTGCGACGGCCGGGGTGCGCCCGTAGCTGGTGAAGACGTAGCTCGGGGCCCGGGAGTCGTCGCGCAGCCACTGGAAGCCCTCGTCGGTCTGCACGCACGGCAGATCGGAGGCGATCGGCACGGTCACTCCGCAGCGCAGCAGGATCGTGGCCGGCTCACCCCATGCGCCGGTGGCCTGGGCGTTGGTCTCGCGGCGCGGCAGGTTCTCGAGGGTGCTGGGCAGCCTCACGATCACGTCGGCGCATGCCGGGTCGTTGGCGTGCGGCGCCGGGTCGAGCGCGACGATGGGTGAGCATCCGGTCAGCAGCGCGCCGAATGCCGCCGCGATCAGAGCAGTCCCGATCACGGTCCGACGCAGTCTCACCCAGCCAGGCTATCGGGCCGCACCTGAGCGGCAGCCGCCGACCGCAGGGCCGCTAGCGTGGCAGCATGACCTCCGGCGGCCCTCTCGACACTCTCGGCTCCCTGGGCGAGAGCGCGGTGCTGGCACGCATCTTTCCGAGGCTTCCGGATGCGGCGGTCGCCCTGATCGGACCGGGCGACGACGCCGCGGTGCTCGCGGCGCCGGACGGCCGCTACGTCGTGACCACCGACACCATGGTGCACGGTCCCGACTTCCGCCTCGCCTGGTCGACCCCGGTCGAGCTGGGCTGGAAGGCCGCCGCCACCAATCTCTCGGACATCGCCGCCATGGGCGCCCGGCCGACCGCACTCGTCGTCGCCCTGGTGGCCCCGGTCGACACCCCGGTCGAGCTGCTCGAGGGGATCGCGGACGGCCTGCGGGAGGCATGCGCAGAACTCGCACCCGGATGCGGCGTGGTGGGCGGAGACCTGTCGGTCTCCGACACCCTCGTCGTCGCCGTCACGGCGTTCGGCGATCTGGAAGGACGCGCGCCGGTGCTGCGATCCGGCGCTCAGCCGGGCGACGTGGTGGCGGTCAGCGGCCCGCTCGGGCTTGCGGCGCAGGGGATCGCGCTGCTGTTCGCGCAGGCGGTCGATGCCGGCGGGCATCCGGATGCCGCGCTCGTTCCCGCCCTGCGCCGCGCGCACGGCGCCGAACTGGCCGCGCAGCTCACCCCCAGGCCCCCCCTGGCCGACGGGGTGCGCGCCGCCGTCGCGGGAGCCACCGCGATGCTCGACCTCAGCGACGGACTCGCGTTGGACGCCCGGCGGCTCGCCCGGGCCAGCGGGGTCGCCATCGACCTGGACGGGGTCGCGATCGGGGTCGCCGGCCTGGCCCTCGAGGGAGATCGCGAAGAGGTGCTCGGCGTCGAGGCGTTGACCGGGGGAGAGGACCACTCGCTGCTGGCGACCTTTCCGCACGGGACCTCGTTGCCAGGAGACTTCCGCCCGATCGGACACGTGCGGGCCGCGGGCCCATCCGGCGCCGAACTGCTCGTCGACGGCGTGCCGTTCTCGGCGCGCGGCGGGTGGGATCCGTACGCCGACTGGAACGGCAAGCGGGGCTAGGGGCGGCCGTCGTCGTCTGACAGGCCGGACTCGGCTGGCCGCAGCCAGTACAGCGCGGTGTCGCCGTAGTCCTTGCGGCGCTCGAGCTCGAGCCCGGTCGGCCACTCGGGGGCGCGGTCTCGCGAGGAGCGCTCGAGCACCACGACCGCATCCGGATTGAGGCGGGCGACGAGCGCCTCGAGGTTGTGCGCGAGTTCCAGCCCGCCGAGCTCGTACGGCGGGTCGATGAACACCACGTCCCACCGTTCGAGCGAGCCGCCCAAGAAACTCTGCACGGGCTGACTCGAGATCACGATCTCGGGTGCCGATCCGCGCGGGGCCGCCTTGCGCACCGCGGCGGCATTGCTGTGGGTGATGCGAGTGGCTGCCGTTGCCCGATCGACCAGCGTCACGTGAGCGGCCCCGCGCGAGGCGGCCTCCAGGCCGAGGGCGCCGGATCCGGAGTACAGGTCGAGCACGCGCGAGCCGTCGACAGCATCTCGGGCTTCGAGGGCCGAGAAGATCGCCTCGCGCACCCGGTCGCTGGTCGGACGCGTGCCGAACGGCGGGACCGTCAGCCTGATCGACCCGGCGAACCCTCCGATGATGCGTGTCATGCCGGCCTCCCAGGGCCACGGTAGCGCCTGTCGCCGGCGGCCGAGCCTTCAGGGGCCGGGCACCGGGCGGGGCTACGATTCCCCTCGTGGCCACCCCCTCGCGTCGAACTCCGAGACCAGCCGCCCCGTCGCTCAAAGCGGCGTCGAAGGCGGTCGGCAAGGCGGCCGCCACCGCGGTGTCCCGGGCCGTTCCCCGGACGGCACGCACGGCCCGCACGCGCGAGCCGGCGCTTCAGGCACTCGCCGAGCAGGAGGCCGCCAACACGCCATACGCCTCCGGGGTGATCAACAACGCGGTCTACGAGAACGGGGTGCGCATCGCGAGCCCCGAGACGCTGGCCGGCACCTTCAAGATCCTCGACAGGCACCCGAAGGCGATCGCCTGGATCGGCCTCTACCGCCCGACGGCAGACGAGCTGTCGGCCCTGGCCGCCGAGTTCAACCTGCACGAGCTGGCCATCGAGGATGCCGTGCTCGCCCACCAGCGCCCCAAGATCGACCGCTACGGCGACACCCTCTTCACCGTGCTGAAGGCCGCGCAGTACATCGACGAGACCGAGACGGTCGAGTTCGGCGAGCTGCACATCTTCAGCGGCACCAACTTCGTCATCACGGTGCGGCACAGCGAGTCGCCCGACCTCAGCGTGGTGCGCAAGCGCATGGAAGAGACCCCCGGCTCGATGGACGAGGGCACCGAGGCGATCCTCTACGCGATCCTGGATGCCGTGGTCGACGGCTACAAGCCGGTCGTCGACGGGGTGGCGAACGACATCGACGAGATCGAGACCCAGGTGTTCGACGGTGACGCGCAGGTGTCGCGCCGCATCTACGAGCTCAACCGCGAGGTGATCGAGTTCGAGCGGGCGGTGACCCCGCTCATCCAGATCATCGACACCCTGTCGGGCGGATTCGCCGACGGGTATGTCGGCGACACCCTTCAGCAGTACCTGCGCGACGTCGCCGATCACGCCGTGCAGACCAAGGAGCGCGTCGAGGAGTTCCGGCTGCTGCTGCGCGACATCCTGGCGGTGAACACCAGCCTGGTCGGGCAGCGGCAGAGCGAGGAGTCGCGCAACCTCAGCGAGGCGAGCAACCGGCAGGCGATCGAGACGCGCAAGATCTCAGGATGGGCGGCCATCCTGTTCACCCCGACCCTGATCGCCGGCATCTACGGGATGAACTTCAAGGCCATGCCCGAGCTGCACTGGGCGCTGGGGTATCCGTTCGCGATCGGGCTCATGATCGTCTCGAGCCTGGTGCTCTACATCATCTTCAAACGCCGCGGCTGGTTGTAGGTGCCTGGGCCCGACCACGATCCCCTCGAGGTGCGGCTGTCGACCGCACTCGGCGGACGCACGGCGCAGGCCATCGAGAAGGCCTTCGGCTTCGCGACCGTCGGCGATCTGCTCGCGCACTATCCGCGCCGTTATGCCCGCCGTGGCGAGCTGACCGCGCTCAGCGAGCTCACTATCGACGAGAACGTGACGATCGTGGCCGAGGTGCGCAGCGTCACCGAGCGGCCGATGCGCGCGAAGCGCGGCAGCATCCTCGAAGTGGTCATCAGCGACGGGCGCGGCCACCTCACGCTGACCTTCTTCAACCAGGCGTGGCGGGCGCGCGAACTCCGCCCCGGCATGCGCGGCATCTTCGCAGGCAAGGTGGGCGAATACCGCGGGGCGCGTCAGCTCGCGCATCCGGATTACGAGTTGTTCGCGGCAGACGACGAGAACGCCCCTGCTCTTGATGCTTCGGCCGCCCAGGGCTGGGCCGAGCAGCCGATCCCGATCTACCCGGCCACCTCGACCGTGGCCAGCTGGCAACTGGCCAAGTCGATCGCGCAGGTTCTCGACACGCTGCCGCCCCTCGACGATCCGGTGCCGGCAGAGCTGCGCCGTTCGCGCGATCTGGTCGACGTCGGCCGTGCGCTCGAACTGATCCACCGTCCCGAGACGGATGCCGACTGGCGCCGCGCTCACGACGCCCTGCGCTTCCAGGAGGCGTTCGTCTTGCAGGCGGCGCTGCTGCGGCAGCGTGCCGAGCGGCGTTCGGAGGCCGCGAAGCCGCGCACCCCCGGCCGCTTCTCGGCCGAGTTCGACGGGCGCCTGCCGTTCACCCTGACTGACGATCAGGTGGCGGTGGGCGACGAGATCAGCCGAGACCTGGCAGACGGCGCACCGATGAACCGCCTCGTGCAGGGCGAGGTCGGCTCGGGCAAGACCCTGGTCGCCCTGCGGGCGATGCTGGCGGTCGCCGACTCCGGCGGGCAGTCGGCGTTCCTGGCCCCCACCGAGGTGCTGGCCGGGCAGCACCTGAGGTCGCTGACCTCGGCGCTCGGTCCCGATCTGGCGGCGCGACTGCGCCCGACCCTGCTGACCGGGCAGCTGCCTGTCGCGCTGCGACGCAAAGCGCTGCTGGCCGCGGCATCCGGAAGCGCCTCCATCCTCGTGGGCACCCACGCGCTGCTGGGCGACGCGGTGACCTTCGCCGAGCTGGGGCTGGTCGTGGTCGACGAGCAGCACCGCTTCGGGGTCGACCAGCGCGAGGCGCTGCGTCTGAAGGGCATGTCGAACACCGCAGCCGATGCTGCGGCGCCGCACGTGCTCGTCCTCACGGCGACACCGATCCCGCGCACGGTCGCGATGACGGTGTTCGGCGATCTCGACGTCTCGACCATCACCGAGCTGCCCGCCGGGCGGTCGCCGATCGAGTCGTTCGTGGTGCCGCTCGCCGAGCATCCGGCATGGGAGCACCGGATCTGGGAGCGCCTGAGCGAGGAGCTCGCGCAGGGCCGCCAGGGCTTCGTCGTCTGCCCGGCGATCGATCCGAAGCACGTCGAAGAGGCGGACGCCGACGACGTCGACGCCGATGGCACGGCGGCCGGGCCGGTCGCGGCAGTGCTCACGGTGCTCGAGGAGGCGCGAGCGAACCCTCTGCTGGCGGGTCGCAGGATCGAACCGCTGCACGGTCGGATGTCGAGCGACGAGAAGGATGCCACGATGCGCGCCTTCGCGGCCGGCGAGATCGACGTGCTGGTCGCCACCACCGTGATCGAGGTCGGGGTGGACGTGCCCAACGCCTCCACCATGGTGGTGCTCGATGCCGACCGGTTCGGCGTCGCCCAGCTGCACCAGCTACGGGGCCGGATCGGCCGCGGGGGAGTGCCGGGGCTCTGCCTCTTCGTCAGCAGGGCCGAGCTCGGCACGCCCGCGCGCGAGCGGGTGGATGCCGTGGCCGCCACCCTCGACGGCTTCGCTCTCGCGCAGGTCGACCTCGAGCTGCGCCGTGAGGGCAACGTGCTCGGGCGCGCGCAGTCGGGCGGGCGCTCCTCGCTGAAGCTGCTGCGGGTCGCGCGCGACGGAGAGCTGATCGCCGAGGCGCGCTCGCTCGCGGCGGCCGTGCTCGAGGCGGATCCCGAGCTGGCCGCGCATCCGGCGCTTCGGCGGGCCCTCACGGCACGCCTGGATGCCACCGAGGCGGCATTCCTCGCGAAGAGTTAGCGGGCTCAGCCCGAGTACGGCCACTCCCACGCGCTGTCGCAGCCGCAGTCATCGCTGGGGGCGTAGGCGAGGTACACAGAGCCCGCGGGGACATCGAGCAGCACGGACCCCGACACGGTCTGCGATGCGCCGATCGGCTCGGGCAATGACGGCACGGGCAGCCGGCACTCGTCGCCGGGCCTGGACGCGCCGATCCCGCCGGCAATCTGCCCCGGGCCGTCTGGCGGGTAGTAGTACCAGTTGTCGGGAGCGAACGTCACGGTGGGGTCACTGCCTTCGATGCCCATGTCGGCCGTGGTGATGACCTGAAGATCCACCTCGACGTAGTGACCGTTCACGGGGGCAGGCGCGCCTTGGTTGAGGCAGTGCGGATCGGTCAGGATCCGGGTGACGACGAAGGTGACGAGGCGGGTCCGGCCATCGGGCGACAGCATGCCCGCTTTCTGGCCGACCACCTTGGGGATGTTGCCCCGCTCGGACGTCGAGCCGTCGCTGTAGTACTGCAGCGGAGGCGAAGACGAAGACGACGCCGAAGACGGAGTCGGCGGCGTCGCACCGACGATCGACAGGTGGCCCG